>OLOB01000721.1_pt1 | contig 24603 bp, 20 predicted proteins | sample 1671911 | NCBI WGS metagenome assembly OLOB01 (sample SAMEA3136625, study PRJEB25190) | human gut metagenome | biome: human gut; feature: human-associated habitat; material: faeces | place: Austria | collected 2013
AGCAATAGTTATTGCTGGATTCCTGAATGCTAGTGTGGTTATTCGGGAATCCAGGATAAATCTTAGCAATGTACTCGCCGATAATCCCTAGAGAAAAAAGAATAAGTCCACCAAGAAAAGCCACTAAGAAAACAATTTGAGTAAAACCGGAGACTGAAATATGGTGGGTTATTTTTCGTATTAGAGTGGCGAAAAGATATATCAGGGAGCCTAACGTAGCGACACTGCCCAAAATCGTGGAAAAACGAAGTGGGGCGGTAGAGAAGGCGAGAATTCCGTTAAAGGCGTATTTGAAGAGACTCTTTATGCTCCATTTTGTTGTACCGGCATTCCTTTCATCTGCTTCATATTCTATGTATTCAACACTAAAGCCCACCCAGCTAAAGATTCCTTTTGAAAATCGATGATATTCCCCAAGTTGAAGCATGGCATCCTTTACCTTAGAACGAAAAACTCGAAAATCAGAAGCTCCATTTTTGAATTCAATCTCTGAGGATTCATTGATGATTTTATAAAATGCAGACTTGAGTGCACCAACAATTCGACCTTCGTGACGTACGCGTTGAAAGGCGGTGACACAATCACAGGTTGGTGAATTCCTAAGCTTTTGATACATTTTTAAAGCCGTTTCCGGCCGCTGCTGCAAATCTGCGTCAATAATACAAATTGCATCACCAATAGCATTTTTCATGCCTGCATAGATAGCAGATTCTTTCCCAAAATTCCGTGAGAATCGGATTACCGTGATATTATGGTCAGGATGATCATTGTAAATTCCTACCAATTTGTCCTGTGTGGAATCAGAACTGCCATCATTAACAAATATGTATTCGTATGAAAATCCCTTACCGCAAAAGACTTCTTCAGATTCTGAAAAAAAAGCATCAACATTTTCTTCCTCATTATAACAAGGAATGATGAGTGAAATATCCATAATTCTCCTTAAAAATATAATTGCTTATTGACTGGAACAAATATTAATCCCAATGAGTTCCTAAGTCTTCATACAGATTATCTCACATAATTGGGACTGAGTCAAAGAACGAAAATAGACAAATGGGAAGATATATAATATAATAAAAAAATGAAGAAGAAAAATCAGAGTTATAAAGAAATTGTCATGTATATTATTTTTGGCATCATGACTACAATAGTAAGTTGGGGGACTTATGCATTTTTTACGAAACTGCTTCCGGTTGAGAATGCAAATTTAGTTGTGTTTGTATCGAATGTAATCAGTTGGATTAGTAGTGTGGCGTTTGCATTTGTGACAAACAAAATCTGGGTATTCAGATCTCGCAGTTGGAGCGTGAAAACAGTTGTATCAGAGGGCGTGGCTTTTGTGTCCGCAAGGATGTTGACAGGGATACTAGAGGTCGTAGGGGTTCCTATCTTGTGTAATGCTGGCTTTGATCAGTATTTTTACGCTATAGCGAAAAAAACCGACGTTGGAGGCAGTTTTTTTTATGTGGACGGAATTTATTCAAAAATGGCATTTGCAATTATTGTAGTTATCTTGAACTATGTTTTTTCTAAATTATTTGTTTTTAAAGATAGTCAGCATTCGCAGAAGATATGATAAATTTTTGTATTGATGCCGATTATAAATGGGGGAATGATTCAATGAATGTATTTCGACAAAAAAAGAATACAAGATATTATTATTTTGTATTACTTGCAGTGATATTTTTACTTAGTCTTCTTTTTCCGTACAGCGGGGATGATTGGGCTTGGGGAAGTGTCTATGGATTGGAGCGATTAAAAGCTGGATTTGCGGGATACAATGGAAGGTATTTCGGAAATTTAATAGTGCTTGTTTTGACTCGCTCGAACTTATTGAAAGCTTTGGTGATGAGCCTTTGCATTACTGGAATCGTTGTTTTACTCAATGAACTTACTGAGAGACAAGAATGTGGGTTATGGATGATACTGTTGATGTTCGTATTTATGCCCGTTCCTCTCCTATCCCAAGGTATTGTATGGACTTCAGGGTTTTCAAATTATGTTACATCAACGTTTTTGACGTTGGTATATATTTATTGCGTGAAGAATATTAGCAGAGAACGGCCTAGAACCAACAGAAAAGCGATAGTTCCGCTATTTTTCCTTGGCGTTATGAATGCGTTAATTGTGGAGAATATGACTATCTTTAATGTAATGCTTGGTCTGTACGTGATGGGTGAGACTTATTATCGATATCATAGCATATGTATGCAGCATTTATCCTATTTCATGGGTGCGGTATCAGGTTCGCTATTGATGTTTAGTAACAGTGCGTATTCGAATATTGCCAAGGGCGAAGATGCTTACCGATCTTTTTCGCAAGGAATGGGGATAGTTGGAAAAGCTGTTTGGAATTATTTTAACATTATTTCGAGAGACGTATTGCTTTGCAATTATGTGTTGCTTTGCTTGTTAAGCATAATATGCATCGAAGTATGGAGAAAAAATAGAATTAAACTTTCCGTAAGAAAACGAATAATTGGCGAAATATCAGTGCTTGTTATTGTATGTTATACGGCAACTGCGGTAATAAACAGAATTAGCTGTATTGTTCCACTGAAGATACTCCTGTATGCGCAAGGGCTAGCCACTGCAATGTGTGCGATTGCACTTTTTGTGTTCGTTTTGATTGTACCTATTGAAAGAGGAAAAAAAAGGACGTTGCTGTTCATCCTTATATGCATATGTTGCATGGTGGCTCCGCTATTTGTAGTATCCCCCCTTGGAATTCGTTGCTTTTTTTCTACGTATGTGATGCTGATTTACTTTACGATTGAATTATATAGTTGTATTGACGAAGAAAAAAAGTACACGTTTCGAAATGTCGAAATTATTTGGTGGCATGTGTTCTTGTCGGTACATTGTTTTTATTCTATATTTTTGGAACAATTTGCAAAAATCAGAATCAGCGCGTAGAAAAAGCGCGATTGGATGTGATGTCCGGAAAGAATACAATTACTGTTAAGATGCTGCCATATAACATATATGTATGGACATCGGAGCCGTCAGGAGATCCTTGGGATGAAAGGTTTAAAAAATTCTATGGAATAAACCAGAGTGTTAAAATTAAAGTAGTCCCACATTAGTAGCTTATTGAATGTTATAAATTGCTTAAGCGGAACAATTCGGGTAAAGAGAGAGCAGATGTTAAAAAGAAAGAATAGAATTATAGTATTTTTTATATTACTACTAGTTTGTGCTCTAAGTTTTGAAGGTGGAAAATTGAAAGTAAGTGCACTTGAGTTAAGGGCATGTTCTAGGAGCAGTACAGTAGCCGGATTTGACGATAGATTGAGAGCACTTCCAAACAATCATAATGTGACATATTCAGAAAAAATAGTTTATAAAAAAATCGGAAGTATAAATAGCAAGAAGAAAAAGACAAAAAGATTAAAGAAGTTAATAATAGTTCCCCAAAAAAGAAAAATGATAGTTGGCGAAAGCATGCGACTGCATTTGAAAAGAGTACCATCGAACACTGCATTTAAAACTGTTCGGTGGAGGTCTTTTAATAAAAAAGTTGCGACTGTTTCGAAGAAAGGCGTCGTTAAGGCAAAAAAAGCCGGACAAGTTACTATTGCAGCGCAAAATCCTTCTACAAAGAAGACGGCGAAAGTTAAATTGAAGATAGTATTTCAATCAGTTCAAGGAATTCATTGGGTTACTGCTTGTGATGAGATGAAAGTTGGAGAAAAGATGACACTTAAAGCAAAAGTGTCGCCGTCGAATGCATCAAATAGGTGAATATTCCGAGGTGGCGGAGCCACCCAATATGATGAAATAGAGCCACTAGTTCCGTTATTGAGAGCCAGCACTCCGGATCAGAGAGCCACCCTATGGTGGGCAGCTCTGCTGATTCACATACTTTGAAAACTAAATCCTTCTGTGACGACGTCTCATGGACACTTCACCATCAATGTTGATCTCATAGCCGTTTGAGGTTATACGGTCAAGCAATGTATCTGCGACACCGCCGCTGCCGAGTCTTTCATGCCAGCCTTTGACTGCTACCTGCGAGCAAAGAATGGTAGATGTCTTATCTTCATCTCTTGCTCTGAGCAGAATCAATAGATCACGCTGTTCTTCTTGAGTAGTAGGTAGCAATAGGAAATCATCGAAGATCATCAGTGGTATCCGTCTGAAGCGATTGATGGTTTCATCGTAGATGCCCTGCACTCTTGCAGCCTCCATGGTTCCGAAAAACTCATTTAGCCTGAAATATTTGACACGGTATTCGTACCTACATGCATTGGTGGCCAGTGCGCAGGAGATATATGTCTTACCACTACCGGTTGCACCGATGAGCATTATGTTCAGGCCATTGCTGATGTAATCATTGGTCTGAAGTGTATTGAAGAGATCCTGGTTAAGATGTCTCTCTGGAAGAAATTCTATGCCTCCGATGTGAGCCGTAGTATCTGGTATTGATGAATTCTTCAAAAGGCGCTTAATCTTATTGTTGGTACGAGCATCAAATTCCGCGTCTACAAGCAGACCAAACTCCTCATCGAATGTCATCGTCGCATAGAGTTCAGGAGACTCTGCATGCTTCCTATACTGGCTTGCCATCTCTGGCAACCTCATCTTGCGAAGCTTCTCGTATGTATCTCTATTCATTGAAGTCACCTCCATAGTACTCAGGTCCACGAAGGTGAGTGTATTTGTTTACAGTGTCTTCAGCCCCTTCTTTAGGAGAGTCTTTCTTTGGAAGATCTTGACCAGCTTCAAGAATCAATCTAATATTCTTGTACCGGGGACTCGGAATATGCGTTAAAGCGACAGCGCAGGCATTTTCAAGGCGGTTTGATGAATATTTGTCAGCCAGCTTCAGGAGGGATAGGCAACCTTTGTAGGCCTGTTCTTCCACCCGGTAGGAGGCAAATATCTTGTCTACGACTTTCTTTGTATATGGGCCTATGTTTTCTGCCCAGCGCTTGAAACGGCCGCTGTCCCATTCACTGTATAGCTGATGGTTCTCTGGCATATGGTCAACATTGGTAGAATACTGTCCTATACGACCGTAAAGTCTTCTGTGACTGCAGATACGAGTGCCTTGGTAATAGACCTCTACCACGCTGCTGGTGCTACGGACATTCACCTTTTTTCTGACGTATGCATATGGAACTGAGTAGTTCTGCTTGTCGAATGATATATGGTAGTTCATCTGAACTGTAGCGACCTTCCAGGTGGCAAGCTCATATGCGTATTTGGGAAGCGGCTTCATGAAAGGAAGCTCTTCTTCCTCATACACAGATGTGCGTGAGCCATCTTTCTTCTGGAATTGCTTAGCGTTAAACTCATCGAGCTCTTTACGGATCGACTTGTTCAGTTCCTGAAGACTGAAGAACCGTTTATTGCGGAATTTAGACTTCAATCTCCTGGTCAGAGCTCCCACGGAGCCTTCTACCGCTGCTTTATCCTTAGGAGCCAATACGCGTGCTGGAAGCAATGCTGTGTTGTAATGTTCAGCAAGTTCCTCATAACTCTTGTTTAAAACAGGGTCATCGTGCCTCTTGTTCTTGATGACTCCGGTCTTGAGATTATCGCAGACGAGAAGTCTCGTACTGCCACCGAAGTACGCATACATGTGAACATGCGCATTGATCCAAGCCTCCTGCTTCATATTAGTGAATGCTTCAGCGTAGCACAACATACTGAACGGAAGCGTGGCAACAAACAGGTAACATGGCTGCTCTTTGTCATCGTCTGAGTCGTAGTAATAGAATTTGTCTCCGGCCCAGTCAACCATGAGCTTATCGCCAGGTTTGTGGTTAATGTGCATCGTCAGTCTGTGCTGATTGACATAGTCTGAATACAGCTTGCAGAACTGAGAGTACATGTATGGAGGCTTCTTTGCCTCTCTGCACTGATCACAGTATTCTTCCCACAAAGATTGAAGAGTGATATCATCCTTGAGCAACTCTTTGTGGATCCATTCAAAGTCCGGTTTAACCTGGACAGGGATGAGTTCCTTTTCAGGAAACAAGACTTTGATCAGCTGTGGCTCCTCCATCCGGAGCAATTCAGACATTGCTTTGCCACTTCTTGTGGCTGCCGTCTGTACGGAGGAGATAGTATTCCTCGATACACGAAGCATCTTGGCAATCATCCGTTGTGATTTCCCGTCAGCTGTTAACTGCAGGATTTGTAATTCTTTGGACATATGTATAGTCCTCCTTCTGAATGTATTCGGCTTTCGCCGTAAACCCATTCTAAAGGGTGGCTCTATACATCGGAATATATATTCAATACGATTGGCTCTACCATGCGGAAAGGGTGGCTCTCTCTAACGGATAGAGTGGCTCCGATCCGGCGGAATACTCAATAGGAAAATTATTTATTCAACTAACGATAAAACAAAAGTATCAATTAATAAGGATGGTGTCGTGACGGCCTTGCGCCCAACGGAATACGTTGTAATTAGGGCTACAAGTGCGGATAAAAAGCACAAAACCGAATACACAATGAAAATCTCAAAAGATACCGGATATTTAAATAGAAAAAAACTAGATACACTAGATCTTAGGGCTGTTAAAAAAATTATGATTGTTGCACATCCCGATGATGAAACTTTATGGGGAGGGTCGCATTTGATAGACGATAATTATCTTGTTGTATGTATGTCAAATGGTTGGCATAAAAAAAGAAGTGGCGATTTTAATAGGGTAATGACGAAAACGGGAGATGCTCATATTATCCTCGATTATCCGGATGTTAGGAAAGAATGGGTTAAGAATGGAAAATACGGATATGAAATGGATTATTATTCGACTTGTAGAGATGCAATGGAACGAGATATACAGTTGCTATTAACATATAAAAACTGGGATGAAGTGGTTACGCATAATCCGAAGGGCGAATATGGAAAGTATCATCATCAACAGGTTAGTCAAATGGTGACTCAGATTTTCGATGAGACTTTAAAAGAAAAGTCCCAATTATATTATTTTGGAAAATACTATCCCAAGGGAGAAGAAATTCCCGGAGATATGATTAATGAAGAGAATCTAAAGACAAAAGAAAAGCTAGTAAACGAGTATCAACCTACAGCAAGAGGTGCAATTAAGGCATTTGGACATATGATTCCCTATGAAAACTGGATATTAGAAGAAAATTGGAAATAGATTGATTGGTTTTTTGAAATCCGTTCAGAGTGTGGATTACGAGAACGAGGCGCTGGGTTACAAGTTTGAGAAATAGCCGATTGAGAATCTTATTGTAAAAGAAAGTAAATGTATGCGGAGTCCACCGGTGGGGTATGGGCTCCGTTTGTTTAATATGCAGCTGTATTTAAACGGCAAAAATATTTGTAAGGAAGATTCCCAAATAGAGTTTTTGCCGAATATATGATATACTAACTACACCAAATTTTATTTGCAGAATGATAGGAGATGAACGAATGAAGTATCTTTCGGTTTCAGAAATTGCAGAGAAATGGAAGGTGTCCGATCGGAGCGTACGAAATTACTGTGCGAAGGGACGTGTAGTGGGTGCATTTCGCTCCGGAAAGACATGGAATATCCCGGAAAATGCAGAAAAGCCGGAACGTTCCAATAAGAAAACTGTACAGAAGAATGATTTGTTAGATATACTTCGAAACGAAAAAGCACGAAAATATTCCGGCGGAATCTACCATAAAACGCAGATTGATTTGACATATAACTCCAATCATATGGAGGGGAGTCGTCTCACTCATGATCAGACCCGATACATTTTTGAGACGAATACAGTCGGTGTAGAGAAAGAAGTACTGAACGTAGACGATGTGATTGAAACGGCAAATCATTTCCGCTGCATTGATATGATTATCGACCATGCAAAAGCATCTTTGACAGAACGGTTCATTAAAGAATTACATCGGACATTGAAAAATGGTACCAGCGATTCTCGAATGGAGTGGTTTAACGTGGGCGATTACAAGAAGGTGCCGAATGAAGTAGGGGGGATGGATACGGCTCTGCCGGAGGAAGTTGCAGAGCGGATGAAGGAATTGATATCCGAGTATAACGGCAAAAAGATGAAGTCTTTAGAGGATATTCTGGATTTTCACGTACGGTTCGAACGGATTCACCCCTTTCAAGATGGAAATGGGCGAGTCGGCCGTCTAATCATGTTCAAAGAATGCTTGAAATACAACATAGTTCCATTCATCATTGAAGAGGATTTGAAATTGTATTATTACCGTGGACTCAAGGAATGGGATAATTTGCAAGGCTATCTGACGGATACCTGCTTGACAGCGCAGGATCGATATAAGGCGAACCTCGATTATTTCCGAATTGAGTACTAGTGAATTATTGAAAAAAACTATACGTTCATGAAAAAGACAAGATAAGAAAACTTATAGTGTATAATAGACTATGTATGAGAATTATGTATTGTAGGCTGTGGGACTTAATTATGAAGAACCGAGTCGTGATAATAAATGGATAACATGGAGTGCAATGAACGGGACAAATCTGCGGAGAAAAATGGGAAACACCAATAACTGTGATTATAGAGTATCGCTAATCATTCCAATTTACAATAAGGCAGAATGGCTGGATACTTGCTTCCAGTCCATTTTGAATCAGAGCATTGATCCACAGATGGTGGAAGTTCTGATGATTGACGATGGTTCAGAAGACAATTCTTTGGACATAATGAAGCGGTACTCGGAGAAATACAGCAATTTTAAGTGTTATACGAAGGAGAACGGTGGACCCGCACAAGCAAGAAATTTCGGCATCAAACACGCAACCGGAAAATACTTAATGTACTTAGATCCGGATGATTATCTAGGTAAGAATACAATTGAAAGCGTATGCAATTTTTTCGACCGGCACTATGATGAGATTGATGTTGTCACATATAAGATTATTCCAATCAAGGATGGAGAGGAACAAGACCTGCATTTTCGATATGAAGTGTTAAAATCCCAGGGCGTGTATGACTTGACCGAACCGGAAAATTCATTCATATGTCATACAACGATGAACACTTGCGTAAAGAATAAATTTGAGAAGAATGTGCTTTTTTTAGAAAATTTATTTTACCACGAAGATCAGAAATATAATATTGACACGCTGAAGGAAAAACAAAAGATTGGGTATTGTGATAATGCTGAGTATTATTATGTGCAAAGCAGCAACAGCACTACAAATAAGATGTTGTATTCATACTATCTTTTTGAGCACTCGATGAAATTGTGGGAGAGGGAGTTTTCCGAGTTTTCAGAACATGTTCCATACTATATTCAAGCTTTGTATATAAGTGATCTCAACTGGAAGTTGAGGGCCAATAAACTGCTGCCATATCACTATGATGAGGCACGGTATCATGAGGCGTGGAATAGAATTGTTAAGTTGCTGCGTCGATGTGATGATGAGATTATTATTAATCATCCGAATGTACTACGGGAGCATCGCTTATACTGGCTTTCGAAAAAGAAATCCAACAACTGTCATGTAGAATTTGGCAAGAAACGCATCGACGTATTTTGTAATAATGGTTTAGTAGTTTCTGAAAAGAACGTGCATTTAACAATTGAACAGTGTCGCGTGGAGGGAAACGATATCAAACTTTCCGGAACGTTAAAACCCTTATATTCCAGTATCGTGGAAGATGTTTCATTACAGGTTTTATGCGGTTTGAGCAATCGAATGATTCCGGTGCCTATAAAGCCAAGTTCCAGGAGCCGGTTTCACACGCATGAAATCACCAATCAATTCTATAATTTCGAAGTAAGTATCGATACTACCGTAATAAAAAAGTTTAGGTTTGTCGTAATAGCAAATGGGGAACGATATGAGACGGATATGCACTTTAGCAATCGAGTGCCCTTCAGACGCAGACGCAATGATTCTCTAATAAGAGATAAAAAAGAACTCAGATACAGTTTTCGTGCGAATGGATTTATCGTGAGGGATCTTAATCTCAATTCCGCAGATGCTGCGAAGAGAAAACTTTGGCTATTTCAAAAAATCGCACTCGAAGATATAGGTTCCGCAATAAAGCAATATCGATTAGAAGCGAAAAAGAAGAGAACTTCCCCGATTTGGCTATACTATGACTGTAAAAATGTTCGAAAAGATAATAGCTTCTATCAATTCGAACACGATGTATATAAAAATGATGGAATTCAACGTTTCTATATTCTGGATGGCGATGATTTTAAGGAGAGAAAGAAAGAGTTTCCGGCGGCACTTCAAAAGCATATTATTCGTTTTGGATCCCGAAAACATGTGAATTTGTTTCTAATGGCAGAATGGATTATTATGTCGTTTGCAGAAGAATATACTTATTTACCGATGGAGATGAAAGCTTTCAAGAAATATAGCTATGTGTTGAATTTTCCGAAGACTGTTTATCTCCAACATGGAGTATTACATGCACGTCTTCCGTGGCACTACTCTCTGGATAGGGTGAAAATCGATAAGGAAGTGATATCGACTTATTATGAAGAGGAAAACCTCATTGAAAATTATGGATTTGATCGAAATCATCTCATCCAGGCCGGAATGCCGAGATATGATTGCATCGATGTGAGTCAAAAACCTAGAAAGAAGATACTGTACGCCCCAACATGGAGACGATATTTAATAGATCGGAAAGAAAATGATTGGGTTAGTGATGTGGACGGATTTGTGAATTCGAGTTTTTATAAATCGGTTATGCGGTTTATAAATGATGATCGATTGGACAAAGCACTGGAAGCACATGGGTATACTTTAGACATACAACTGCATCCTATTTTTAAAGGATACAACAGCACCATACGAACAGAATCGAGGAGAGTGAATCTGATTACGGATGATATAAATGCTACAGACTATGAAATATTCATTACGGATTTCTCATCATTTGTTTTTGATTTTGTGTACTTGAGCAGAAAAATCATGTATTTCGTACCGGATTATGATTTGTTTAAATCCGGAATGAATGGCTATTGCAGATTGGATTTACCGTTAGAAGAGGGGTTCGGCCCATTCGTTCAGAACGAAGAGGATGCGGTGAATCAATTGATTGAACTGATGGATGAACCAATGAATCCTCGTTATTTGCAAAAAATGCAAGGGTTTTTTATGTATAAGGATAATCATCAACGAGAGCGGATATACGAAGCATTGAAGGAAGTATAACGAAGAAAGGTATAGAATGGAATCATTTAGAAATGATATATCGGATAATCTGAACATAACCATTTCAGGAAATCAAATAACAGAAAGTATTGGCGAATTGTTATCTGTGATGGAGACCATTTGCCAACGGGAAGGTTTTCATTTTTTTGCATTTGGCGATTTGCTGGTATATGGTGTTCACTATCATACTCTGCCGGATTATTGCTGGGATGATGTGTATGAGGTCGGAATGCTTCGAAAGGATTATGAAAGATTTATTCGAAATGCTGAGAAATATGCGGATGAATTGAATTTTCAAGTGCGAACAACACCGGTTGGGGATAAGCGAAAAAAACATAGATCTCCTTATTTCTATATTGAGCAGAAAGTCGTCATTAAGGCAGAAAATGTGGAGCTGGAGAATTGGATTTCACTTCGTGTGAGCCCATTTGATAAGGTTCCGATGGCGGCAGATACAAGAATCGCTTTTTATCGAAAAACAGAAAGAAAAAATCGGTGCTTGAGGCGCATTAGTGGACAAAAAGAATATGTGGCGGTGAATGGAAAATCGTTTATTAAATTTGGACTAAAGCAGCTGCTGTACGGCTTTCGGAGTTCAGAAAAAGCATATGGGCGTTTGAATCAGTTGGCGCAGAAGTACAACCACACGGACAGTGTTTTTTATCAGCGAGTAGTGGGGAAGAAAACCAAGATTATCAACGAGATACAGCTGTTTCCACTTCAGGAGACACTCCTAGGACAGAAATCTATGCCGATTCCATTTGATGTCACGCCGTGGACAGACCTTGACATGGAACAGTACAGGAAAGAAAGTGAAGCCTTGCATCCGGTGGAACTGGAAATACTGGAAGAAATGGAACGAGTATGCACAAAAATGAATGTTGAGTACTTCCTGTGCGGGGGATCTCTTCTGGGATATCAGCGATACGGTGGGTTTATTCCTTGGGACGATGATATCGACTGTGGTATGCTGCGAAGTGATTACGAGCGATTCAAACGATGTGCAGATCAATACTTGGATAAAGAAAAGTTCTTTCTTCAGACCAGGGAAAACGATCCCCACATGCCGTATTTATATATCAAGCTAAGACGAAAAGATACAGTATATGAAACAGCCTGGTCGAATGGAAGAGAGTTCCATAAAGGAATTGGAATTGATATTTTTCCATTTGATTACGTGCCGAATTCGCCGGAAGATCGCAGAACGCATCGATTAGAAGTTGAGAAGAGGGCAAAAAAGCACAACTATGTTGCCAATCGAGCGAAACCGAATCCGACTATCGGAGATGTGGAGACAATGAGGGATGAAGCGAATTATCGATTCGGAAATCTACGAAGATGGCTGTTTCGTCACACACCGCTGGGAATAACGCAACGAAAGTTTGATAAATTCGTTCAACAATATAATGATAAGGCAGAATGCCTGAATCTGCAGTATGTGGCAAGCTTTGTGCCTCAATATAGCGGTGGGGAGCTGGATACGATTTTTCCGACTCGAAGAGTGAAGTTCGACGGTGTGGAAACTCGGATTGTCCACCGCCCGGAAATATTTCTAAGAGACCAGTATGGTGATTATGAAGAAGAACCCTTGCCGCACCAACAAAGGGGTCATAATCTGGTAGAGGTGGAAACAGGAAAAATATATATAGGAGAAAAGTGTGGGACTCAGAAAGAAGATTGAAGAAATACGAAGTCGAGCGGGATTGTCCAACATACGGTTGGATCAGCTTCGAAATTCTGTGCGTTCTTTGAAAAGCATAGAAGAACAGCAATCCAAAGAAATAGAGCAATTAAGAAATGACCTGAAAGCAAACACCAAAGAAATCAATCGATTGAGAGATGAATTAAAGACGGAATTTCGAAGAAGAGATATATGGGAACGTAAGAAAGCGGAAGTGCAGCGGTTGGCGAAGGGAAAAGAAATCCTTGTAATCAAATGTCCGGCTCTGGAAAGACGGGGGGCAAAGAGTGTCGATTATGCCTACTGCGACGTTTTAAAACGATATTTCGAAGAAGCGGGTTATTACGTTCTTATTGACTGTTACGAAGATTGGAATTGCAGCATCAATGCGGACGTCGTGGTATTAATTCATGGCTACCGATATTTTCATCCGGATCGTCGAGATGAGAACACAAAGTTCGTCATGTGGACTAATTGTTTCCCGGATAAAATAACAGCGGAAGAACTGGCATTGTACGATTTGGTGATGACCACATCGGAAACCCATCAAAAGATGCTGCAGCAGATTACGGATATTCCGGTAGAGTTTGTGCCGATGTTGACGGACACGGATTCATTCTACCCATCTGACACTCCCGCACAACCGAAGTACAATTGTGTTTTTATCGGAAACATTATTCAGCGCAAGTACCCTCGTGACTGCATTCGCTGGTGCAACGATAACGGCATTGAGGTGGATGTATGGGGGGAAGGCTGGGATAAATTCTATGCAAACAGCATGTTCGTCCACCTTCATGGCCGGATTGATTATAAAGATTTGCCGGAATTGTACCGGAATGCCCGATTCTCGTTAAACGATCATTTTGCAGATATGCTGGAATCGGAAATGATGAACAACCGGTTCCCGGAAGTGCTCCTCTGCGGGACTCCCATGATCTGTGACTGGACGGAGTCCTTCGAGCGGAACTACGGCGACATGGTGCTGTTCTACCGAAATGAAGAGGAATTCGTTCACTGCATGAAGGAGATGGAGGAGCGGTACGACGAGCTTCGGGCCAACGTGATGAAGAATCAGGACAAGCTTAAAGAAGAGTTTGACTTCCGCCGGGGCATTGAGCGGATGAAAGCGTTGATAGACGACATCTCCCAATGATATAATGATGGCGGACATGAAAATGAAATAATTCCAATAATATAAGTTGCAACGAAATGAGGAGAATGAGATGATGACCAAAGAGACAGTAGCGGAGAATTTCAAGAACGGAATCGATTGCGGACAGGTGGTGGCCGGACAGTTCGAAGAGGAAACCGGATATTCCCTTTCCCAGCTGCGGAAGATGAGCGCTTGCTATGCGGCCGGAATGATGCGGGGTGAGACCTGCGGCGCGGTGCTGGCGGCATATAACGTAATCGGCCTGATCTACGGCCACGACGAAGAGGGGGACGATGTGCAGAAGGGACAGATGCTTCAGAAGATGCTGCGGTTCAACGAGCTCTTCGGTGAGAAGTATTCCCAAGGCTTCCAGTGCAAGGAGCTGCTGGGTGCGGACATTTCCACCCCGGAAGGCGGCAAGAAAATCAACGAAGAGAACCTGCTGTTCAACCTATGTCCGGCAATCTGCTGCGATGTGGTGGAGGTTTTGAAGAAAGTGATTTCGGAGTAATACAATGGATAAAAATAATTCGATGACCATCGATATGATTCCGGGCTTGCGTGCGCTCACGTTAAGCCCGGATTATCGTAATGCGCTAAAACTGCCGGAGGAACCGGCGGAAGAATATGAAATGCTGGCCCAGGGAGAGTACAATATCAACTTCCGGTTCCGGCATCCGGTGACCGGAGAGAAACTGGTGCTGCGGGTGAATTCCGAGAGCCAGATGCATCTGGAGAATCAGATCGAATATGAAGGAAATGCCCTGAAGCTGTTGGAGAACTCCGGACGAACTCCGGTTTTGAAATACATCTATCCCGGAGATGAACAGCTGACCCGGGGGGCGCTGGTGATGTCCTTCCTGCCGGGCCGGGCGCTGGATTACAGCCGGGAAACGGAGCTGGAAGAGGCGGCCAAATGCCTGGCGGAGATTCACTGCATTCCGGTGGATGAGACCGATGGATTAATTGAGCCGGAGGCACCCATCCGCGCCATTCTGGAGGAGTGCGAGGTGATGTTCGCCACCTATTGGAATTCGGAGCTGGGCGCGCCGGACGTAAAGAACCGGATTCGCCGGCTGCTGGACGAGGGATGGAAGCGGATTCGGGACGGCGGGGACTACACCGGCTATAAGTGCTGCGTGAACACGGAGCTGAACAACACCAACTTCCTGGTGGAAGAGGAAACCGGAACGGTCCGGCTGGTGGACTGGGAAAAGCCGCTGTACTCGGACCCGGCCCAGGATCTGGGACACTTCCTGGCGCCTACCACCACCTTCTGGAAGACCGACATGATTTTCGAAAACGAAACGATTGAGAAATTTATCGATACATATATTGAATCTGTGGGGAACAGATATGATACAATAGGACTCAGAGCGCGAACGATGGAATTCATCGTCATCACCTGCCTGCGAGGACTGACCTGGTGCGCGATGGCCTGGGTGCAATACCGTCAAAATGACAAGGGGCTGACCAATGAGAGCACCCGCGTCAAGCTGGATGCGTACCTGACGGACGAATTCCTGCGCCGCATTGAAGGGATTTACGGAATCTAGGGGGACGGCCGGATTCCGTTGCAGAACGAATTTTATTTTTGGAGCGGAAAGAGCATGGTATTACTGACAGCAAAACACATACAGAAGCGTTTTTCGGAGAAGCAGCTGCTGGAGGACATCAACCTCAGCATCCATTTGGGGGACAAAATCGGCCTGGTGGGGGTGAACGGCAGCGGCAAATCCACCCTCCTTCAGATTATCGCCGGTGCGATGGAAGAGGATGGCGGAGAGATTCTGCGGAGCAACGAACTTCGCATCGGGTATCTGCCACAGAATCCGGATTTTGAGCCGGAGGCCACGGTGCTGGAGCAGGCCATGGAGTACGTCCAAGGGGCGGTGCCGGAATACGTGGTGAAAACCCTGCTTACCAAGCTTCGGATGAATATGTTCGACCGGAAGATGAAGGCATTGTCCGGCGGACAGCGGAAGCGGGTGGCCATGGCGGCAGTGATGTGCCGGGATACCAACCTGCTGATTCTGGACGAGCCCACCAACCACATGGACAACGATATCATCGAGTGGCTGGAGGAGCAGCTGGAGAATTACAAGGGCTCTGTGCTGATGATTACTCACGACCGGTACTTCCTGGAGCGGGTGACCAATCACATCTGCGAGATTGAGAAGGGAGCGCTGGTTTCTTATGAAGGAAACTATGAAGCCTACCTGATTGCCAAGGAGGAGCGGCTGGAGCAGGCCAAAGCCAACGAGCGGAAGCGGGCGAACCTGTACCGGAAGGAGCTTCGATGGATTCGCTGGACCGCGCCGGCTCGAACCACCAAATCCCGCAGCCGGGTACAGCGTTTTCAGGAGATCGAAGCGGCCAAGGAAACCTTTGACGACCCGCGGATGGAAATCGGCACTGTCAGCTCCCGGCTGGGCAAGAAGATCATCGAGCTGAAGGACATCGGGAAATCCTACGGTGGTGTGGAGTACATTCATGATTTCAGCTACAATATTCTTCGAAACGATCGAATCGGCATCGTAGGCAACAACGGATGCGGCAAAACCACCCTGCTTCGGATTATCATGGGGCAGGTAACGCCGGACACCGGTTCCGTGGAAATCGGGGAGACGGTGCGAATCGGATACTTCTCTCAGGAGTCGGAGGAGATGGACCCGAACCTGCGGGTGATCAAATACGTGGAGGAAATCGCCCGGAACGTGAAGACGAAGGACGGATACCTCTCCGCCTCTCAGATGCTGGAGAAATTCCTGTTCCCGTCCTACATGCATTCCGTGCGGATTGAAAAGCTTTCCGGCGGCGAGCGTCGCCGACTGTATTTGCTGGCGGTGCTGATGCGGGCGCCGAATGTGCTGATTCTGGATGAACCCACCAACGACCTGGACATCGACACCCTGACGGTGCTGGAAGATTATCTGGACGATTTTCCGGGGGCGGTGCTCATCGTCTCCCACGACCGGTACTTCCTGGACCGGCTGGTGATTCGGACCTTCGCCTTCGAAGAGGGCGGGGAAATTCGGGAGTACACCGGCGGCTACAGCAAGTACATGAACGAGAAGGAGGCTCGAGAGGAGGCGCTTTCCGGGGTAAAAACAAATTCCGCCGAGGACGGGGCGGCCGTTTCCCGCAGCAGTGACGGACGAAATCAGCGGGCGCCGAAGCTTCGTTTTACCTATAAAGAACAGAAGGAATTTGACACCATCGACGAGGACATTGAAACGCTGGAAGAGAAGATCGGAAATCTGGAGAAGGAGATGATGCAGAACGGCACCGACTCCTTCCTGCTGGCGGACCTGTCACAGCAGAAGACCGCTTTGGAGGCGGAATTGGACGAGAAGATGGAGCGCTGGGAATATCTGCACGAATTGGCGGAACGGATTGAGCGGGGCGAACGCACCGACGGCACGGTGGATTAATTGCGGAAAAGGAGGCAGCGGCGATGCTGGAAATGTTGCTGATGCAGTACGAAGATCAATTTGGGGAAGCATTTCCCCTGGCGGATTTTCAGGAAAAAAGTGAAATAGAAGTAATCAACATTCTGTACGATTGCGTGCAGAACAACACCCCGTATGAAGCGGGGATGGAAGTATTAGAAAACCGGTTCGGTGATGCACCGGGAATGAGCAAATAGAAAGGACGAGTATGGGAATCGCAAACGGAAAAGAAATATCGACGAAGCAATTGTGCGACATCATGGAGGAAGCCTATCGCCGGGGAAAGGAGGTGCTCCCTCAGGGAAAGGTGGCCACGTACATTCCGGAGCTGGGAAAGGCCGATCCCGGAGCGCTGGGAATCAGCCTGTGCGCGAGAGACGGATGGCATTTCAACATCGGAGATACGAACCGCCGCTTCACCATCCAGAGTATTTCCAAAGTAATCTCCCTGGCGCTGGCGCTGGAACTGTTGGGAATGGACAAAGTGTTCGATAGGGTGGATATGGAGCCATCGGGGGAAGCGTTCAATTCTCTGATTGACCTGGACTTGATCAGCAACCACCCTATGAACCCCATGATCAACTCCGGGGCCATTACAGTGGCAAACATGCTGCTGGGCAAAATGAGCTTTGAGGAAATTCAGGATGTGTTCCGAAAAGTCTGCGAGGATCCGGAAATGGAGAGCAACGAGGCGGTTTTTCGGTCGGAGATGCAGAACCTGTCCCGGAACCGGGCCATCGCCTATCTCCTTCAGAGCAAAGGGATTCTGGACGACCGGGTGGAGGAGACATTAGAACTGTACACTCGTCTCTGTTCCCTGCAGGTCACCGCGGTATCCTTAGCCAGCATGGGAATGACCATCGCCATGGACGGAAAATTGGGAAACGGCGAATCTGTTTTTACCGGCCGCACAATGGAAATCTGTAAAACCATCATGCTGACCTGCGGGATGTACGACCGCTCCGGGCGTTTTGCGGTGAAGGTGGGACTTCCCACCAAGAGTGGCGTGGGCGGCGGACTGGTGTCCGTTGCCGATAATCACGTGGGCATCGGCATTTACGGGCCGGCGCTGGATGACAAGGGGAATTGCGTGGCTGGCGGGCCGATTCTGGAATATCTTTCCAGAGAGCTGCAGATTCACCTGTTCCAGAAAAACACCTGCGTGGACCGCATGATGGAACAGCGGTAAGGAAATATTCGTAAAAAGGAAGGTACTCAAATGGGAATGAATGACACACCGTCCTCGGAACGCATGCACATTGCGTTCTTTGGATTGAGAAATGCGGGAAAGTCCAGTCTGGTGAACGCCGTGACCGGGCAGAACATGGCTATCGTATCGGACGTGCGGGGAACCACCACGGATCCGGTGTATAAATCCATGGAACTCCTGCCCATGGGACCGGTGGTCATCATCGACACCCCGGGCATTGACGACGAAGGGAATCTGGGAGAGATGCGGGTTCGGAAGACGAAGGAAGTGCTGACCCGTACGGATGTGGCGGTGTTGGTCACCGACGGCTCTCGGGAGCGTCAGCCGGAAGAGGAGGCGTTGCTGGCCCTGTTCCGGGAAAAGGCCATTCCATACGTCATCGCGGAGAATAAAAAAGACCTAGTAAAAACAGATTTCCTTCCGGCAGAGGATCGGTCCGTGCGCACCAGTGCCGTGACCGGCGAGGGCATTCGGGAGCTGAAGGAACGCATTGCCCATATCGGGCAGAAGGAAGGACCGAAGGAAAAACCGATTGCCGCAGACCTGGTTCAGCCGCTGGATCCGGTGGTGCTGGTAATTCCAATCGATGCTTCCGCACCGAAGGGCCGCCTGATCCTTCCTCAGCAGCAGGTGATTCGGGACCTGCTGGAGGCCGGTGCCGTGCCGGTATGCGTCAAGGAAACCGAGCTGGCGGGCCTCCTGGCAAAACCGGGATTCAAACCGGCCCTGGTGATTACCGACAGCCAGGCATTCCGGTTGGTATCGGAAATCGTTCCGGAAGATATTCCGCTGACTTCCTTTTCCATCCTGATGGCCCGGTACAAGGGTTTCCTGGAAACTGCGGTGCAGGGGGCTTTTGCCATCGACGAGGTGAAGCCGGGGGACACCATCCTGATTTCCGAGGGATGTACCCATCACCGTCAGTGCGAGGACATCGGAACGGTGAAACTGCCGAAGCTCCTGCGGAAGCATCTGGGCTTTGACGTGAACATCGAAACCTCTTCCGGCCGGGAGTTCCCGGAGAACTTGTGGGACTACCGCCTGGTGATTCACTGCGGCGGCTGCATGCTGAACGGAAGAGAGATGCAAAGCCGGATGAACCGTGCGGTTTCCGGCGGACTTCCTTTTACCAATTACGGCATCGCCATCGCGTACATGCGGGGCATCCTAAAACGGAGCATAGCCATGCTTCCGGGAATCGGGGACGAAGAATAATATAGTAAGAAAGTGAGAACGAATCGATGAAAATCTGGATTACCCGTCACGGGCAGACGAAATACAACAAAATGAAATTGATGCAGGGCCGGACGGATGAGCCCCTGAACGAGACGGGGATCGCCCAGGCAAAGGCGGCGCGGGAGCGCATCGGCGACGTGCATTTCGATGCGGTGTACGCCAGTCCCCTGGATCGTGCGATTGTGACCGGCGCCATCATCGGAGGCGTCTCCCGGGACGAGGTGATCATCGACGAGCGGATTATCGAAACGGATTTCGGAAAATACGAGCTGCACAAATACTCCGGACTGGGACCGAGAATGTCCCTGTACTGGGCGCTACCGGAGGTTTTTCCCGCACCGCCTACGGTGGAAACCGTGGCATCCATGGTGCAGCGCAGCCGGGAGTTTCTGCAGGAGCTGGAGCAAAAGGATTACGAGAACGTGCTGGTATCCTGCCACGGGGGAATTATCCGAGCCCTGACCGGATATATGATGGACCGGAAGAACGGCATCTGCTGGCGACCAAAACCCCACAACTGTGAAATCCGGGTGTTCGAGTCGGTGGACGGAAAACACCGCCGCATCGAGGAATAAGTAGAAAATCCGGACCTGCCATTAGCAGTGGGTCCGGATTTCGTCTTTATAGGAATTCATATATACCGTTTCGCCGGTGAGGCGGGATTCCTCCGCCGCATTGGCAATCAGGTGGCTTTCGATGGAGCGGGAGATCTCGGAATCGCCGGATGGAATCTCCCCGTTGGGGGTGCCGGCAACTCTCGGCCGTTCGGATGTTTTTTTTGCAAGAGCCTGCACGAAGGCATCTATCAATCCGATGTCTCCGCCTCCGTGTCTGCCTCGGTACGGATGGAGCGCGATTTCCTCCGGTGGAGTGGGTACGTCGGCGAAGGAGCCGAAGCGGGTGATGGTGAGGTGGTTCTCCGCATCGTCACCGCGGATGGAGCCGTGTTCACACATGATTTTGATCCGGCGGTGCATGTGGTCGGAGAAGGCGCTCATCTGGAAAGCCGCGGTCACGCCGTTTTCGAACTGGATGGCGGTGGTCTGCTGGTCGCACACGTCGTTGTCGCAGTGGAAAACGCAGCGGCCGTAGGGACCCTCATCCAGGGCGCGGCGCATGCCTTCCTCCGTCATATCGTCGGTGACGTCCACGGCGCGCCATTTGCCAATCATGGGCAGGTAGGTGCGGTAGGCGTTGAAGCGGCAGCGCTCTCCCAGGGTGCAGTCCTTGCAGCGAAGGGCACTTCCCTCCGGCGCATTTTCCGGGCGGAAGTAGGACAGGTTCCCGAAGGAGGAGACTTTGGCGGCGCGGCAGCCCACCAGCCAGGTGAGGATGTCCATGTCGTGGCAGGATTTCTGCAGGATGATGGGACTGCTGGTGTCCGTGCGGTTCCACTTTCCCCGCACGAAGGAATGGGCCATGTGGAAGTTGCCCATGTACTCTGCGTATTCGATGGTTTGAATTCGGCCCAGTTCGCCGGAGTCGATGATGTCCTTGATTCGGGTGAAGAACTCCGTGTAGCGCAGCACGTGGCACACCATGACCAGAAGGCCTCGGGCATCGGCGGCTTCCTGAATTCGGAGGCATTCTTCGGAATCCGGGGAGATGGGTTTCTCCAAGAGCAGATGATAGCCTGCCCTCAGAAGGGGCATGGCGCAGCGAAAGTGATCCCGGTCCATGGTGGCCACTATCGCCGCATCGGCGATGCGTCCCTGCGCCAGAAAATCTTCCAGACAGGAAAAAGCCTGTGGAATATCGTAATCTTCCACGGCGCGGTTTCGCCGGGACGCAATGGGTTCCACGACGGCGCTGATTTCAATTCCTTTTTCCCGGAGGTAGGCGGCGTAGATGCTGCCCCGCTGTCCGGCTCCGATGAGTGCAATTCGCATATGGGGTCTCCCTGTTTGTGAAAATATACACTACATTATAGAGGGTAGCGCGGATTTTTACAAATACAAAGAAACTATAGCGGGAAAAAGTTGTAGGGTGGAAAGACTTTTTTTAATGCTCGGGGGATAGTATAATCAAAGGAGCTGAAATGAATCATAGGAGGAAATGATATGACGATGAACAGCAAGAAATTTATGCCGGTGTTCGAGAACGGCATGGCACAGCCGGTATTTCCTTTTACTGACGGAAAGACCGGAGACGCGTACGATGCGAAGACGTCCGATATCGTTCGGTTCTGCGTGTATGTGGAGGCGAATTTCGATACGAACGGAGATGGCAAGGGCGATCTGATTAAGGTGTTCGTTCAGGTTCCGAGAAGTGCGGCGGAGGGCAACTACAAAGCCGCTTCCGTGTTCGAGGCGCGTCCGTACTGCGCCGGCGTAAATGCCGACGGCTACGACCACATGAAAGAGGTGGAAGGAAACGCTTGTCCGGGACCGGATTCTATGAAAATCAACTATTCTCCGGAACCGGAAAATCCGAGCAAGTACATCAGCACGATGGAAGCGGCGGAGAAGGCCGACCCGGCGGATTGGCACTTCCCGGACCACGGAAACGGCGATGCAATGTGCTACGAGAACATCGATGCCTATAACTATTACCTGGTAAGAGGTTTTGCGGTGGTTCTCAGTGCCGGCGTGGGTACGCTGGGTTCCGACGGTTTTGAATATACCGGATCCGACTGCGAACGGGATTCCTTCCGCTGCATCGTGGAATGGCTCCACGGCGACCGAATCGCTTATGCGGACCGGAATCGGGAAGAAGCCATTCGGGCAGACTGGTCCAACGGAAAGGTGGCAATGACCGGAAGATCTTACGCGGGAACCATGCCGTTCGCCGTGGCAACTACCGGAGTTGCAGGCCTGGAGACCATCGTGCCGGTAGCGGGAATCAGTGACTGGTACAGCTTCCTGAATCAGCAAGGTGCGCAGCGGTACTGGCCGGCGGAAATGCTCATGAGCTTCCTGGCATACTTTTGCGCCAGCCGTTACAACGATCCGGCACTGACGGAAGAACAGCGTCAGGCGATTCTGGATTTCCATCAGTATTTTTCCTATGAACAGATGAAGACCGGATTCGACTACAGCGATTTCTGGAAGGAAGGAAATTACACCCTGAAGGCGGACGGTATCCGCTGCAGCTCACTTATCATTCACGGGTTGAATGACGAGAACGTGTCCACCAAGCAGTTCGAGATGATGCTCCACTCCTTCGAGGAAGCCGATCGGACGGTAAAAGTAATCCTCCACCAGGGCCCGCATATTACGCCGACCATGGCCAACAAGGGGTATGGAATTTCCATAAACGGCCGGAATTACGATGATATCGTCAACAAGTGGATTTCCCACTATCTGTACGATGTGGAGAACGATGCAGAGGATATGCCGGCGGTGCTGGTGCAGAACAACGTGGACCAGGATCAGTGGGATGAAGTGGATTCCTGGGAGACCGAATGCGATTACGAATTCTGCAGCAGCCTCACCGGAACAACGGTAATCGATACAGATTGGGAAAAAGCCGGAATCAACAAGGAGAACTTCGACGAAAGAATGAGCCTGCTGGATTCCAACATGAACCAACGCTACTTCAGCAACAAAGCCGCGGACGATCTGACCATTCAGGGCTCCGTCTGCGTAAAGTTCGATGCCGCGCTGAAGGACGGCGATGCATCCAAGAACTTCGAGCCGGAGAACATCAACGATGCGGACCGCCTGAGCTTTGAGCTGGGCAGCGCCTCCGGCAAGATGGATGATGTAAAACTGACGGTGCTGCTGTGCGACGTGGCGGATGAGGAGTTCCCGAGCATTCAGACTGTCGATCCGGAACGAAATGTGATTCCGGTAGTGGTTCGAAACAAGGGCGGAATTCACAACGGCGGAGATCTGCCGGACTTCGATCAGTCCGTTTTCGAAACCGTGAACCGGAAGTACTGCGTCATCACCCGGGCGTATATCGACCTGTGCAATCCGGAATCCGGTTATGCACCGGAGACTTCCGAGAACAGCATTCAGCTGGTTCCGGGAGAAAAGCACTCCTACAACGTATACCTGAATCCGGCCAGATACACCGTGGAAGCGGGACACCGACTGGCAGTGGTCATCGGAACCGAGGATCCGGTGAACTGCCTGATTCACAAAAAATATTCTGTCGAGATCGATAACGCTTCCGTAAAAGCAGATATTCCGATGGTATAAAGAGGCCGAAGCGCTTTCACAGCGTTCGCAGCGGTTCGTAGCGGAAAACGGCATTTTTGGCGAGAGAAAGGCTTTTTGACGGAAAATTGGGTAAAAAAGTTCCCATTGGGGACGATTGAACTATGCCGACCTTTTCATACCGGGAAAAGAATGATACAATCCCTGTGAGATGTGGAGCTAGGTGTAGAGCATATCACGCATCTTCAATGGGGGAAGGCAAAGGGCCGCCGCACAACTGTGCGCCGGCCCGATTCTTGTTTTTTGGGTTTTTCAATTCAATGGAGAGTGCCTTTCCATATGAAGAAAGCTTTTCTGTCCGGCCCAATCCGGTCCGAGCCTCCGGCGACCCGGACGTGGTGCTTCACTGCCCGCAAAGCCTTATTTCTTCGTCCGGAAGCACCACGCCACCTGGTCCGATTGAGCATCCGGCGGCTGGGGCGTGGTGCTTCACCATCCGCAAAGCCTTATTCCTTCGTCCGGAAGCACCACGCCTATCGGCCGGTCCGAGCATCCGGCGACCCGGGCGTGGTGCTTCACCATCCGCAAAGCCTGTTATGAAGTGACCGTTGTCAAGAGACGATTACAAGAAAGTTTCTTCTCTCG
>OLOB01000735.1_pt1 | contig 24316 bp, 25 predicted proteins | sample 1671911 | NCBI WGS metagenome assembly OLOB01 (sample SAMEA3136625, study PRJEB25190) | human gut metagenome | biome: human gut; feature: human-associated habitat; material: faeces | place: Austria | collected 2013
GCTGGATTTACCGTGGTGAATTTATCATCAACTGGGATCCAAAAGCTCGTACAGCCCTTTCTGATATCGAGGTTATTCACAAGGATGTGGAAGGTGCCTTCTACCACATGAACTACATGTTGGAAGACGGTTCACGTGCCCTTGAAGTGGCAACAACACGTCCTGAAACTATGTTTGGGGATACTGCCGTAGCGGTTAACCCAAATGATGACCGTTATAAAGACTTGATTGGTCAAAATGTTATCTTGCCAATCTTGAACAAGCCAATCCCAATCGTAGGGGACGAACACGCAGACCCTGAGTTTGGTACTGGTGTGGTGAAGATCACTCCTGCCCACGACCCTAATGACTTCTTGGTTGGTCAACGTCATAATCTTCCGCAAGTGAACGTTATGAACGATGATGGTACCATGAATGAATTGGCTGGCGAATTCAACGGCATGGACCGCTTTGAAGCTCGTAAGGCTGTTATCAAGAAGTTAGAAGAAATTGGTGCCCTTGTTAAGATTGAGAAGATGACCCACTCAGTTGGTCACTCAGAGCGTACAGGGGTTATGGTTGAGCCACGCTTGTCTACACAATGGTTCGTCAAGATGGATCAATTGGCGAAGAATGCCATTGCCAACCAAGATACAGAGGACAAGGTAGAATTCTACCCACCTCGTTTCAACGACACCTTCCTTCAATGGATGGAAAATGTTCACGACTGGGTAATCTCACGTCAGCTCTGGTGGGGTCACCAAATCCCTGCATGGTACAATGCTGAGGGTGAAATGTACGTTGGCGAAGAAGCGCCAGAAGGTGACGGATGGAAACAAGATGAAGATGTCTTGGATACTTGGTTTAGTTCTGCCCTTTGGCCATTCTCAACTATGGGCTGGCCGGATGTCGACTCAGAAGACTTCAAACGTTACTTCCCAACGTCAACCTTGGTAACAGGTTACGACATCATCTTCTTCTGGGTGTCTCGTATGATTTTCCAATCATTGGAATTCACTGGTCGTCAGCCATTCCAAAATGTCCTTATCCACGGTCTTATCCGTGACGAGCAAGGACGTAAGATGTCTAAGTCACTCGGTAACGGGATTGACCCAATGGATGTTATCGAGAAATATGGTGCCGATGCCCTTCGTTGGTTCCTTTCAAACGGTTCTGCACCAGGGCAAGACGTGCGTTTCTCTTATGAGAAAATGGATGCGTCTTGGAACTTCATTAACAAGATTTGGAACATCTCTCGTTACATCCTCATGAACAATGAAGGCTTGACCCTTGAGCAGGCAACTGCCAATGTCGAAAAAGTTGCCAACAAGGAAGCTGGAAATGTTACTGACCGCTGGATTCTCCACAACCTCAATGAAACCATCGGAAAAGTCACTGAAAACTTTGACAAGTTTGAGTTTGGTGTAGCTGGACACATCCTCTACAACTTCATCTGGGATGAGTTTGCGGACTGGTACGTTGAGTTGACCAAAGAAGTCCTTTATAGCGATAACGAAGAAGAGAAAGTTATCACACGTTCTGTTCTCCTTTACACTTTGGACAAGATCCTTCGTCTCCTTCACCCAATCATGCCATTCGTGACAGAGGAAATCTTTGGGCAAATCTCAGAAGGCTCTATCGTTACAGCAGCATACCCAACTGTTAATCCAGCCTTTGAAGAGCTCGCTGCCCACACTGGTGTAGAAAGCCTCAAAGACTTGATTCGTGCCGTTCGTAATGCGCGTGCGGAAGTAAACGTTGCACCAAGCAAGCCTATCACCATCCTTGTTAAGACAAGCGATAGCGACATGGAAGCCTTCTTTAACAGCAATGTCAACTACATCAAACGCTTCACAAATCCAGAACACTTAGAAATCGCATCAAACATCCCTGCACCTGAACTTGCTATGTCAAGCGTCATCACAGGAGCAGAAATCTACTTGCCTCTCGCAGACCTCCTCAATGTCGAAGAAGAACTCGCTCGTCTCGACAAGGAACTGGCTAAATGGCAAAAAGAACTGGATATGGTTGGTAAGAAGCTCTCTAACGAACGCTTCGTAGCCAATGCCAAACCAGAAGTCGTCCAAAAAGAACGCGACAAACAAGCTGACTATCAAGCGAAATACGATGCGACCGTAGCACGTATTGATGAGATGAAGAAGTTGGTGAAATAAACCTAGAAACCTCGGCAATTTGCTGGGGTTTTTGGTATAATAAATCTTAATGGATGAAAAATATGAGAAGTGAAACAAGATTTTTAAAAAACAATGGAATTTATTATACAAATAATAAGCTTGCAAATATCATGATCGATAATCTAGAGATTGATTTTGATGGTAATTTTACATTACTAGAGCTTGCTGTCGGTGAAGGACATATATTATGTCTTATTTTGAGAAGGTTACTATACCACAAGCAAAATTGTGATTCAAATAAAATTAAAGATTTTCTTGAAAATAACATATATGCCTTTGATATGAGAGAGGATGCTATAAAAATTTGTATTGATAATTTGAATCAAATCTTATGGGAATATTTCCCAAATCTAAATGTACGTTGGAATGTTTTTCAAATGGATATTTTAGAAAAAGAGAAATTACTCAACAAGAAGCATAAGTTTGATTTTATAATTAGTAATCCTCCTTATGTTTCAAGACGTAACTTAAGTTCTGAAACAGCAAAGTACCTTAAAGCTAACAGTTCTTTTTGTCAGAAGTATAATTTTGATTTATATTATTATTTTTTTGAAGTTGCTTTAGAATTTTGGAATAGAGTTGGCAATTTCGTTTTTATAACCCCTAATAGTTACCTCAAATCCCGCGGGGCAGAGAAATTACTTAGAGCTCTAGTTAATGAGAAATTAATTGAAAAAGTAATAGATTTTCAAGACAAATTGAATTTTGAAGGAGCAACGACTTTTACAGCAATCACAAAGCTATCTGACAATAACGATGAGATAGTAATCTTTGATTCTGACAATTGTATTCTTAAAAACATAAAATATGAAACTCTATCGAGAAATGAAAACGTATTTATTTTTTCTGAACATTTTCCAACTTTAAATGAAGATGCAATTCAACTAAATGAAATAGCAATTGTTAGAAACGGTTTAGCTACTTTACAAGATAAAGTTTTTATCATTAAAGAAGGTGAAATTATTGAACGGAATAATAAAGAGATACTTTTTCAAAAAAATAAAAAATATTATTTAATTGAATCAGAAATTATTAAGAAATTAGTCCGGCCCTCTGATATTAGCCAAGAAAATATAGTTATTTTCCCGTACAATTCAAAAAATAGACCAATATTAGAACTTAAAAAGAAATTTCCTCTAACTTATAGATATTTAGAAGAGGCTCTATCAGAAGAGTATAAAAATAAATACGGAATTTTTTTTGGAAGAACTCAAGGATTTTTAGGATATGATAGCAGTAAAGTAATTATTCCAAAAGTGGCTGATTTGAAAAACTCACCATTTAAACTTATTAATGAGGGGTTTGTTCAGTCAGGTCTATCAATTACATTTTTTGAAGATTATAGTAATCGAGTGTTGACTAGAATAGTAGACTATTTGAATTCGCCAACTGTTTTGAACTACTTATCTAATATTTCTAAAAACTATGCAGCGGGTTATAAAAATATTAGTTCTACCGATTTAAAATATATTAAAGTCCCAAGAAGATTGTTGGAGGATAATGTGTGGCAAAGACATTAAAATATATTGTTGAAGATAAAGTCTTGGCTGAAGTATTAGGAAGAAATAACTTTTCCACAAAGGAATCAGCTGTCTTAGAGTTAGTAAAAAACGCCTATGATGCAGGCGCTGAAAATTTAACTATCTCATTTAAAAAGTCAAATAGTACTGGAAAACTATTTATTGAGATTGTCGATGATGGAATTGGTATGAGTATCGAGGATATCAAAAATGCTTGGATGCATGTTGGTAAGTCGACTAGGGACTACATAGATTCCAAAACGGGAAGAGTTTTTGCTGGTTCTAAAGGAATAGGAAGGTTTGCGCTTGCCAGATTGGGTGAAGTTGTTGAACTACGATCACATAAAGAAGGAAAATCTAAGATTAAATGGACGACAGACTGGGAAAAATCTAAACTCCATAGTATAAAATCAACTAATGAGGAGTACGGCACAGTAATTAGAATTTATAATCTTAGAGACAAATGGTCCTCTAAAAACATTATTCCACTGAAAAATTATCTGAGTAAGGTTTATTTTGATGATCAAATGAAGATTACTATTGATTATCAGACAGAAGGAGTTGTTCATAGAGAAACAACTAAGAATGTATGGGCAAATCCTAAAAGTGGTACGCACTTTGTTGACTCTATTGAAATGAATTATGACTCTAGTACTCAAAAATTGAACGTGAAGATGATATTTGATGAGTTTAAAAGTTCTGTTGAAGATATAGTTGGGTTCTCTACAGGTGGTAAAGAGGTTTCTTTAAATATTAGTTCTGAATTGAAAAAAGAAATCATAAAACTATTGAAAGAAGATGAAGAAGAAAGAGAGGTTACGGAAGAGGAAATCAAGACTGTTTTGAAAGAAATTGGTAATTTTTCTGGGAATTTATATTTTAGTTTAGCATATATTACAGATAAAGATTTTGAAAAATTTAAGTATAAATATCAATTTTTACCAAAAAGATATGATCTAGGAGTTATTCTGTACAGAAATTCATTTAGTATTGATTCATTTGAGGGGCGGAGAGATTGGTTAAAACTTTCACAAAGAGTTGTTGCATCTCCTGCGGCAGCATCACATGCAAACGGTTCATGGCGTGTGAGGCCTAAACAAATTTCTGGATATATTTCTATAGATAAAAAAGAAAATAAACATATAGAAGATATATCTAATCGACAAGGTATTGTCGAAAATATATACTATCATATTTTTTTGGAGATAATTCATATCGCATTAAAGGAATTTGAGTCTTATCGCCAAAGTATAATTAGATTAATAAATGAATATGAAATAAAATTGTTAGATAAAGCAATTTGTGATGAACAACAGGATGTAACTGCTGATAAGATTGTTCAGGATACTATTAAAAATCCAGATAGAATTTCAGAATTAACCAAGACAGATTTTGAGAAAATTCATAAAAAGTTGAAGGCTCAAAAAAAAGTTATAGATGATCTTGGCGAAGATAGGAAAAGAATTGAAGAGGATTATCGATATGAGGTTCAATTGTTGAATGTTTTAGCGACTTTACAATTAAAAGTAAGCTCATTAAGTCACGAGGTTCAAAACAACAGAAATTCTATCGCTGTGAATCCGACTAAAATAAAAGAGGTTTTGAAGAGAAAATATGACTGGGAAGAATTGTTACTTGATAAACCCAGTTCAAGAAACATACCTCTGCTCCTTGAGACACTCTCCAATGATTTAGAAAAAGTATTAGATTTAGCTGATACAATTATTGATGAAACTAAAAAAGATAAGTTTATCATCAAGGAGTTTGCATTAGATGAGTTAATTGGTTTGATTATTAATAAATGGCAACAACAATATAATTGGGTGAAATTTATAATCAAAATAGAACATGAAGAAAAAATTAAAATTTCTTATGATTTAATAATGGTTATACTTGATAATTTAATTTTAAATAGTATTCAAAATAATGAAGAGGCTAGTGGGCTATCAATAACTATCGAATTAAATTATAGGGATGGAAATCTTAACTTAGTATATTTCGATAATGGTAAAGGATTAGATGTTAAGTATAAAGACAAACCGGAGAAAATTTTGAATGTACATGAGACTACAAGAGAAGATGGGCATGGGCTTGGAATGTGGATGGTAAGTAATACGATATATAAACTAGGTGGCGAAATTAAAATAAATCCTAATTATCAAGGATTTTATCTATCAGCTTCTTTATTAATTAATGAAAGTGAGGAGTGACAATGATTAGTGATATAAAGCTAACATATATAGACGATAAGCTGGATCCTCTTCTAGATGAGTATTTGTTCACTATAAGTGAGAAAGAGCATATTTTTGAATATGATTATTATAAATTTAGTAGTAGTGAGGATAGTTACCAAAGTTTATTAGAAAATACTAACATAGCTTCTTCAGATATCATTATTGTAGATTCAAAGCTTTTTGAAAATGAATTCGCAGACTCAAAATCTAAATTTACTGGGCAGGAACTGAAGATTATTTATGCTATAGCAAATCCTTTTATTAAAATTATCGTTATCACACAAAATAATAATCTTTCAAAGTATGGAGTAATTAAAAAATTTGCAACATCTAGAGAATGCTCAGGAAGAGAGCAAGAGGAAGCGAATAAATATTATGATAATGTTCTTAGGAAAGAGATAGAAACATTAATAAAAAATGTAAAAGAAGTAAGAAACGTTGGTCAATTATTATCTGAAAATATTTTATCATATGAAGATAGCTTAATTGTTGAGAAGGCAAATAATTTAATTAGTAAAATTCCTAGTTATAAAGATTTAACAGACGAAAAAATCAACGAATTAATTGACTTAGTCAAGAAAGATATTGAGGAAAATAATGATTGATTACAGATTTACAAATTTCGAAAAGTATAACTACTCAGATGTAAAGCAACAAAAGGATGCATTAGGAAAAGAAATTGATGAGAAAGCAATCAGCAATATCGGACTTCATTATGATAAAATAAAATCTAAAGAATCAAAATATTATGAAAGATTTGAAGAAATTTACTACCATAAATGTGCCTATTGTGGAGTTAGCACAGCTATAAATCCAGCTCCTTTATATGAAATTGATCATTTTTTCAACGAATTACAAACAACATTTGGTTCGGATGATTTATCAGTAGATATAATTGATAATCTAATATTATCTTGTAGAAATTGTAATCAATCAAAAAAAGAGTTTGAGGTGAATGATATTCATAATATTATTCATCCAGATAGTATAGAAATTAAAGGAGTCTTTAATAGAGGAGAACATTTTGAAATAGAAATCGCACATCAATTTTGCAAAAACGAAAAAATTCAAAGTTTTTATAACAAAATGAAGTTCCACTATCGTTTTAGAAAACTAGATTATCTTCTTTTAAATTTATATTTCCTGAAAGAAAAATTTCCTAAATACGAAAAGTTATATAGCAAACTAGTGGAATTTCGGAATAGCACACCTAGTTTAAAAAAATATAAATAGTTTATAGAAATAGTTGTTTAAATTTAGAAAGCAGGTTACTACATGACAAATTCTGTAAGTTCGAACCGCTCTGAGAAGTACAACATTGCAGCTTTCTTCTCAGGTGTTGGGGGAATTGAGTTGGGATTTGAACAGACCAACGAGTTCAGAGTGGTGTATGCCAATGAATTTGATAAGTATGCGCGTCAGACTTATCAGTTAAACCATCCAGATACCTATTTGGATGGCCGTGATATTCACGATGTTCAGCCAGAGGATATTCCGGCTGAGCGCGTAGATGTGATTATGGGAGGGTTCCCTTGTCAGGCTTTTAGTATTGCGGGTTATCGTAAGGGCTTTGATGATGATCGTGGCGATCTTTTCTTCGAATTGCTTCGCATGATTGAGGGACGTAAACCTCGCGCTATTTTCATCGAAAACGTCAAGAACATGGTCGGTCATGATCACGGCAATACCTTCAAGGTTATTCGTGAAGCCTTGACTGAGAACAATTACTTCATCAAGTGGAAGGTTCTCAACGGGAAAGACTATGGAAATATCCCACAAAACCGTGAACGGATCTACATTGTTGGTTTTGATACTAAAGAAGCCTACGACTTATTTGAATTCCCAGAGGAAATCAAACTAACAACGACCTTGGCTGATGTCATTGATTTTGGTGCCAAGCCTGATGAGGCCTACTATTATCGAGAAGGGAAACAAAATTTCTACGACCAGTTGAAGTTTGAAGTGACTAGTCAAGATACGGTTTACCAATGGCGTCGTCAGTATGTTCGTGAAAACAAAAACGGTGTAGTCCCTACCTTGACAGCCAATATGGGAACAGGTGGACATAACGTTCCATTGATTCTGACAGACAGTGGTGAGATTCGTAAGTTGACACCAAAAGAAACCTTCAATGTCCAAGGCTATCCCAAATCCTTTAAAATCCCAGAAGGGGTTTCCAATGGTCAGCTCTACAAGCAGGCTGGAAATAGTGTGGTTGTCCCTGTAATTAAACGAATCGCAGAGCGGATTGCTTTTGCCCTTAATGAGAGCAATGGGCCGTCTCAACTGGATCACTCTGGAAAATTTGCCATTATCTACACCAAGATGAACGGCCAGTTTGAAGGCCAGTCTTATGTGAAAGATTTTGTCTCCACTTATGAGGAGGCAGAGAAGAAGATTGCGTCCTATGAGGATGGTCTTGCTATTTTATCAGATGAAGATTATTTCAGATTGGTAAAAAAACGTGGCAATTTGGAGTTTTACAGCATTATTTAACGAATTATATAAGTAAGAGGACTAGTGAAAATCTAGTCTTCTTTTGATATACTTAAATAAGAAGTGAGGAATGAATGATGTGGGAACACTTAAAACAAGAACAAAAAGAGAAATATAAGACTCTCATTACCAATTTTGCTAGTCTGAGTGAAGCATTTTCTCAAAAGGCAGAAGTCGAAGATTCTGATGATCGAGAAAACTACGTTGCTCCGATTGTCAATTCAAAATTCCAAGAGACTGTTTTTCAGAAGGCTTTTCATGCGGTTGGTGAGGATATTGCCAATACCTCTTATGATGTTTCGGTTGTCGTTGATGAGCAACATAAGTATTTGATTGGGATTAAATCCTTTGGTTTGGACTCAGGGGATCAAAAGATTGCTCAGTTCAAGAAAGATTCACAGTCTTGGAATGAGCTGTTGAGTGAAATTCGATTTCATGCTGATATTTCACCAGACAAGGAAACCGCTGATAAAGAAAATGATGCCCGCTATGAAAAACTGGCCCGTGAGATTGCGACGTTGCGAAATCAACGGATTGAATCATCCAAAGCACTCATAAAGGGATTTCATTCTGATTCTAGCCATGTAGAAGCCGTCTATCATGTCTTGATGCCGACCTCGAAAGGTCACAAACCTCAGATCCATGTAGGAGAGACGACTTATCTGCCAGTTGACCTAGACCATCTCAAGATTTTAGGCTCGACAACCAAGAACAATCCGACAAATTTCCGTTTTACAGATGGCTATCATGATTATAAATACACGGCTGCAGATAGTCAGCTCCATATGACCTTTAGGAATAAGGAAATTGTGGTTGATACTTGGGATGTGAATTATGTTGAGGATCCCTTTTATCTCTTTGAACACCTTCACTTATTGACATCAGAAAAAAGTGATTCGGAGATTCTTGAGACGGTGTCGTGGGTGATCACAGACAAGCATGGAAATGTAGAAGAAAATTCTGGCTTTAATGCTTTTAATGGTGGATCAAAGTTGGCCAAAAAGGATCGCTTGCCACGGATTTTAAAGATTCAGGAAAAATTTAAAGACAGTCTCGCTCCAGAAGAACTAGCCTTTGTGACATTTTCTTTAGAAGAAATTCTCTTGAAAAAATGGTCTACCAAGGAAGAAAAAGCCCAGATGAAGTCCATTCGTGAGGACTTGATTCGCTTTGTACACGAGACGGGGAATGAAAAACTAATCAAAGAAATTGAACAGCTGGTGTATCGTCCAGTCAGTGAAGTGTATATTCCTCTTCCAGACTCCAAACATTTTCATGAGGAGCGTCCAGACTTTTTTGGTAAAGGGATAGGCAGGTTTGAGCCAGGTACTAGTAAACTTGCGCTTCCAAAAGAGGAACGGACCTTTAAACTACGATTTTTATCATCAGGTGATGTGATTACTGCCTATATCAACCAAGAAGCTGGGAAGGCCATTCAATCAACTGATAAGCAAGAAATCCTTGGCAATTGGATCCTTCGAGGGGTCTTTCAGTTAAAAGACAGAGAGATCCTAACAGGTAAGAAATTGTCTCAGCTAGAAATCAATGGTATCCGTCTTTCTAAATTCAAAAACGGTGAAATTGGCATTGATTTCATCTGGATTGATGTGGACAATCCTCCTGCAGATGCGATTGGTTGGGTTGCGAAATAGAGAGTAAGAAACTATTCATAGGACTACAAAAACACCACCTCCTAGTCAATTAGGGGGTGGTGTCATGCTTTAGACCATTTTCCAGAAATAATCGATGATATAGGTCAGGCCGTAGGTGTAGATGACGAGGGTGATGGGTTTGCAGAGGATGATGATGGTCATGTAGCGTTTGAAGGTCATATTGGTCAGACCTGCCAGCATACAGATGAAGTCGGCAGGACTAACTGGCCAGATCATCATGAAGATAAAGAAGCGATCGAACCGCTTGCCTTCATTGAGCCAGCCAATGTACTTGTCGTAGGTCTTCTGACTGACCATGGATTGGACGAACTTAGGCCCGTACATTCTAGCGAGATGGAAGATAATGGCACAGCCAATGACAATTCCGATGTAGTTGTAGATGGTCCCGATGATGTGGCCATAGATAAAGACACCAGCGACAGATGTCAGGGCGCCAGGAATAATAGGGACCACTGTTTGAAGGATCTGAAGAAAGATAAAGAGAGGTGGTCCAAAGATTCCGGCTTGCAAAATAAAAGCTGACAAGGTTTCCTTGGATTGAAGGATGCCAGAAAAGTAGGCCCAGATACAAAAGGCCAAGGTTGCGAGGGCCCCAATGATGGATGACCAATTGATGATTTTTTGGAGAAGAGGAGAGACCTCCCTCAATTTTTTTTCTTTTGTTATCATAACTCTTCCGTGTATTTTTTCTTCTACTATACCATTTTTTTGTCTATTTGTAAGCTCTGGTGATGGAGGTGATGAAAGCCTTAAAAGATGGTATAATGATGTAATTGAGGCTCAAATTAGCATCATAGATATTAGAGGAGGATGTAGTGGAAGAATATATAAACTTATACCATCAGAAATTATGGGAAATAGCTTTTACTAATGTGCGAGATACTTTCATCAATCAAAATACACTTTCCTGGGGGTTATTAATTTATTTCAGTTATGTCATGTTTGATCTCTTAGCAGGGAATAAAAAACGTGTCCTGATTGTTACTTGTATTCCTTTTGTCTTATTCTTTCTTAGTATGGGAGCGGAGTATCTATACAGTTATGATAAAATTATGAATCCGAAATCAGATTATAACAATGAATGGAGTTTTGAAGGGTTAAAACGTGACACCGTTTTACCTATGATTGAGAATATTGATAAAATTCCCATAGCCAGTGTTGATGGAAAATTAAAAAGACAAGATATTATCCTATTTGCAGTATCTAATCCAACATATTATGATGCCCTATTTGGAAAACCATCCATGTTGCTATCACGTCAACAGAAGGTAGGTGATCATTTTCTAATTGCTTTAATTGGATATAAAGAAAAAAATGGTAGATGGCAATCTGTGGATATTCGTATTGCTCCAGATGCCGAAGAACAAGATTTTCAGAAATTCTCTAAAGTGCTTCATATCGAAAGAGGAGAAAAAGTAGGTGCCTCTAGTATTGTTAGCGACCTTCAATTTCTATACTTAAAGAACTCGGAGGAAGAAAAGAATGGAGAATAGTACGGCTTGTGAATGAAACTGCTCTATACTCTAACAGTAGAACTTTCCATTTTGGAAAGTTTTTTTGTCTACAAAAGTGAGGAAGACTTTCTCCATTTGTTTATAAGCAACTCTCTCCTCTGAAATCAAGTCATCCGTGCTAAAAAGCCTATTTTATGCTATAATGGGGAGAATACGAATGTTTGGAGAAAAACGTGTCAATCGAAAATTACAAACCAGATTTTGCGGTGGAAGCAGCCTATGATCTCACCGTTGCAGACTTGAAAAAACAGGGGTTTAAGGCGGTCCTTGTGGATTTGGATAATACCCTGATTGCTTGGAATAATCCGGATGGAACTCCTGAGATGCGCCAGTGGTTGCATGACCTTCGTGATGGGGGGATCCGGGTTATCGTGGTGTCTAATAATAGTCCGAAACGGGTCAAGCGTGCGGTTGAGAAATTTGATATTGACTATGAAGCTTGGTCGCTCAAGCCCTTTACTTTTGGGATTGATCGGGCTCTCAAACGTTTCCACTATGAAAAAAATGAAGTGGTCATGGTAGGGGATCAATTGATGACCGACATTCGGGCAGCCCATCGGGCGGGTATTCGTTCGATTTTGGTCAAGCCTTTGGTCGAGCATGACTCCATCAAGACGCAGATCAACCGGGCGCGTGAACGCCGTGTCATGAAGCAAATGGCCGAAAAATATGGTCCGATTGTATATAAAAAAGGAATTTAAGAATGGAAGAATTATTCTGTATTGGCTGTGGAGCCCCCATTCAGACAGAAAACAAAGAGGGGCTAGGCTATACTCCCCAATCAGCTCTTGAAAAGGGATTGGAAACAGGCGAAGTCTATTGCCAACGCTGTTTCCGTCTTCGTCACTACAATGAAATTACAGATGTGCATCTGACAGATGATGATTTCCTGAAATTGCTACACGAGGTAGGAGATAGTGACGCTCTCGTGGTCAATGTAGTCGATATTTTTGACTTTAATGGCTCTGTCATCCCCGGCTTACCCCGTTTTGTAGCAGGAAATGATGTGCTTTTGGTCGGGAATAAAAAAGATATCTTGCCCAAGTCTGTCAAGGATAGCAAGGTGACGCATTGGTTGATGGAGCGGGCCCACGAAGAAGGCATGCGTCCTGTCGATGTGGTCCTCACCTCTGCTCAAAACAAGAGTGCGATCAAGGACTTGATGGAAAAGATCGAACAGTACCGCAAGGGCCGTGATGTCTATGTGGTGGGGGTGACCAACGTTGGGAAATCGACCCTCATCAATGCAATCATCCAAGAAATCACAGGCGACAAGGATATCATCACGACCTCTCGCTTCCCGGGGACGACACTGGACAAGATCGAAATCCCACTGGACGATGGATCCTACATCTACGATACACCGGGGATTATCCATCGCTACCAGATGGCTCACTACTTGACGGCGAAAAACCTCAAGTATGTCAGCCCTAAAAAGGAAATCAAGCCCAAGACCTATCAGCTCAATCCAGAGCAAACCCTCTTCTTGGGTGGCTTGGGACGTTTTGACTTTATTAAGGGAGAAAAGCAAGGTTTCACTGCCTTCTTTGACAACGAACTCAAGCTTCACCGAACCAAGCTAGAAGGAGCGACGGCCTTTTATGACAAGCATGTCGGTGGCTTACTAACTCCTCCTAACAGCAAGGAAAAAGAAGAGTTCCCACCCTTGGTTTCTCATGAGTTTACCATCAAGGACAAGACAGACCTGGTCATCTCAGGACTGGGCTGGATCCGCGTCAATGGAGAAGCCAAAGTAGCCGTCTGGGCACCAGAAGGCGTCGCCGTCGTTACCCGTAAAGCTATTATTTAAAAATTTGAAAGGAAATAGTTTCTTTGTAGACTGGGCGAGTGCAACGAGCCTAGAAAGGATACTTTTCGCTGTGGTGAAAGCCTAAGTAGATATTTTACTACTTAGGCGCGGAAAATTTGAGACTTTAGGCTCAAATTTAAGTCATGGAACTCCGTTAGGAGGTCGCTGACGACCGCCACCACATCAGAAAAGTATCAAAAAAGAAACAATGAAAAAAATATGACATTAACATCCAAACAACGGGCTTTCCTCAACAGCCAAGCCCACAGCCTCAAGCCCATTATCCAAATCGGGAAAAACGGGCTCAATGACCAAATTAAAACCAGTGTGCGCCAAGCACTTGATGCGCGCGAACTGATCAAGGTAACTCTTCTTCAAAATACGGATGAGAATATCCATGAAGTAGCAGAAATCTTGGAAGAGGAAATCGGTGTGGAAACGGTCCAAAAGATTGGTCGGATTCTCATCTTGTTCAAACAATCGAGCAAAAAAGAAAATCGTAAAATTTCAGCGAAGGTAAAAGAAATTTAAGACATCGAGGAGAGCAAACCTATGGCAATTGAACTATTGACTCCCTTTACCAAGGTAGAGTTAGAGCCAGAGATCAAAGACAAGAAACGCAAACAAGTTGGTATTTTGGGTGGAAATTTCAATCCGGTCCACAATGCCCATTTGGTCGTTGCGGATCAAGTGCGCCAACAATTAGGGTTAGATAAGGTGCTCTTGATGCCTGAGTATGAGCCACCGCATGTCGATGCCAAGGGGACGATTGCAGAGCACCATCGCCTTAAGATGCTGGAATTAGCCATTGAAGGCATTGAAGGTCTGGAGATCGAGACGATTGAACTCGAGCGTAAAGGGATTTCCTATACCTACGACACCATGCTCTTGCTCAATGAACGGGATCCAGACACAGATTATTACTTCATTATTGGTGCAGATATGGTAGATTATTTACCAAAATGGCACCGCATCGATGAATTGGTGGAGATTGTGCAATTTGTCGGGGTCCAGCGGCCACGCTATAAGGCGGGGACTTCTTATCCGGTGATCTGGGTGGATGTTCCTCTCATGGACATCTCTTCTAGTATGGTGCGTGATTTTGTAGCCAAGGGTCGGACGCCGAATTTTATGTTGCCAAAACCAGTCTTAGACTACATCAAGAAAGAAGGATTGTATCAATGACCTATGAAAACTATCTAGGCTTTTCTCGTGAGGTCTTGCTTGAAAAAATGCGCCAAATCCTGCCAGAAAAGCGGCTTACTCACTGTTTAGGGGTTGAGAAGGCTGCGCGTGACTTGGCCAAACGCTATGGGGCTGACGAAGAGCAGGCTGGCCTAGCAGGTTTGTTACATGACTACGCCAAGAAATTATCAGATCAGGAATTTCTGGACTTGATCGATCGCTATGAGCTGGATCCAGCATTAAAAAACTGGGGCAACAATGTCTGGCATGGGATGGTCGGGATTTATAAGATCCAAGAAGACCTCGGACTGACAGATCCAGCCATTCTTCGCAGTATTGAGATTCACACCGTGGGGAGTGGACAGATGTCAACCTTAGACAAGATTGTCTATGTGGCAGATTACATTGAGCACAACCGGGCCTTCCCGGGAGTGGATCAAGCACGTGACATCGCTCAAGTCTCTTTGGATCGTGCCGTGGCTTATGAGACGGCTCGCACAGTCGAACACCTAGCCCACCAAGGATTGCCCATTTATCCCCAAACCCTTGAAACCTATAACGCCTTTGTGAAGTATTTGAAAGAGGAGCAGTGAGTGAAGACAGCTTTTATCATTATTGATGTACAAAATATCTTAGTGGAAACAGGTTTTGAGACAGGAAAGCTCTTAGAGAAGATCGCTTATTTGCAAGATCAGGCTAGAAAAGAGCAGATTGAAATCATCTATATACAGCATATTGAAACGCCAGAGGCTTTAACTTCAGAAGATTGGCAATTATCGCCCCTGTTGAAGAGGCAGGCAGATGAGAAGGTATTTCAGAAGCGATACAATAGCATATTTAAAGAGACAGGATTAAAAGAATACTTGGATCAACAAGGGATTGAACAACTGGTCCTGTGTGGCATGCAGACAGAATATTGTGTCGATACATCCGTCAAAGTGGGGTTTGAATACGGCTACAAGCTGGTCATTCCAGAAGGAGCTGTTACAACCTTTGATGGAGAGGATATTCCGGCAGAAACGCTTAATGAATTTTATGAAAATATTTGGGCAGAACGTTTTGCGGATGTCTTAGATTACAAATCAATTTTTTAAGGAAAGAGGATTACATGAAAGAAAAAGAACTACTTGAATTAGTTGTCAAAGCAGCAGATGAAAAGCGTGCGGAAGACATTGTGGCTTTGGATGTTCAAAGCTTGACCAGTGTGACAGACTACTTTGTTATCGCAAGCTCTATGAATAGCCGCCAGTTGGAAGCTATCGCAGAGAATATTCGCGAGAAGGTCGTTGAAGCTGGTGGCAATGCTAGCCACGTCGAAGGTGATTCAGCTGGAGGTTGGGTCCTTCTTGACTTAGGTAGTGTGGTGGTCCATGTCTTCTCAGAAGAAATGCGTGCCCACTATAACCTAGAAAAGCTATGGCACGAAGCAAGTGCTGTCGATCTTTCTGCAGCCCTAGCATAAGCAGGTAAACTCAGTTGGCAGCAACTGAGTTTTGTTGGTTAAATTGAAATTCTATGGAAAGAAAGGATGGGGCCTCGTGTTTAGTTATTTTTTTAATTGAACACGAGCTAAAATCTGTGAGAAAAAAAGTAACTTCCTTTGTATCTGATGATACGGCAGAAAGTTCCCTATTTTCTCTATGCTTTTAACGCTCTTTGTATCTTAGAAAGGATTTGAACCCGTCCTGTACTCCTCGGAAAATAGATAGCACTCCTTGGAGTTTAGCTCCATCGTCGTGCTCCTAATTTTCTATCGGATTACGGATGGACTTGGTATCATGAATATGGCGACTTATGAAACGTTTGCGGCGGTCTACGATGCGGTCATGGATGATAGTCTGTATGATTTGTGGACGGATTTTTCTCTCCGGCATCTCCCTAAAAGCAAGGATCGGAAAAAATTACTGGAATTGGCTTGTGGGACAGGGATTCAATCTGTTCGCTTTTCCCAAGCTGGGTTTGATGTGACAGGATTAGACCTGAGTGCTGACATGCTGAAAATTGCTGAAAAAAGAGCTGCTTCAGCTAAGCAGAAGATTGATTTTATCGAGGGCAATATGCTGGACTTGTCACAAGCAGGCACTTACGATTTCGTGACCTGCTACTCGGATTCTATCTGCTATATGCAGGACGAGGTAGAAGTAGGGGATGTCTTCAAAGAAGTCTACAATGCGCTTAATGAAGGCGGAGTCTTTATTTTTGATGTGCATTCGACCTACCAGACAGATGAGGTGTTCCCAGGCTATTCTTATCATGAAAATGCGGAAGATTTTGCCATGCTCTGGGATACCTATGAGGATGCGGCCCCTCACTCGATCGTCCATGAGCTGACCTTCTTTGTGCAAGAAGAGGATGGCAGCTTTAGTCGGCACGATGAAGTCCATGAAGAGCGCACCTATGAAGTTTTAACCTATGACATCTTATTGGAGCAGGCTGGCTTTAAATCCTTTAAACTCTATGCAGACTTTGAAGATAAAGAGCCGACAAAGACCAGCAAACGTTGGTTTTTTGTAGCACAGAAGTAGGAAAACATGACAGTTACAGGTATTATTGCAGAATTTAATCCCTTTCACAATGGTCACAAGTACCTGCTCAAACAGGCAGAAGGGCTTAAGATTGTGGCCATGTCTGGGAATTTTGTTCAACGCGGCGAACCTGCCATTGTAGACAAGTGGATTCGCGCGCAGATGGCTTTAGATAATGGAGCGGATCTAGTGGTCGAGCTCCCCTTTCTCGTGGCTGTTCAGTCGGCTGATCATTTTGCCAAGGGAGCGGTAGAAATCTTGTCCCGTCTGGGAATCGACCAATTGACTTTTGGGACAGAAGCGGTCTTAGATTACCAAGCGATTGCGACTGTTTATTCGGAGAAAGAAGCGGAAATGGAAGCTTTCCTGCGAAGTCTTCCAGACGATTTATCCTATCCACAAAAGACCCAAAAAATGTGGAAAACCTTTGCTGGAGTGGAGTTCACAGGAGATACTCCCAATCATATCCTGGGCTTGGCCTATGCCAAGGCTTGTGCTGGGAAGGGGATTGCGCTTAAGCCCGTCCAGCGCCAGGGTGCGGGCTACCATTCAGAAGAAAAAGAGGTGGCCTATGCTTCTGCCACTAGTCTACGCCTACACAAGGAAGATCAGGACTTTGTTGCTAAATTTATGCCCAATAGCCAACTCTTTCAGTCGGCTCCGCAGGTGTCTTGGGAGGATTATGACCAACTGCTCCGTTATCAAATCCTAACCCATCCGGATCTGACACAGATATTTCAGGTTAATGAAGAACTGGCCAATCGGATAAAGGATGCGGTTCGAAGTGCTAGCTCTGTGGAAGACCTGGTGGAGAAAGTCGCAACCAAGCGCTATACCAAAGCGCGCGTGCGCCGGATCTTGACCTACATCTTGGTAGGGGCGATGGATCAAGCTCTTCCCGATGCCATTCATGTCTTAGGTTTTTCCGCAAAGGGACAAGCTCATCTCAAAGGCTTGAAAAAATCAGTAGAAATCGTGACACGAATCGGTAAGGAACCTTGGGATGCTTTGACCCAACAAGCGGATCAGGTGTATCAACTAGGCCATCCCCAATTGCCAGAGCAGATCTGGGGTCGGGTGCCAGTGAGGGTGGAAGAATAAACAGTCTGACGTAAATTTTCTCTGCCCACATTCACCTAAGGCAAGAAGTTTATGATGCACGGAAACAGTGTTTATCTACTGTCTAAAAATTCCTTTTAGACAGTAGATTTTTTTTTACCAAATTTAGAAATTTTTTACGAATAATTAATTGGAGAAGGAAAAACTTGTACAAGTTCCTGACAAGTTTTTCTTTTTCATGTATAATAATAGAAAAGAGGTAGAATGAGGTATGGTCATGGAAGCAGTCGTTTATTCAACATTCCGCAATCATTTGAAGGATTATATGAAGAAGGTGAATGATGAGTTTGAGCCTTTGACAGTCGTGAATAAGAATCCAGACGAAGATATTGTGGTCATCTCTAAGAGCGAGTGGGACAGCCTACAAGAAACCCTGAGACTAGCTCAGAACAAGGAATTGTCAGATAAGGTCTTGCGGGGCATGGCAGAAGTCCGAGCTGGTCAGGTTCAACTCCATGAGATTGAGGGGTAACGGATGTTACTCAAGTTTACAGAAGATGCCTGGAAGGATTATTGTTACTGGCAAAGTCAGGACAAAAAAACACTGAAGCGAATCAATACCCTTATCAAAGAGATCCAAAGGGACCCATTTGCAGGGATTGGTAAGCCTGAGTCCTTGAAATATGACTTTCAAGGAGCATGGTCAAGACGGATTGATGCAGAGAATCGCCTGATTTATATGCTAGATGAGTCAGGTGTCGCTTTCCTCTCTTTTAAAGATCATTATTAAGTCTTTAAAAGAGTATCTTTTTGATAGTTAGGATAGCTCTTTAAAGTTTCCAACTCGAAGAAAAATTCCTATAAAATCCCCTTTCTAAAAATAGAAAAATCTAGTCTAACTTCGATGATTTGTGATATAATATAAAAGATTGAAAATAATTTGAAAAAATTTAAGGAGAATCCTCATGGGACGTAAATGGGCCAATATTGTTGCCAAAAAAACTGCCAAAGATGGTGCCAACTCAAAAGTGTATGCTAAATTTGGTGTGGAGATCTATGTAGCTGCTAAAAAGGGTGAACCAGATCCAGAACTAAATACTGCTTTGAGATTCGTTATTGACCGTGCGAAACAAGCACAAGTGCCAAAACACGTGATTGATAAAGCGATCGATAAGGCAAAAGGAAATACAGACGAAACCTTTACAGAAGGACGTTACGAAGGATTTGGACCAAATGGTTCGATGTTGATCGTTGATACTTTGACTTCAAACGTTAACCGTACAGCTGCCAATGTCCGTGCTGCTTTTGGTAAAAACGGTGGGAACATGGGAGCTTCAGGTTCTGTATCTTACCTCTTTGACAACAAGGGAGTTATCGTCTTTGCTGGTGATGATGCTGATGCCATCTTTGAGCTTTTGCTTGAAGCAGATGTGGATGTAGATGATGTCGAAGCAGAAGAAGGAACGATCACAGTCTACACTGCTCCAACTGATCTTCACAAAGCAATCGTTGCTTTGCGTGAATCAGGTGTCGAAGAATTCCAAGTAACAGAATTGGAAATGATTCCTCAATCAGAAGTTGAGTTGTCAGGTGAAGATTTGGAAACATTTGAAAAACTTTACAGCGTTCTTGAAGACGACGAGGACGTACAAAAAATCTACACAAACGTAGATGGATTCTAATCACTCGTAAGGACTGTAGTGAATCCCATAAATTAAGAAAAAGGATAGCTTCTCAGATCAAGCTATCCTTTTTCTCTGTCTGATGAGGATCTATCTTTTGTAAGTGATGTCCTGTATAAGCGTAAATACGGGTCAGGGGTGATTGGGAGAGTGTGGAAACCTTAAAATAGAAATAATGGTCTCGATGATCCCGACTTTTGGTGTGGTGAAGACGAAAGTAGTTTCGCTGGCTTGCTGCCATAGAGTGGAGGATATCATCTTCTAAAAAGACGAGCGGCGTAGAAGTAGCGGCCCACTTGTAAAAGTCCATCTCAAATTGGTGGTAATTCTCCGAAAAATAATCAAATTGTAATTCGTGTTTAGTCTGAATAGGTTTCATAGGGTGTTTCCTCAGATTCAATAAAAATGATAGAGTCTACGAGGAGACGGTGGTAGTGGCCATCGCTTTTGAGAAGAACCTCAGAAGCAGATAAGGTGTGAATCGAACCTGTGTAGGTAGCAAATTGATTCCCCTCTAGAGTTGTGATCGAAATCGTCGTTTGTTGTTGAAAGGCCTGCTCCAGGAGCTGGATCTGTTCAGCAAGTGGAAGAATCATGAGCTGACTGCGGTCAATTTCTTTTGTATGCAGGGCAGTTGTGTGTTCGGATAAAAAGAAGCCGGCCCATTTGGCCATGCCACGATCTTGAAATTCGCGAGCGGATTGATAAGGGAGATAAGAACGGTCAATCATGTTAATCCATCTAAGCCTCCTGCGGAATGTCCGCCTGTTAATTTACTGCGTGCAATGGCGCGTGAGTTTTCTAGTAGTGAGGATCCTTTCTGAAGAGAGGTAAAGCCAAATTGATCCCGAATGCGGTCAATCGTCTGCTGGAGTTTTTCCTCTTTTTCCAGGGCTACTGGATCATCGAAGAGAGAAAAGAGTTGAAGAGACTCCTCGACAAGTTCTCCATAAAAAACACCAATCTGCCGAATAGCGCCTCCTTCGTACTTGGAGCGAAAGAGCCGCAGAACCGTATCGGATAAAACCTTGGTGGATTGGGTAGGCTCAATCTTTTGCTGGCAGTGAATGGACGGAAGCCCCTCGATTTTGGAGTAGGAGGCATGAATGGAGACCAGTTGGGTCTTCTTTTTTTTCCGTCGCAAGCGAATAGCCACCTGTTCAGCCATCTCCCGAAACACCAGTTCAATATCGGCTTGTAGATGGTAGTCATAGGGCAAGATTTGAGAGTTGCCAATGCCTCGTGACTTCGGACGATAAGGCTTGTGGACATTGCTTTCATCAATGCCATGAGCATGGAACCACAGTTGCAGACCCATGACTCCGAATTCTTTCTTTAAGAGATCTGGGTGAGCCTGAGCCAGTTCAGCAATCGACGTGATCCCGATTTTTTGCAATCGCTTTTCAGTACGACTTCCAATGCCCCAAAAATCAGTGAGCTGGGGCAGCTTCCAGACCTTACTTTCTACATCTTCATAAGACCAATTGGAGCGCATATTTCGGCAATGCTTGGCTTCATTGTCCAAGGCTAGCTTGGCAAGAAGGGGATTGGCATTGCTGAGACCGATGGTAGAGTAGATTCCAGTTTCCTGCCAAATCCTTTTTTGAATTCTGGCAGAAAGGAGATCCAGTTTCTCCTTTCGAGAGAGGGAGGGATCTGGAATAAAATAATTTAAGGAAGAGGTCAGATCGATAAAGCCTTCGTCAATCGAGTAAGGGAAAATATCATCTGGTGCTGCAAATTCCTGAAAAACTTTTTGAATCTCCATATTGACCTGAATGTAGGCATTCATCCGTGGAGGCACAATCAGAGTCCGCTTGGCCCAGGATTCAATGGATGCAATAAAAGCTGGATCTGTAGGCAATCCTTGCTTTTTGGCGACGTAGCTATTAAATTTTCTGGTTTTGAGGTCAAAAGGTAGGTCGTAGCTACGGCTGACATTTTTCTTGCCAAAGACTTGTTTGAAAACGGGAGAGCTCGCCAAAATTAGGCCGGCTGAATTGTCGCTCCGACTCATGACGCAAAGGGAAGTCGTCAAGGGATTGAGCCCCAGACGGACACATTCACAACTGGCATAAAAACTTTTCATATCCACAAAAGCAATATCAGAATGAGGCTCACGTGAATAATCAAATAGCATATTTACACCTCAAGCGGAAGAAAATGCCCGACCACAATGCCGACGATTTTGGGCTCGTCTTCATAGGGAGCGAATAAATCATCGTAGTCAGGGTTGATGGATTCTAAGCGCAAGCCTTCAGCCTCCCGATAGACTTTCTTGATGTAGGTTTTTCCATTCCAGATGAGGGCGTAGACAGCACCATCATAGTCAAAACCAGTCTGCTTCATGAGGGCAACAGAGCCATTGGGATAGAGAGGTTCCATCGAATCTCCGGATACCCAAGAAGCGAAATCGTGCTGGATCTCTTGATCAAAATAGACAGTTTCATAGTCCGTTTCGTTGTCATAAAAGGTGTGTCCTAAACCGGCTGCTAGTTCAATCGAAAGAACCTTATAAGCAGTCAAGGAAACAACTTTTTGCTGCTGTTCCAATAACTGGCTGGCCAACTGGTCGACTTTCTTTTGATGAGGTGGGGTTAATAAAGGGTAGGTGTAGAGTGCGGAGTCTTTGTTAATAAAGTAGTCCTCTTTAACGGAGAGGCGCTTGGCCAACCTCCTGAGATTTTTTTCGTGTGGCTCCGCTAAGCCATTCTCCCAACTGGAGTAAGTCTTGCGAGAAATCTTGAGATCCTCGTAGACATATGCTTGGGTCAAGCCTTTTTCCAGGCGTCTTTCTTTTAGTTTTTTTGCATCAAACATGTCGCTTCTCCTACGTAACGTTTTAAAGGTTACGTATAGTTTATCAAAAATGAATCCTTTTTGCAAGAGAAAAATTCAGTTGAAAACGAATGAAAAGACTTGATTTTGATTGAAAAAGGAGTATAATCAATTCTAAAATGTCTATAAATGAGGAACTATATGAAAAAAAGTTTTATCCACCAACAAAAAGAAATTTCGTTTGTTAAAACGACGTTTACGCAGTATTTAAAAGATAAATTGGATATCATTGAAGTCCAAGGGCCAATTTTGAGTAAGGTCGGAGACGGGATGCAGGATAACCTTTCTGGGATTGAACATCCGGTATCTGTAAAGGTCCTTCAAATTCCTGATGAGACTTATGAAGTCGTGCATTCACTTGCAAAATGGAAACGCCATACCTTGGCACGTTTTGGTTTTGGCGAAGGAGAAGGTCTCTTTGTCCATATGAAGGCTCTTCGTCCAGATGAAGATTCGCTAGACGCTATCCACTCTGTTTATGTAGACCAATGGGACTGGGAAAAAGTCATCCCAAATGGTCAACGCAATATCGCCTACCTCAAAGAAACGGTTGAAAAAATCTACAAGGCGATTCGTTTAACAGAACTAGCAGTAGAAGCGCGCTATGATATTGAGTCAGTTCTTCCAAAACAAATTACCTTCGTTCACACAGAAGAATTGGTGGAACGTTATCCAGATTTAACTCCAAAAGAGCGTGAAAATGCCATTGCCAAAGAATTCGGAGCCGTTTTCTTGATCGGGATTGGTGGAGAGCTTGCAGATGGCAAACCACACGATGGACGTGCACCTGACTACGATGACTGGACAACAGAGTCTGAAAATGGCTACAAGGGATTAAATGGCGATATCCTCGTCTGGAATGACGTTCTAGGTTCAGCCTTTGAGTTGTCTTCAATGGGGATCCGTGTCGATGAAACGGCAATGGATCGTCAGTTGACCATCGCAGGTGCGGACGACAGACGTAACATGGAATTCCATAAGATGATATTAAATAAAGAGCTGCCGTACACCATCGGCGGCGGGATCGGCCAGAGCAGACTGTGCATGTATTTTCTGCGCAAGGCACATATCGGCGAAGTGCAGGCGTCCATCTGGTCGGATGATATGATAAAGGAGTGCAGGGAAAACAATATTTTCCTGCTGTAATACATGAAATATGCCAATCTGGTAATAGACAACAAAAGCGATCAGACTGATCAGCTCTACACATACGGAGTGAAGGATGATGCAAAGATCGGGAGCAAGGTATATGTACCCTTTGCCAGGAGCCGTAACCTCAGAGAGGCTTACGTCGTTGAAACCGATGAACACTCGGGCGATGGGCTGGGAAAACGGCTGCGCTATATCGAAAATGTGGACGATGATGTTTCCCTCAGCGAGGAGATGATCCGGACTGCTCTCTGGATGAAAAAACGCTACATATGCAGACTGATCGATGCGGTCAACTGCTTTACCCCTGTGGGCGAAAAAGCACGGCGCGGACAGAGAAAAAACCCTTTTGCAGAAGAAAAGGGCGAGCCATCTTCGGTAAAAGAGCTTACTTTGCAGCAGGCGCAGATCCTGCGCGAACTTGTAGGCGCTCTGGGCGATGCCGCTGAGACAGCCG
>OLOB01000743.1_pt1 | contig 24213 bp, 14 predicted proteins | sample 1671911 | NCBI WGS metagenome assembly OLOB01 (sample SAMEA3136625, study PRJEB25190) | human gut metagenome | biome: human gut; feature: human-associated habitat; material: faeces | place: Austria | collected 2013
CGTGGCTGCCGAGCTCGAGGCGAAGCGCGCGGAGATTTCGAACGCGGAAGCTGCCGCCGAGGCGCTGCAGGAAAAGATCCGCCAAGAGGGAGCGAGCGCCGGCGAGCTCACACGCCAGCATCGTCAGGCTTCGGGCGCCGTTGAGCGCATCGAGTCCGCTGAGCTCGTCATGCGCGAGCGCAAGCGTGCAGCGACCTCCCGTGCGGGCGAGCTTGCGGTGTCGCTCGAGGCGAACGCCGCTCGCGCAAAGACCGCCCAAGCCGATCTCGATGCTGCAAACGCCCAGCTTGCAAGCGTGCAGGCCGAGCGTGCGCAAGCTGAAGAAAAGGTGTCGCGGCTCGCTGCCGATCATGCGGACGTGACGTCGAGGCGCGCCGAGACCGAGAAGTGCGCAACCGAGCTCGGCCGCGCGAGCCGCGATTTGGAATCGCGCATCAACTCGGCCCGCGCCAAGCACGCCGAGCTTAAAGAGGCCCTCACGAACGGGCTCGCGCACATGAAGATCATCGAGGGGCACACCCAGGAGCTTACCCTTCAGTTCGACCGCGCCCAGGCCGAGGCTTCCCACGCGGAGGCCCATGCCCGAATGCTCGCCGAAGAGCTCTCGGCCCTCGAGCAGGTCGAGAAGGAATCCCGCATGCACGTAGGCGAGGCTGTGCGCGCTGCCGAGGAGGCACGTGCCGCCCGCGACGAGGCGAGCGACGCCGAGCGCGCCTGCGCTGCATCAATCGAGGCGTTGCGCGAAGTTGAGCGGGCATCCGCGAAGGCCCAGGGCCCGGCGCTCGAATGGCTCGCGAGCAATGCTGCCGCCTTCGATGCCGTAGTCGCGCCGCTTTCCCACGTAATCTCTGCTCCCGAAGGCCAGGAGGCACTCGTCGAGCACCTTCTCGGCGCCGACGTGGCAGCGCTCCTCGTGGCTGACGGATCGCATGCGGCAAGCATGGTTGCCGCGCTTGCCGCCGAAGGGAAAAACGGTGAGGTGACGCTTGTCTTGCGCGACGATGCGAGCGGGGTTTCCACGCCCGATGCCTCAGCGCGATCAGCGAATGCGTTGGGCCGAGCGCTTCTCGAGGGGCTTTCGTTCCCCGAGTCGTCCGCTCGTGCGGTCCGCGCGCTCCTCGGCGATGTCGTCGTGTGCGAAAACCTTGAGGAGGCGCTCGCTGCCCATGAGGCCGACACGCTCGGCCTGCGCTTTGTCACGCCCGACGGGTGCATCGTGTGGCCGACGGGCAAGGTGGTCGCCGGTCGCCATGTCGACGATGGGGGACAGGGTGCCCTCGCGCGCGCTCGCAGGCTTGAGGAGCTTTCCCGCGAGCTTGTCATCGCGAGGCAGGCGACGCAAAAGGCGAAGGAGGCTGCCGATGCCGCCGATGCTGCCCTGCGCACGGCGCAAGGGGAAAGCCTTGCGAAAAGCCAGGAGCTCGCTGCCGCCAAGGGCAAGTCGGACGCCGCGCGCGCTAATGCCGACGCTGCCGCGCAGAAGCTCACTTCGACTCGCCACGAGCTCGAGAATGTCGAGCGGCAACGCTCGGAGGCGGAGCAGGTCATCGCGAAGGCCCGTCCCGACGTGGAGGAGTATGCGCGCTTGGCCGACGAGCTCGGGCACGAGCTGGAAGGCGTGAAGGAAAGTCTTGCCGCCGCGCTCGACGCCGCCGCCCCCTTGCGCGATGCCGCCCAGCAGGCAACCGATGCGCTCTCCGAAGCACGTCTCGCCGCAGCGACGCTTGTGGAGCGCGAGACCTACACTGTCCGCGTCCGCGATGCGCGCGCAGGGGAGCTCGCTCAGCTTGCCGCTCAGGCGAAGACGCAGCGTTTGGCCCATCGTGCGAAGGAGCTTTCCGCATCCCGCATCGAGCCTCTGCTTGCGGTGTTCGAGGAGCTCGCGCAGAGCGCCCGCCGCTGGACGGTCGACTTGGAAGACAAGGCAACGCAGGCGCAGGATTCCCAGTCGGGGCTGCATTCCCAGGCGAACGAGGCGCGCTCGAAGGCGCGCGCGGCTCACGACGCCTACGACGCGGCCAGTGAGCGCATGAGCGCTGCGCGTGTGGACAAGGGGCGTTTGGAGGTACAGGTCGAGGCCGCGGTCAACGAGATTGTCCACGGTTGCCGCACGCCGCTCGAGACGGCGCTCGCGTGCCCTGAGCTCGAGAATCGCCACGAAGTGGAGGATGCCGCCTTCAAGCTGCGCCGCCGCATCGCCAACCTGGGCACGATCAATCCCGATGCCGCCGACGAGTACGATGCGCTCAAGGTGCGCTACGACTATCTGGCAAGCCAGCTTGCCGACCTCGACGGCGCGCGCAAGGTGCTCGCGAAGATCAACCGCGTCATCGATGCGCGCATGAAGGACGATTTCGCGAGGACCTACGAGGCGGTGAACGCCAACTTCCAGGAAATCTTCTCCACGCTGTTTCCCGGTGGCACGGCGCATCTGTCCCTCGTCGACCCCGACGATATGGAGAACACGGGTGTGGAGGTTTCGGCGCAGCCGCGCGGCAAGCGCATCACGAAGATGTCGCTTATGTCCGGCGGCGAGAAGTCGCTCACCGCGATCGCGCTCCTGTTCGCGGTGTATCGCATTCGCACGACGCCGTTCTACATCTTAGACGAGGTCGAGGCTGCGCTCGACGACACGAACCTGCGCCGCCTTATCGCGTTCGTGGAATCGCTTCGCGGCACCACGCAGCTCATTATGATCACGCACCAGCGTCGTACGATGGAAACTGCAGACGTGCTCTTCGGCGTCTCCATGCAGGCCGACGGCGTGACCAAGGTCATCAGCCAGAAGCTCGATAGGGCCCTGCAGTACGTCGAGTAAGGGACTTGCAAGGGGTCCATCGCCTTCGTTTTAGCTTGGCAGCAGGCTTGCGCGAACTCAACGGGGGAGTCCGACGAGACTCTCCCGCATACCAAGGAGAGACTTTCCGCGCCTTGCTGATTTGCCGCAGTTGGGGAAAAATGCTCTCTTTTCCCTACCGTTTATGAAGAAATCCGACTACTTTACTGGCAGAATTTCTCCATTTATGATTCATAATCCACGTTTCTGCGCTAAAGTGTATGGATACGAATTGCCTAGTGATTGCTAGGTGTTCGTTCGGACGCGTGGGTATGGGAGCCTGCGCAGGCGGCTTGCCGAATGGCTGGCTGAAATGGGAAGGGAGTATTCAGATGGAAGAGAACAAGCTCAAGTTCAGCAGGCGCCAGTTCATGGGGCTGCTCGGAACCGCAGTTGCGGGAACCGCCATGATGGGCATGGTTGGTTGCTCCGGCGGGGGGTCCGAGAAGAAGGGTGACGGCAAGGCTGCTTCCGGCGACAAGGCTGCCGACAGCATCACCTACAGCTTGACTGCCGATCCCCGCGCCCTCGATCCGGCGTATTTCGACGACGGCGAGTCCGCGGTTGTGTGCTGCAACATTTACGAGGGCCTCTATGGTTTCGCTGAGAAGAACGCGGAAGTCAAGCCCCTTCTCGCCACCGAGTTGCCCGAGATTTCCGACGATGGTCTCATCTACACCATCAAGCTGCGCGAAGGCGTGAAATTTCACGACGGCACCGACTTCAACGCCGACGCCGTGAAGACCTCGATTGAGCGTTTGCTCGAGCCGAACCGCAACTCCGACCAGCCTTATGCCTCCTTCGTGTTTGGCGAGGAAGCTGCGAATTCCGGCGTGAAGACCGTCGAGGCGGTCGACGCCACCACCGTGAAGATCACGATGCGCGCGGCGAACACCTCGTTTTTGAAGAACCTGGCCATGGCCCTCGCGTCTCCGATCGTTTCCCCGAAGGCCATTGAAGCAGCCTCCGCTGGCTCCGCTATCACCACGCCCTGTGGTACCGGCCCCTATAAGTTCGTTGACTGGACGAAGTCCGCTTCCGTAACCCTCGAGGCCAATGAGGATTACTGGGACAAGGATAATGCTCCCAAGACGAAGAACATCATCTTCAAGATCATCGCCGAGGGCAACACCCGCATCACTTCGCTGCTGAACGGCGAGTGCGACATCATCTCGTCGGTCGACCCGTCTTCGGCAAACCAGATCACCGACGGTGGCTACGAGCTGTTCTCCGAGGATGGCATGACCATCAATTACATGGCGTTCAACACGGACGAGGGCGGCATCTGCGCCGACAAGGAAGTCCGCAAGGCCATCGCCCAGGCAATCAACGTCGAGGAAATGGTTTCTGCAATCTACGGCGAGTACGCTTCTGTCGCGAATTCCGTCATGCCGCTTTGGATGGCGCCTTACGACAAGGACGTCAAACAGACCGCATACGACCCCGATGCCGCGAAGGCAACCCTCGCTGCTAAGGGAGTCACCAAGCTCGCTTGCATCACCTACTCCACCGCTCGTCCGTACAACGCAAAGGGCGGCGTTGAGCTCGCTAACATGGTTCAGGGCTATCTGTCCAAGGTCGGCGTCGATGTGGAGATAACCCAGTACGATTGGACGACTTACAAGTCCAAGGTGCAGACCGATCCCTATGACATCTGCTTCTACGGCTGGACCGGCGACAACGGCGACCCGGACAACTTCATGAACCTGCCTGCGGACTCCAACAGGTCCATGAACGTTGCCCACTGGAATAACGAGGAATACAAGGCTCTCATCGCAAAGGGTATTGCAACGCCCGACGGCGACGAGCGCGATGCCATCTACAAGCAATGCGAGGAAATGATGGCTGAGGAGCAGCCGTGGTTGCTCATCTCCCACTCCAAGAATCTGCTCGGCTATAGCCCGAAGGTGAAGGGTTTCTATTATCACCCGACGGGAGTCGCGTTCTTCAAGGGCGTTTCCAAGGAAGCGTAGCGCTTTCCCGGCATTTTGCCTTCACGGTGCGCGGGGCGGTCTCTTTGCTGCCCCGCGCACCTTTTCAGCGCAGCGCGCGGCTTGCCTTGAGCTGAATCTTGCCGATTCGGTTCAGGGCAGGATCGCGTGACCTGCGTATCGCGGCCCTTCCAGACGAGACGATTTGGGCCGCACCTTCGAAAGGACAACGGTGCTTAAATACATCCTCAAAAGAATCCTTATGGTGATTCCCGTGCTGCTGGGTGTGACGATCATCATCTTCTTCATCACGCGCGTTCTCGCCTCCGACCCGGCTCCTGTGGTCTTGGGAGAGCATGCGACGGCGGAGGCGATGGCCGCATGGCGGGCCGACTACGGCCTCGATGATCCCATCTGGATGCAGTACGTCAACTTCCTGGTATCGGCGATCCAAGGTGATTTGGGAACGTCGTACTACACGCACACGCCCGTCGCGTCTGAGCTTGCAGCGCGCTTCCCAGCAACCGCCGAACTTGCGTTGTGCGCCATTATCGTGGCTTCCATCTGCGGTATTGCGCTTGGTGTGCTCGCTGCGGTGAAGAAGAACAAGCTTGCCGACAACGCTTCGATGGTGCTTGCGCTCATCGGCGTGTCGATGCCTGTTTTCTGGTCGGGCATTCTGCTCATCTTGCTGTTCTCGGCGACGCTGCATATCCTGCCGTCCTCCGGTCGCGTGACGCCGCTTTTGCAGCCGACCGGCGGTACGGGCTTCTTCATCTTCGATACCATCGCGAAAGGCGATTTCGAAGCGCTTGGCGATGTGCTTGTCCACCTTGTCCTACCGACGGTTACGCTATCGCTTTACTCCATGGCCATCATCACGCGCATGACGCGCTCTTCGATGCTCGAAACGCTCAACGCTGATTATATCCGCACGGCGCGCGCGAAGGGGTTGGCGAAGCGCTCGGTGAACGTCAAGCATGCGCTGCGCAATGCGATGCTTCCCGTGTCGACCGTTATCGGCTTGCAGTTAGGAAGCTTGCTCGGCGGCGCCTTGCTTACCGAAACCGTGTTCGCATGGCCGGGCATCGGCAAGTTCGCCGTTGACTGCGTATTGAAGAGCGACTTCCCGGTGGTACAAGGCGTGGTGCTCCTGGTCGCCGTTATCTTCGTCTTCATGAATCTGCTTGTCGACATCATCTACGCATGGCTCGATCCGCGTATTAAATACGGCGCGAAGGAAGAGGGGTGATCGGCATGAGCAAAAAAACCGTTCTGGCAATACAGGGCGCTGCAGGCGAAGTGACGAACAGCCAAGCTCAGCAGCCTGTCGAAAAGCGCGAGAGCATCTGGAAAGACGTGCTTGACGGCATCGTCTCGAACAAGGCGGCCCTTGTGTCGGCCATCTTCATCTTGCTCCTTGCGCTGATTGCGATTGTGACCAAGCTCGTTCCGGGCATCCTGCCCTACGATCCCTATGAGCAGAACCTCGCTGAATCCGTGCAAGGCCCCTCGGCTGCGCATTGGTTCGGAACCGACATCCAGGGCCGCGATATCTTCTCGCGTGTGCTTGTGGGCACGCAGATCACGCTCGTCGTGGGCCTTGCCGCTGTGGCTATATCGCTTACCGTTGGCGTTCTGCTTGGCGCGATTGCGGGCTACAAGGGCGGCAAGTGGGATACCGTCATCATGCGCATCATGGACATGATGCTCGCTATTCCGTCGATTCTTCTCGCCATCGCTATCATGGCTGCGCTTGGCCAGGGCATCGAGAAGGCGGTTGTGGCTATCGGCCTGGTCGCTATTCCCGAATATGCTCGCATCGTTCGCTCCGAGATTCTCGCAATCAAGGAGAACGATTACGTGGCAGCTGCCCGTGTGATCGGCGACTCGAACTTCGCAATCGTGTTCCGCCATGTGCTTCCGAACGCGCTGCCATCGATTATCGTGCGTGCAACGCTCGGCATTTCCTCGGCTATCCTCGACTGTGCGGCGCTCGGCTTCCTCGGTCTGGGCGTGCAGCCGCCCGATGCCGAATGGGGCGACATGCTCGGGCGCGGCCGCAACGAGCTCTTCCGCGCTCCGTGGCTTATGATTTTCCCTGGTCTCGCCATCACGCTTACTGTGCTTGCATTCAACCTACTCGGCGACGGTATTCGCGACGGTTTGGATCCGAAGTCGAGGAAGAGGTAGCCCGATGTTGCTTGAAGTGAAGAGCCTCTGCACCGAATTTCCGGTGAAACGCGGCGTGGTCCGCGCAGTTGACGACGTGAGCTTTGAAGTCAGCGAAGGCGAGATTTTGGCTATCGTGGGAGAGTCCGCTTCGGGCAAATCCGTCACAAGCCTGGCCGTCATGGGCTTGCTTGCGGAGCCCGGTCATGTTGCCGGCGGCGAGATGACCTTCGACGGGAAAGACCTCGTCCATCTCTCCGAGAAGGAATATCGCGAGATGCGCGGCAACGATATGGCCATGATCTTCCAAGAGCCCATGACCTCGCTCAACCCCGTGTACCGCATCGGCGATCAGATCGTCGAGGCTATCCGCACCCACGAGAAGGTTTCGAAGAAAGAAGCGCTCACGCGCGCTATCGACCTTCTCCGCAAGGTCGGCATCCCCAGCCCTGAGGCGCGTGTGCGCGATTATCCGCACCAGATGTCGGGCGGTATGCGCCAGCGCGTCATGATTGCCATGGCGCTCGCCTGCAATCCCAAGCTTCTCATTGCCGACGAGCCCACAACGGCGCTCGACGTGACGATCCAGGCGCAGATCCTCGACCTGCTTCGCCGCCTTCGCGAGGATACCGACATGGCCGTTCTCCTGATCACGCACGATCTCGGTGTCGTCTCCGAAATCGCCGACCGCGTTGTGGTCATGTACTGCGGCCAGGTGGTCGAAGAGGCCGAGGTGCGCTTGCTGTTCGACAATCCGATGCATCCCTATACGCTTGGCCTTTTGAAGTCCATTCCTCGGTTGGAAGATGACGACAGCAAGCGTCTCTACATGATCAAAGGCATGGTCCCCAATCCGCTCGAGATGCCCCCGGGATGCCACTTCTCCGACCGCTGTGATAGCTGCATGCAGGTTTGCCGCGAGCGGATGCCAGAGTTGGTGCAGGTGGGCGACCATAAGGTTCGCTGCTTCCTCTACGAGGAACAGGATGGCCATGCGAAAGATGCCGCCGAGGTGAAGGCGAACGAGGAAAAGGCTCGCGAGGCTATCGAGGCGGCGCGTGAGGTTTCGACCGCCGAAGCGCTTATCGAGGGCGATGTGGCGCGGGAGGCCGAGGAGGGAGGCGCTGATGAGCGATAACGGAAATATTGCGAGCCCTGAGCTGCGCAACGATGACGTGCTGCTCGATGTGCAGCATCTGACGAAGCTCTTCGCAGCTGAGACGAACTTCTTCGGCAAGGCGACGTCTTATGTGCATGCGGTGGACGACGTAAGCTTCCAGATCAAGAGGGGAGAGGCGTTCGGCCTTGTGGGCGAGTCTGGGTGCGGCAAGACCACCGTTGGCAAGATGCTCGTGAACCTGCTTCGCCCCACGAGCGGCAAGATTATCTTTGACGGTAAAGACCTCACCGCGATGAAGGACTCCGAGCGCAAGAGCTACTGCAAGGACATCCAGCTCATCTTCCAGGACCCCTATGCTTCCTTGAACCCGCGCATGCGCATCGGTGACATCATCGCCGAGCCGATGATTGCAAATAACATCGTTCCAAAGGACAAGGTCGAAGCTCGCGTGAATGAGCTTTTGGAATGCGTCGGCCTGGCAAATTATATGCGCAACCGCTATCCGCACGAGTTCTCTGGCGGCCAGCGCCAACGCGTTGGTATTGCCCGCGCGCTCGCCGTGAACCCCAAGCTCATCGTTTGCGATGAGCCAGTCTCCGCGCTCGACGTCTCCATTCAGGCTCAGGTTCTCAACTTGCTCGACGATCTTAAAGAGGAGTTCGGCTTAACCTACCTGTTCATCGCGCATGGCTTAAACGTCGTGAAGCATGTTTCCGATCGCGTGGGTGTTATGTATTTGGGCAGGATCATGGAGATTGCCCCGAAGCGCTCGCTTTATGCCGACCCGTTGTCCCCCTACACGCAGGCGCTGCTTTCCGCTATCCCTGCGGTCGATCCGAAATCGAAGCGCGAGCGCATCATCTTGCAAGGTGATGTTCCCTCCCCGATCGACCCGCCTCCGGGATGCCGTTTCGCGGGCCGCTGCTTCAAGCGCCTCGGCGTATGCGGGAACTCGGTTCCCGAGCTGCGCGAGGTGAAGGAAAACCATCGGTGCGCCTGCCACCTGTACGATCCCGAGCTTCCTCCAACGGAGGAGATGACTCGCGCGGCGCGCTAATTCACCGCTTCCGCCTACGTGTTGTCAACGCCCTCGGCATTTTCGGATGTCGGGGGCGTTTCTTTGCTATGCTGTGATGCAGAAGATTCCGAGGCGCATTCCTGCCTCTTCGTTTTCCTGAAAGGATAGTACATGGGCTTTTTCGATCGCATCAGCGAGGGCCTTGCGCGCTCACGCGATAAATTCAAGGAGCAGATGAACGTCTTGCTCGATCGCGGGCCGGATTTGGACGATGAGTTTTGGGACGGGCTCGAGGAGACGCTCATCTTAAGCGATGTCGGCGCTCCGGCAGCGAGTTCCATCGTGGAGAACCTGCGCGACCAGGCGACGCGCAAGGCGCTTCCCGACGCCTATGCCGTGCTCGATATGTTGAACGAGCAGATTGCGAGCACGTTCACCGAGGGCGGGGAAGAGGTCTTCGGCGGCGACCCCGCGCTCGTGCTCTTCGTCGGCATCAACGGCACGGGCAAGACGACGACCGTTGGCAAGCTTGCCAAGGAGGCCTCCGATGCGGGCCGCAACGTTATCTTGGGCAGCGCCGACACCTTCCGCGCTGCCGCGATCGAGCAGCTCGAGGTCTGGGCTCGCCGCGCCGATGTCGAAGTGGTCGAGCGTGAGCGGGGAAGTGACCCCGCGAGCGTGTGCTATGCCACGATCGAGCGCGCGGAGGAAACGGGTGCGGATCTGGTGCTCATTGACACTGCAGGCCGCCTGCACACCTCTGCCGACCTTATGCGCGAGCTCGAGAAGGTCGTGAACGTCGTGCGCAAGCGCTCTCAGCTGCCGGTCTACACCGTGCTCGTCATCGATGCGACGACCGGCCAAAACGGCTTGCAGCAGGCGCGCGAGTTCAACAATGCGCTTTCTCTTGACGGCATCGTCGTCACCAAGCTCGACGGCACGGCGAAGGGCGGCATCGCGCTTGCCGTGAGCCACGAGCTTGAGCTTCCTGTGCTGAAGATCGGCGTGGGCGAGGGCATGGACGACTTGAAGGACTTCGATGCGCACGACTTCGCGCGCGCCCTTATAGGCGACTTCGACGAGCGTGAGGCGTAGCGGTCTTCACGCTTCGGCATCCGGTGTGCCCAGCCCTGACAACGCGTTACATTCTCGGGAATCAAAAAACGCTCGGCCCTTGCGGACCGAGCGTTTTTCATGCGAACAAGATTGCTCTGAGATTACTTAGAACAGACCGTTGTAGCAAGAGTTGGCGACAACCTGGGCGGCCATAGCGCGGCTGAGCACGGTGTCAGCCTGGATGTAGCGGGTGCCCTCAACGTCGACGCCGGAGATGACGCCTTCGTTCAGAGCCCATGCAACGCCCTTGGTAGCCCAATCAGCAACGCCTTCGGCATCCGGCATGGAATTGAGCTTATCCATGGAGGGATTCTCGGCCCCGAAGAGGCGGGAAAGGATGACGCACATGGTCTGGCGATCGACCGGGGTGTTCGGCTGGAACTCGACGCCGTCGACGCCGGTGATGATCTTGTTAGCAACGGCCCAGTTGGCAGCTGCGGTGTAGAACTTTCCGTCCTCGACGTCAGCGAAGCCGGTTTCGTTCTTCACGGTTGTGAAGTCAACGCCAGCGGCCTCGGGGTCGACGATGCGATGGATCACGGTGACGAACTCGGCGCGGGTAAGCTCATTGCTCGGTCCGAAGAGGTCGGTGTCGGCATAGCCGGTCATGTACTTGTTGAAGTTGCAGAACGTGACGGCATCCTCATACCAGGAGTCGGCCTCGACGTCGGAGAAGGTCTTCGATGCATGCGTGGTCTGCAGGTTCACGGTGACGACGCCGGTGGCAAGACGCCAGCCAGGAGCATTGATCGTGCCGGTCTCGTCAGCCTTCCAGCCACGGAAGACCTTTGCGAGGGGGTAGGTGCTCATGTTGGTGGCAGCAGCCTGCGCGGTGTCGCTCACAACTTCGCCGTCGGATTTCTGAGAACCGTAGGTGAACGCGAGGATTGCCGGGCTCTCAACGGCGTTGGTGATGTTGTTCACATCGGTTGCTGACTGGTTGGGATAGAACAGGTTCTGCTCCGCGATTTCCTCGAAAGTGGGCTGGTTTTTCCCGTAGAGGCCGTCGGTGCAGATGTACTGCAGGTTGGAGCCTTCGGTCCAGTACTGGTCGATGCCGGCATCCTTCAGAAGGTCGGCGAACGTGATGTAGTCGGTGGCGGCGTAGCCTACGACAGCGCCGTGGTTGGACTGCTGGTAGTACTGCGTGTCGGTTGCGAGCTTCGACTTCAGGTCGGCCATGGTGTAGGACTTCACGGTCAGGCCGTTGATCTTCACGTTCAAGATCTTGTCGGTGATGGTGAAGGTGCCCTTGACCTGGCCGACGTAGTTGCCGATGCCGGTGATGGTGAAGCTGGCGGTGCCGGCATTCACGTTGTCAGCGTACTCGATCGTGTAGTCGACGTCCTTAGCGAGGAGGTTGCCTTCCTGGTCGGACACGGTGATCGGGGTGATGGCGCTGCCAGTGTAGTACTGGGTGTCGGTGCCGTTGATCTCGCAGTTGGAAATGCTGTTTACGGTCACGCCAGCCGGTGCCTTGATGGTGATGGCGACCACGCTGCCGGTAAGGCGCATGCCGGCGTCGATGACGGCGCCTTCCTCGGAGGAGGAGAGGTCGCGAGCGATGCCGATGGCAACCTTGGTGGAGTTTCCAGCCTGGTTGGCATCGGTGATGGTGCCGTCAAGCACGCCGAGCGCAGCGGTGAGCGTGTCGGCGGAAATCTCGCCCGCAGTCCTCACGCTCTTATACCAGCTGGGGATAGCGATGCCCGCGGGAACCTCAATGGCGTCCGAGACGTCGGTCAGCTCGGTGTTGGAGCGATTCGGGTAGAAGAAACCCGTCTCGTGGAGCTGCTCGTAGCTGGGCACGCTCTTCTTGTACAAGCCGTCGGTGCAGGTGAACTGCAGCTTGGCGCCTTCCGTCCAGTACGCAGAAGCGCCGGCGTCGGCAATGAGCTTGTCGAATTCGACGAGCTTCTTGACGGCGAGAACGTTGACGACGTCGTTCTTGGTGTACTGGTAGCCTGCATTCACCTCGGTCGCGAGAGCCGCGAACTCGTCGGCGGTGTAGGTCTTCATGAGCGCGGTGTTGCCCGCCTCATCCTCGACGTAGACAGCCATCGTGCCATCGGCGGCAGTTGACGTGTCTCCCTTTCCATCGAGACCGAATGCAAGGCTCGGCAATGCGAGTGCCGTGGCGAGCACGAATGCAAGCGCAACATGCCAGGCCTTTTTGGCGTTCGATAACATGGAAACCTCCTTTTCCTTCTTTCTATTTCCCTGCTCCTATATTCCAAAACCCAAATAAACAGGTTTGTGGATAGTATAGCGCGAAGTATCCCCAATAGAGATAAAACTCGGTAAAGGATAGTTCGCTAGTCTGCCCCGGCGCTTCTGTCGGGGGCAGCTGCGCTCGACGAGGAGCCGCTCGCGCTGGTAGAACCCGAGGGGCTTGCAGCGCGGGACTTGCTGCCCGAGCTGGAGTTTGAACTCGATGAGCTTGAGCTGGAGCCGGAACTGGAACTCGTCGAGTCGCCCGACGAGGTGCCCTGGCTCGCAAGGTCGCTGTCCATCGCGTCTTTGTCCTCAGTGACCATGTAGTACTTGCCGGTCTTCGGGTCCTGGTACACCATGCCCTTTTCGACGTAGGCATTGCCTGCGTCGGTCATGTCCTCAGGCATGTCCTCGGGCGTGTCGATTGCCTCGAGCTGCTTGTCTTGAAGCTCCGAGAGGGGGGTGAAGTCGATATTCCAGACGGTGACGAGCGCCATCATGAGACCGCATGCGAACACGAGCATGATGTCTGCGATATTGGCGACCGACGCCATGGGATCGGCATCGTCTTTCGAGCGCAGGTGTCCTCCGCGCAGCCCGCCGCCGTTTCTCAGTCCGCGGGCCATGGTTATTCGCCCTCCTTGGCGGCCGCGGTGCCGGCTTCGCGGGGCTCTTCGCCCGCCGCACCGACGAGCTCCTTCAGAGATATGCCCTTATCGCTCATTTCCTTCTCTGCGCGGGTGATAATGGCCTCTACGCCGACGCCATCGCCGACCGTGGTCACAACCCCTGCCTCGCGCTCCTTCTCGATCTTCTCGAGCATGGTGCACATGGCCGCCTCGAGCGCGCCGAGATAGTTCTCATACCAGTTGCCGCGGATGCGGCCGACCACGTAGGCGACGCCCGCGGTGATGAGGCCGGCGACCGTGGTGTCGAAGGCGACGCCGATCGAGGCTGCGAGCACGTCGGTCTGTCCCTGGCCGAGGGCAACGATGCCGGGGCCGAGGGGGATCAAGGTGCCCATGAGGCCGAACATGGGGGCGAGGCGCACAGCCGCGTCGGTTCGCCCGGTGATGCGCCCGCAGCGCAGCTCCTGGATGGCGAGCAGGCGTTTCGCAAGCGTCTCGAGCGTCTCGCTCGGAAGCGAGCGGTAGCTCCACAACGTGAGCAGCGACACCTTCTGGCGTCGCAGAAGGCCCGAGTCGATTACCACATCAGCGAGGTCTTCTTCCTTCGCGCAGGCGATGGAAGTCAAGAACTTCGAGATCACGATGCGGAAGTTGCGCCGCTCGGTCACTGCCTCGACGATGACGCTTCCGATGAGGAAGATCGCGTAGATGACAAACGCGAGCAGGACGATGATGACGGGAGCTAGCAGCCCCTGCGCGACCGCATGGAGGATGTCGGTCAGATAAAGTGCTTGTGCGATTTCGAGCATTGATCAGTCTTTCTAGGATTCGTGATGGGCAGGGGTTGATGCGAGCGCCTCGGGGTTCTCCTTGGCGCTCGCGGCGTTGTTCGCCTCGGCGGCAGCTTCGGGGGAAGGGGCATCGGCGCGTGCGGGCGAGGCGTTCTCGCTGGTGGCGAGCGCGGTCGCATCTACGGTACTCAGGCTTTGCCCCTTCGCGGTCGGCGGCGTGATGATCTGGTTGTCGGACGTGCAGTTCTTCATGATCTTGCCCATCTCACAGCGGAAAATGCTGCGAATCGGAGCGATGCTCTTCGTACCGTCGGGGTTGTTGTAGCCCGTGATGGCGCCGCGCGTGAGCGCCCAGGCCACGCCGTCTTTCGCCCATTCGTCGACGAGGGAGGCGTCGGGCATGGCATCGAGCTTCGAGTGGTCGGTCTCTGCGGCGACGTCCACGCCGTTTTGCGATTTCGCGTAGTTCATGAGGATGAGGCACGCCTGCTCGCGGGTGACGGGGTCGTCGGGGCCGTAGCCTGTGGCGATGCCGGTTTCGGGATCCTTGTAGCCGGTGATGATGCCGTTTTCGAACGCCCAGTTCACGGCACCGGTGTACCAAACGTTGTCCAAGACGTCGGGCAAGCCGGTCTCGTTTGCGGTCTTGTCGGGATCGCAGGCGGCTGCCGCATCGGGGTCGGCGAAACGCCAGAGCACCATGGCCATCTGAGCGCGGGTAAGCTCGCCGTAGGGGAGGAACGTCGTGTCGTTTATGCCCTTGATGAGGCCCGAGTCCTTGCAGAACTTGAGCGTGCCGTCCTTCACGTACCAGTCGGTCGCGATGACGTCCTCGTAGCCGAGCTGGTCGGCCTTGTCGTAGATGACGAAGCTGCCGGTTGCCTTTCCGGTGTAGGAGCGCGATCCGCGAACGGTGAAGGTGGCGGTGCCGATCTCCTTGTTGTTTTCGTACTTCACGTTGTAATCTTCGCCCTTAAGTTCGGTTCCGTCGGGGGCGTAGACCTTCACCGGCGTGATGTCCTTGCCGGTGTATGCCTGATCGTTCACGACGATGGTGCAGTCGTCGATGCTCGTCGGCGCGGGCGCGTTCTGCCCGTGGATGATGAAGTACATATTCACGAAGTTGTCGAAGTCGAAGGGTCGTCCGCCGCCCTTGAAGCGCACGGTCACGCAGCCAACCTCGTTTTTGCCAGGGTCGCCGACGTTGGCGTATTGCGTGTAGTTGCTCGAGCTCGTGTCGCAGTTGGGGTTGCCGTAGACGAGCTGGTAGTCGGTGCCCTCGACGAGCGTGTGCCCCTTGTAGGTGACTTTCGAGATGGTCGGCTTGATCGTCGAGCCGGTGTAGTTGAACACGGGGGCGCCGTTCTCGAACGCGATAGCCTTGTCGTTCCACTCGAGGTTCTGGCCGTCCCACTCCATGTATTCGATGTCGACGTCGGTCATAAGGCTTGCCGGCGTGATCTTAAACAGGCCCTCGGTCGTGCCGGTGTAGGGTGCCGACTCGGTGGGGGAGATGACCACGGGGTAGTAGCCGTAGTGGTAGACCCCATCGGCGGACCACTCGGGTGCGTTCTGCGTCATGTTGATGGTCTTGTTAGGCGAGATATAGCGCTCGACCATGGTCTGGCCTGCATACGTGGTATTAGATCCATTGTAGACGCAGGTCTTGAAGGTGTAAGTGAACCAGTCAGAAGGGAGCTTGTTGCCGTAGGCGTCGGTGACGGTGATGTCGTCTGCCGTGAGCGTTTTCTCTGAGTAGTCGAACTTGCTGCTCTTGATGGAGACGAGGCAGGTCGCAAGGTCGCCCTTCACGATGCTGTAGGTGCACACGTTGCTTTGCGTGCCCGAGTAGGAGCCGATGCCGACGATGCTCGCGCTGTAGCCGTCGCCGAGGTCGGTAGCTCCCTCTTGCGGTACCACATAGAAGTCGACGTCCTGGGTGAGGGTCTTTCCGCCCATGGTGACTTCAAGGCGCGGAATGGCTTCGCCGCCGGTGTAGGGTGCGTTCTCCGTGCACGTTGCCGTGACGCTGGAAAGCGGGGTGGTCGAGGTTGCGTTTGCGAAGCACTTCAGGACGGGGTAGCCGTTGTTCTGCCCGCCGGTCGAGAGCACGAAGTAGTTGTCCCATTCGCCGCCGTTGCGCTGCTTATTGAGGGCGGCGACGGCGCTTGTCGCGCGCAGGTCGGTGGCACTCACATACGCGCAGTTGGAATACGTGCCCGAACTGGAATCGACCACGTGGTAGATGTCGCCGTCCGCGCAGGTGTCCTTGAGCACGAGGCAGTCATGCAGGTTGCCATCGTTCTGGCCGATGAGGCCGGAGCTCTTGTTTCCAGGGAGCGCGTCGATCTTTCCGGCGCTGTAGCAGCTGTATACCTCGGGAGTGGGCGTGGTGTGCGTGCCGTCGGGCTTCGCGTACTGGAGCAGCATGCCCGCGATGCCCGCGACGTAGTAGCCGCCGCCCGTGGCGGTCTTAACGGTGCCGGTGTTGCCGCAGAACGAGACGGTTCCGTGGCTTTGTCCCACGATGCCGCCGCCAGCGGGCTTGTTCCAGCGGTTCACGGTGACGAGCGCCGCGTTCGCGCACTCGGTGATAACGGTGTAGCTTCCTGCACTGCCGACGATGCCGCCGCCAGAATACAGACCGGTGACCTGGGCATTTTTGTCAGTTAAACAGCGCTGCGTGTAGAGGATATCGTCTTTGGAGCCGTAGTCGATCTCGGTCGAGTCCCCCGAGCCGCTCATCGACAAACCGCGCAGGGATCCCGCGATGCCGCCCGTCATGCTTGCCTGAGCACCGGAAACGATGCCCTTGCAGGTACTGTCGTAGACGCTGCCAAGGGAGAAGCCCGCGATTCCGCCGACGCCCTAGGCCATGGCGGAGATTTTCTCGCCGAAGCGGTCGGTTCCCGCCTCGCAGGGGGATTGGGAGTCGATGGAGCCGGAAAACACGCAGTTATAGATGTTGCCGTGCGTCCTTGCGCCCTCGATTTCCTCCTGCGCGGGGTCGCCGAGGTATGCCACGACGCCGCCGATGGTCTTCGCGACGATGAGCCCTGGCGAGCGGCCGTTGCCGTCGGTGCCGTCGGAACCTGCGGTGTTGGTGATGGCCTTGAGGCTGCCCGAGAACTCGCAGTTCTTCACGTCGCCGAACACGGTAGCCGCCATGCCGCCGATCTTGGACATAACGCATTTCACGGTGTCGGTTTGAGGCGTGTCGACGGCGACATCGATCGTGGCGTCGACGGCGCAGTTCTCAACCGAGCCCTTCGAGGTGCCGATGAGGGCTGCGACGTTCGAGACTGCCTGCGAGGAGCTTGCGGAGCGATGGACGGTGACGGTGGCGCCGGTCACGTGAACGTTCTTCACGACCGACTTCTCGCCGCATCCGCCGAACAGCGCGATGTTCGTTGCGCGCTCGCCTGCATCGGCGAGAGACGTGAGGCTGTAGCCGCGGATCGAATAGCCCGCGCCGTCGAAGGTGCCGTTGAACTCGTGTCCACCTTCCCCGCCGATGGGGGTGACCTCGGCGCGGATGAACACGATGTCCTTCGCAAGCGTGACGGTCTTGCCCTCGAAGGTGACGCCCGAGTTGACGAGCTCGGCGAGGCCTGCGAGCTGCGATCCGGTGCTTAAGGTGTAGCTCGATGCGCCCTCAGAGTACCAGGAGGTGTCGGGGCTCACCGCGCGCAGATCCCACGAGGTGCTGGCGAGTTCGATAAGCTCCCAACCTGGTTGCTCCTCGTTAATTGAGAGCAGCGCGGGCGCGTCGTCGAGATACGTCTCTGCCCATGATTGAGCCTCGTCGATGGTGGTCACGCTGCCGGGCGTCTCGACTGCCCAGGCCGCGCATGGTGCAGCGCAGGCAAGCGCGAACGCGAATGCGACTCCCATCGCTGCGGTGCGGATGTTCTTCTTCATCTTCGGTCTCCTTTCGAACGCTATCTCAGTGGTAGTTTCTGTCTGCGGTATCTCACGCCCATCTGCACGCCTCCTGCGGCTGCCGTGCCGACGGCGAAGGGGATGACGAACGGTGCGAAGGGGTTCTCGAAATCAATGGTGTCGACGTCGGAGGGGTTGGGGTTCATGACCTGGTAGACCTGCCATGAACCGCCGGTGGTGCCGCCGCCGCCATCGCTGATCGCAGCGGACCCGCCCCCAAGGCCGGTGGCGTCGCCGACATCGGTGCCGGTGCTCCCGCCGTCCCCGCCTCCTTCTCCGCCGCCCGAGCCGCCTTGCCCGGTGCCATCGCCGGTGTTGGTACCGATCTCGGGCTGAACGGGAGGAGCGCCTGCGAGGACGACTTTGATGGTGTTGATCCAATAGACCTGGGCGTTCGACGTGACCTGGCCCGATCCGGTCGCTCCAAAGAGCAAGCGGAAGCAGGCGTTGTCGTTCATGTCGGAATAGTCGGGGTCGATCGAGTCGCCGTACTTGTACCAGCGGAAGTTCGACTGCACGGCGAGCATCGGGGATACGGGGACGCCTCCCTGAACATTGCCGCCCGCGTCGTATTGAGGGAAGTAGTAGCGTATCGAGCCGAAGAGCATGTTGTAGCTTACCGCCGTGCCGAAGTCCGCAGACCCGACGGGGGTGTCGGCGGTGACGAAGCGGAACTCCTTGATGCCGTCGAGGTTCGCTCCCGCGGCCTCGAGCACCGTGGAGAGCAGGACACCTCGGCCGCTTACCGTGGCGAAGCGGTTCGCAGAGCCGATGACGGTGTAGGTTTGCTCGACCATGCCCATCGCCTCGACCTCGGCGCGCGAGAACGTCTTCTCGGAAACGACCTTGTCGGGGGCTTCCTTCCACACGACTTTCACGGTGAGGGAATCCTGCGGGCGCGCCACAGGATCGGGCTTTTCCTCGGCCGCGGTGCTCACGCACACCTTGCCCGTGACGGTCGCGCCGCCGATTCCCGCCGTGGACGAGGCGCTCACCCAGACGTTCGCTTCCTCAGCGGGGCGGTAGAGGCCGGTCGTCGGCTCGACGTAGCCGAAGGTGGAATCGTCGACGCTCCACGAGAGGTCGGCGATCGCGCCGTTGGTTTGCTGGCTCAAAAGTCCGTTGGAGGTGAGGTAATCAGTCGTCGTGCCGTCGGCGGGGTTCGCCACCGTCACGCGCGCGACGAGCTGCAGCGTCTGGTTCGTGTTGTAAAGGCGTGCGCCTGCCTCGGTGTAGGGTTCGCCGTTCTCGTTGCAGATGACGATGCTTTCAACATAGAGCTCGTTGTTCTGCCCGCTCACGTCGATAATGTAGGAGGTCGACAGCCCGTCGCAGGTCGCGGTGAGCGTGACGGTGCCGTTTGCGAGGGCCGTCACCTGGCCGGACGTGCTCACGTGCGCCACCGACGGGTCGCTTATCGACCAGCTGGTCATGTGCCCGGTGTCGCCAGCCCAGGAGGTCGACCCATCGTTCCAGACGAGCTGCACCTTGAACTGGAGTGACTCGCCTTTCTTCGTGAGCTGGCCGTGCGTCTCGGGCGTGTTTTCCCAGCTGTTCGATGCGACCTTCCATCCGCTTCCGACATAAGGCGTCTCGTAGAACAGCGAGATGCCCTCCACCGACTGTGTGGGGGGTTGCGGGGTGGGGTCGGGTTCGGGCGCAGGGTCGGGGTTGGAGGGCTGCTCGGTTGAGCTTCCGCCATCCGACTCGCCTTCTGCAAACGCGGCTCCTTGCGCGTAGAACGTCAGGGAGAACGCGAGCAAGAAGACGAGCAGACAACGCAGCGCGTCGCTGGCAAGTCGTTTGGCTTTCATGGTCTGGGTGGGCATCGTTACTGCTTTCCGTAGGGAGGATACGAGTTGCCGAGAAGCTCTCGCGCATCGTCATCGGTGATGTCGACCCAGTACAGAAGTGAGTAGAAGTTTTTGACTTCCTCCACCATGTCGACGTCGTAGCGATCGGGGTAGAGCATGTTCGCGATCCATTGGACGCCGAGGAAGCGGTTCACTCCCGGCGGGCGGTCGCACCATGCGAACGGGGCGTTCGGCATCGTGTAGACGCGGCCGTTTTTTACGGCGGAGATGTGACTCCACTTCTCGTCGGTGCGGATAATCTCGTCGGCACCGCCTCGGATGACGTCGTCCCATGCGATGATGACCTCGGGGTCCCAAGCGAGCACGGCTTCCAGGCTCACGTTGGTCATGCCGATGCCTTGGGTTTCCTCGACGGCGGAGACGTTGTTCGCGCCCGCTACGTCAAAGGTGAGCGCATGTAGACCTCGGTCGGGCTCGGTCTGCAGGCCGAGCGGGCCTTCGGCGTAGTAGAGGCGCACCTTCTCGCTATCGGGGATGTCGGCGGTCGCCGCCGTGACGTCGTTGTAGACGCGTTCGAGGTACGTGGCGATTTCGCCTGCACGCTCTTCGGCGCCGAGGACCTCTCCGAGGAGCTTGTAGGCGGTGCGGATGTTGTCGAACGACCCGTCGATGCACAGGGCCGGGATGTTCGTCTGGCTCTCGAGCTTCTCCGCGGTCGAGACGTCCGCTGCGGAAAGCGTCGTGCCCGAGCAGTCGATGATGAGCTGGATGTCCTGCTTGAGCAACATCTCGCGGTCGATCTCGCCGCCGCCCGAAAGCGATCCCATGTAGATGAGGTTCTCGGTTCCCGCGGGCAGGTAGCGCAGTTCCTCCTCGGTGTACTGCATGCCCGTGCCGCCTAGCAGCTGCGGTGCCAAGGTGAACACGAAGATCTGCGCAAGGGCGCTCGTGAAGTAGACGCGCTCGAGCTTGTCGACTGTGGGGATGGTTCGCGTGCGACCCCAGGAGTCGGTGAACTCGCGGGTGCCGCGGAACGTCGCGTCGAGGCCCGATTTCACTCCCATGTTGTCGAGGGCCCCCGTCACCTGGTCGGCCGAGCAGCCCGACAAAAGCCCGCTTGCAGGCAGCAGCACGGTCAGCGCCGCAGTGCCGCCGAATTGCAGGAACTTCCTGCGGCTCATCGCCTGACTATTCTCGTTCTCACTCTTCGTCACGATAACTCTTCGCTTCCTTCTCGTCCTTTACAACGGGATGCACACGCGCTCGGTGTGCCCCGGTTCTATCTCAACGTCGATCACGTGGACGTTCGTTCCGTAAATCTGCCGCAGCGTATCGTTGGTGATGACTTCGCCCGCCGTTCCCTCGTTGATGACGAGGCCTTTCTCCATGACGATGACCTTGTCGGCGCAGAACAGCGCATGGTCGGGGTCGTGCGTCACCATGACCACGCCCATGCCCGCCCGCGAGAGCGACTTCATGCGCGAGAGCACGAGCTGCTGGTTGCCGAAGTCGAGGCTTGCGGTCGGCTCGTCCATGACGAGCAGGTCGGGCTCTTGCGTGAGGGCGCGCGCGATCAGCACGAGTTGCTGCTGGCCGCCCGAAAGCGCGGTGTAGGGGCGATCCGCCAAGTGCTCGATCGACATCTGCTTCATGGCGCGCCACGCGATGGCTCGGTCGTCGGGCTTCACCACGGCGAGCCGGTTCACATACGGGGTGCGCCCCATGAGCACGACGTCGGCCACGTTGAAGGGGAAGGGCGGCGTGTGCGCCTGGGGGATGTAAGCGAAATGTCGCGCGAGCTCCGGCTCATCCATGTCATGCGTGCTCTTCCCGTCGATGAGCACCTCGCCGGCGGTCGGCTTCATAAGCCCCAAGACGGTCTTCAAGGTAGTCGTCTTGCCGCAGCCGTTCGCGCCGATGATGCAGACGAACTCGCCGTGCTCGACGGTGAACGACACGCCGTGGACGATTTCGGTCTTGTGGTATCCGCCGTGGACGTCGCGCACTTCCAGAAGATGGCTCATCGCTTACCACCCCTTCTGGTTTCGCGAGAAGATGAAGATGAAGAACGGCACGCCAAGGATCGACGTGAGGATGCCGATAGGGATTTCAACCGTGGCGAGCAGGCGCGCGAGGTTGTCGACGAGCAAGAGGTAGCTTGCGCCTATGACCATCGATGCCGGCAGGAGCGCGCGGTAGTTCGGGCCGACAAGCGCGCGGGCGAGATGCGGGATGACAAGGCCGACCCAGCCGACGATGCCCGATACCGCGACCGAGCACGACACGATAAGCGTTGAGGCGAAGATGACGACGAGCCGCACCCGCTTGGTTTTGATGCCCATCGAGCGCGCCTCCTCGTCGCCGAACGAGAGCACGTTGAGTTTCCAGCTTTCGAGCAATAAGAGTAAGAAGCCGCAGACCATCGGCATGATGATGGCTTTCATGTCCCCGTCGTTTACGCTTGCAAAGCTGCCCATGAGCCAGAAGGTGATGGTGGGGAGCTTGTCGTTGGCGTCGGCCATGAGCTTCACAAGCGACGTGCCCGACTGGAAAAGCGTCGATACGAGGATACCGCCTAAGATGAGGCCAAGGATGGCGTCGGAGCGGACCATGCGGTTGAGCCACACGGCGCATGCCACGGCCACCATGCCGCCCGCGAACGCGAAGACCTGCACCATGTAGTTCGGCATGTCGAGCAGAAGCGCCAAACAGGCACCGAAGCTTGCGCCGGCGGATGCGCCGAGGAGGTCGGGGGAGGTGAGGGGGTTTTTGAACATGCCCTGATAGGCGGCGCCCGCGACGGAGAGCGCGGCGCCGACGAGCATCACGACGACGATGCGGGGTAAGCGGATGTTGAACAGGGCCGTGTTCGCCGCGTCCGAGATGACGATATCGGGGTCGTTGAGCAGGTTGTACACGCCGACGGTAATCTGTGCGACGACGTTTTTCACCAGTTCGTCGGGCGCGACGGGGTATTTTCCGAGCGCAAATGAGGCGAAGAGCATGATGATGAGCACGGCGACGATGGCAAGCTTCACCCCAAGTGGGATCCTTTTATCGAGCGCCTCCTGCGCCTCGCGATATTCATCGCTGAAGTCGGGCGTCGTGATGCTCTTCGTGCTTTTCTGCATCGTAATTGAAATCCCCTAAATCAAAATATACTTAATGCCAAATAAAGCCAAAGGAGACTATACCAGAACTAGAACATCTGAAAACAAGTATTATGCGAAATATAGGCAATATGTTCGATTTGGGATAAGAAGTGACGCAAGAGGTGCAGGAAAAAGGAAAGCGCCCTTGACGGGGCGCTTTCTGGTGAGGCTCGGTTGTCTTTTCGGTAAAGCTCTACGCGGCTTCGATGTCCTTTCCAGGTTTGAAGTCGCGGCCTTCCTTTCTCCACTGGCTGTACTCGGCGGATGCGGCGAAGAGCACGTCGGAAGAGGAATTGAGCGCGGTCTCGCAGGAGTCCTGGATGACGCCGATAACGAAGCCGATGCCGACGACCTGCATCGCGATGTCGTTGCCGATGCCGAACAGCGAGCAGGCGAGCGGGATCAGGAGCAGCGAGCCGCCAGCGACGCCCGATGCGCCGCATGCGCTCACGGCGGAGAGGACCGACAGGATGATCGCGGTGGGGATGTCGACCTGGATGCCCATCGTGTGCGCCGCCATCATTGCCATGACGGAAATCGTGACTGCGGCGCCGCCCATGTTGATGGTCGCGCCGAGCGGGATGGAGAGCGAGTAGTTGTCCTTGTTCAGGCCGAGCTTACGGCACAGCTCCATATTCACGGGGATATTTGCCGCGGAGCTGCGGGTGAAAAACGCGGTAAGGCCGGAATCCTTCAGGCAGCGAAGAACAAGCCCGTAGGGGTTCTTGCGGAAGCATGCGAAGGAGAGGATCGGGTTGGTGACAAAGGCGATGAAGAGCATGCAACCCACGAGCACGAGCAGCAGCTGGCCGTACTCGGTGAAGATTTCGACGCCGTTGGTGGAGACCGCTGTGTAGATGAGGCCCAGGATGCCGAAGGGCGCAAGCGAGATGATCCAGCGGACGACGGTCGACACAGCGTCGGAGATGCTCGAGAACACGTCTTTCACCTGGTCGCTCGCACGTCTGAGGGCGATGCCCAAGACGACGGCCCAGGCGAGGATACCCAGGTAGTTCGCGCTCATGAGGGCGGTGACCGGGTTGGTCACCACGTTGGTGACGAGCGTTGCGAGGACTTCCCCGATGCCGGAGGGCGAGGACTGGGCCTCAGCAGCAGCGGAGAGCGTGAGGTCGACGGGGAACAGGGTGCTCGCGAAGACGGCGACAGCGCCGGCGATGAAGGTGCCCACCAGGTACAAGATGATGACGAGCTTCATCTGCCCGCCGCCCTTCGCGTTGCACAGGGCGCTGATTACCAGGAAGAACACAAGGATGGGGGCGACGCTTTTCAGTGCGTTCACGAAAAGCGTGCCGAGCATCTCGATGATCTCGTTCCCGGGGATGACGAGCGCGAGGACGGTGCCGATGACGAGGCCCACGATGATGCGCTTGATGAGGCTGATCGAGTTCCAGGTTCGCCCGATCTTCTTGATGGTATCCACTGGCGGTCCTTTCAAATATAAAAGCTGCGCAAAAAGA
>OLOB01000746.1_pt1 | contig 24169 bp, 23 predicted proteins | sample 1671911 | NCBI WGS metagenome assembly OLOB01 (sample SAMEA3136625, study PRJEB25190) | human gut metagenome | biome: human gut; feature: human-associated habitat; material: faeces | place: Austria | collected 2013
TTGAGCTAGCGGAGGGAGGGATAATAGATGTCAGAAATCAAAGTTGGAGAAAACGAAACACTTGAAAGCGCATTAAGAAGATTCAAGAGAAAATGTGCAAGAGCTGGAGTTCTTTCAGAAGTTAGAAAGAGAGAACACTATGAAAAACCAAGCGTTAAGAGAAAGAAGAAATCAGAAGCTGCAAGAAAGAGAAAATTCAAGTAGTATTTGATTAATATGTTTTTTACGGTTGACTATCAAAAAGGAAGTTGCAGCAATAAAGCTTAAATAAAATAATTGTTATTTTATTGTTAGCTATAATCTAAAACTATTTTTTGGTCTATACATTATGATTAAGACAATAAGATTATTTATTAGCAAGAGAGAAGTAAGCAATGATTAAATCTTTGCCACACTTCACAAAGGAGATGCTAAAATATATATAGATATATTTTTTAAAGTACCTTCCACAGCATTTTTAAAGAAGATAAATTTTACGGTCGTAAAAAGCTTAGCTACTTAAATGGGCAAGATAACATTAAAGAATAGATAAGCTTATGTCATAAGTAGATTAAAGACTATAGTTCATGTAGATTATGTTGTAAATTAAATAGTTAGATAATAATGTTAAATATTTAGAGGACTCAATTATATTGAGTCCTTTTTTAGTATTTAAAAAATATAAAAATTTTTGCCACATACTTTTTTATATAAATTGTGATTTTATTAGTTACATAAACATAAAGTACATTGAAGGAATATTATTTAGGAGAGGTTTCATGGAAGATAAGCTAAAAAGGGGAAAAAAGGTTTTACTAGATAAATTAGAAATGCCTAAGGAAATTGTTTTAGATGTACCGAGGATTACTGTAATTGGGCGTAATGAAATCACTATTGAAAATCATAAGGGAATACTAGTTTTTGAAAAGAATGAAATAAAAATAAAAACAAGTCTTGATCCATTAATAATAAAAGGAAATTCATTTGAAATATTATATATAGCCACTTCTACTTTAATTATAAGTGGGTACTTCGATTATATAGGGTATGGGGAGTGATATTTAAGATATGGAAGGGATAAAAAAAGGAAAAATAAAAGTTGAAATACTAGTAAAAGATATAGAAAAGATTTTAAATATATTATGGCTTCAAAATATTCCTGCAAGTAAGGTTAAGAAGGTAAATATAACAACCTTAAGACTGGAAATAGATTATATGGATTATGAAAGGGTTTGTGAAATAGTACGTTCTGTAGGGGGAAAGGTAAGAGTATTAGAAGGAAAAGGGCCTATCTTTTTATTAGGGAATATGAAAAAGAGATATTCAATAGTAATAGCTGTGGTAGTGTTTTTTGCCATTATATTTTTTTTATCAACGTATATATGGTCCATAGATATAACTGTAGGAAAGAATGTTACTCCTTTTGAGATAAGGGAACAGCTTAAGGAAATAGGAATATCTCCAGGGGTGAGGAAAGCTTCCTTAGATGAAAAGGAGATAGAAAAGAAATTGGAAAGTTTAAATTCTGAAATTTTGTGGCTAAGGGTAAGAGTTGAAGGCTCAACATTAAAGGTGGTAATTACTGAAAAGGTAAATCCGCCAGTGAAAGATGAAGGAAAGTACGGCAATCTTGTGGCTGATATGGATGGACAAATAAAAAGAGTTTATACTTATTCAGGAAGAGCTGCTGTAAAAAATAGTGATGTGGTAAAGAAAGGTGAAGTGGTCATTGAAGGTGTGGATGGCAATGAAGGTGGAGAGTATGTAGTAAGGCCAAGTGGTATGGTTATTGCCAATACATTTTATGAAAAGGAAATGAATATTAAAATATCTGGAGTTGAATATAAGAGAAGTGGCAACAAAGATTCTGATATTTATATAGAGTTCTTTGGCAAGAAAATATATATTAAAAAATCTACAAAAGATTTTAAAAAGTATGATAAAATAGAAAAGAGTGGCAAAATATTTAATGAAGTGATATATTATGAAAGAGTAGAATCCACCATTGAAATGACTGAAAGTGAAGGGGTTAACTTAGTTTTAGATACTTTAGAAAAATCATTATCTAAAGATTTAAAAAGAGATGGTAAAATTATAGATAAAATAGTGACAAAAGAAAGAGTTGATGATGAATACTTAAATGTAAAAGTCGTTTTTGTTGTAGAACAAAATATAGTAAGTGATGAGGTTGTAGAGTATTGAGTCTACTAAAGGATGAGAAGGTGATTTAAATGATGAAAAAACAAAATAATAATAAGAGAAATTGGAAGAAGTTTTATATCTTTTCTGCACTTATCTTTATTACTTATTTTATTTTATTAACTGCTGTAACTCCCAAAAAGTACAATTTAGTTAAGGGAGATATAGCTAGTGAAGATATTAAGGCCACCAGAGATATTGTAGATGAAGAGGCCACTGAAGCTAAAGAAAATGAAGCACGGGAATTAGTGCCTAAACAGTTTTCTTTAAAAACTGATGTGAAAATAGAAGCTTCTCAAAATATAACAAATTTTTTTAATAAGTTAATTAATTTAAAAAGTAGTCAAGAGGATGAAGTATTAAAAATAACAGCGTTAAAGAAGATTGGAAGCTTTACTCTTAGTGATACAGAATATAAAGCATTGCTAGCTTTGACAGTTGAAAAAGATACAGAAATTCAAAGAATATTGCTAAATATATTGGATACTGTTTATGCAGATATTATATCTGAAGACAATGATACTGATTTAGAATCAGCTAAAGAAGTAGCAGAGGAAAAAATATTAGATACTGAAATAGATGAAAATATTAAAGTTATTATGATTAAGATGATTAATAGCCAGATAAAGCCTAATTATGTAGAAGATACTGAAAAAAGGGAGGAATTAATTAAGGAAGCCCTTAAATCAGTAGAAAAGGTTATGATTAAAAAAAATCAGACAGTAGTTAAAGAAGGAGAGCCAATTACAGAAAGGCAGATAGAAATACTTACTGAATTAGGTATAGTTGGCGATTATATGGGAAGAGGTTCATTGGTGACTTATATAATTTTAGGTGTTTTAGTTATGACTGTTTTTGCATTGGAGTATTTCATAATAAAGAAAGAAATAGCACAAAATTATAAAATGGCCATTTTAATTTTATTGCTTAATATAATAACACTTATATTATCCTTTGGATTAAAGAGCTTATCTATATTTATAATTCCTATTGCTTGTGTACCAATGATTATGGCAGTACTAATAAATCATAGAATCTCTCTTTTAATAAATATAATAAATTTAATTTTAGTAAGTATCATAGTTGAATTCGATCCACAATTTATTCTTATGGCGTTATTAAGTATAATGGTTGCAGTAAGCACATTAAAAAGAGCTACCCAAAGAAATGACATCTTATATTCAACAGTATATGTGGGAATAGTAGTAGCTATAGTTGTGTTTGCTACAGGAATGCTTTTATCAAGTGATATAACTGTAATATTAAAAAATACAGGATGTGCAGCTTTAAGTTCTGTTATTTCTGGAGTTCTTGCCATAGGGATGCTACCATTTTTAGAATCAAGTTTCAATATAACTACTAATATGAGTTTGCTAGAGCTAGCTAATCCAAATAGTCCACTATTAAAAAGACTTCTTATGGAGGCACCAGGAACATATCATCATAGTATTATGGTAGCTAATCTAGCTGAAGTAGCAGCAGAGGAGATAAATGCTAACTCGGTAATTGTAAGGGTTGGAGCGTATTATCATGATGTTGGAAAGATAGTAAGACCTCTTTTCTTTGGTGAAAACCAAATGGGGCAAGATAATCCACATAATAGGATAAATCCAAATTTAAGTGCATCACTTATTATTTCTCATGTAAAAGATGGTGGTGAGCTAGCTGATGAATATAAGTTGCCTAAGGTCATTAAAGATGTAATATTAGAGCATCATGGAACTACTCTGGTGAAATACTTCTATTTTACAGCAAAGAAAAATTCAGATAATCCAGATGATGTTAAAGAAGAGGATTTTAGATATGAAGGTCCAATTCCAAGTTCAAGAGAAGCAGGTATAGTAATGCTGGCAGATAGTGTTGAAGCAGCTGTACGTTCAATTAAAGAGCCTACTATTGAAAAAATAGAAGATATGGTTAATAATATCATTAATGATAAGTTGAATTCTCATCAATTAGATGACTGTGAACTAACTTTAAAAGATATTGCTACTATAAAGAAATGTTTTTTAAAAGTTTTAAATGGACTTTATCATAAAAGGGTAGAGTATCCTAAGGAAGAAAAGTAGATGAGAAGGTGAAAGCCTTCTTATTTATTTATGATTTAAAAAATTAATCATGTAAGAAGTTATACATAGAAGGAGTTTAAAAATGATTTATACTGATAATAGACAAGAAAAATTAAATGTTGATGAAGAATTTATTAATTCTTTAGAAGCAGTATGTGATTTTGTATTAAAAAAAGAAGGAGTAAATTGTAAGTATCAAATTTCATTACTATTTGTAGACAATGAAGAAATCAGAGAAATAAATAGAGAAACAAGAAATATTGATAGAGCAACAGATGTATTATCATTCCCTATGCTGGATTATCCAAATAAGAAGTTTTTTAAAGATTTTTATATAGATTACAACTTTGATGAAACATTTTTAGATGGAGATGAATTAGTTTTAGGTGATATAGTTTTGTCATTGGAAAGAGCATTAGAGCAAAGTGAGGAATATAATCACTCGTATAAAAGAGAAGTATCATATTTAGTAGTACACTCAATATTACATCTTTTAGGATATGACCATATGGAGGAAGATGATAAAGCAATTATGAGAAAAAGAGAAGAAGAGTTACTAGGAGAATTAAAAATTTCAAGATAGGTGTTTAGGGAGTTGAAGGATTAATGGGAATGAAGAAAATGCTTGAGAGTTTTAATCATGCAATAAATGGTATTGTTGATGCTGCTAGGACCCAAAGAAATATGAAAATTCATTTGGTGGCAGCTGTATTGGCACTAGGTGCATGTTTTTTCTTAGATATATCTAAGGTTGAGTTTTTAGCTTTAGCAATCACAATAACTATGGTTATTACAGCTGAAATGATTAATACTGCCATTGAAGCAGTGGTTGATTTAAATACAAATTTTTATCATCCCTTGTCAAAAGTGGCTAAAAATACAGCAGCAGGGGCGGTTCTAATTACTGCAATCAATGCAGTTTTGGTAGGTTATATAGTTTTTTGGGATAAGTTAACACAATTTTCTTATGAAATTGTCCATAAAGTTAAAAAATCTGAGCCATATATGATCTTTATAGCCCTTGTTATTGTAATAATAACAACGGTGATAGTTAAAGCAATTTTTGGTGAAGGAACGCCACTTAAAGGAGGAATGCCAAGTGGGCATAGTGCATTAGCATTTTCATTATCCACAGCAATATCCCTTATAACAGAAAAACCTATATGTATAATTCTAGCTTATCTTATGGCTTTTATCACAGCTCAAAGTAGGGTAGATTCAGAAGTACATTCTGTTTTTGAAGTAATAGTGGGCGGACTTTTAGGTGTTTTACTGACATTGTTAGTATTTACAATATTTAAGCTGTAATAAATTGAGGAAATAGTATATAATAAAGTTCAATAAAAGATGTATTAGTGTAAAAAGTCTAAAGAAGAGACTTAAGCAAACAGGAGGAAATGATGTTTAAATCAGGATTTGTAACAATTGTAGGAAGACCAAATGTTGGAAAGTCAACATTAACAAATAAAATAATGGGTGAAAAATTATCTATAGTATCTAACAAACCACAAACTACTAGAAATAATATACAAACAATACTTACGGGAGAAGATTATCAAATAGTATTTGTTGATACTCCAGGTATACATAAACCTAAACATAAATTAGGTGAATATATGGTAAATTCAGCAAAGGATTCTATCAAGGAAGTAGACTTAGTTTTATTCCTAATTAATCCATGTGATGAAATTGGTAAAGGTGATAAGTTTATTATTGAAGCATTAAAAGCACAAAAAGCTCCAGTATTCTTAGTTGTAAACAAGGTTGATGAGAATACTCATGAAAGAGTAGCAAAAACTCTTCATATGTATTCAAAAGAATATGATTTTAAAGAAATTATACCAATATCAGCTTTAAGAGGAAAAAATGTTGATACTTTAGTTAATCTTATGATTCAAAATCTTCCAGAAGGTCCACAATTCTATCCAGAAGATATGATAACTGATGTACAGGAAAGATTTATAGTTTCAGAAATAGTAAGAGAAAAAGCGTTAAGAAACTTAAGAGATGAAGTACCACATGGTATAGCTGTAGATATAATACAAATGAAGCAAAATGAAAAAGGAACTTATCATATTGAAGTAGACTTAATATGTGAAAAGACATCACATAAAGGAATAATAATAGGTAAAAATGGAGCAGTATTAAAGAAAATTGGTGAAACTGCAAGATATGAAATAGAAAGACTTTTAAATGCCAAGGTTAACTTAAAAATATGGGTTAAGGTTAGAAAAGAGTGGAGAGATAATAACTTACTACTTAAGGAATTAGGATATAAAAAATTAAAATAATAGGGGATGGAGAGTTTTGGCACTGGTAAAAACTAAAGGAGTAATAATAAAAGTACAAGATTACAAAGAAAATGATAAACTGCTATGGATGTATACAGAGGAGTTAGGTAAAGTAACTTGTATAGCTAAAGGGGCAAAGAGAAGCAAAAGCCAGCTTTTATCAGTTACATTACCTCTATGCTTTGGTGAATATTTGTTATTTAAGGGCAAGAATTTATATAATCTTCAAGAAGGAAAAATAATAAATTCTTTCCAAGGGTTATTAAATAATCTAGAAAAGTTAACATATTCATCTTATTTATGCGAGCTAATTGATATATGTGTAGAAAATGATGAAGTAAATTCTGCGCTATTTAAAGAGTTTATGATTTGTCTTTATTTATTAAGTACAGATGCACTAGATTATGAACTACTGGTAAGAGCATTTGAGCTAAGGCTATTGGAAGCTACAGGGTATAACTTAGAACTAGATAGATGCTGTATTTGCAAGAAGAAGATATCAGTAGCTGATTATATATCATTATCACATTATGGCGGAGTTTGTGATGAATGTAATAAAGAATATGGATTTTTTATCAGCAAACCTGCATATAATGCTTTGAGATTTTTAAAAAATACATCAATGGATAAAGTATATAGGCTGAACGTAAATGATGAAATTAAAAAGCAGATGGAAAGAGTAATTACTAACATAATAGCTAATAACTATTCTAAAAGACCAAAAAGCTTGGAAATGTTAAGTTATATAAAGGAGTGATAGAGATGGAAATAACACTTGAAAAAGTTGATCAGGTAAGGGAAAGAACAGGAGTATCTTATGCTAAGGCAAAAGAAGCATTAGAGCATACTAATGGTAGTGTTTTAGATGCAATTATTCTTTTAGAATCTGAAATGAAAAATGAAAATTCATTTAACGATGGAATGAAAGTAAACAATGGAGCAGAAACTGTTGAAGAATTTAAGATATGGCTTAAAGACCTTATCAACAAAGGAAATGTGTCTAGAATAAAAATATCAAAAGATGAAAAGGTATTAGTTGATGTTCCAGTAAATGCAGGAATCGCAGCAGGAATAATCGGTATCATAATTCCACCAATTTTAGCTTTTGTAGTAGTAGCTGCGGTGGTAACACAAGTTACTATTGAAATTACTAAGAGTGATGGAACTGTAGAAGTTGTAAACAAATATATCACTAAGACTGTTAATGATGTAAAAGAAAAAGCAGCAGGATTTACAGAAAAGGTAAAAGAAAAATTTGAAGATATGAATGTAAATACAAGTAGCAGCAGTACTCACAATAATGATATAGACCTAGATGAAAATACTTTTACTTACACTGTTAAATTTGAAGATGTAGATGATAAAAAAGAATAGATAAGAAAATTAAAGAAAAATAAAGATATTTCATTTGAAATAATGATAAACTAGATGTATTCAGATAATTTGATTGAATTTTCAGAAAAATCAGCATAGTAAAAAAAAGATAAAATGTTATAATTATACTGTAAATATGAAAATATAAAAGTTATCTGAATATTTCTATTTGTTTAGAAAGAGGGATTAATTTGAAATTTTCACAAAGACAAGAGGAAATAATAAAGTTAGTCAAAGAGGGACAGCCTATAACTAGTGAAAATTTAGCCGAAAAACTAGGTGTTACTAGGGCAGCTTTAAGAGCAGATTTGGCTATACTTACAATGACAGGGACTTTAGATGCAAGACCTAAAGTAGGATATGTTTATTTAGGACGAAAAACAAATGGAGATGTTTTAGAAAATCTACTAAAAATAAGAGCAGATGACGTAATGTCAAAGCCTGTAACCGTTAACGAAAATACTATGGTTTATGATGCAATAGTATATTTATTTTTAAACGATGTAGGGACTTTATTTGTAGAAAATAATGATGTTTTAGTTGGAGCAGTGTCTAGAAAGGATTTCTTAAAAATTGCCATTGGAGGCACTGATATTCATAAGGTACCTGTAGGTGTAATTATGACAAGAATGCCCAACATAATATGTGGTAGCAGGGATGATAGTGCAATAATTCTAGCTAAGAAAATAATAGAACATGAAATAGATAGTATACCAATTGTTGAAAAGGTAAAAATTGATGACGGTTCTAGGGAAGTAATTAAGATAGTTGGTAAGATGTCAAAGACAAATATTACAAAACTATTTGCAGGATTAGGGGAAGAGAACTAAGGTTAATTAAAATTAACTGCAAAAGAAAAGGGTTTATATCATACGTAAGATAAGAGCTGCTTAATAGTGGCTTTTAACTAATTTAAATACTTATAAATAGATTATTTATAAGTATTTATTATTACTCTCAAATAAAGGCTTATGAAAGCTTTTATGCTTAAGTGCACTACGGAGCTAAGCTTCGATAGTATATACATTCATAGATTGAAATGATCGGAGGAGTATTGAGATGAATAATAAAAAGTATGTTTACCTTTTCAAAGAGGGGAATGAGACAATGAGGAACCTCCTTGGAGGTAAAGGAGCAAATTTGGCAGAAATGACCATATTAGGAATTCCTGTTCCACAAGGATTCATTGTTACAACTGAGGCTTGCAATAAATATTACAATGACGGAAAAGTAATTTCAGAAGAAGTTCTTGAACAAATTCAAAATAATATTGCAAAATTAGAAGAAATAACAGGCAAAAAATTTGGAAGCTTAGAAAATCCACTACTAGTATCTGTAAGATCAGGTGCAAGAGTTTCTATGCCAGGAATGATGGATACTATTTTAAATCTTGGCTTGAATGATGAAGCGGTGGAAGTAGTAGCAAAGCAAACAAATAACCCAAGGTTTGCTTATGACTCATATAGGCGTTTTGTGCAAATGTTTTCAGATGTTGTAATGGGTGTTGAAAAAAGACTATTTGAAAATATTATTGATGAAATGAAAGAGGCTAGGGGTGTTCATTATGACACTGAATTAACAGCAGATGATTTGAAAGAATTGGTAGTTAAATTTAAGGATTTATATAAAAAGGAAATGAAAAAGGATTTTCCACAAGATCCTAAGGAACAGTTAGTTGAAGCTATAACTGCTGTATTTAGATCATGGGATAATCCAAGAGCAATAGTTTATAGAAGACTTAATGATATTCCAGGGGAATGGGGAACAGCAGTTAATGTTCAAGAAATGGTATTTGGTAATAAGGGAGATACTTCTGGAACAGGTGTTGCTTTTTCAAGAAACCCATCTACAGGTGAAAAAGGAATATATGGTGAATATTTAATGAATGCACAAGGTGAAGATGTTGTTGCAGGTATTAGAACACCACTTCCAATCACTAAATTAAATGAGCAAAATCCAGCTTTGTATAAACAATTTATTAATATAGTTAATAAGCTTGAAAATCATTATAAAGATATGCAAGATATGGAATTTACCATTGAAGAAGGAAAGTTATTCTTCTTACAAACTAGAAATGGTAAGAGAACAGCTCAAGCAGCCTTGAAAATAGCTGTTGATTTAGTTTCAGAAGGTATGTTAAGTAAAGAAGAAGCTATTTTAAAGGTTGAACCAAAACAATTAGATTCACTTCTACATCCAACATTTGAAGCTACATCACTTAAAAACACTAAGGCAATAGCCAAAGGATTACCAGCTTCACCAGGTGCTGCTTGTGGAAAAGTAGCTTTCACAGCAGAAGAAGCTAAAGAAAGAGCTGAAAAAGGTGAAAAGGTTGTTTTAGTAAGGCTTGAAACTTCACCAGAAGATATCGAAGGTATGAAGAGCGCTCAGGGTATCCTGACAGTTCGTGGTGGTATGACATCTCACGCAGCAGTAGTTGCTCGTGGTATGGGTACTTGTTGTGTATCCGGTTGTGGTGACATCGTAATGGATGAAGAGAACAAAAAATTCACATTAGCTGGAAAGGAATTCCACGAAGGAGATGCCATTTCTCTTGATGGTTCTACAGGTAACATCTATGATGGAATTATCCCTACAGTAGACGCTACAATCGCTGGTGAGTTCGGTCGTATCATGGCTTGGGCAGATAAATACAGAACAATGGGTGTTCGTACGAACGCTGATACACCTTCAGATGCTAAGAAGGCTCGTGAGCTTGGAGCAGAAGGTATCGGACTTTGCCGTACAGAGCATATGTTCTTCGAAGGTAACAGAATTGATGCATTCCGTGAAATGATCTGTTCTGATACAGTAGAAGAAAGAAAAGCTGCACTTGATAAGATTCTTCCATATCAGCAGGGAGACTTTGAGCAGTTATTTGAAGCTATGGAAGGTAATCCTGTAACAATTCGTTTCTTAGATCCACCACTGCATGAGTTCGTACCTCAGACAGAAGAAGATATTAAGAAACTTGCGGATGCACAGGGTAAATCAGTAGAAACTATTAAAGCTATTATTGAAAGCCTGAAAGAGTTCAACCCTATGATGGGACATCGTGGATGCCGTCTGACAGTAACATATCCAGAAATCGCTGTTATGCAGACAAAAGCAGTTATCCGTGCAGCATTAGCTGTACAGGCTAAACATGCTGACTGGACAATCGTTCCAGAAATCATGATTCCATTAGTAGGTGAAGAAAAAGAATTAAAATACGTTAAGAAGATCGTTGTTAAGACAGCAGACGAAGAAATCAAAGCTGCTGGTTCTGACATGAAATACGAAGTTGGTACTATGATTGAGATTCCTCGTGCAGCATTATTAGCTGACGAAATCGCTAAAGAAGCTGAGTTCTTCTGCTTCGGTACAAACGACTTAACACAGATGACATTCGGTTTCTCACGAGATGATGCTGGTAAGTTCTTAGACGCTTACTATGATGCTAAGATTTTCGAGAACGATCCATTTGCTAAACTTGACCAGAATGGTGTTGGTAAGTTAATGGATATGGCAGTTAAATTAGGAAAAGGTCAGAGACCAGAATTACACTGTGGTATCTGTGGAGAACATGGTGGAGATCCATCATCCGTAGAATTCTGTCATAGAATTGGATTAGATTACGTTTCCTGTTCACCATTCCGTGTACCTATCGCAAGATTAGCAGCAGCACAGGCAGCGATTGCCGAAGGAGGAAAATAGACAAGCGTAAATATTTTTATTTCACAACGCTGATTGTTACACGGGATGATGTAAATGAATACATGAAATATCATGCTGAGTATACAAAGGCAAATCGTTTTAAAGATATTGTTTGCAAAATCTATATATAGTTCGAGAGGGAAGCATTTGCTTCCCTTTCTTTTATCTCTCGATTAGGACTAAATCCCTGAAATAAAAAAGGATTTAGTCCTTTTTTTATATAAAAATATTTTAAAGGAGATTGATTATGAAAGTATATGTAGTAGCAAATTTAAAAGGTGGCGTTGGAAAAACCACCACAACAGTAAACGTAGCTTATACATTTTCGGAAATGGGTGGAAGAGTATTAGTTATCGACCTGGATCCACAATGTAACTGTACAAGATTTTTTGCAAAGGTAAACGGATACAGTAAAACGGTAAGAGATGTTCTTGAAAATCCGAAAGCAATAAACAGCACAGTCTATCGTACAAAATACCAGGATATAGATATTGTGAAAGGCTCTGTTAAGATCACAGAGCAAAAAACTCCGTGGAGACTGAAAGAAGCGTTAGGATATTTAAAGAAAGACTATGATGTCTGCCTGATTGATACCCGCCCTGTATTTGATATGCTGACAATGAATGCATTGTATGCTGCGGATGTGTTCCTTACCCCAGTGAAATTTGATAACTTCTGCCGGGATAATCTTACAATGGTGGAAGATGCTTATCATGAGATTTTGGAAAACAATCCAGATTTGGAATGGAAGATATTCGCAAACATGGTGTCGAACACCAAAACACAGAAATTATCTTCAGAGGATCTGATCACTAAGCATGATTATCCGTTTATGCAGTCATGTATCAGCCGTACAGCGATTGTTGATAATGCGTTATCCCTTTATAAGCCGGTGGCAAAGCACCGTGTTATGAGTAATGTAGCACAGGATTTTGTAGATCTGGTGGAAGAACTTCTTGAGGATTAGGGAGGTATCGGTTATGGCAAAGCTTGGGAATATATTTAACAAGGAAGAGATAAAAAAAGAAGAGCAGCATCCACGAAGAACAATCAAATGGATCCATTACTCAAAATTAAAAGAAAATGTAGAACAGTATTGTCCGGCACGTGATAAGGAAGAGATAGAATCACTTGCAGATTTAATTCAGGCTACAGGAGAAGTGATTGAGAATTTATCAGTAAGCAAGCTAGATACAGATGAGTATAAGATTATTGCAGGACATAAGCGCTGTCAGGCTTGTAAATTGCTTGTTGAGGAAAGGGGATTAAAAGAATTTGCTTTTCTTCCATGCATTGTTAATAATGTCAGTGCGGTGCAGGAAAGTTTTCGTGTAATGGCTTCAAATGGATACCACACGAAAAAACCGTATGAGTTGATGCATGAGATCACAGAGATGGAAAAACTTTTAAGAGAGCATCCAGAAGAATTCCCTCCATCTTTACAGAAAGGAAGGATGGTAGAACGCTTATCAAAAAAAATGGGGATTGCAAGGGCTACAGTACAGGAATATCAGCAGATCTCCAGAAATTTACTTCCAGAGGCAATGGAAAAATTTAAGGAAGGGGAGATAGAAAAATCTGCCGCACTCACTTTGGCGAGGCTGCCGGAAAAAATGCAGAAGGAAGTGATCGAACAGGGGATTACAAAAAATGTGGATATAGAAGAATATAAACAGAAGAATTTAGAACCGGGTGCGGTAGAGATACGGGTATCGTACCGGCTGTTGGGTATAGATGAATATGACAGGTCTACTGTCTCCAGAAAAGCACTCGTAAAGTTCTTAAGAGGGAGATATGGGAGTACTTCATATGAAATATCACAAGGGGAGATCAGGATCTCCTGCTCGGATAAAAACATCAGTATCTCAGAGAGATCCATTACATGGGAACGGTATGTGACCCTGCTTGACCAGTACTGCCCAAAAGAAGAAAAAGAAGAGCCAGAGCCTGTAGAAAGGAGGGAAGAACAAAGAGATATGGTATCAGAAATAGAAACAGAAGATACAGACTGCAAAGAGCCTGCCGGAAAGCCGGACAGGGAAGGAAGGGAAGTTTCTGTCTCGATGGATGAGTTAGTGGAAGAAGGAAGGGAAGAAACAGCTGGATTAACCCGTCAGGAATATATGAATTCTTTAGATATAAAAGGGGTTTCCAGTTATATCAGCCACTTTCTTTCCGAAGAGATTCTGCGGTGTCCGGCATTGATTGAAAAATGGCTAAAGGACTGCGTAAACGAAGAAGGACAGTCCGTATAAAAGATCAGTGTTACATACATTCTGCCTGCCGGATGGAGAAGACCATGCCGTAGCTGCAAAAGCACAGGCAGAATTCGCACACTATTTGTGTGCAGCATATACTTTCATGTAAGGGGGATCCCTTTCCAGGATATTCCCCTTTACATTGGAAAAGAGAAGAGAGGAGAAAAAAGATGAGATTGGACTATTTTTACAATACAGAGGGAGAAAACTTCCGCTTTTACCAGATCCCGGCATTGCTTTTGGAGGAAGAGAAATAACTGGATTGAAAAAGATACTGGTCGTTTATATATCACATACAATCTGAAACAACTGGTAGAAAAACTGGGACGCAGTGACCGTACGATCAGCAAAGCAATGAAACAGCTTTCCGAAGTTGGACTGATCGAGAAGAAAAAAAGAGGCCAGGGTAAGCCAGACATTATTTATGTGATGAACTTTACGGCTGTCCATAAAGAAGGTGCAAAAGAGATTGTCCTTGAAGAACAGATGGAGCAGGATTATCAAGATAAATTAGCCTACATATTGATGCATCCATTCCGTAACTGGTTCAATAGAAAAACACCAGCCGTTATAGGGATTGCCCTGACTGTATGGGCAATGTTTGTCTGTTATTATCTCACTTATTACCGCAATTTTCATCCCGATGCAGAACATGGTGTTGCAGAATGGGCAGATGTACCAAAGACAGCTAAAAGGCTGTATGGAAAAGGGGAAGAACCTGTTACCTGCCTGAGTAAAAATATTACAGTAAATGCAAAGTCATTGCCAAATATGCATATCCTGATCCTTGGCGGTTCTGGTGATGGAAAAACAACATCCCTTTTGATTCCGAATATCTTATTAGCGAATATGACAAATATTATCCTTGACGTAAAAGGAGATTTGCTGAAAAATTATGGAGGTTATTTAAAAGAAAAAAGGATAGCTGTAAAAAGCATTAATTTTAAAGATATGGCACAATCAGACCAGTATAATCCGTTCAGATACATAGAAAATTATACAGATATGGTAGAACTCATTACAAATATCCAGACATCTGTAAAGTCGCCGGATGCCCAAAAAGGAGACCCTTTCTGGGATGATGGTGTAGGACTGTATCTGCAATCCCTGTTTGAATATGAATGGCTTCAGGAAAAAGAAGAGGGAAGGACAGCCTCTATGCTGGGAATCCTTGATCTGGTAAACAAGGAGACACAAAAAACAGACGAAGAAGGGACAACGCAGCTACAACAGGATATGCAAGAGTTACAGGAAAGATATGGGGAAGATTATCCGCCAGTGAGAGATTACCGCAAGTTAAAAGAAGGTGCATCAGAAACTGTACGCTCTATTGTTATCATGGTTAATGCACAATTACGCCTTTTTGAAATCCCAGAGATCAAACGGATATTTGAAGGAACGGACGATATAGATATTCCATCGCTTGGCTTAGGTGTAGATGGAAATCCAGAAAAAAAGACGGCCCTGTTCCTTGTTATGCCATCAGGAGATTCTTCTTATAATCTTTTTATCAATATGTTTTATACACAGTTATTTACTGTATTAAAAAGGATCGCAGACAATCGAAGAGACGGACAATTACCAATCCATGTACGGCTGTGGGCAGATGAATACTATGCCGGTCCTAAACCACTTAACTGTGAGACACTTCTGGGGGAAATACGAAGCAGAAATATGTCCATCGTACCAATCCTGCAAGATATTGCCCAGATAAAAACTTTGTATCCTAATGACAAATGGGAGATATTCACAGGAAACTGTGCAACGACCGTATTCTTAGGCTCCGGAGCTACAGCCCATACAACGCATCAGTGGGTATCAGATATGTTAGAGGACATGACAATCGACAGCCGTTCCGAAAGCCTGGGACATTCGCAAGGCAGTGGCAATCTGCAGATGAGCAAGGCCGGAATGAAATTAATGACTCCGGGACAGATCAGCCGGATGCCGAAAAACGACTGCATCCTGTTCCTAAAGGGAGAACGCCCCATCTACGATAAGAAAAACTGGCCGTTCAATACAGAGGTATTTAAAGAAGCAGAGAAGATAGCCGGACAAAATGGCTATAAAAATCCAGTATATGTTTCCTATGATGAAAGAAATAAAAAATATATCACAACCCGTTTTGAGTCAAGATTGAATTACATTTCAAAAGAAGAGTTTACATTTTTTGAAGAAAAAGCAAAAGAAGATTCCAGTATTCAGACGTTCCAGATAGACGAAGAAGCCTTCCTTTACCTTAACTTCAATGAAACTCCACAGCCAAGCCTGAGAGAACTGGAAAAGATGGTAAAAGAAATACAAGTTGCAGAGGTAAACGAAGAGGAAGAAGAAAAAGAGACAGACCAGCAGCCAGATATGCTACAGGATAGAGGACAATGGGACTTATCAGGAGACATTATTGATTGCTTTAGACGATATTCCAGTGAGCTATCACCAGAAGAACAGGAAGAGATTATAAAAGGCATTGAAGAAGGTATGACTGATTAGGATGTAAAACGATACTTTACACTGGTAGGTGCAGAAAAAATGCGGCAGTATCGGAGAGTGTTGATGGTCGCAAAAATAAGAGATGAGGATAATTAAATATTATTTTTGCATCAGGTATCTATACCTGTTAGGCATAATGCGTGGACTGAATTAAAAAAATATAGTATAATCTGTATTAGAAATAATGTCGTGAAATCGGAATTTTACGGAGTGGACAGAAATGAACTTAGAACTTATTCTAATGTCCGAAAATGACATTGCTGAATTTAAGAAAAATGTACAGTGTGCATTTCAAAAAGGATTTGAAGATGTGTTTGGTAAATGTGAAGAAACGATTCTTCCAGAAAAGGACATAGACCAATCCTTAAATGGTAAAGGTTCAGTAGTATATAAAGCTGTGTTGGATGGAGAAACTGTTGGTGGTGTGATTGTTGCAATCGACACCGAAACGCAACATAATCATCTTGACTTATTATATGTAAAAAGTGGTGTACAAGGAAAAGGTATTGGAAAGTCTATTTGGTATGCGATTGAAAAGTTATATCCTGATACAAAGGTATGGGAAACTTGTACTCCATATTTTGAAAAACGCAACATCCACTTTTATGTGAATATTTGTGGATTTCACATCACAGAGTTTTTCAATGAGAAACATCCTATGCTAGATACACCAGATGATTTTATTGGGGATGGCAATGAGGGAATGTTTGTATTTCAGAAAGAAATGTAAGATTTGAAGTTGCAGAATTGATAAATTTACCTTTCGAAGAAAAAACAGTAATCTTGTATAAGAATAAAAAAACAAGCATTATCCATCAATTCAAATATAAGGTAAAAAAGAGTATCAACCGACGAGGAGAAAAATAGACGAATATTACAAGTCTTGAAATTGCACAGGCAACAATGGATATGTTCTTTTGTTTGTTCTGTCTAATAATATTTGTTTCAATTAAAGCAAATAATCCAAAACAGAAGAGTATGAGGATGTTCGTTCGATTATTTCTTATTGCTACAGTTCTGTTTTTTGGAGAGACTTTGGCATATATTTTTAGAGGTAACCTTGGTCTTTTTAATATTTTAGTAACTAGAATTGCTAATCTTATGGTATTTGCTATGAACATAGCAATGGCAAATACCTATGTTAGGTTTGTTAGTTCTGTTTTTGTTGAAAAAGGTGCTGAAGTAAGTGGCAATAGTGTTAAAATTGCCAATATCTTTTCGTGCATTAATATTTTCATTGTTGTGGTTAATTTGTTTTATCCATGGATGTATTATTTCGATGAGGCAAATTATTATCACAGGAATAATTCCTGGTATGTATATACACTAATATCACTTGTCGTCATATTTATAGGAGCAGGTATGGCGATTAAGTATAGAAAGTATTTGAAAAAACGAAGCTTCATTTCAATGATTCTGTTTTCGTTTATTCCAATAATTGCAACAGTTGTACAGTCCTTTATTTATGGATTTTCTATAACCAATTTAGGACTGGGAATAGGTTCAGTCGTAATGTTTGCTGCATATATGTATGATTGGTCTCATAATGGGGATGAACATACGAATATGATTAATGACAGCAGATTTGGTGCTGTTATTATGTTTATCATAATGCTACTTAGCATGAGTGTTTCCATCATAGCATGTGTGAATGTGATCCAGCAGGTAACTAAGGAAAACTCTGAAATACAGAGCAGAACAATTGCGCAGATGGTTTCAGCAAAGATTGAGAATGAACTTATTAAGCCAATTACTGTTTCTCAGACGATTAGCAGTGATATTGATATAAGAACCTACATAGAGGGGAAAACCAGAGAAGAGGCGGAGAGTGTCAAAGACGATATAACTAATCGTCTGGTATCCATTGGTAATGAATTTGATTATAAAATGGTATTTGTTGTTTCGGATAAAACAAGAGCATATTATACATATAATGGAATAAGTAGGTATCTTGATGTTGAAAATGACAGCCATGATATATGGTATAAGGATTACTTGGATTCAGGGAAAAGATATATAGTTAATGTTGATACTGATGAAGATAATAACGGGAGTCTTTCGGTGTTTATTAATTACGGTATTATTGACACGAATGGAGACATTTTGGGAGCATGTGGTGTCGGAGTTGATATGAATGACCTTGTAGACATACTTGCCAGGTTCGAGGAAGAATACAATATCAAAGTATATTTAGTTAATCATGATGGACTTATACAGGTTGATACGGATGTAAGTTCTATAGAAACAGGCTACTTGGATAATTCATATTTTGGCAATATATCAGATGATGATTTTTATTATCAGTTATCGAAGAATGGCTGTTATATGACCAAGTATCTCGAAGGATTTGATTGGTATATAGTAATAAGAGATAATAATCCTGTTAAATTGGATGAAAATAAAATTATACTTCCAATTGTTTTAATCTTTATTGCAGGCGTATTAATAATGGCAACTTCATTTGTTATTATTAGTATGAGAGAGAAGAAGGCAAAGAATGCATACAACAGAAGATATGAAGCATCTATAAAGGACGAGCTTACAGGCTTATATAATAGACGAGGGTTTGAAGTTGACTGTGAAATAATCAAGAAAAATAATAACTTAATAGAATACGTTCTTATTATGATGGATTTGAACGGTTTAAAAGCAGCTAATGATAATATTGGTCATGAAGCAGGAGATGAGTTAATTATTGGCGCTTCGAAGTGTATGGATAATGCATTCTCAGGTCTTGGAAGGACGTATCGTGTAGGTGGCGATGAGTTTGCTGCATTACTGAGAGGAACGAGAGAAGAAGCACAGGATGCAGTTAAGACATTTGATTATTTAACTGAAAACTTCCAGGGAAATCTTATTTCTGAACTTAGTGTGTCTAAGGGAATAGTTGTTTGTTCAGAACATATAGAACTTAATTTTGAAGAAATTAAGGCAATGGCTGATAAGTTGATGTATGCAGATAAGGATGAATATTATAGACGAACAGGAAAAGATAGAAGGCGAGTTTGATTTATAAATTGATATTTAATCTATGTAAAGAACCCAACAACTTCCAGTTTGATGGAGAAAGCAAAAATCAGTCATGCCCTTTATCATATAGTTTCTGTATATTTTTTGGAAGTTTGTCAGGCAACATGGCATTTATAGCATCTTCGTTACCATCTTTCATTGCTGTTTCGTAATACCAGCACTTGAATTTTAAGAGGGAGAGAGTTTTTTGAAGTTCCTGAATTTCAGTTTCAACAGCTGATTTTCTGGCTTCAAATAATTCTTTCCTTTTTTCATAGCTGGAGCTGCCTTCAGATACCCAGATAAAAAATTGCTTTATATCTTTTATCTCAAGACCGGATTTCTTCAGACATTCAATGATACGAAGTGCTTCTAATTCATTATCGCTGAAATAACGGATATTTCCCTTACGTTCCAGATTAGGGAAAAAGCCTTCCTTGTCATAATACCTTAATGTAGAAACAGGAAGATTAAACATTGCAGAGACCTGACCGATTGTATACATAAAAAACCTTCTTTCAAATTTATGCTTGACCTAAAGTTAACTTTAGGTTGTAAGATATTTATATCATATACTATTGTTAGTGTAATTACAAGAAATTTTGCATATGGAGCTTCCTGTATAATAAAAAACGTAGATGTTGAAAATTGAAAATACCTCAGAGTACAATAAGACTACTGACTGGCAGGTTAGTAAAAATCTTATTGAACAGAGAGGTATCTACAATGAAGTCTAACACACAGAACGCAAAAATTGAAGCTATTACAGAAAAAACTTTGGTGCTCGGAATTGATGTCGGAAGTGAAACGCACTATGCCAGAGCTTTTGATTACAGAGGAATCGAGTATTCGAAGAAGCCATTTAAGTTTAGCAACACAGAGGCTGGATTTGTGACATTTAAGGAATGGATCCTGGACATCAAAGAAAGACATGAGAAGGATAAGGTGGTTCTAGGTATGGAACCGACCGGGCACTACTGGTTCAATCTTGGAAAGTTTCTACAGGATAATGAAATGAAACCGGTTCTTGTAAATCCTCACCATGTGAAAAAATCAAAAGAACTCGACGACAATAATCCAACTAAAAATGACCGTAAGGATCCGAAAGTTATAGCAGGATTAGTTAGAGAGGGACGTTACATGATCCCATACCTGCCGGATGGTGTTTACGCTGATCTTAGAACAGCATCAAACATAAGATTCCAGTTACAAGCGGAACTTACAAGAATTCAAAACAGGATCAGTCGTTGGTTCAATATATATTTTCCTGAATATAAGACGGTATACGGAAAGCCGGATGCCAAGAGCGGAATACTCATCCTTAAAGCAGCACCACTCCCTGAAGATATCCTGACGTTAGGTATCGATGGAGTGAACCAGATCTGGCGTGATGCGAAGTTAAGAGCAGTTGGAAAAGCGAGGGCGAAGACCCTGATAGAAGCTGCAGAGCACAGTGTCGGAAGCAAAGAAGGAGCAGTAGCTGCAAGAATGGAAATCCGAATGCTTCTGGAGGACTATGAATCCAGAAGCATACGTCTTCAGGAAGTTATGACTCTGATTGAAGGGTTGGTAAAACAGATTCCGATGGCTGAGAAGCTGTTGGAGATCAAAGGTGTGGGAATCAGGACAGTGTCAGGGTTCCTTGCAGAAGTAGGTGATATTAGCCGCTTTAACAATCCGAAGGAACTGCAGAAGCTTGCAGGATTGGCATTGGTTGAAAATAGTTCGGGAAAGCACAAGGGCGAGACAACAATAAGCAGACGAGGTCGAAAGAGACTCAGATATCTGCTCTTTGAGGTTGCAATGTCGCTTGTAGCGAAGAACCCGGAGTTCAGGGAACTCCATAATTATTATACAACCAGGAGGCTGAATCCCTTGAAGAAAATGCAGTCACTTATGGCGATTGCAGCCAAGCTGATACGAGTCTTTTATGTCATGCTGACTAAAGGTGTGAATTATGATCCGAAAAAGATGGTAAATGACATCAAGAGACCAGCAGTTTATCTACAGACTGCGTAAGAAAGACAAGTAACTATAGTGGAGGTTGTCACGTGGGCAGCCACTGAATCAAGCAGAATGTAACAGATAACGTCCACTGCTCACAGTGCTGGTACAGGAAGCAAGTCAGTAATCAACAATACAAAGAATGAGCCAGTAGTCGGCAGGAATTTTTACCATAGGGCATGACCCTGTAATGGAGCATAGCTGACACCCTGGTTATGGGCAGGCAGGACGAAGGAAGTTAGGACCTCTGGAGACAGAGATGATCCTGGTGGATATAGGAGGTTAGCTGCCATAGAGGGAAGGGTATACACAAGGCCAGTAAAGCGAAAATCAATGACGTTTTATTTCGTATACCATTCAACCGCTATTTCAGTACCTGATACATCGAAATGCTCATAGCTGTGGCTTATTCACTGAGATATGAAAGGTTGAAAAACCTTGAATTTTCAATAAAAAACACTTGATTATATGAGGAGGTTATATTTATGTTGAAAACAGAAGAATTAAAACTAGTATCTGAATGGGATAAAACTTTTCCACAGAGTGAAAAAGTAGACCATAAGAAAGTGACATTTGTAAATCGTTATGGAATCACACTTGCTGCAGATTTGTATAAACCGAAAAATGCATCTGGGAAATATCCTGCGATTGCCGTAAGCGGACCATTTGGGGCAGTCAAAGAACAGTGTTCCGGATTATATGCACAGACAATGGCTGAAAGAGGATATTTAACAATTGCATTTGACCCTTCTTTTACGGGGGAAAGTGGAGGCTATCCAAGATTTATGGCTTCTCCAGATATTAATACAGAAGATTTTATGGCTGCTGTTGATTTCCTTTCTGTTCGGGAAGATGTGGATCCGGATAAAATAGGAATCATTGGAATCTGCGGCTGGGGTGGAATGGCTCTTAACGCAGCTGCGTTGGATACAAGAATAAAAGCAACCGTTGCTTCTACCATGTATGATATGACAAGAGTAAATGCGAATGGATACTTTGATTCTGAGGACAGTGAAGAAGCACGTTATGCAAAGAAACAGTCACTGAATACCCTCAGGACAGAAGAATACCGTAAAGGCGAATATTCAAGAGGCGGTGGTTGTGTTCCCCTTCCGGTTCCGGAAGATGCACCTTTCTTCGTAAAAGATTACAGTGAGTATTATAAAGGCAGATGTTATCATAAAAGGAGCCTGAATTCAAATGATGGCTGGAACAGTATTGGATGTATGTCATTTATGAATCAGCCAATATTAAAGTACAGTAATGAAATCAGAAGTGCAGTCCTTATCGTTCATGGAGAAAAAGCACACAGCTATTATTTTGGAAAAGATGCTTATGAAAATATGATCAAGAACAGCAAGTACACATCCAATAAAGAACTGCTGACAATTCCGGGAGCTGTTCATACAGATCTATACGATAATCCGGATGTGATCCCATTTGACAAAATTCAGAAATTTTTTAAAGAAAACGGAGTTGGTTAATTATGACGTGTGAAGAATATTTGAGTAATATGAAGCCCGGATATATCGTAGATGGTGGAAGTGAAGAACATCTGGTTATGCATGAGCTGTCTCAAAGGGCATTAAAGATAACGATGGAGCTGAATAACAAATATCATACAAAAGAAGAAATTATACAGCTTATGTCGGAACTTACCGGACAAAAAATAGATGAAAGTTTTGGAATGTTTCCTCCGTTTTATACAGACTGCGGACGAAATATCCATATAGGTAAAAATGTTTTTATTAATGCAGGATGTAAGTTTCAGGATCAGGGTGGTATTTATATAGAGGATGGAGTCCTGATTGGACATAATGCAGTATTGGCAACGATCAATCATATGGAAGATCCCGAGAAAAGAGCAGGTATGATATTTCAGCCGATTCACATCGAAAAAAAGTGTGGCTTGGAGCAAATGTAACGGTTCTTCCGGGGGTTACGATTGGTGAAGGTTCGGTCATTGCAGCCGGAGCAGTTGTAACAAAAGATGTTCCGGCCAATATGATTGCGGCAGGAGTGCCTGCGAAAGTTATACGGAAGGTTAAAAAAGACACTGAAAAAGGAGAAATTTAATCATGGCAAAAAAAGTATTGATCATATCGACAAGTCTTCGAGGAGGCAGCAATTCTGATATACTTGCAAATGAGTGTGCAAAGGGAGCAAAAGAAGCCGGGCATGATGTGGAACTTCTTTCTTTGAAAGGAAAAGATATAAAATATTGTATCGGTTGTCTATCCTGTCAGAGGAATGGGATGTGTGTACTGAAGGATGATGTTGCAGATATTATGGCAAAAGTAAAGGATGCGGAGGTCATTGTCTATGCAACACCAATTTATTACTATGAGATGTGTGGCCAGATGAAAACACTTCTTGATAGATTGAATCCTTTATATTCGACAGATTATTCATTCAGAGATATTTATATGATTGCAACTGCCGCTGAGAATGATGAAAGTGCATTTGAAAAAGCCTACAATGGTCTGCAAGGCTGGGTAGACTGTTTTGAAAAGGCTTCCTTGAAAGGCATGGTCGGTGGCGGTGGAATTGATGCTGCAAATATAGCTGCAAGCCATGTTGATGTGATGAAAAAAGCATATGAACTTGGAAAGAAATTATGAGTTTGAAAAGAGTACTGTTATTTAGTCTGTGTATATTAGTTTTATCTGGGCTTGTAGGATGTAGAGAAACAGAAATTACCGTCAAATCGGAATTGTGCGCCCAGATAAGGGCGAGTAGTCTAGCAGGTGGAATGCCTGTCTGGTAAGGTCTAACCAACCGCCAGTAGCGAGTCTTGGGT
>OLOB01000747.1_pt1 | contig 24159 bp, 19 predicted proteins | sample 1671911 | NCBI WGS metagenome assembly OLOB01 (sample SAMEA3136625, study PRJEB25190) | human gut metagenome | biome: human gut; feature: human-associated habitat; material: faeces | place: Austria | collected 2013
CTTAACAACATCTTCTTCATCAGAAAGATAGATGCAGTTGCCGAGAGATTTACTCATTTTAGCTTTGCCATCGATACCAGGCAGACGGAAGCATGCCTTATTTGACGGAAGCACGATCTTCGGATCTGTCAGTGTCTCACCGTAAACAGTATTGAATTTGTGTACAATTTCTTTGCACTGCTCGATCATCGGCATCTGATCCTCACCAACCGGTACATGTGTTGCACGGAAAGCGGTGATGTCTGCTGCCTGGCTGATCGGGTAACAGAAAAATCCAACAGGAATGCTGGCTTCAAAATTTCTCATCTGAATCTCGGATTTTACGGTAGGGTTACGCTGTACACGTGCCACTGTAACAAGATTCATATAATAAAATGTAAGCTCTGTCAGTTCCGGTACCATGGACTGGATAAAAATCGTAGATTTCGCCGGATCGATTCCGCATGCCAGATAATCCAGTGCAACCTGAATGATATTCTGACGTACTTTTTCCGGATGCTCTGCATTGTCCGTCAGTGCCTGTGCATCAGCGATCATAATATAAACTTCATCGTAATCACCGGAATTCTGAAGCTTCACACGCTCCTTCAGTGATCCTACGTAATGTCCTACGTGAAGTTTTCCGGTAGGACGATCCCCTGTTAAAATTACCTGTTTCATTTATTCCTTCTCCTCAGAGCGCTCTTTTGCAGCTTCAGGCGCCTCTTTCTCAGTATTTTCTCCCGTTTCTCCTGCTGCTTCTGTTGCTGCTCCTTTTTCCAGATCTCTCAAAACTTCCTCACAGCCTTCTTCCGGTGTTCTTTCTTCATACGGAACAAAACCTGCATGATGTCCTACGTATTTGTATGCAGGACGGATGATCTTGCTTGCATTAAGGATTTCTTCAAGACGATGTGCACTCCATCCAACGATTCGCGCTGCGGCAAAGATCGGCGTATAAAGCTGCTCCGGAATTCCAAGCATATGGTAAACCAGTCCGCTGTAAAAATCGACATTTGCATTTACCCCTTTATACATCTTTCTTTTTTCGGCAATGATTTCCGGTGCCATATGTTCCACTTTCTCATAAAGTGCGTATTCTTTATCGTATCCTTTTTCATGTGCAAGCTGAGCCACAAATTTCTTGAAAATCTCAGCACGTGGATCAGATACTGAATAAATCGCATGACCCATTCCATAGATCAGACCTTTTTTATCAAACCTCTCCCTTGCAAGCAGACCTTCCAGATATGCTCTTACCTCATCGTCATCTTCCCAGTCTTTGACCTCTTCTTTCATATCAGCAAACATCTGCGTCACTTTGATGTTCGCACCGCCGTGCTTCGGACCTTTTAACGATGCCATTGCAGCAGAAATTGTAGAATAGGTGTCTGTTCCGGACGAAGTGACAACGTGGGTAGTAAATGTAGAGTTATTTCCACCACCATGATCCATATGCAGCACAAGTGCCATATCCAGAATCCTTGCTTCCAGCTCCGTATACTGTCGGTCTTCACGAAGCATCATCAGAATATTTTCCGCGGTGGACTTCTGCGGATCCGGTGCATAGATGTACATATCCTGACCCTGACGATAATTGTATGCATGATATCCGTAGACCATCAGCATCGGAAATTCACTGATCAGGTTCAGACACTGTCTGAGAACATTCGGGATTGAAGTATCATCAGCTTTTTCATCGTAAGAATACAGATTCAGAATCGCCCTTGAAATATTGTTCATCATATCATGGCTCGGTGCCTTCATAATAACATCGCGCACAAAATTCGGCGGAAGAGTCCTTCTCTCCGTCAGTGTCTCATGAAACCCATCCAGCTGTACAACCGTCGGAAGTTCACCAAAAAGAAGCAGATATGCAATTTCTTCATATCCAAAATGATCCGCATCCAGGAATCCACGAACCAGATCCTTGATGTTATAGCCTCGATAATACAAATTACCGGCACACGGAACTTCTTCGCCATTTACAATCTTTTTGGCACATACATCGGAAATGTTGGTAAGTCCCGCAAGGACTCCTTTTCCGTTTACATCACGGAGACCTCTTTTTACATCATGCTTTACAAAAAGTTCTTTGTCGATCCCGGTATTCGCTTCACATAATCCGGCAAGTTCCTTGATTTTCGGCGAAATATCAAACAGAATGCTATCCAGATCTTTCGCACTGTTCACTGAATTTGTCATACACCTACTCCTTTCTGTTAAAGACTCTGCAAATACTGCAGAAAGTATGAATGAAGGACGGAAACACGCACTTTTAGCATCGTCCCCCGTCCCTTCTTCTTATTTGTAAACTACTTACTACTTGTTGGAAAATATGGTCTCAATGAATCTGCCACACTGCTGATCGGCATTGTCTGAAGCCATACATGTCCCGGTCCTGTAATAACCGTATTAAATAATCCTTCTCCGCCAAAGACAATATTCTTAAGTCCCGGCACAGTCTGGATATCCATCTGGCATGTTACACTCATCGCTGCCAGATAACCGGAATCAATCACGATCTGCTGACCAGGTTGTAATTCGTATTCTACCACATGTCCATCGAATTCTGCAAATACAATTCCATTTCCGGATACCTTCTGCAAGATAAATCCTTCTCCTCCAAATAGTCCTGAAGCCACTTTCTTGTGAAAATGAACAGATATATTTACTCCAGGTTCGCCAGCAAGGAATGCTTTTTTCTGAAAAATATATTCTTGCCCCGGTCCGATTTCAAATGCCTTGATCGAACCCGGAAAGCTGGATGCAAATGCGATCAGTCCATTTCCTCCCTGTGCGGTATAGATATTCTGGAACATCGCTTCTCCAGAGAACATTCTTCCAAATGCTTTTCCAAATCCTCCATTTGTCGAAGTCTCCATCTTCATATTCGGAGACATCCATGCCATGGATCCCCGCTCTGTGATCATCCGCTCGCCAGCTTCCAGATGGCAGATCACTACCGGAAGGGTATCACCCTTGATTTCATACTTCATGCTCCATTTCCTCCTTTATAATATTAGTCAGTCTGGCAAATTCTTCCAGATCCAGTGCTTCTCCCCGGACACTGCTTCCTTTTCCGAGTTTCTCTATCGCAGCAGTAATGACTTCCTTCGAAAGATTCAGCTCTCCTGAATTCTTAAGGCCATTTGCCAAAGTCTTCCTCCTCTGATTAAAGGATGCCCGTATAAGGCGGAACATCAGCTTTTCATCCATAACCTCTACCGGAGGCTTCTGATGTCTTGTCAGGCGGATTACTGCTGAGCCGACTGCCGGACGCGGCATGAAACAGTTCGGGGGTACATTTGCAACAATATACGGCTCTGCATAATACTGTACAGCAAGTGAAAGTGCACCATAATCCTTTGTTCCCGGTCCTACCTGCATACGGTCAGCCACTTCTTTCTGTACCATAACCGTAATACTCTCAAGCGGCACATGGCTTTCAAATAAGCCCATGATTATCGGTGTCGTTATATAATATGGAAGATTCGCAACCACCTTGATCGGCCGTCCTCCGTTCTTCTCCTTTGCAAGTGCTGCAATATCCACCTTCAGGATATCTTCATTGATGATCGATACGTTGTCATATTCTTTCAGCGTGTCTTCAAGAATTGGAATCAGTGCACGGTCTATCTCAACTGCAGTTACTTCTCTTGCCGCACAGGCAAGGTACTGTGTCATCGTCCCGATTCCAGGGCCGATCTCCAACACGTAATCATCCTTTGTGATCTCGGCTGCACGAATGATCTTATCCAGCACATGCTCATCGATCAGAAAGTTCTGTCCAAATTTTTTCTGAAAATTAAAATTATATTTTTGCAGAATCTCAATGGTATTCTGCGGATTTCCAAGTGTAGGTGTTTTCATCTGTTATTCTCCTGATTATTCATTGCCTGCGTCTTAGATGCCGTACAGATCTCTCGCATTTTTCTCTGTCACAGCGATCACTTCTTCCGGACTCATCTCTTTTAACTCTGCAATTTTCTCAGCTACATACTGGATATAAGAAGACTGATTCCGTTTGCCACGGTACGGCTCCGGTGCCATATACGGGCAGTCTGTCTCCAGCACGATCTTCTCGATCGGGATCGCAGCTGCGACATCTTTTAATTTCTTTGCATTCTTAAATGTGACGACTCCACCGATTCCAATATAGAATCCCATCTTCACATATTCTTCAGCCATTTCACGTGAATAGGAATAGCAGTGAATAACTCCGCCAAGCCCCTGTGCATAATTTTTCATGATATACATGGTATCTGCGGCAGCTTCCCTGCTGTGGATAATTACTGGTTTCTTTACTTCTCCCGCGAGCTCCAGCTGGCGGATAAACCACTTCTGCTGTACCTCATGCGGTTCATTATCCCAATAATAATCCAGACCGATCTCTCCGACTGCAACCACTTTTTTGTTACAGCAGAGTTCTTTCATGTGCTGGATCTTATCTTCGTTAAGTTCTCCAACCTCATCCGGATGCACACCGATTGCAGCATAAACATGTGGATACTTTCCGGCAAGTGCCAAAACCTTCTCACAGGATTCATAAGTCGCACTTACATCCACGATTGTTCCAACTCCAAGATCCGGCATAGATTTTAAAAGCTCATCCCGGTCCCCGTCAAACTGTTCATCATCATAATGTGCATGTGTATCAAATATCATTTCCTTCGTCTCGCTTTCTTTTTACTGACTGCTCTCAGATGTTCTAAGTATACCACACATTCTTAGCCGCTGAATAGTCACTTTTTTTACTTGCTTATCCGGTTTCTTCTATGTATACTATAGATAGTGCAAATAGATCACATCTGCAAATGTATGGGGAATATATTTCTGAAGATTCTGATCAGATATTATAGGAGGATTTTAAAATGAAAGTATTTGACACTGTAAACAATGTCGAGCTGGAAGCCGACACAAAGAAACTTGTAGACATTATGGTAGACGGACGCCAGGTTGATGTATACCTGAAAGAAAAGAAGTCTGATGAAGACGGATACATGAGCTGGGATGTAGAGCACTGGTCAGCAATCGACAAAAAGCGTTTCATCCGCTGCTACTCTCTGGAAGGTCGTGTCCTCAGCGAGTCTACTGGTCACAACATCTATGACCTTTACAATGAATTCAAACCGGAAGATGCTTTAAAGGTAGAGCTCAGCTAATCTCTGCTGTATTCTACATAAGACGGTAATGAAATTCCGGACGGGCAGAACTTTCTGTCCGTCTTTTATTGTACAAAAATATACTCTGATTCTGCACAATGTCTTTTCTGAGATACTTTTTCATTTCCTCTTGTCAAATCCGGCATACCGCGCTATAATTCTATTTGTACAAGTTTATATGTACCAGGGAGCTGGAGATTGCCGGCTGAGAGGGGATTTATTTATCCCGACCTGTAACCTGATTTGGATAATGCCAACGGAGGGAATGTATACCATGTATTTGATAGAGATGCCTCCGCATCTTTTATTTTTTACATGACATATCAGGAACACGAAGATGATGTGTTCAGTGATTACGGACAGCAGGAACTCCACTCAGGTGTGGGGTTCCTTTTTTGTGTATACAATGAGACAGGAAGTTCATTTTGAAAGGAGAACTCTACTATGAAACAAAATAATACAACAAAGAAACTCGCACTTGCCGGTGTTCTCACCGCGCTTGCAATCGTCGGAAGCTTTATCAGTGTACCGGTTGCCGGAAGCAAATGTGCTCCGGTACAGCATATGGTCAACATTCTTGCCGCCGTAACACTTGGTCCTGCATGGGGCGTTGGCATTGCATTCTGTGCAAGTTTACTCCGCAATCTGCTCGGCCTCGGAAGCCTTATGGCTTTCCCTGGAAGCATGGTCGGTGCTTTATGCTGTGGTCTTGTCTACAAAAAATTCCACATCTTAAGTCTTACCTGCCTTGCCGAAGCGATCGGAACCGGATTCCTTGGCGCACTTGCCGCTTATCCGGTTGCTTTGTATCTGATGGGAATTGCGCCGGCAGGACTTTTCGTTTATGTCGTTCCATTCCTTATTTCCACTGTCGCAGGAAGCATCCTTGCTTTCATCCTGATCACAGTTCTGGAAAAAGGCGGCGTTATGTCACAGATCAAAGAAGCATAATCATCATTCATTCTTACAGCACTCTGCTGTAAATGAAACCGCGTTACACCGGGGACACCACCTTGTATCGCGTAATAAAAGGCAGAGATTTTCAAATAAAATCCTGTTCATTGCCGGAAATTTTCCGACAAAGGCGTTAGCAATTCTATCATTCCGAACTGGAAGTGTACCTATCAGGCTGTGTCTGGTTTTTTTCGTGTACGCTGTCCGTGTTTTGCTGACGCCAGATTTTTGTGATACTCACATACAAATGATGTTGGGGCAAAAGGTATTTTGACCCCTTTGATACCAGATTGCTACGTGCTTTTGACCCTGGTATCAGACAAATAAGAAACGGAGGCAAAACAACATGAGAAATTACACAACCCAGATGGACGCTGCCAGAAAAGGAATTCTGACTCCGGAAATCGAAACTGTAGCCAAAAAAGAACATATGCCGGTTGAAAAACTGATGCAGCTTGTCGCAGAAGGAAAAGTTGCCATCTGTGCAAATAAAAAACATACCTGCCTTGATCCGGAAGGTGTCGGAAGCATGCTTCGTACCAAGATCAATGTTAACTTAGGTGTTTCCCGCGACTGCAAAGACTACGATATCGAAATGCAGAAAGTTATGAGTGCCGTTAATCTCGGCGCAGAAGCAATCATGGATCTTTCCAGCCATGGTAATACCCAGCCATTCCGCCAGAAGCTGACTCACGAATGCCCGGCTATGATCGGAACCGTACCGGTTTATGACAGTGTTATTCATTATCAGAGAGACCTGGCAACTCTTACTGCACAGGATTTTATTGATGTTGTCCGTCTTCATGCTGAGGATGGCGTGGACTTCGTCACACTTCACTGTGGAATCACAAGAAAAACCATCGAACAGATCAAAAAACATAAACGTAAAATGAATATCGTAAGCCGTGGAGGAAGTCTTGTCTTTGCATGGATGTGCATGACCGGAGAAGAAAACCCATTCTATGAACATTACGATGAAATCCTCGACATCTGCGAAGAATACGACGTAACTATTTCTCTTGGTGATGCCTGCCGTCCGGGATGTCTTGCTGATGCAACAGATGTATGCCAGATTGAAGAACTTGTCCGCCTTGGAGAACTGACCAAGCGCGCATGGGATCATAATGTACAGGTTATGGTCGAAGGACCTGGACATGTACCGCTGGATCAGGTTGCTGCCAACATGAAAGTGCAGCAGAGCATCTGCATGGGCGCACCGTTCTATGTACTCGGACCTCTGGTAACAGATATCGCTCCTGGATATGACCACATCACTGCAGCCATCGGTGGAGCTGTTGCCGCTATGAGCGGAGCTGCTTTCCTTTGCTACGTTACACCGGCAGAACACCTTGCTCTTCCAAACGTAGAAGATACCAAACAGGGAATCATTGCTTCTAAAATTGCTGCTCACGCTGCCGATATTGCAAAAGGTATCCCGCATGCACGTGATATCGATGACAAGATGGCTGATGCACGCCGTGTTCTTGACTGGGATGCACAGTACGCCTGCGCTCTCGATCCTGAAACAGCAAAGGCAATCCGTGACAGTCGTAAACCAGAAGATGACCACAGCGATACCTGCAGTATGTGCGGAAAATTCTGTGCTGTAAGAAGTATGAACAAAGCACTTGCCGGAGAATATATTGATATTCTGTAAACTTAAAGATTACTTGCAAAAGAAGAGAATCGGAAATTATCCGGTTCTTTTCTTTTTCACTAATTTTCGCTCTATTTGTTCTATAAAATATAGCACTTTGCCAGTGGTAAATTTTCGAGTTTGATGTATAATTATTACACAGCAAAAAGGATGCAACGGGAGGGAAAGGTTTATGAAAAATAAAATAATGTGGAAAGATGTTACTCTTATTGTACTTGCTATTCTCCTTATTTTTTCTATGTGCAGAATACATACACTCAAACAGTCGAACAAAAAACTGTACTCACAAAATCTGGAGCTGAATCACCAGCTTGCCACACTGAAAGAAAAGAATACAGGTTTAGAATCAAAGCTGAACAGCGAAGAAAGTATCACAGATGAAAAAAAATCAGACAATTCTCAACATTAAAAATTGAGGAGAAGTTTCCAGATCCTGGATTCTTCTCCTCGTTTTTATTTATCCAATCATTTAATTAACAGATCTCTGCTCCTGCCGGCATCTTCTTCTCCGGTGTCATCAGCGCAAGATTACCATCTGCATCTTCTGCGCAGAGCAGCATACCTTCTGAAAGCACTCCGGCGAGTTTTGCAGGTTTCAGGTTCACAAGAACCATAACCTTCTTACCTACCATTTCTTCCGGTGTATAGTGTGCTTTGATTCCGGAAACGATCTGTTTTACCTGGCTTCCGATCTTAACCTGGGAGCAGAGAAGCTTTTTCGATTTTTTCACTGCTTCGCAGGAAATGATCTCTCCTACCTGGAACTGCATCTTTTCAAAATCTTCAAAAGTGATCTCCGGTTTTGCTTCGATGTCGATTCCTTCTTCTTCCTCTTTCTTTTCTTCTTCAACCTTTGGATGAAGCTCTTCTACTTTTTTCATGACTTCTTCCAGGTCGAGTCTCTGGAACAGGATTTCCGGTTTTTCTACCACATGTCCGCCACCAAGCTGTGCCAGGATCTTTTCAGCTGTTTCCGGCATGAAAGATTCAAGCAGTTTCGCACCTTCGGAAATGCTTTGGATCAGATTCCACAGAACTGTTTCCAGACGATCCTTCTTGTCTTCTTCTTTTGCCAGTGCCCACGGCATGGTCTCATCGATATATTTGTTGCAGCGTTTGAACAGATTGAAGATTTCTGTGATTGCATCTGCCACACGCAGCTCCTTCATTTTTGCTTCTACTGCCTTTGGTGTATTTTCTGTCACAGCTTTCAGATCTGCATCTACTTCTTCTGTCACACCTTTATCAGTAACTGTACCGCCAAAATATTTGTTTGTCATAGAAATGGTACGATTTACAAGGTTTCCAAGTGTATTGGCAAGATCGGAATTCAGTCTTTCTACCATCAGCTCCCAGGAGATTACGCCATCATTTTCAAACGGCATCTCATGCAGAACAAAGTAACGAACCGCATCTACGCCAAAGAAATCTACGAGTTCATCTGCATAGAGTACATTTCCTTTTGATTTACTCATCTTTCCATCGCCCTGAAGAAGCCACGGATGTCCAAATACCTGCTTCGGAAGCGGAAGTCCAAGTGCCATCAGGAAGATCGGCCAGTAAATCGTATGGAAACGGATGATATCTTTTCCGATCAGATGAAGGTCTGCCGGCCAGTTCTTATTGAACATTTCATCGCTTTCACCATCACAGTGATATCCGATACCAGTGATATAGTTGGTAAGTGCATCAAGCCATACATAAACAACATGCTTCGGATCAAAGTCTACCGGAATTCCCCATTTAAAAGAAGTTCTGGATACACAAAGATCCTGAAGTCCCGGAAGAAGGAAGTTGTTCATCATCTCATTCTTACGTGCTACCGGCTGGATAAATTCCGGATGTGTATTGATATATTCAATCAGTCTGTCTGCATATTTGCTCATCTTGAAGAAGTATGCTTCTTCTTTTGCAGGCTGTACCGGACGTCCGCAGTCCGGACATTTTCCATCTACAAGCTGAGATTCTGTGAAGAAGGATTCACATGGAGTACAGTACATTCCTTCGTAGTGTCCTTTGTAAATATCTCCCTGGTCATACAGTTTCTTGAATATCTTCTGCACTTCTTTCTCATGATAATCATCCGTTGTACGGATAAATTTGTCATAAGAAGTGTTCATCAGATCCCAGATTCTCTTAATCTCCCCGGATACGTTATCTACAAATTCCTTTGGTGTAACACCTGCTTCTTCTGCTTTTAATTCAATTTTCTGTCCATGCTCGTCAGTTCCTGTCTGGAAAAATACATCATATCCCTGACTTCTCTTATAACGTGCAATTGCGTCTGCCAGCACGATCTCGTATGTGTTACCGATATGTGGCTTGCCTGATGTATAGGCAATTGCAGTTGTAATATAATATTTTGGTTTGTCTGCCATGATTCTTTATCTCCTTTTTCTATAAATTAAAAATAGTGCACATCTCCGGCACGTAGTGCCTTTTATTTAACAAAGACTTCCTGTTAAATAAAAAACCGCCTTCTATAAAATATAGAAGACGGGATTATTGCCGTGTTACCACTTCTCTTCATCCTTCCCTCACAAGAAGAATCTCACCGGGTACAGTCTGCTGTTTTTGGCAGTCCATATCTGCACTCGCCGCTGTAACGGGCGGAACCCATCGCATGCTTGCACAGGAAACTGATTCGTTGCTTCCTTATGTTCACCTGCGCTGCTCAGAAGCCATCTTCAGTCTTTCTCCAGCCATCCCTCTCAGCCTCTGCGGGACTTCTCTGTAAACATTCAAAAGACCTACTCTCTTCGTCATCGCTTTTTCCATATCAAAAAAATCGTATCACAGATATCAGAAACTTGTCAAGGCGTATTTGACACCAGATAGTCTTTTTCCTTCAATACCTGCTCGATCAGATCCAGTGTCTCTTCCGAATCCGCTTCAACTGTGTGATAATGATAGTTGGAAGTGATATTCTTAAGCGGACTGGACTTTCCACTATGGATCCCTTCCATGAATTCTTTGACATTTCTCCGCGATGCCACATCAAGAGGTGCTTCCATATGTCCATAAATCCGGTGATTGATCATTACATTTACCACCTTGCCTCCCAGATCCACGATCGAACAAAGCTCATCCTCCATCTGTTCATCCGTATGACTGACTTTGAACACTCTCGTTACCGTATGCGGTGCATTCAGAATATATCCCCGGTTGGTTGAAATGATATCATATCCGGCTGCACGGATCAGCGCAATGTCCTGTACAATGACCTGACGGCTTACATCATATACCTTCGCCAGTTCTTTCCCGGGTACCGGAACCTCACTGCTCTTTATTTTGCTGACAATCTCTTCTCTTCGTCTGGAACCTGTCATCCCGATATAACTCTCCTTTTTCTGCAATTCTGCTCTGTGCCTGACGTATTACAGACTTTCCTCTTCTGTCTGCCAAATCCTGTCTTCACTCTTACTGAATCCAGACCGGCTTAAATAGCATGCAGATTCTTCAGCGAAATGTCAAGGACAGGAGCTGAATGGGTAAGTGCCCCACTTGATATATAGTCTACTCCAAGAGACGTCAGACGGTCAATATTTTCTTTTGTTACATTTCCGGAACATTCTGTCTCTGCACGTCCGTCAATAATCCTGATTGCCTCCTTCATATCCTCCGGCGACATATTATCCAGCATAATAATATCTGCTCCCGCATCAACAGCCTCACGCACCATATCCAGATTCTCAACTTCTACCTCAATTTTGCGGACAAACGGTGCGTATTCCTTTGCCATTTCCACCGCCTTTGCCACACTTCCTGCCGCTCCGATATGATTGTCTTTTAAAAGCACTCCGTCGGAAAGATTATATCTATGATTATATCCTCCACCGACACGGACCGCATATTTTTCAAAAATACGCATATTCGGCGTTGTCTTTCTGGTGTCCAGAAGCTTCGTCTTCGTTCCTTCCAGAAGCATTGCAACCGAATGTGTATAAGTCGCAATTCCACTCATTCTCTGCAGATAATTCAGTGCCACCCGTTCCCCTGAGAGCAGCGCACGGATATCGCCTGTAATAATCCCCATCAATTCTCCTTTTTTCACTTCGTCACCGTCTTTACAATAGAAATCTGTCTTCACATTTTCATCCAGAATTTCGAATACTCTGTGAAATACATCCAGCCCGGCAACTACTCCATCCTGTTTGCAGATCAGCTGCACCTCTCCGGTCACCGCTTCTTTCATCACCGCATTGGTGGTCACGTCCTCACTGGAAATATCCTCCTGCAGTGCTTCTTTTATCAGATGGTCTACATTCAATGTCATCGTAATCTTATTCATTTCTTTTTTCCTCATTCTAAACAGATTTTTTCTTTTATATTGCCTCTTTACAGAACAGCACAGGATTTACTGCATTTTCCACTCCGGAAATCTTATGTGCCGCACGTTTTGCAAACACCAGGCTCTCAAGCAGAGAATTACTTGCCAGACGGTTCGCCCCATGGACGCCATTGCAGCTGGTCTCTCCAACCGCATACAGATGCTTCATCGAAGTTCTGCTGTCGCTGTCTACCCAGATGCCTCCCATGAAATAGTGTTGTGCAGGAACAACCGGGATCCACTCTTTTGTCACGTCATAGCCTTCTTCCCGGCACCGCTCACAGATATTTGGGAAATGCTCCAGGATCGTATTCCTATCAATATTTTCCATGGAAAGCCATACATGATCCGTTCCGTCTTTTTCCATTTGTTCCCGGATTGCTTTTGTCACCACATCTCTCGGAAGAAGCTCATTTACAAAACGTTCTCCGTCTTTATTATAAAGAACTGCGCCTTCTCCACGGACAGATTCTGAAATCAGAAATCTTCGCCCCGGTTTTGAAGAATACAAAGTTGTCGGGTGGATCTGGACATAATCCAGATGCTCCAGACGGATTCCATGCTTCCTGGAAATATCAAGCGCATCTCCTGTCAGATGTGGAAAGTTTGTAGAATGCTGGTATCTTCCTCCGATTCCACCGCTTGCAAAAATCGTATCCTGTGCATAGATCTTCATCTCTTCACCGTCTGCCGTCTTCGCTAAAATACCTGCACATTTTCCATTTTTAACAATTATGTCTGTCATAGTTGTATATTCGTGTATTTGTACATTTTTTCGTTTCTTTACATACATGAGCAGTTTACTCGTAATCTCTTTCCCTGTAATATCTTCATGGAAAAGAATCCTTGGTCTGGAATGCGCACCTTCTCTTGTAAATGCAAGATTTCCGTCTTTTTTAGCGAAATCCACACCATATTCAATCAGATCATGAATAATTTCCTGCGAACTGCGGATCATAATATCCACTGATTCTTTCCTGTTCTCGTAATGACCTGCGCGCATTGTATCTTCAAAATACCCCTCATAATCCTCATCATCCCGAAGTACACAGATTCCACCCTGTGCCAGAAATGAATCACTGCTTTCCAGATCTGACTTGGTAATCATAAGGATCTGTTTATCCTCCGGAAGATTCAGTGCTGAAAACGCTCCACCAACTCCCGTTCCAACGATCACTACATCTGTCTTAATCTCCAACTTTATCCCTCCAATTCCGGTTCTCTTAGCCGGTCACCTGTTGTTTCTTATTTTTGATTTTCCGGTTCTTTTATTTTGCAGCAAGCTCCAGCATTTTCTCTAACGGTTTTTTGAAATTTTCCCGAAGTTTTGCATCTACGTGAACCTCATTTTCACCAGTCTGCAAAACATGCAATACCTTCTCCAGCGTATTCTTTTTCATATTCGGACATACCGGTAGCTTGTCCGGATAATAGAATGTCTTCTCCGGGTTCTGTTCCTTCAGCTTGTAACCCACACCCTCTTCTGTACAGACAATAAATTCCTGACAATCACTTGCCGTTACATACTGGATGATTCCTGATGTGCTTCCCACGTAATCTGCCATCGCAAGAAGTTCTGCACGGCATTCTCCGTGTGCGACGATCTGTGCCCCCGGATGTCTCCTTTTCACCTCGGCTACATCCTCCGGTTCCATCCGTTCATGAGTCGGACAGAATCCATTGTTGTAAACAAAATTTTTTTCCGGTACATGATCGGCTACAAAATGTGCCAGATTCCGATCCGGAATAAAGAAAATATTCTTGTTCGGAAGTTCTTTTACGATCTTCACTGCATTTGCAGATGTCACACAGACATCCGAGTATTCTTTCAGTGCTGCCGTTGAATTGATATAGCAGACAACAGCAAGATCATCATACTCTTTCCGCATCTTCCGGATCGTCTCCACATCTGCCATATGTGCCATTGGACAGTCTGCTGTCATATCCGGCATCAGAACCGTTTTCTCCGGATTCAGGATCTTCGCACTCTCCCCCATAAAAGAAACGCCACAAAATACGATTGTCTTTTCTTGGAGCTTCGTTGCTACCTTGCTCAGGTAAAAAGAATCCCCTATATAATCTGCTATTTCCTGCACCTCCGGCCGCACATAATAATGTGCCAGAATGACAGCATTCTTCTCTTTTTTAAGCTTCTGTATCTCTTCCACCGTTGTCATAACATGATCCTCCCTTACTGACTCTTTTCTCATCTCTGATCTTTTTTCAGCATAGTGCACATTATAGCACCACACTTTACATCTGACAAGACACTTGTTTTATTTCTGTAAAGTTTCGTTTGAGATACATATTTCCAGAATCAAAATCATATACATAGAAACAACATCATTTCTTCTGGAGTTTTATGTTTCATTTAATTCTTAAACACCGGAAAAAAATTTTTCTGATCCTTCCCTGTTGTCTGCTGGTCATTCTGATTTCTTTTCTGTCTGGCAATGCATTTTGGAGCTCCCTGCATGCAGAATCCTCCGACCGGCAATTCCGTACTTTCACACGTAGTCTCTTCCAGACAGAAGTATCCGCAAATACCATCAGCCTTCACTATACCTTGCGTTCTCCTTCTGACTATGGCATCGCGGACATCCCGGCTACATACGGCAGTCTTTCTTCTGATCCCGTTGCTGCAAAGGCTTCTGTCAGAAATGTTCTCTCTTCTCTGCAGGAATTTGATCCCGACACTCTTTCTTCGGAAAATGCACTAACCTTTAAAATCCTGGATACCTATCTTAAAAATGCATCTACAGGAACAGATTATCTGCTTTATCAGGAGCCTCTGGGCCCCGTATCCGGTATCCATACGCAGCTGCCTGTTCTGCTCTCGGAATACAGCTTTTACGACACACAGGATGTAGAAACCTATCTGGCTCTCTTAAAAGAAACGCCTTCCTATTTTGATTCTGTCATCCGGTTTGAGCAGAAAAAAGCTGCTTCCGGTCTTTTTATGCCGGATTACCAGGCTGATTCTGTTCTGGACACCTGCCAGTCTTTTATCGATATGGGTAAAGAGAATTATCTGGTCAGTACATTTAACGAACGAATCGCGTCACTGGATCTTTTACCTGAAAACAAAAAAGATTCTTTTCAGAAAGAAAATATGAAACTTGTAATAGAAGAGATTTATCCCGCTTATCAAAATCTGATCACCGCTATCAAATCGCTGAAAGGAAAAGGAATGAATGAACAGGGACTTAGCCATTTCCCTTATGGAAAAAAATACTATGAATATCTGGTGCGTCAGACTACCGGCTGCAATGAGTCCATTTCCCGTCTGCGACTGATGACCAGGGCACAGATACTAGAAGATCTAAGTGCCATGCAGAAGGTTCTCTTCCCTGCTGACGCAGCACTTACCCAGGCATCTGTTTTGGAGCAGACATCTCCTGATTCCATGCTGGACGATCTCAGGTCCAAAATCACAGATACATTCCCGGAAATTCCTGATGTTGATTTCCAGGTCAAATATGTTCCAGAATCCATGCAGGATTATCTAAGTCCAGCTTTCTATATGATCCCTGCCATTGACAATTTAACGGAAAATGTCATCTACATTAACAACGGGCAGACCGCCTCAGGGCTGAATCTCTACACAACCCTTGCTCACGAAGGCTATCCCGGACATCTGTACCAGACCGTCTATTTTTCTGCTTCTGAGCCGGATCCTATTCGGAGCATTCTTGATTTTGGCGGATACGTTGAGGGCTGGGCCACCTATGCGGAAATGATGTCCTACTACCTTGCACCTCTCCCTAAGACTGAAGCATCCCTTCTCCAGAAAAACAGTTCTGTCATTCTTGGACTTTATGCGCTTGCAGACATGGGAATTCATTATGACGGCTGGTCTGTAACTGATACAGTCCGCTTTTTCAGCGATTACGGGATCAATGATCCAAACGCAGTACAGAGTGTCTATAAACTGATCATTGGAAGTCCTGCCAATTATCTGAAATACTATATTGGATACCTGAAATTTTATGAATTGAAAAAGGAGATGGCAGATGCCCTGGGAAATCAATTCTCCCAGAAAGAATTTCACAGGGCGGTACTGGATGTGGGGCCGGCGCCATTTGAGATCGTATATGATGAGGTGGAAAAAAATTTATTAGATTGATCCTATTTCACACAAAATAAAACTATCCTGTGAGAATCCGAAACATTCCCACAGGATAGCCCATCAAACACATTTTATATAATTTACACTTGAATCTACAGATCCAGTTTCAGATCATTTTCTTTGATCCAGCCACATTTTCTCATCGGAATCGCAATCGCCCAGGAAAACACTGCCGGAAGAATAAAACAGATCAGCACCAGACCTGCCCAGTCCATTCCGGTGATCGCAGCTTTGGTTCCTTCTGCAATATCATTTACCCAGCCAGTGTACACACCAATCTGTCCGACCAGTCCGCAGGTTCCCATTCCGGATGCCACTGCCGCACCGTTCATCTTCAAATGGAAGATACAGGTTGCGACCGGACCGGTAATTGCGGATGCCAGTGTCGGCGGAAGCCAGATTCTCGGATTTCTCACAATGTTTCCCATCTGGAGCATCGAGGTTCCTATTCCCTGTGCAAAAAGACCACCCCATTTATTTTCCTTAAAACTCATAACCGCAAAACCAACCATCTGTGCACAGCAGCCGGCTACAGCAGCACCTCCTGCAAGCCCGGTAAGTGAAAGTGCCGCACAGATCGCTGCACTGCTGATTGGAAGTGTCAGCGCAATACCAACAATCACAGATACGATAATTCCCATGAAAAATGGCTGTAATTCAGTCGCCCACATGATCGCAGTTCCTACGGTACTTGCCGCTGCTCCGATCGCCGGTGCACATCCCAGTGAAAGCAGAACCCCCACACAGATCGTCACAAATGGTGTCACAATAATATCTATTTTTGTTTCTTTTGAAACCAGTTTTCCAAATTCTGCTGCAAAAATCGTAACGACCAAAACCGCAAGAGGTCCTCCGGCACCCCCAAGTTCATTCGCTGCCATTCCGACTGCCGCCAGTGAAAACAACACAAGTGGCGGACATTGAAGTGCTACTCCGATCGAGATTGCCATCGCAGCTCCGGTTGCTCCTTTCGCATAACCGCCTACTGTTACAAGGATTCCTATACCAAGCTGTTCTCCGAGTGTGCTGATGATCGTACCGATCAGAAGCGATGCAAACAGTCCCTGCGCCATTGCACCAAGCGCATCGATTCCGTATCGCTTCGCTGAAAAGATAATATTTTTCTTTCTTAGAAACTCTTTCATAACCTTCTCCTGCTCCTGTCATTCTTTTAGTGTATAATCTACTGTCTTGTCACATGTGATTACTGTGCAATATTATCCACTGTTTTGCAGAATCCGTCAAGAAGATTTTATTTAAATCTCTTATCTTCGCAAAAGTATGATATAACTGATATGACTAAAAAGTAGGAGTGTACATTTTTTAACTGCACACTCCTGCTTTTTATTTCTTATTTTTATTCTTTATGAAAATATACATGATAAGCTTCCATATCTACTTTTGGAAGAGGGATCATCTTCATTCCATTCGCTTCAAACTGTAATTTTCCATCAACCATATGAATTTCTTCTACTGCCGGTGCTGTAAGGAATTCTTTTTCCTCTGAAAGTGCCGCAAGAATATATGGCCCATATGCAAGATTGACAAATGCCGCATCAGACTTGTTATCCAACACACGGAATTCCATCGGAAGTTCCAGTCGGATCACATCTCCGGCTTTCGGATCTGCATCAATTACCATATAACCATCATGAAGTGCTGTATCTGCAAGAACTTTTCCATTTACAGACACGTTAAAATCCTTCTGTCCCCATGCCGGAATATGGATTTTAAGAACTTTTTTCTGATCCTTTTGGCAACGTATTTCCATTACACCTTCTTCATCCACACTCTGAAGTTCGATCATCGTTTTTCCATTTTCGTCCGTCAGCACGGAATCTACAAAAAGGTTAATGTAAAGCGCATCTGCATCCTGCGCATAAATATTTTCCATATAGCGGAATCTGCTCTCCATACCGGTTCCATGACAGCAGGAATTCTCTGAAAGGAAGAATTCTTTTCTGCCACCCGGACCAAGTGGAAGAAAATAAGTCGTTCCACCATCACATTTATGACTACTTGATGTCAGGATATGATTTCTCAGCGTATTATCATAATAATCCATCAGATTGCCGCTTCGCGTATATTCAAATAACTGACTGGTCAGGCGCAGCATATTATAACTTGCACAGCTTTCAGCAACCTTATCCGTAAGATAAGAACACGTTGTATTTGCACGATGGAACATCTCAGTCTCACCAACCCCACCGATACAATATGTATGTCCGCCAGTCACGATATTCCAGAAATTCTTTCCGATTTCCCAATAAATCTCATCACCAGTTGCCCGATACAGATCCATTGCACCGATAATCTGCGGAATATGCTGGTTTGCATGCATATCCTCCAATGTATCGCATTCTTCTTCCATCGGATAGAATAACTTTTCATTTTCAAAAAGTTTTGCAGCCTTCAGATGATTTTCTTTTCCGGTCAGTTCATAGACTTTTACCATTGTTCCAAGCATACCACCAAACTCACCTGCAATATACATTGCCCACATTTTATCCAGTGTTTCTTTTGGCAGACGGGAAAGTCTGTCATATACCCAGTCTCCCATCAAGTCCAAGATCTCTTTTGCCGTCTCATTTCCAGCAAGTACATGACAATCATATAATCCAGACATAATCTTATCCAAAGTATAATACGGAGCCCAGATTTCCGGATACTTGGTATATACTTCCAGAAGATCGAACTGTTCCTCTGAGTATGCACTTAAAAATCCTCTGTGATATTTGCCGGTTGCCGCAAATGCATCCTGGCACTTTTTCAGCTCTGCTACCATGTAATTGACTTTATCTAAAAATTTTGGATTGCCGGTTGCTGCAAATGCAAGTGCAATACCTGACAGATAATGTCCTGTCGTGTGCCCTTTCAGTTTACAGCTTTCCTCATCCCAACCGGTCATCGGAGGTGCCCCTTTTGTATCCAGTCCGGTCGCTTTGCGGAAATTATAAAGCATCTGGTCATCGTCAATTCCAAGAAGATATTCTTCCATCAGCTTCTGGTATTTATAATAAAGAGTTCCTTCTTTCAACCGAACCTGTCCAAGTGGAAAATAACCCACTTTTTTCTCCGGTCCCTTTACTGGTACTATTTCCTTTTTATAATAGATCTCTGCAGATGCTTCCTTTTCTGTTCCATCGATCACACCTGCAACTGCAACCACTGTCTCTTCTTTTGCCGGCTCATATGTATTCCATTTCACCGGCATTGTCATGCGGCGTCCATCTTCTGTGTATACGATCACAACAGACGGAAGATGTGCTTCTTCACCGACCAGTGCATTAAGGACGACTTTACGTACTTCTTTTACGATATTTTCTTTTGCTTCCTGCAATACGGTCGCCACATATTCTCTTGACTCACTACATCCTTCATATGTTGCGGTAACCGTCAGTGTAACTTTACGGTTTCCCATGCCATGCAGCGGACGATGTACCTTTCCTGTATTGTCAATAAATCTTTCTTCCCCTGTCTCCCAGGTAAATTGAGCACCGTATTTTCCATTCTCCGGGAGTGTAAGATTGTCATCTACCGTGCTCAGATTCCCAATATAAATTGCATCCAAATCTTTTTTAATAATTTCTGCTGCGTTCATGTTTTGCTCCTTTTCGTATAAAAATTGGATTCGAACCATCTATAGACTATATTCTATGTTTCTCTCCATTCTTTGTCAAGATTTTGCACATTTTTTGTTAATTGTAGTCATTTTTATTGTGCGATATATACATTTTTCAAAAAAATCCGAATACAACATTCGATAATTTTTATATACAACTTTTATTTATACAAGTGCTGCCAGCCACACACTCGCTGCAAGCCCTGCAAATGTTCCAATAAGTGCTCCGGCAAGAGTATACCTGGTTTTTTTCACCTTTGCTGACATAAAATACACAGACATCGTATAGAAAATCGTTTCCGTACACGCCATCGAAATTGAAGCGATCATTCCGTTTCTCGAATCCGTTCCAAATTCCTTGTAGATATCAAGCAATAATCCCGTTGCGGCAGAGGACGAAAACATTTTCACAATCGTAAGCGGAACCAATGCCCCTGGAAATCCAATCTGCTCCGTCACATTTCCAATTATTTCCGATATAAATTCCAGAAAACCCGATGCACGCAAAATCCCCACTGCCGCCATCAATCCGATCAACGTCGGCATCAGCCGCACGACCGTCCAAAATCCACGCTTTGCTCCCTGAATAAAAATATCATATACATTCACTCCTGCAAAAATTCCATATATAAGAATGGACAAAATCATAAAAGGGACTATAAAGTCAGATATGTATAAAAAAAGGCGCATAAAAACAGCTCCTGGCGAACCACTTTACTAAAAAGTATATTCGCCGGAGCTGTTATTCATTCCGTTTGCTTTATAAAGAAAACTTTTCTATTCCTCATCCGCATACTTCGCAAACCGCTTCTCATTCTGATGGATCACATAATAATACATCACGATCAGCAACGCACTTGCCAGGATCCATGCCGCCGGACTTGCCATGCATACTCCAAAGTAACTCTTCTGCCCTGCCGCGATCATGGCAACAACGCCCCTGCCAACCAACTCAGCCACACCAGCCATCATCGGGAGCAGTCCATATCCCATTCCCTGGATTCCATTCCGGTAAACATTTACAACGGTAAGCGGAATAAAGAAAGTACCGACGCATTTCAGATAAATATCCACGGAATGCATAATTTCTGTCAGATCCCCAGACAAGAACAGATACGTCATATATTTCCCAACCGTCATAATGATCGCCGCAACTACGACTGAATAGATACTTCCCATGATCGTAATTGACTTAAATCCCTGACGGATCCTTTTGATCTTACCTGCTCCAATATTCTGTGCGCAATAGGTTGCCATCGTGGTTCCCATCGCAACATATGCCTGCGTCACGATCTGCTCGATCTTATTCGCTGCGGTAAATGCTGCTACCTGTGTGGAGCCAAGCAGATTCAGGGCAGTCTGTACCATCATGGTTCCAATCGCTGTGATCGAATATTGAAGAGCCATCGGGATTCCGACTGCAAGCTGGATCTTCAGCAGATGTCCGCTCGGACGCCAGTCCTCCTTATGTAAATGCAGGATTGGAACCGCCTTCACAATATATACCAGACACAGGATTCCCGAAATCCCCTGTGAAATCACGGTCGCCCATGCCGCACCGGCTGCGCCCATGTGAAACGCAATGATAAATACCATATCCAGCACAATGTTGAGCAACGCCGCAAGAATCAGGAAATATAGCGGAACCTTGCTGTTACCAAGTGCCCGCAAGACACTGGATAAAAAGTTATATAGCATCTGCGCCGCAATTCCACCACAGATTACCATAATATACGCATAGGCATCCTTGAAAATATCATCCGGTGTCTTCATAATCCCAAGAAGCGGTTTCATTGCCATCATTCCGAGCACAGTCATAATAAGAGACATAATAATCGCCAGAATCGCGGCATTTCCTACAGTCTTGCGCATTGCTTTCATATCACCCGCGCCAAATTTCTGTGCCGTAAGTACGGTAAATCCTGCCGTCATTCCCAGTATAAATCCATTGATCAGAAACATGATCGTTCCCGTACTTCCAACAGCCGCAAGTGCTTTGGTTCCCACGAACTTTCCTACGATAATCGTATCTGCCATACTGTAGAACTGCTGAAATACATTTCCAATGAAGATCGGCAGTGTGAAATTAAAAATAATTTTTCCCGGATTCCCGGTCGTCAAATCTTTCTGTAATGTTTTCATATATTCCCTCTGTTTATCTTATTAACATTTTACCTTTCGTCATTATAGAAAAATGTATCTTAAATTGCAATTGTCGTTTTCACGAAATTTCCCCTGTTTCACAAAGTATTTCCCGTTTATTTGACGGAATCTTTGACACCCCAGATTCTATCCTCTATAATAGTTTATATAGAAAAAAATTATCATTTTCAGGAGGCATTGATATGAAACCACTGCCCTTTATCATGCAATATGTCAGGCGATACAAATATCGCTATATTGCCGGAATCCTTACTCTTTTTGCTGTAGATGCGGCAAGTGTATTTATTCCAAAACTTACCGGTATCATTACCGATGGTCTTACCGCGCGTAGCATCACCTGGAGTTCCATTCGTACCTGTCTTCTTGGAATCTTTCTGATTGGTCTTCTGCTTGCAGTCGGCCGTTTTTTGTGGCGTTATTTTCTTTTTGGAACCGCACGTATTATCGAGCGCGAACTGCGTAATGAAATGTTTTCCCATCTGGAAACTATGGATGTGGAATACTACAACAGCCACAAAACAGGTGATCTGATGACCCGGTTTACCAGTGACTTAAATGCGGTCCGCATGGCACTTGGCCCTGCTGTCATCTGCATCTTTGATTCCGTAGTCATGACGCTCCTGGTCGTCTGCCAGATGATGTATTATGTCAATATAAAACTGACCCTTCTGGCACTGATCCCGATGGTCATCATCTGCCTCGGCTATATGCATTACGGAAAGGTACTGGATGACCTCTACACCGAACGTCAGGACAGTGTTTCCAATCTTGCCGACTTTGTACAGGAAAGCTTCTCCGGGATCCGTGTGATCAAGGCCTTTGTTCGCAAGCAGGCAGAAATCCTTTCTTTTTCCAAAAAGAACCAGGATACCATGGATAAAAGTATGCGCATCGCAAAGCTGGAAGCCATCCTGATCCCGCTTCTGGATGTGATCATCGGATTTTCCAGTCTTGCCTCACTCCTTTATGGGGGATACCTCGCCCTGATCGGACAGATTACACTCGGACGCTTCGTAGCTTTCAATCAGTATGTCAATATGCTGGTATGGCCGATGCTCGCCTGTTCGGAAGCTGCCGTCATGTTTTCCCAGGGAACTGCATCCATCCGCCGTGTACAGGAAATCCTGGAAGCACAGACAAATGTAAAAGATACTGCTTCTGTCACAACTTTAGATACCCTGCACGGGGATATCCGTTTTGATCACCTGACCTTTACGCACCTTGGAAATACTTCTCCGGTACTGCATGATATCAATCTGGACATCCCATCCGGGACAACCCTTGCCATCATCGGGCGCACCGGCAACGGAAAGTCCACTCTGGTCAATCTCCTGCTCCGGCTTTACAACACCGAGCCAGGCATGATTTATCTGGATGGCCATGATATCAACACAATTCCGCTGAAAACTCTGCGTGAAAATATTGCTTATGTACCACAGGATAATTTTCTTTTTTCCGATACTCTGAAAGCAAATATTGCATTCGTTACAAAATCACAGGATATGAGCCGTATTATCGCCGCAGCAAAATCAGCCTGCATTCACGATAATATTGCAAATTTTCCGGACAACTATGATACAATCGTCGGCGAACGTGGCGTTACGCTTTCCGGCGGTCAGAAACAGCGCAGCTCCATCGCCCGCGCCCTGATAAAAAATGCACCGATCCTGATCCTTGATGACTCCCTTTCCGCTGTCGACACCGATACAGAAGAACATATCCTACATAATCTCAGGGACGATCGTAAAGGAAAAACAACAATCCTGATCGCACACCGAATTTCCACGGTACAGCATGCCGATCTGATCATGGTACTTGAAAACGGGGAAATGAAAGAGCTTGGAACACACACCGAACTGATTCAGAAAAATGGTATTTATAAAGATATGTTTGAAAAGCAACAGTTGGAAGCTTCCATTGGAGAACAGGAGGTCATTAACAGTTAAATATAAATTATAAAATCATATAAGTAGATATTGAGTTTTATAAGATATTAGACTAGAATATTATTGAAAGGAGTTGATACTTTGAGTAAATATTATTCTATACACGAATTTTCAAAAATTATAGGCGTATCTGCTCAGACATTACGAAATTGGGATGCAAATGGAAAACTTCATCCGCATCATACTACAGTAAGTGGCTATAGATATTATTCTG
>OLOB01000752.1_pt1 | contig 23988 bp, 21 predicted proteins | sample 1671911 | NCBI WGS metagenome assembly OLOB01 (sample SAMEA3136625, study PRJEB25190) | human gut metagenome | biome: human gut; feature: human-associated habitat; material: faeces | place: Austria | collected 2013
GGCTCGCCGATGACGTTCCAAATGCGGCCAAGGGTCTCAGGGCCAACGGGCATCATAATCGGATGACCCGTGTCAACGACCTCGGTGCCACGCACCAGGCCGTCGGTAGAGCTCATTGCGACGGAACGCACGAGGTTGCCAGGAAGCATGGTTTCAACTTCCAGAACAACGTGCATTTCGCCGGCGGGGGTTTTCGCATCAACCGTCAGCGCGTTGTAAATCGCCGGCAGCTGATCAGGGGGGAACTCAACGTCAACAACAGGACCGACGATACGCACGATGCGACCCGTGGCGCCTTTGCTGGCCTCGACCTCCTCCTTAGTAAACAAATGTTCAGCCATTTAATCCTCCAAAGCAGCAGCGCCACCGACGATTTCCGAAATCTCGGTCGTGATAGCGCCCTGGCGTACGCGGTTATACAATCTGGTCAACGTGTTAACCATCTCGGTGGCATTGTCCGTTGCCGACATCATGGCGTTGCGGCGTGCGCCCTGCTCAGCAGCTGCCGAGTCGATCAGCGCATGATACAGCGTAGTGCGAACATACGCCGGCAGCAGCTGGTCAAGAACAGCTTCAGGGCTCGGCTCGAAGATCACATCGCCCTCAAGCTTCTCGCCCGCGGACTCGTCAGCGGTCTCAGCCTTAGCGGCTTCGAAGGCCGACGTGTCGACGGGGAGCAGCAACTCCTCGCGAAGCTGCTGCTCTGCCGAATTCTTAGCGTGGTTGTACACCACGATGACCTCGTCGATCGATCCGTTGGCGTAAGCATCCACCGCATACGCGGCGATCTCGTCCGCTTCCTCGACCGTAGGGTCGGCGGACTGGCCAGCGAAGGCAAGAACCGGCTCGACACGGCGATACGTGTAATAGCCGATGGCCTTCTTGCCGCAGGCAACGACGCTGACCTCAGCGCCGGCCGCCTGCTTGCTCTTCATCAAACGATCGACTTGGCGCAGCACGTTGCTGTTGAAGCCGCCGGCCAGACCGCGGTCCGACACGACGACGACGATCAGCACGTTCTTGACCTCGTCATGCTTGCGCAACAGCGCATTCTCGGAGCCACCTACACGCTTGGCAACGTTGGCCAACATTTCGACCATGGACTCGGCGTACGGCGTAGCCGCCGCCACGCGTTCACCGGCAAGGCGGATCTTCGCAGCAGCAACCATTTCCATGGTACGCGTGATCTGCTTCGTCGAAGAGACGGAGCCGATACGCCTTTCAATGTCGTGAAGGTTGGGCATCTCTACCTACCTTACGCCGTGGGAGCGAACTGAAGCTTGAAAGCCTCGATCGCAGCGTTGGTCAGGTTCTCGACGTCACCAGTCCACTTACCGGCCTTGGCCAGCTCGTCGAACACCTCCGGCTTGGAAGCATGCAGGAACTCCAGCAGCTCGGTGCGGAAGCGCACGATGTCCTCGGTCGGAACATCGTCCAGGTAACCCTTGCCACCAGCGTAGATGGCAACGGCCTGGTCGTAGACGTCCATCATGCAGAAGCGGTTCTGCTTCAGCAGCTCGGTCATGGCAGCGCCGCGGGTCAGCTGATCTTGCGTGGCCTTGTCCAGATCGGAACCGAACTGGGTGAAGGCCTTCAGCTCGCGGAACGCGGCCAGGTCGAGCTTCAACGTACCGGCAACCTGCTTCATCTGCTTGATCTGCGCAGAGCCGCCGACTCGGGACACGGAGATGCCCACGTCGACTGCAGGGCGCTGACCCTGGAAGAACAGGTCGGTCTGCAGGTAGATCTGACCGTCGGTGATGGAAATGACGTTCGTCGGGATGTAAGCGGAGACGTCGCCGGCCTGGGTCTCGATGATCGGCAGAGCCGTCATGGAGCCGAGACCATTCTGCTCGTTCATCTTCACAGCACGCTCCAGCAGGCGCGAATGCAGGTAGAAGATGTCGCCCGGGTAAGCCTCGCGTCCCGGCGGGCGACGCAGGGTCAGAGACATCTGACGATAAGCCACGGCCTGCTTGGTCAGGTCATCGTAGACGATGAGCACGTGACGACCCGGGTTCTCCGGACCGGCGGGCTTGCCGTCCTCGCCGTTGTAGACGAAGTACTCGCCCATTGCAGCACCAGCCATCGGGGCGATGTACTGCAGCGGAGCGGAATCGGAAGCGGAAGCGTTGACGATGATGGTGTAATCCATCGCGCCATGCTTCTCCAGGGTCTCCTGCACGTTGGCCACCGTGGAGGCCTTCTGGCCCACGGCGACGTAGATGCAGACCATGTCCTTGCCCTTCTGGTTCAGAATGGCATCGACGGCGATGGCAGTCTTACCGGTCTGACGGTCGCCGATGATCAGCTCGCGCTGGCCACGGCCGATCGGGATCATGGAGTCGACGGCCAGGATACCGGTCTGCATCGGCTCGTGAACGGGCTTGCGGTGAATAACGCCCGGAGCCTTGAACTCGACCGGGCGGGTGCCCTCAGCCTTGATCTCGCCCTTGCCGTCAAGCGGCATGCCCAGCGGGTTCACGACACGGCCGAGCAGGGCCTTGCCGGACGGAACCTCAACCAGACGACCGGTGGTCTTGACCGCGTCGTTTTCCTTGATTGCTGCGACATCGCCCAGCAAAACGGCGCCCACTTCATCCTCTTCGAGGTTCTGTGCCATACCGTAGACAACCTGGCCGGTAGAGCTGGTGAACTCCAAAAGTTCGCCTGCCATCGCATTTTTCAGGCCATCAACGCGAGCGATACCGTCGCCCACCTGGATGACGGAACCCGTCTCGCGGGATTCCACACTGGTGTTCAGCGCATCGAGCTGCTTGCGCAGCGCCGCGTCAATAGACTGTGCGGTGATTTCAGTCACTAGCATTCACCTCCATCTGTGGAATGTTTCAGCACGTTGCGAGCGGCCTCAAGCTGCGACGTCATGCTGGCGTCGATTCGCTTGCCGTTGGCGCTCATCAAAATGCCGCCGATCAGGGACTTGTCGATGCTTTCACGCAATACGACCTTGGTGCCCAAGTCGGCTTCGGATTTCTTCGTAATAACCTCGCGCAGGTGATCGTCGAGCGGCACGACGGTGGTTACGTCGACCACGGTGACGTTCAGCTTGCGTTCGACCTGCTCTCCGTAGCTCTCCCATACGCGCGAGAGCAACGCGAAGTCCCCGCGCTCGGCCATGACGGCCAAGACATCGATAAGGACCGGATGAGCCTGCGCGAACACGTTGCGCGCAAGGCTGTTCCTCTGCTCGGGCGTATAAGAGCTGTCTTGCAAAGAGCTAGAGAGATCCATGTTCGAACGCATAATGCGGATAATGCGCTCGGCTTGGTCGCGAACCTCCAACACCGCATCCTGACCGCCGGCCGCCAAAGCGGCATCCAGCAGGACGGATGCATAGGTTGCAACCTTTTCCTTTTGAACATGGCGGTTAGTTGGCATTGAAACTGCCCGCCTCGTTCACGTAGCGCTCGATGATCTTGCGGTGCTCGTCATCGTTGAGGTCCTCGCCGATCAGGCGGGAGGCCACGGCGACGGACAGATCGGCCACCGAACCCTGGAGCTCGGCGATAGCGGCCTTCTTGTCAGCCTCGATGGCAGCATGGGCCTTCTCGATCATACCGGCAGCCTCAGCCTGGGCCTTGGCGGTGATATCGGCCTTGACGGCCTCGCCCGTCTTCTTGGCGTCGGCGATGATCTGCGCGGACTGCGCCTTGGTTTCCTCCAGCTGGCGCTTGTACTCGGCGAGCACGCGCTCGCTTTCAACGCGAGCGTTCTCGGACTGCTCGAGAGCGTCCTTAATGGTGGTCTCGCGCTTGACAAGCATGCCCTCGAACAGCGGCCAACCGAATTTCGCCAGGATGATCCACAAGATGATGAACGCAACGAGCATGGGGATGAACTCATCCATCTGCGGCAGGATAGCCGCAACGCCGCTGCCTTCGTCGGCAAATGCCTGAGCAGGAAGCATAGCGCTTGCCGCGCCGAATGCGACGGCTGCGCTGCCGCAACCACGGAGCACTTTGTTCTTAACGTTCAACTCGCTTGCCTCCTTTCCTTAGCTTATAGGTCTTGCTTGAGTCGAAAACCTGTTAGCCAATGAAGAAGAGGACCAGGCCCAGCAGTGCCAGAGCCTCGGACATAGCAGCGCCGATGAAGAAGTAGCCCATCAGGGTACCCTTCATCTCAGGCTGGCGTGCAGCGGACACGCACAGGCCATACGTTGCAACGCCGATGCCGATGCCGGGGCCGATGGCGGCGAGGCCATAGCCGACGACCTTCAGCGCAGCGAGCGTGATTTCCATAATTACCTCCTTCGTTGAACCCGGAGCCTTCTCCGTGCTCATGCCAATATGCCCAAGCTGATCTACTCATGTCAGCTGTGGTGCCAAACAGAACGGGTGGCGGATCGACCGCCGGTCCGCGCATCAGTGGGGATGAACCGCCATGCCGATGTAGGAAGCGGACAGGATGGTGAACACGTACGCCTGAAGGAACGCCACCAGGCACTCCATCGCATACATGACGACCAGCAAAACGAACCATGCGACAGCAGGCAGCGCGGTAACGAAGTCCATGCTGAAAACAGCCTGCTGCAGGAACACGGTGGTTGCCAAAGAGAACACGGCCAGAACCATATGGCCCGCCAGCATGTTGCCATAAAGACGAACGGCCAGCGTCAACACGCGGATGACCATGGAGAAGAACTCCAGGAACCAGATGATCGGGACCATAGGGCCGGGAACACCGGAGGGCACGAGGCTCTTGATGTAGCCGAACACGCCCAGCGTCTTCAGACCGTAGAAGTTGAAGTACACGAACGAGATGGCAGCGAGCGCCCACGTGATGGAGATGGTGCCCGTGGTGGCCTTCGCACCCGGGATCAAACCCACGACGTTAGCGATGAGGATGAAGAAGAACAGCGTGCACAAAAAGGGGATGTGCTTCTTGAAACCCTCACCGATAACGTCCTGGCCGATGCTCGTGTTCACGAAGTCGTAGCCATACTCGACGGTGTTCAGGAACTTGTTCTTCGGGACCAGCTGAAGCTTGCGGCCTCCGATCAGAACAACCATCAGCACCAACGCCAAAATGAAGAACATGTACAGCGTGTACTGGCTGATGTCCCAACCGCCGATAGAGAATACGGTGTGGGAATCGAAAGTTTCGGAGAGGTGCCGTGCCTCTTCGACGAACTTGTTGAGCGCCTCGCCCATCTCAGATCATCCCAGCCTTTCCAATAAACGAATCCAACATTACCGTGCAACGTTTTTACGCCACACGTACGCTGCGGTACAAACGATAAGCGAAACGATTTCGGCCATGCCGAAGGGAAACACCGACGGACGCGCGACGAGCGCGCATACGACCAACGCCACCGCAACGACAACAAGAGACACAAATGTGCCGCCTAGGCCGTAAAGCGCCGCATTGGCGATCGATACCGAAGGATGCTTCCGAGCCAAACGCAGAGCCGCGAACAACGGCAGAAAGCCGACAAAGCCGGTTATGGCACCGATAAGGATGGCAGCAACCATTACCTGCGTTTCACCCAAACCTTTCGTTAATCAAGATTCCCGCATAAAAAACCCAGCGCTAATGATAACGTAGAGCCACTCAGGCCCCCTCTAAACTCCGCAATCGCCACAAAACGTTGGCGAACGGCGTAATTTTATTCGATTTTGCTTACTATTTACCCTGTTCTACTTTTTCACTTATTAACAAAACCGTGATAGTGTTCGGTTTTTATGCATTTGCATTATTTTGCATAGCGTCATCATAGACGCGCAGTTTGATACCTGCCTCTTCGAGCATCGACATGGCGAGCTCGTCGGGATAGGGATTTTGGTAGATGATCTCCTCGATATCGGCGTTGATAATCATCTTCGCGCACACGACGCAGGGCTGGGTGTTGATGTAGATCGAGGCGCCCGCGATGTTGATTCCGTAGCGCGCTGCCTGGATGATGGCGTTCTGCTCGGCATGGAGCCCGCGGCAGATCTCATGGCGCTGCCCCGAGGGGACGCCGAGCTGCTGGCGCAAGCATCCGGTCTCGGCGCAGTGCGCAAGCCCCGCCGGCACGCCGTTGTACCCCGTCGCAAGGATGCGGCGCTCCTTCACGATGACGGCCCCCACCCCGCGCCGCATGCACGTCGTGCGCGTGGCGACCTGGTTGGCAAGCGTCATGAAGTATTCGTCCCAGCTGGGTCTCTTATCTTGAGTCATTGGAAATCCATCCCTCATATGGCGAGAGCGCGGCGACGCTCAGTCGCTCGGCAGTCCTGCTCGACTTCCCTGTCCCCGACCGACGCTTCGCGCGTTCGGGGACGCGCCCGCTCGGGCGCATAGACAGGGAAATAACAGTCCACAGGACTGTTATTTAGTCCCGAAGATGCGGTCGCCGGCGTCGCCGAGGCCGGGAACGATGTAGGCCGCGGAATTGAGTCCCTCGTCAATGGCGCACGTGTAGATGTGCACGTTGTCGTCGGCGGCGAGGACGGCGTCGATGCCCTCCGGCGCGGCGACGAGCACCATAAGCTTGATCTCGCCGGTGACGCCACGCGAGCGCAAATAGGTGACGGCCGAGATGATCGAACCGCCCGTCGCGAGCATCGGGTCGACCACAAGCACCGTGCGGTTGGCGATGTCCTCGGGCATCTTGTCATAGTAGGGAACCGGCTCGTGAGTCTCCTCGTTGCGGTACATGCCCAGATGTCCCACGCGCGCCGCGGGAATCAAGTCGAGCACGCCGTCAACCATACCGAGGCCCGCGCGGAGGATGGGCACCACCGCGAGCTTCTTGCCCGACACCTGCTTGCAGCGCGCCGTGCAGATGGGGGTTTCGACGTCCACGTCGGCCAGCGGCAGATCGCGCGTCGCCTCGTAACCCTCGAACAGAGCAAGCTCGCGCACGAGCTCGCGGAATTGCTTGCAGGAAGTCGCCTTGTCGCGCAAGATGGAAAGTTTATGCTGCACCATAGGGTGATCGACGAGGGTGACGCGGCTGTTGTCCATGGTTCCTTCTTTCGGCCGAAGTTCGCTTCCATAAAGAAAAGGGCCCGCGGTAAGCCGCGAGCCCTTCACCGTTTCATGCGATTCTACCAGCATTGGGTTGCCACGTGAGCCACAACCGATGTTTGCACAGGACAAGAATTCAAGAAAGCGCCATCTCCCCCCGCCCGCGTCGAAGGACCGCACCGCGCACTCGCGCCCATCTTCGCGGAAAAGGGTCGAAACTCGTCGACCTGGCGCAAGATATCGTCTGCCCGGCGGGCGGCTTCTAGTACTCCAAACCCGGGTAGAGCGGATGGGCCTCGAGCATCGCGTCGACCTTCTTCTTGATGTCGGCGAGCTTTGCGTCATCGTCGGCGTTGAACACGGTGCCGGCAATGCACAGGCCGACTTCGTAGAAGTCGTCCTTCGCGAAACCGCGCGTGGTGGCCGCAGCGGACCCGACGCGAATGCCGCTCGCCACGAAGGGGCTGCGCTGCTCGTTGGGGATGGTGTTCTTGTTCACCGTAAGGCCAACGCGCTCGAGCAGCTTCTCGGCGTCCTTGCCAGTGACGTCGGCAGGCGTGAGGTCCACGAGGCACAAGTGATTGTCCGTGCCGCCCGACACAAGGCGCAGGCCGCCGTCGGTCATGCCCTGGCCGAGCGCCTTCGCGTTCTCGACGACATGGTCGATGTAGGTTTTGAACTCAGGCTTGAGCGCCTCGCCGAACGCGACCGCCTTGCCGGCGATGACGTGCATGAGCGGGCCGCCCTGCGAGCCGGGGAACACCGCGGAGTTGATCTTCTTGAAGAGCTCCTCGGAGTTCGTCAGGATGAAGCCGCCGCGCGGACCGCGCAGCGTCTTGTGGCTGGTTGACGTCGTGATGTCGGCATACGGTACGGGGCTGGGGTGCGCGCCCGTGGCGACGAGGCCGGCGATGTGGGCCATGTCCACCATAAGGTAGGCGCCCACTTCATGCGCGATCTCCGCCATGCGCGGGAAGTCAATCGTGCGAGGATAGGCGGAAGCGCCGCCGACGATGACCTTCGGGCGAACCTCCTTCGCCTTTTCGAGAAGCGCGTCGTAGTCGATGACCTCGGTCTCAGGATCGACGCCGTAGGATTCCGCATGGTAAAGCTTGCCCGAAAAGTTCGCCGGGCTGCCGTGGGTGAGGTGACCGCCATTGTCGAGGCCCATGCCCAAAATGGTGTCACCGGGCTTGATCAGCGCGAAGTACGCCGCCAGATTCGCGTTCGCGCCGGAATGGGGCTGAACGTTCGCGAACTGCGCGCCGTAGAGTTTGCAGGCGCGATTGCGCGCGAGGTCCTCCACGATGTCGACCTTCTCACAGCCGCCGTAGTAGCGCTTGCCGGGATAGCCTTCCGCGTACTTGTTGGTGAGCACGCTGCCCATGGTCTCCATGACAGCCGGGCTAGTGAAGTTCTCCGAAGCGATGAGTTCGACACTTGTGCGCTGACGTCCCAGCTCAGCGCGAAGAACGTCGGCGACCTCGGGATCGCTTTCACTTACATATTGCAACGTCATATAACTCGCCCCTTCCAGAGCCCGAAAAAAGTATGCGCCCACTCTAGCACAATGAGCAGGCGCAATTGTTACAACTTGGTTAGGGGAAGCTTGCGTTGGTCAAGGGAAATTTGACTCGGCTGGGAAGCGCGACCGCTACGCCGAGGGCGTCTCGAGCGCCATAATCTTCTCGACGCGGCCCGCGTGGCGGCCGCCGCCGAAATCGGTGGACAGGAACACGTCGAGGATGCGCTTGTTTTCCTCCACGTCGACGAAGCGACCCGACAGCGTCACGATGTTGGCGTCGTTGTGCTCGCGGCACAGCTCGGCGAACTGGGTGTTGATGGCGTTCACCGCGCGGATGCCGTTGATCTTGTTAGCGGCGACGGCCATGCCGATTCCCGTGCCGCACACGAGAACGCCGTACGTCGCCACGCCGCCTGCCACCTCGTGGGCGACCTTGGCGGCGAAGTCGGGGTAATCGACGCGGTCATCGGAATCGGGGCCCAGGTCATGCACCTCATAGCCCTTCCCCTTAAGGTAGGCAGCCAAAAGTTGCTTCTGCTCGAAACCCGCGTGATCGCTTGCGATGCTGATAATCATGTTCCTACTCTCCCTTATGTCGTGAACTTGTCCTATTTCGTCTTCGTATGCCCCACCGCGCTGCGCCATCCTTCCAAAAGCTCGGCGTGGCGCGTGTGGTCCATCTGCGGCTCGTAGATGTCGTCGGTCGTGCGCAACCCGTGCAGCTGGTCGGTGCTCTCCCAAAAGCCCGTCGACAAACCGGCCAGATACGCGGCGCCGACGGCAGTGGTCTCCGCGTTCTGCGGACGATGAAGCGACGTGCGAAGCATATCGCATTGGAACTGCATGAGGAAGTCGTTTTTCGACGCGCCGCCGTCGACGTTGAGCTCGGAGAGCTTCACGCCCGAGTCGGCTTCCATCGCTACCACCAGGTCATGCACCTGATAAGCGAGCGATTCGAGCGCAGCGCGGACGAAGTGGGCGCGGGTCGAGCCGCGCGTGAGGCCGACGACCGTGCCGCGCGCCTCGGCGTCCCAATAGGGGGCGCCGAGGCCAGTGAAGGCGGGCACGATATAGACGCCCTCCGTGCTATCGACGCTGCGGGCGATCTCGCAGGTGTCCGCCACGTCGTCGATAAGACCCATCTCGTCGCGCAGCCACTGCAGAAGAGCGCCCGCCATAAACACACTTCCCTCGAGCGCATATTCGGGACCCTTTGCATCAGGCGCACTTGCGGCAACGGTAGTGACCAGACCATTTTTCGACTCGCACGCCTCGTGTCCCGTGTTCATCAGAAGGAAGCAGCCCGTGCCGTAGGTGTTTTTCGCCTGGCCGGGCGAAAAACAGCACTGCCCGAACAGCGCCGCCTGCTGGTCGCCCGCGATACCGCGGATGGGCACGCCGGGGAAGACGGCGGGATTTCTTGTCACGCCGAAGTCGCCCGACGAGGGGCGTACCTCGGGAAGCATCGAAGCGGGGATGTCGAAGAGGTCAAGCAGCCACGGGTCCCATTTCATGTCGTGGATGTTAAAGAGCATGGTGCGGCTCGCGTTGGTGACGTCGGTGGCGTGCACCTCGCCCTGCGTGAGCGCCCATAAAAGCCACGAGTCGACCGTACCGAACGCGAGCTTTCCCTGGAGCGCATCCTCGCGAGCGCCGGGGACGTTGTCGAGGATCCAGCGGATCTTGCTGGCAGAGAAGTACGCATCGGGCACAAGGCCCGTGCGGCGCGTGACCTCCGCCGCGATTTCCGGGACCCCGCACAGCTCCTCGACGAGAGGCGCCGTTCGGCGGCACTGCCACACGATGGCATTCGCTACCGGCTGACCGGTCTCACAGTTCCACACGACCGTGGTCTCGCGCTGGTTGGTAATGCCGATGGAGTCGATGTCACGAGGTCCCAAATCGTTCGATACCAAAAGTTCTGTCAGCGCCCCGAGCTGCGACGAGAGGATATCGCGCGGATCGTGCTCGACCCAGCCCGGCTTGGGGAAAATCTGCGGGAAGGGGTTTTGCACCACGTCCGCGACGCGCCCCTCGCGGTCGATGAGCATCGCCCGGGAAGACGTAGTCCCCTGGTCAAGCGCGACAACGTAGGTTTTCGACATACTTATCTCCTCGAAGGGATATTTCCGATGTTTCCGACGTTTCCGGTGTTTCCAGCGCTTCCAATGCTGCCAGCCAACTGAGGAAACGCGAAATCAGCTGATATGGCAGTCGATCCAAGCGAGCACGTCGTCGTAGACCTGTTGCTTGCCGGGCTCGTTCAAAATCTCGTGGCGCATGCCCTGGTAGAGCTTCACCTCGACGTCTTTGATCCCAGCCTTCTCGAACAGGGCGGCCGTGCTTTTCACGCCGCGCCCCTTGTTCCCCACCGGGTCGAGCGCGCCGGCGATGAGCAGGATAGGCAGCTCGGAGGGAATCGCGAGCGCCGAATCGAGCGTTGCAACCTCGGCGGTAAGGCTCGTGAGCGTCGCGTAGGCGCCGGCTGTGAACGTCTGACCGCACAGGTCGTCGGCAATATAGGCATCGACGATGGCGGGGTCAGTGGAAAGCCAGTCGAGAGGTGTGCGCGCATCTTTGACGGCCTTTGAGAAGGCCCCGTCCGCAAGGTTATGGAGCAGCTTGCTGCGCGTGCGTTCCCCCTGCTTGGCGGCGACTCGGCAAGCAAGCAAGTGTCCCATCTTCGACTTCACGACGGGCTCGTTGCCGGTGCCGCAAATCACGGCGCCCGAAAGGCCTTCCGCATGGCGGGACAGGTACGCCCGTGTGACGAAGCTTCCCATGGAATGCCCAAAGATGAAGTAGGGCGTCTTACGCGAGAAGCGGGCGCTCACCGTTTTCCGCATCTCGTGAACGTCCTCGATGAGGGCGTCCTTCCCGCAATCGAGGGGCATGTGTCCCAAATCCATCGGGTCGGCGACCGAGCGGCCGTGCCCGATGTGGTCGTGAGCGCACACCGCGAAACCGGCGCTCACGAGGAAGCGAGCGAAATCCTCGTAGCGACCGATGTGCTCGGACATGCCGTGGACGATCTGCACGATTGCGCGAGGAGCGGCACCCGATGAGCCATGCGAGGCAACAGGCTGCCACAACACCCCTTTTATCTGGGAAGACTTGTCGAACGACCTGAACCCTACCGATGATTTCTCAACTGGTTTGGACACGAGACACCCCTTACGCCAAAGCGATTTTCCCGTCGTCCCTCAGTATAGCGGGAAAGCCCCGCGCGCGGACAGGCAACCCTACGAAAGTGACTTGATGTCCGCGATGGTGATGGCACCTTCGCGTACGATCACGGGATGGCCCTGCGTGCAGTCGACGACCGTTGAGGCGATGCCGCTCTTGGCGCCGTCTTCCCCGTCCGAAAGCACCGCGGAAACCTGGGAGCAAAGGCCCGCGTCGAGGTCGCCGAAGGAGCCAGCTGGGCGCTTTCCCGATACGTTTGCCGAGGTCGTTGCAAGGGGACACCCTACCGCGTCGATCAGCTCGAGCGCGCAGGCGTTGTTCGGCATGCGAAGTCCGATCGTGTCGGTGCTCGAACGGAACGCCTCGGGTACCTCGTCCGACGCCTTGACGATCAGCGTAAGGGGGCCCGGCCAAAACGTTCGGGCGAGCACAAAGGCGAACTCGGGGACGCAGCGGCCGAAGCGTGCGAGGTCGTCTTGCTGGGAGACGAGCCACGAGATGGGCTTTGCCTTCTCGCGGCGCTTCAAGCTGTACAGGATATCGGGAGACGCGGCGTGGCGAATAGAAACGCCCAGGCCATACACCGTTTCTGTAGGGAAAATCGCCGGCTCGCCCTTTTTGAGGGCAAAAGCCGTGACCGCAATCGAATCGGAAAGACGCCCCATGAAACCACCTTTTCAAGCACTCGTCGTTTGCCGCGCGCGCGGTGTGCGCAGCGACGTGTCGTAAATTGTAGCACTCACGGCACGGCAAGGGCGCGAGCAGGCCGCCGAGCGCAGGGCCGAGATGGCAACGAGCCGCGGACACGGAGGAACTAGGCTAATGGCGGAACCGAGCGGCACGCAAGACGCGGGACTCACGGCGAGGACGGCACGCAATGGAGAGCCAACAGGCGGAGCTGGGCAGAAGACTGGCAGGTAAAATAGGCTGGCCGACGCAGAAGACGGCAGCAGGAACGTCCCTCGCCGGGCATGACTTTCGACAGCGGAAATCAGGGATGGCGAGAAGTGCCGGCTGCCCGAACGCACGTTCTTTCCTGATTTCAATTCGTCGTGGACAAAAATCGTCCGATATGTGAGCCATCCAGAGGCGGAAGAAAGGATGGGGAAACTTGCCGCGCGCGTTTCCTCAGGTCAGAAAAATCGACATCGAGTTACCTTTGCGCAACTCCTCACATATCGGCGATTTTTGTCCACGGAACTCCAATTTTCGAGAAGAAGGGGTCGGCGGGGCAGGCGCGGGCCGGGATGGCGACAGCAGACGAGGTCTCGGCCGGTGCTAGCGGGAAGAGAACTCGGCCGCGATCGCCTCGGCAACGCGCAGGCCATCGACGGCAGCGCTCATGATACCGCCCGCATAACCCGCGCCTTCGCCGCACGGATAGACGCGAGTGGCCGGCTCCTCGTCCGAATCGGGCAAATCGCTTGCCAGTCGCGCCTGAAAGTTCTCCCCACGAACCATGCGGATGGGGCTTGAGCTGCGCGTTTCGGGGCCGGTAAGCACAGCGCTGGGATCGGCGAACCCATGCAGCTTCGCATCGAGCAGCGGCAGGCCCTGCGCAAGCGCCTCGCAGATGAATTCGGGAAGACACTCGCGCAGATCGCACCAAACGACGCCGCGCGGGTAGCTCGGATGCACGACCAAGCGGCTATGCGGTTCAGGCGCGACCGTGCGGCGGCGAGCCTCGGACGCGGCCGCAACCGTACCACCCGGCTGCTTGCCTTCAGCTTGCCCGCTCGAAGATGTAGCACCCGAAAGAAAATCCCCCACCGTCTGCGCGGGCGCGGCATAGGGCACCCCGCCGTTGCGGCAAGCGAGCTCAAAGGCCGCATGCTCGACCTCGCGTTGCAGGCGGACACCTTCCATGACGTCATTCCCCGGCAAGTCGTCGGGTCGCACGTCGGCGAGCAGCGCGCTGTTGGAATTCTCGCCATCGCGCGCGAAGCGGCTCATACCGTTAACGACGACACCGCCCTCCTCGCTTGCCGCCGCGACGACTTCCCCACCTGGGCACATGCAGAAGGTGTATACACCACGGGTCGCGTTCTCGCTTGTAGCATCCGGGCGAGTGCCGTTCGCGCGAGCGGGGACGCGCACCGCCATCTTGTAGTCGGCGGCACCGAGCGCCGTGTGCTTCGCAGCAGCACCGTATTGCGCACGGTTGATGAGCGACTGCGGATGCTCGATGCGCACGCCCATCGAGAAGGGCTTGCGCTCGAGCGCGAACCCCCGATCGCGGGCGAGCTCAAAGATGTCGCGCGCCGAGTGCCCGCACGCGACGATGACGTGCGAGGCCTCGACCGCTTCGCGAGCGCCCGTGCGGGAGTCCTCCAGCACGACCGAGCGAACCGCACCGCCCGACAGCTCGATATCAGCCAAGCGGGTAAGGAAACGCACCTCGCCACCTGCGGAGATAATACGCTCGCGAATGCTCTTCACGACGGCGGGCAGCTTGTCGGTACCGATATGGGGCTTCGCCTGCCAGAGAATCTCGTCAGGCGCCCCCGCCTGGACGAACGCCTCGAGCACGTGGCGGATATGCGGGCTTTTCGTGCCCGTAGTCAGCTTGCCGTCGGAAAACGTGCCGGCACCGCCTTCCCCGAACTGCACGTTCGCCGCTGCATCGAGCGGGCCGCCCGCGTTGAAGGACTCGATAGCCGCCGTGCGCTCGTCAACTGCGGCCCCGCGCTCGACTACGAGCGGACGCAGCCCCGCTTCCGCCAGGTACAATGCGCAGAACAGCCCCGCCGGGCCCGTTCCTGCGACCACGATGCGCTCATCCGACGATGTCGCGAGCGAGCGCAAATCGGGAATCGCAAGCGGCGCAGGCGGGTCGTACGCGCGAACATTTACCCCGCGAGCGGGGGAAAGCGCGTCGTAGACCACGCCTTGCGCAAGGCGGACGGCATAGGTGGCGTCGAAATGCACATTCGACTTCTTCCGCGCATCGACGCTACGCTTCACAAGGGAAAACGAGGCAACGTCCTCGGGCGCGACCCCAAGCGCGAAGGCGATGGCGGTGCGCGAGAGGCTCTCCGCATGGGAACCCTCCGCGGGTGCGAGGGAGGCTGCGGGCGCGGCGGGGGCCGGGTGATTTGCCTCAGTCGAAAGTGGGACAGGGGTCGGGCGATTTACCTCGCTCGCGGGGCTCTCCAATCCCGCATCGAGCGGAAGTGCGACGTTCGACACCTCGATGAACTCCGCTCCCTCGAGCGCACTTGCGTCGAAGGAGGCGCCACGATGTGAGAGACGACCGGTACGTTGGCGGGAAGAGGCTTGCGATTTGGTCTTTCCCCCGCGATGGGGACGGCCTGCCGCCTTCTTGCCACCGCCTGGCCCCTTGCTGCCGGCGGACAGCTTGGTACCGCTCATCTTCTTGTTGCCGCCTACCCTCTTGCCAGTGCTCGCACCCTTGTCGCCGCGGGCATCCTTCGAACTCATTCGCCTTCCCCTTCCCCATCGGCCAACACGGCACTGCGAGCAGCAGACACGCCCGCGAGCAGGCCAGACGACCATGCCCAATGCAAGTTGTAGCCCCCGCAGGGAGCATCCACGTCAAGCGCCTCGCCAGCTGCGAACAGGCCCGACGCACGCACGGCCCCCATCGTCTGCGAATCGAACGCCGCAACCGAAAGCCCGCCACGCGAGACCTGGCACTGTTTCGCATCGCCGATGCCTCGAACCGTAAGGCGCAAGCCGCCGATGACACGCGAGAGCGCGAGGACGTCTTTCTTGGAAAGCGGGCGCGCAGGATCGATTCCCGCGCACTTGCAAAGTACCTGTGCCACCTGAGGAAGCATCGCGCCGCGCAGCACGTCCTCGGCGGTAATCTGGCCGTTTTCGCCCAGGCGAGCCGAGAGGTGCTTGCGCCGCGCGAACAGCCACGCATCGCGGTCGGCGGAGGGCATATGCGGCAGGAAATCGATCGAGAGCACGTCCCCCTCGCAGGCAAAGCGCGACAGGTTGAACACGCACACGCCTGACACGCCGTAGTCGCGGAACAAAAGCTCGCCTTCCTCGCGCGCGACGAGGCTTCCCGAGCGCTCGAGCGAGACAGCGCACTTCACACGGATGTTGTTCAGCTGCCGCGTGATGCGCGAATCGGTGGCAAGCGGCCCTAGGACCGGACGCGTCAGCTCGCACGGAATTACGGAGGACGTATCGACGGCGCTCACACCGCGCCCGCCGACAGCGAGGACAACCTTTTCGGCATGGGCGATCGAACCGTCGGAAAATCGCAGGTGGAAGCGGCCCTTCCCTCTCGCAGGCGCCTCGATCGCACGAAGGGATTTCCCGAACTCCACGCGCGCACCCGACACATCGAGAGCAGCGCGCAGCACATCGAGCACCGACGACGCCTTGTTGGCAGCCGGGTACATACGGCCCTCGCCCTCTTCGCGCCACATAAGGCCCAAGTCAGAGAAGAATCGCTGCACGGGCGCTTCGAAAGCGCTTGCAGATTGGGCGTTCCCTTGCGCGGAGGCTCCGTAGGCTCCTACAGGTTGAACGCTCCCCCATTCGGAGACCTCAGAAAGGCGCGCGAGCGAGCGCAGCGCGGCTTCCACGAAGTCGGCGTTGCGGTAACACGCGGGGTCGATGTGGGCGTTCGAGAAGTTGCAGCGGCCGTTCCCCGTCGCAAGGATCGAGCGGCCCACGCGCTCGGGGTCGGCCTCGAAGAGCACGATTTCGCACTCGTCCGCCGCGCCGATCCGCGCAAGTTCATTTCCAGCGGCGATGGCTGCAGCCAATCCGGCCGCGCCGCCGCCTATGATGGCAATCTTTTTCATGATGTAAGAGTATAGGCGATGCGGGGCGCCGCTTTCCGCTGACTTCTCTTCGCCTCGCAAACAACAAGGGCGCCCGACGGCGCCCCTGGGGAAATCTATCGACGCGTTTGCAGCCGCGCCTACTTCGAGGAGATCATGGGAATTTCCCGCGTGTCTTCTTCCTCGATGTTGCCCTCGTAGACGTAGTGTTTCGTCTCGCGGCAGATCAGCCCCGAAAGCAGCAGTATGGCGATGATGTTGGGAATGGCCATGAGCGCGTTGCCAATGTCGGAGATGGTCCACACCACGTTGCCCACGCCGATCGCGCCGAGGAACGCGACGAGAACGTACACGATGTGGTACGGCAGGATAGCGCGCTTGCCGAACAGGTAGGCGGCGCAGCGATTGCCGTAGTACGACCAGCCGAGAATCGTGGAGTACGAGAACGACACCATGCCGATGACGAGAATCGGCGTTCCGACATAGGGAATGGTGGCGAACGCGGTGGAGGCGAGCTGCGCGCCGGTGTAGAACGTCGGGTCGGCGAGCACCTCCGCCTGGATTTCGGGGTGCGCGATCATCGTCGACACGAGCACGATGCCCGTGAGCGCGCAGATGACGACCGTGGACCAAAACGTGCCGGTCATGGCGATAAGCGCCTGCTCGGCAGGGTTTTTCGTCTTGGCAGCCGCCGCGATGATGGGAGCGGAGCCAAGGCCCGACTCGTTGGAGAACAGGCCGCGGGCGCAGCCGAATTGCAGCGCCATCAGAAGACCGGAGCCGACCGCGCCGCCGAACGCGGCCTTCGGCGTGAAGGCGCACTCGAAGATGAGGCCGATCGCGCTGCCGAGGGCAGGCGCGTTCATCAGCAGAATCACGATGCACCCGCCGGCGTAGGCGACCGCCATGACGGGAACGAGCTTCTCGCACACATGCGAGATGGACTGCACGCCGCCGAAGATGACGATGCCCACCAGCACGACGATGGCGATGCCGACCGCCCAGTCGGGGATGCCGGGAATCGAGGACGTGATGATGCCGGTCATGGACGTTGCCTGCACCGCCGAGCCCGTGCCGATGGTGGCAACGACGGCGAACGCGGCGAACGCGATGCCGCCGAGCTTCGCCCACCAGGGGCGCGTGCCGTCTTTGCGCGTGAAGGCGCGTTCCCACACGTACATGGCGCCGCCGAGCATGTTGCCCGCATGGTCGCGCACGCGGTAGCGCACCGAGGCGTAGACTTCCACATACTTCGTGGCCATGCCGAACACGCCGGTGAGCCACATCCACAGCACGGCTCCGGGCCCGCCCAGGATGAGTGCCAGTGCGACCCCGACGATATTGCCGGTCCCCACCCGGCAGGCCAGTCCGACGGCGAAGGCCTGGAAGGAGGTGATGCCGCCGTGGCTGCCGTCGCGGGAGCCGATCACTGAGGCGGCGATCGCGTCGGTGTGCCGCACCTGGACGCCCCGGGTCCTGACGGTGAAGAAGATGCCCGCCCCGATGAGGAGCCACATGAGGCCCCAGGAGTAGAGCATGTCGGAGACGGAGGCCAGGACGGCGTCGACCTGGCCCATCCATGAGATGCGCCCCAGAGGTGCCATGAGAATCAGCCCCGCTTCGCCACGTCGTCGGGCTCCCAGATGCCGGGGACCACATCACCGGGCAGGAGGGAGTTGCCGTGGCCCACGAAGGCGGGCTCGGTGATGCCCCGGGCGCGCTGGGACTCGAAGTCCCGCAGGGCTCCGATGACCCAGGGGGCCAGCCGGATGATGACGACGAGGTTGAGCACGCCCAGGAGCCCCAGGGCGATGTCGGACAGGGCCCAGACGACGGGCAGGGTCAGGACGGTGCCGCCGAAGGCGGCAGCGGTCAGGACGATCCCGAAGATCTGCTCGGACCGGCGCTCTCCGCCCAGGAAGTTGACGTTGACCTGCGCGTAGGAGTAGCAGCCCAGCACCGTGGAGAAGACCAGGACGAAGATGAGCACCACCATGGGCCAGGTGGTCCAGGCACCCAGGTGCTCGGCAACGGCCTGCTGGGTGAGAATCGCGCCGACCAGGGAGTCGTCACCAGGATGGTAGGTGTCGGTGGCCAGCAGGATGAGCAGGCCGGTGGCCGTGCACACGAGGATCGTGTCGACGAAGACGCCGAAGGACTGGATCAGGCCCTGGCGCACGGGGTGGGCGACGGTCGCGGTGCCGGCGGCATTGGGGACGGTTCCGAGCCCGGCCTCGTTGGAGAACAGCCCGCGGCGCACGCCGTTGAGCAGCGCCGCGAGGATGCCTCCGGCGGTGCCGAACAGGGCCTGGTTGAGACCGAATGCCCCTTCGAAGACGCTCCCCAGGACCTCCGGGAGCCTGCCGATATTGAGGATGATGACCACCACGGCCATGAGCACGTAGGCGAGCGCCATGATGGGGGCCAGCCACTCCGCGACTCGGGCCACGAGCCGGACCCCTCCCAGGACCACGGGAGCGGTCAGCAGGACGAGAAAGACCCCCACCATCCAGGCCGAGACGCTGGGGACGGTGGCGGTGATGACCTGGGCCAGTGAGTTCGTCTGCACCATGACCACCGTCACGCCGACTGAGACGATGCAGATGGCGGCGAAAATCTTGCCCCACAGGGCCGATCCCAGCCCGTTCTTGATGTAGTAGGCCGGGCCCCCGCGGAAGGTGAAGTCCCGGCCGCGCTCCTTGAAGATCTGGGCGAGCGTGGACTCCACGAAGCTGGTGGCCATGCCGATGAGGGCGACGACCCACATCCAGAGCAAGGCACCGGGGCCGCCTGCCACGATGGCCAGGGCGACTCCGGCGATGTTGCCGATGCCGACGCGCGCGGCCAGCCCCACGGCGAAGGCCTGGAAGGAGGAGATGCCGCCCTGCGCACCGGATCGGGACCCCGACAGCGAGTTGACCATAGTGCCGAAGTGGCGCAGCTGGACCAGACGGCTACGTGTGGTCAGGTAGATGCCGGCCAGGATGAGCAGGGCGGTGAGAAGATAGGTGTAGAAGAAGTCGTCGACGGAGTTGAGCAGGTTCTCGATACTGGTGAGGTTCATGCGTCGGCTCCTGTCGAGGCGGCGGGCTGGCTGCTGGCCGGGGTGGCTGCGGGAACGCCGTCGTCGGCGGTGCCGCCCGCCTCGTCCAGGTGGGTCCTCTCGCCGGTCCAGACGTCACCGGGGAGGTCGCCGGGCAGGTAAGGGTTACCCACACCGCTGAACAGGGGCGTGACTCGTCCCGCCGAGCGCTGGGCGTCCCAGTCCCTGAGTGCCCCCACTCCCCAGCGGGCGAGCCAGATGAGGGCGACCAGGTTGGTCAGGGTCATGATGGCCATGGTGATGTCGACGGTGTTCCACACGACGGTCAGAGAGGCGAGCGCCCCCAGCCCGGTGGAGACCACCGAGACGAGCCGGGGCAGCCAGCGCCACTCGGGCCGCTCGGAGATGAAGGTCATGGAGACCTCGGAGTAGGTGGCCGCGGCGATGATGGAGGAGAAGGCCAGGACGAAGATGACGATGGCCATGGGGACGGCCGTCCAGCTGCCGAGGGCGGCGGCGACGGCGTCGGAGGTCAAGGTGCCCGCGGCCTTGGGGGTCAGCGTGCCGTTCTGGACGAGGGCGGGGCTGTAGACGCCGGAGACCAGGATGATGAAGGCGGTCGCGGTGCACACGATGATGGTGTCGACGAACACGCCGAGGGACTGAATGAGCCCCTGCTGGACGGGGTGGGCCACGGTGGCGGTGGCGGCGGCGAAGGGGGCGGTGCCCTGTCCGGCCTCATTGGAGAACAGGCCGCGGCGGGTCCCGTTGGTCAGGGCGGCGATGATGCCGCCGGTCACCCCTCCGGCGAAGGGCACCGGACCGAAGGCCGAGGAGATGATCGTGACCACAAGTCCCGGGAGCTGGGTGATGTGGAGGGCGACGATGACAACGGCCATGACGACGTAGACCAGGGCCATGATCGGTGCCATCCACTCGGTGACGCGGGCGACCCGGCGCACTCCGCCCAGGATGACCAGGGCGGAGAGTCCCACCAGCACCGCGGCGGCGGCGCTCGGGGGCAGGTGCAGCGGGGAGTCAGGGCCGATGACCCCGGCGACGGCGTTGGACTGGACCATGATGATGGAGAAGCCGCAGGTGAAGATCGTCAGTCCCGCGAAGGCGACACCCAGGGGGCGGCTGCGCATCCCGCGCGCCATGTAGTAGGCGGGCCCGCCGCGGAAGGAGCCGTCGGTGTGGCGGACCTTGAACATCTGGGCCAGGGTCGCCTCGAAGAAGGCGGTGGCCATCCCGACCAGGGCGACCACCCACATCCAGAAGATCGCACCGGGGCCGCCCAGAATGAGGGCGGCGGCCACGCCGAAGACATTGCCGATGCCCACGCGGGCGGCCAGGGAGATCGTGAAGGCCTGGAAGGAGGAGATGCCTCCTTGAGCCCCGGAACGCGACCCGGCCACCTGGCGGAACATGTCCGGCAGGCGGCGGAGCTGCACGAAGCCGGTGCGGACGGTCAGCAGGATCCCGGTACCGACGAGCACCCACATGGTGATGTGGAGCGTGATCCAGTCCGAGACGGCCTCGAGCTGAGCGGCGAGGGCATCCATGGGAGATTCAGCCTTTCACGGTGTCGCGACAGGTGGGGACGGCCCGCATGCTCTCATGAATCGCCGCCCGGAACATAGTGCGGTCGTTCCTCAGGATGCGGGCGCGGCTCCCCAGCATCGGATTCCCGCCCTCCTCCCCGGATCGTTCGTAATCCAGCCCCATGAGACGATAACGCCGTGACCTCCCAGACTGCTCCGGCCCTCAACGCGATGCTCGACGCCCTCATTCCGGCTGACGATCCCGAGCGCGTCCCCGAGCCTGAGGAGATCTACCTGGCCTTCTCGAGCTGGGCGGAGACGACCGGCCGGCCTCTCTACCCGCACCAGGATGAGGCGCTGTCGGAGATCCTTGAGGGCCGCCACGTCATCGCCGCCACCCCGACGGGTTCGGGCAAGTCGATGATCGCGCTGGCAGCCCACACCGCCTCCCTGGCCCGCGGGGGCCGCTCCTACTACACGGCCCCCCTCAAGGCCCTGGTCAGTGAGAAGTTCTTCGAGCTGGTGCGCCTGTTCGGGGCCGATAACGTCGGCATGGTCACCGGGGACACCTCCATCAACGCCGCCGCCCCGATCATCTGCTGCACCGCGGAGATCCTGGCCAACCAGTCCCTACGCGAGGGCGAGGACATGGACGTGGACTGCGTCATCATGGATGAGTTCCACTACTACGCCGACCCGCAGCGCGGCTGGGCCTGGCAGGTGCCCCTCCTGGAGCTGCCCCAGGCGCAGATGGTGCTGCTGTCGGCCACGCTGGGCAACGTCTCCTTCTTTGTGCGGGACCTGCGCGAGCGCACGGGCCGCGAGGTCGCCGTCGTCGACGACGCCGTGCGGCCGGTTCCGTTGGAGATGGAGTACGTCGTCGAGCCGATCGGTGAGCTGCTTCAGCGTCTGGTGGGCCAGGACAAGGCGCCGATCTACGTCGTTCACTTCTCCCAGAAGGAGGCGGTGGAGCGGGCGACCTCCCTGCTGAGCGTGGACCTGGTGCCCAAGTCCCGTAAAGCCGAGGTGGCGAAGGCACTCGGTGACTTCCGCTTCGGGAGCGGTTTCGGGGCCACGCTCTCGCGGCTGCTGCGCGCCGGGATCGGCGTGCACCACGCGGGCATGCTGCCGCGCTACCGGCGGCTGGTGGAGCGCCTGGCCCGCGAGGGACTGCTGTCCGTCATCTGCGGCACGGACACGCTCGGGGTGGGGATCAACGTGCCGATCCGCTCAGTGGTCATGACCTCCCTGGTGAAGTTCGACGGCTCCAAGGAGCGTCACCTCACTGCCCGCGAGTTCCACCAGATCGCAGGGCGGGCCGGGCGCGCCGGCTTCGACACCCGCGGCTACGTCTCCGTCCAGGCCCCCGAGCACGTCATCGAGAACGCCAAGGCGCTGGCCAAGGCCGGCGACGACGAGCGCAAGCGCCGCAAGATCGTGCGCAAGAAGGCACCTGAGGGGCGCGTCAACTGGACGGACAAGACCTTCGAGCGGCTGCGCGACGCAGCCCCGGAGACACTGACCAGCCAGTTCCAGGTCACCACCACCATGGTGCTCAATCTCATGGAGCGCGCCGGGGACCCGGTGGCGGCGATGGCGGAACTGCTGGAACGCGCCCACGAGCCCGAGGCCCAGCGGCGCCGCCACGTGCGACGCGCCCTGGAGATCTACTTGTCCCTGCGCACGGCGGGCGTCCTCACGCATGTCTCCAGCGCCCAGGCCGCCGCCGATGGGCGCCCCCGGCTGCGCCTGGCCGTGGACCTGCCGGCCGACTTCGCCCTCAACCAGCCCCTGGCGCCCTTCGCCCTGGCGGCCATGGACCTGCTGAACGTGGAGGCCCCGGAGCACACGGTCGACGTCGTCAGCGTCGTCGAGGCCACCCTGGACGATCCGCGCCCGCTGCTCTATGCCCAGCAGCGCGCCGCCCGCGGCGAGGCGATCGCCGCGATGAAGGCCGAGGGCATGGACTACGAGGAGCGCATGGCCGCCCTGGAGGAGGTCACCTGGCCCCAGCCGCTGGCCGAGCTACTCACTCCTGCTCTGGAGATGTACAAGCAGGCCAACCCGTGGATCGCCGAGCACGAGCTGGCGCCCAAGTCGGTGGTGCGCGAGATGGTGGAGAACGCGATGACCTTCTCCGACCTCATCTCCCGCTACGAGCTGGGCCGCAGCGAGGGCGTGGTGCTGCGCTACCTGACCGACGCCTACCGGGCGCTGCGCCAGGTCGTGCCCGAGGAGCACCGCACTCCTGAGGTGGTCGAGCTCATCGACTGGCTGGGGGCGCTCGTGCGCGCCGTCGACTCCTCCTTGCTCGATGAGTGGGAGGCGCTCGGTCAGGCGCAGGCGGGCAAGGCCGGCGAGGCCGCCGGCCTGCTGGAGGGCGACCGTCCCGGCGCGGACGACTCATCCGGGGTGGAGCGGGCCTTCGGCGCGGACGAGGACGGGACGGTGGCCTTCACTCGCAACCGTCACGCCTTCCGGGTGGCGGTGCGCCGGGAGATGTTCCGGCGCGTGGAGCTCATGGCGCGCGACGACGTCAAGGCCCTGGGCCGTCTGGACGCCTCCTCCGGCTGGGGCGAGGACCGCTGGGACGAGGTGCTGGGCCGTTACTGGGACGAGTACGACTGGATCGGCACGGACACCTCGGCTCGGGCGATCTCGCTGGCGCCGCTCGACGAGGCCCCCGATGAGACGGCCCTGGCGACAGCCGGGGTCAGTGAGCGCCTGCGCGAGGCCCTGGATGCCTCTGGCAGGCAGGTGTGGCTGGCCACGCAGGTCCTGGAGGACCCCGACGGCGATCACGACTGGCGGCTGACGGCCCTGGTGGATCTGGCCGAGTGCGACCGGGAGGGGCGCGCGGTCGTCCACCTGCTGTCCGTGGGCCCGCAGCAGGGTTAACCCGCCTCGTTGGCTTCCACGACGGACCTGACCGGCTGGCGCAGGACGGTT
>OLOB01000755.1_pt1 | contig 23861 bp, 54 predicted proteins | sample 1671911 | NCBI WGS metagenome assembly OLOB01 (sample SAMEA3136625, study PRJEB25190) | human gut metagenome | biome: human gut; feature: human-associated habitat; material: faeces | place: Austria | collected 2013
TGGCTAAGCTAGGAGCTATTGTTACTGTTAATGATGGAAAAGCATTTGAGGAAAAATTTATAAATCAACAAAATTCAGAAAGTAGAACAATAAACGAAACTTTAGACCTAGGTTGGGAAGTTTTAAAAATTTTACCTAAAGAAGAATGGGACAAAATAAGTGTAAATAATTAAAGAGGTACAAAAAATGGATACATCAGCATTACCAACTAAAAATAATTTAATGAAAATAAAAAGCAAGTTAAATCTATCTATGCAAGGACATGACCTATTAGAAAAAAAGAAAATAATTCTAGAAATGGAAAAAGAAAAATACGCAAAAAAAATGAATCACTCCTACACCTTCGGCGCTTTCCCGACGATTGAACTGCTGAAAAATCAGCCGGAACATGTGCTGAAAGTCCTGCTTCACCCGGATATGAACAGTGAGACTCAACTGGAGATCATCACTGATCTGTGTAACCGGCACAATATACCGATCGAACGGGCCGCAAAAGTGGTTGAAAAGCTCAGAGACAAAGAGAACATCTTCGCTGTCGGTGTGTTTGAAAAATACACGAACCAGCTGGATCCAACAGCGGATCATATCGTTCTTGTTAACCCGAGTGATATGGGGAATATGGGAACGATCATCCGGACAAGCATCGGTTTTGGTATCGAAAATCTTGCGATCATAGAGCCAGGTGTGGATGTATTTAACCCGAAAGTAGTACGGGCCTCGATGGGATCTTTGTTTCAGTTGAATTTCTGTTATTTTCCAAGCTTTGAAGCCTACAAAGAACAGGCGGGTAACAGAAGCCTTTATCCGTTTATGCTAAAGGGAGCTGTGCCGTTGCAGGAGCTTCAGAGAGACACCACTGAGACCTACTCCCTGATCTTCGGAAATGAAGCCACCGGACTGCCGGACAGTTTTGCGGATGAAGGCCAAAGTGTGGTGATCCGTCATACCGATCATATCGATTCGTTAAACCTGGCGCTGGCTACCGGCATCGGTATCTACGAATTCACAAAATGATAAAAATAACTAAAAAAGATATAAAAAATATCTAAAAAAAGACAGGTTTCGAGCCGGGAAATTTTAAGAAAACCTGGAAAAATGAAAAATAGCATAAAAAATACACAGGATTTTGTGAATAATAAAACGACTAATGGTCAGTTTTGCTAAAATACGAGAAAAATTGACAAAAACAAACATGAAAAATAGGAATGTTGACAAATGAAAAATTCAGAAGTAAAATTTGTAAAACTTCGGATTTATGGAGAGGATATAAATTAAGAAGTTTTAAGTGACTATTCAGTAGATAATATCCCACGAGGGTACTGAACAGTTATGTTTTGCTTATTAAAAGTTAAGGAAAGGGAGGGAGAGAAACGGATTTAGCAAGTAAATTACTGGAAGAGCTGAACTGTGACACTGCCTTTACGATCCCCCTGTTTGGAGGAATTGAAATCGCAGAGTCGGTGGTTGTAACCTGGATCATTATGGCTGCACTGGTAATAATTTCCATATTACTTACACGCAATCTCCAGGTGGAACCTGAAAACATCAGTAAACGCCAGCTGGCACTGGAAACAGTGATCGGTGTCATACAGGATTTCTTCAAAGATATTCTTGGAGAAAAAGGAAAAATGTATATTCCTTATCTGATGTCGGTGGCCATTTATATTGGCGTAGCCAATCTGATTGGTATTCTGGGATTTAAACCACCAACTAAAGACATGAATGTAACAGCAGCTCTGGCAATCATGAGCATTGTATTAATTGAATTTGCCGGAATCCATGCAAAAGGCGGAAAAAAGTGGCTGAAGAGTTTTGCAGAACCTACACCGGTGGTGTTGCCGATCAACATCCTGGAAATCTTCATCCGACCGGTATCCCTTTGTATGCGATTATTCGGTAACGTACTGGGTTCCTTCGTTGTCATGAAACTGATCGAAGCAGTAGCCCCTGTACTGGTGCCTGTACCGTTGACCTGTTATTTTGATATTTTCGACGGACTGATCCAGGCATATGTGTTTGTCTTTCTGACAGCACTGTTTATCAAAGAAGCTATTGAGTAAACTTAATTGGAAAAGAGAAAAGGAGAAAACATTATGGAAAATATTTTAACAGGCAAAACCAATTATGCCAAAATTGCAAAATCGCTCTACCAAAGAGCAAAATATCAACAAAAACAATTTGGACGAACACAATTTGAAATTTCAGATTTTAACGTTTTCCAATCGTTTCTTGATATAAAGCCAAATGCGATATTTTATGATATCACACAAGTAGTTACAGCCTTAAACGAAATTAAAGGTTGTAATGCCGTACATAAAATTGTCGGAGACGTACTAGAAGAAGAAGACATGATTGAGCTTACTTTAATAAAATAACACCGCAAGGCCCATCCCATCCAGGGATGATCGGTGCAAGTCCGATGCGTAGAAATACGCGGCGCTCATGGTGCACATAACGACATCATCCCCGAAAACCATTAATATTGCTAGGGGTCCCATGGCAGGGAAAGGAGAAACCGTTATGAAAAATGTTAAATCATGGATCGACGAGCTCGATCGAGTATCAAAAGAGAGACAACTCTCCCGTTACGACCAACTTTTGCTGGATGCAGCAGAAGTACAACTGCTCTTGGGCAACCTGGGAGCAGCTGGTGATCTAATTCATAAGGTTACTGATTATTATATTGTGAGGACGTTTGAGCGTCTCACAGAAGAGGAAGAGGAGGGATAACAAAATGAAAAATATAAAGCATTATAGTTTTGTGTTCAGCAACAACAATGGTGTAACCGTCGCAACGATGACGCTGGCAACGCCGGTGAAAATTAACGTATTTAAACTTGGTGACGATTTGTCGATGTCACTGATACATCAACTTAAGATCAACGTGACATATCAAGTCACCGTCGACAATATCGACTAAGGAGTATTTATGATAATTTATACTCTTTTTATCAACAACAAGCAAAAAGATTATACCAACAAGCGCCGCGCTTATGCGGTGGCGAAACTCTTTAACGTAGTGGTTTTTACCCATGAACGATATTTATACACCTTGGAGGAGGTGTTAAATATAAAAACAAAAAATTTTTCATAGGAGGTCAGTATTATGACAAAAACCGAATTTTTGAATCAAATCAACAAACTCTTCCCCAATGACGCTGAAATTCTCACACGAGACGAGATTGAACAACAACGCCAAGAGGTTGTAGATCTGAAGGAGCACATCAAAGCACTCGACGAACAATTGAGCGATTTATACCACATAGGGTATGAGTCGTGGGATAGCGGCGCGGAGTGGGCAATTCAAATTATCAAATGTTTATTGTTACAAGAACATTGTAACGACAACACTATCACATTAACCCGAGATGAGTTAATGCGTGATGTTGTTGGGTATGTTAAAAATATCCTCAATAATCGTTATAGGGGGTGAACTAATGGCATACAAGCAAATCACCATCGAGGAATACCTCGAGGAAAATGTATCAACTATGGACGACGATCCGTGCAAAGACTGCACAAATCACTCGTGCGAGTGGGGAACCTGCTCGCAAGCAAGGAGGTGAGCCAAATGCTTATCCACGACCTAACAAATTATATCAACCAACACAAAGACGACAATATTAAAGTCGTCGTCAAACAACATCCATTAAGTGGGATGGAAGATTCACAAGTATTGCTAACGTTTAAGCGACAGAAGGTAAAAATCTCTTTAGCACAATTTTCACCCGAAGGCTATATGTATCTGTGTATTATAGCCAAGAAAACCCCGAGTGGGCTGCCAGCGGGAAGCAAGCTGTCCGGAGGCACATACAACTGGACAGAAGTTTATTGTAGTCCTTTCTGCAATAAACTTGATCAAATTTATACTCTGATCACAAGAATGGCCGATCATACTGATCGGTTCTATGATAGGTCAATGCCTATCGGTATTAAAACAGCCTGTGAAAGGGTCGTCAACATTTAATTAAAAAACTATTATTAAAGGAGGACATATATATGTCAATTAAAATCAACCAAACAGAGCAACCCCAAACCATCATCGATGCACAAAACAAGATGAAAGCCAATCCTAATATCAATCTCGGAACTGACGAAATTGTATTCCCCGATGGGAGTAGAGAAAAGTTTGATTATAATGGTGAGGCCGACAGGCAAGCCGCAATCGATTTCGCACAAATTTGTCTTGATGTGTGCGCTGGCGACAGTTATAAGGCTAAACGTATGATGGCTTCTTGTTATCTATTGCTGAAGAACGGCTATACCGTCGACGAAATTGTCCCGTCTGCGGAAAGTAAGATAGATACCGAAACTTATATTGACTATAAGAAAGGTGTCTTACTCACGCCGCAAGCGACAGTTGTCTCTTCTCTCACCGAGGATGAGCTTAAATCTACTAAGGGCAAAAAGAACGCCCTTACCAAATCGCTTTTGCTTGAGAGGGCAAAGGTGGATTATCTGGAGGACACTCTCGAATATTACGAGAGTTAATCACCGCAAGGCCCGCGCGAAAGCGTGAACGGTGCAAGTCCGTTGCCCTCTTAGGAGGGTGGCGCTCATGGTGTTCATAATGGCATCATCTTCGTAAAATAAAAATCTTGCTAATCGAAGACTAATGGCATAGAAAGGAGAATCATTATGAAAAATTACATTATCGCCACAGTTAAAGCTACGTTCTACAATGTAGAAAAACAAGTGCCAGTTGCCCCAACCCATCCGATGGATCAAGCCGAGTGGGATGAAAACGTTGTCACTGAAACAGTGTTTCAAAACGTCGTGGAAGAATTCCACTCCTTGCCGCGCAGGAACACTGCAGCAGCAATGGAGGAGGCCAAATGGCTGGCCTTGCGGAAAGGTTGGTCAATGCGCCGCAATGACTATGAGATCGAAATCGAAGAACTACCTACCAAAGCGGTGTCGGTTTACGAGGAAGAAGACCTCGTAAAATTGCATCAAGGCAACAAGGTAGAAAAATTTGCCTTATTGCAAACGCTTGTTCCCGGACAAGAAATCAAATCATATACAAAACGTTATTGGATGTTAAATCCTCAAACGTTTGAACCCGTCCGTACGACGGTGACGATGTACAAAGAGGGCAACATCAACCCCGACTTCGAAAACGAAGAGGGTACCGGGAAATGGTACTACTTAAATGAAGAGGAGTGTCTCTTCACCGGCGACGAGAGCTGCCGCAAACATATAAATAAACATAGAAATATTTGGTTGTTCTAAAAAAAAAAAGAAAAGGAGATACAAAAATGAGAGATATTACGAAAATTATCAAAAATATTGTTACAAAAGAACCCACCCCCGACGCAAAATGCGCACCCAAAATTATCTTACATTGGTCTACAAAAACCGAGGGACAAATCTATCATGATTTGTCAACCGGCAAAAGATTATCATATGATGAAAGTAAGGTATTTTTGAAATGGGAGAATTTATCTTCCCTATATTTACAATATTCCGCAGGCGCGACCCCGCGATTGACGTATATTAAATACCATCGCAGACAAAACGTGATGGAATTGGCATATGTGAATATTCCAATGAATCGCGCTAAACCTAGCGAAATTCGTACGTTTGAATATAACAAGAATTGGTCGGGCAATACCGAGAGGTATTTTGTTGATTTGTCACAATATCCTCGCCGACTGTTTAGGAGCGACGGCTCGCACGCCTCAATGGAGACCGTCAAAGACATTTTACACGATACAAGTATGCACAGAAGAGCTCAAATTTACAATGAGCTTTTCCCCGACGATAAAATTGAGTATGCGAATTTTTCGTGGACAAAAGTTGAGTATGTCACGAAATATTTGACGTATCAAAGGCAGCTCACGATTAACACATCTAAAACTGCTAAAGCAGTGTTGATTGCCAAAGGAAATAACTTGCTCTCCCAAGCACCTACAGTATTTCCAGATAACACCTTCAATGTGGGTATTGTTAGGAATTTCCCTGGTATATCCATGGTAGAAGCAAAGACAAGGTGGGGAGAATCAATGAGATTTTATTACGATGGCAAAAATTTCGCGGCCGCAAAAGCGCCAAACTATGATGTAAGCTGTGCGTACTCCAGCCTGAAAGACGTAACAATTTACAATCCCGAAGATTTAAAATATGGGATGTTTAAGAAATATGCTGGTTTATTTGCTAAACCGGTCATAAAGCAAACTAGCTGGTGTGGTGACAACTACTACTATTGTGAAAATCCAGACAACACAAAATTTAGCACACTAAAAGCGTTGGCCATAATTGTAAAAAATCCAATGTACGAACAATTAGCAAAATCATATAAAGGGATCCAACTAATTAACACACTGGACCCATGTTGCCAAACCGAGATTTTTGGGTCAAACCTCAATCAAAAAGCAACAACTGTTGATAAATGGTTGGGTTTAAACAAATATCAACTTGGGCACTTAATATCTGCCCAATATACAAACGCTTATTATACAAATCGCACAAAAATCGCAACATTTCGTAAGATTGTTGGCGCTAATGCCGCATCGCTAGATAATCAAACAACTGACATATATATCAACAATTTGGAGCGTTTACAAGACTTAACAGAAAATATTTATAATACGCCAGAAACGACCGCTTGGATAAATCAAATGTTACCTAAAGTTATAAAGCATCCCCAAGTAACCCATAATATTGATCTATTGTTAGACACATCTCGAACATGGAGATCGTTAGATTGGCCGCGCCCTGAGCTGCCAGTCGTTGCCGTCTCCGAATTACACCGATTGCACGATTTGTACACACGCTTGCTGAACGAACAACAACAACAGAGACGAGCAATGTATGCTGAAGAAGCTCGCCAAAGAGAGGAAAGGATACAGAAAGAAAACAAACCAAAGTTGGAATTCAGAGGACAGCTTGAGTACGACGATGAAAATTATCTCATCAGACTACCAAAAGATGAAGACGAAATATGCAAAGAAGGTATGTCCCTTCATCATTGTGTCGGAGGTTACGCACATGAGCACAGTATCGGTTCTACAACTATTATGTTCTTGCGTAAAAAGTCGGAACCCGATAAACCTTTCTACACAATTGAAGTAGAAATTGGAGTCGCCGATGGCAAGGTGGCTGGATTACGGATTCGCCAGACACACGGGTTTGGGAATAAGTGGCTGGGTAATGACCCAGAAGCGATTCCTACCGTTGTAAGATGGTTACGTCAAAATAATATTGAATGTAACGAAGCAATTCTAACTTCAACTTCTACCCAATATGGGATGGGAAGTAGTTTCATTAAAATGCCCGAAGTGGCATAAAGTAGGTATGTATGATAGCACGTTATCTTAAATATGGCAATGACTGCCTATTGTATCAAACAATTGTCCTTGAAGACAACATCATAATTACCATCAACCGCGAAAAAGGCGGTTGGTGTGATAAAGCACCAAGAGTGTCAACCAAAGTATATGACACTCGTCTTGAAGCAAAAACAGCTTTTAAACAATTGTGCAACGAGCTTGCACAAGAATATACCAAAATTTAGGAGGTAGCAAAATGAAAAATCAACTTTTACAAGAGACCGCAGCAGGTCTCGCAATGGCAACGGCGTTCACAGACGGTGACTTCAAAGGGATATCTATTATCCTTAACACTGAAGGTGGACAAGCAGAAGTCCGTCTCGACGTTACGTCAGACGGTGAAGCAAGAGTCTTTGCCTACAAGGTAGGCGAAGATGAACCCAGTGACACAATCGTGTTGAATTAAAGGAGGTACAATATGGAAAATATAACATTTAATCAAGAACAGCAAGAACAAATTAAACAAAACGCTCTCGCAATTGAGCGTTACATCGTCGAAAACGTCGTCCCGCGTCTTGCGGGCGGCGTTCGCCTCGAGTTTGGTGGTACTTACCACTGCCCGAGAACGGGGGCGACAACCCCAATGTATGTTCTGGTCATCAAACCCGAGCTTTATAATTTTTGCTCGGGTTGGAACAAATATCAAAAAGCTCATGTCGGGCTTGAAAAAATGTTTGGACCTGCAATAATTTTAGAAGAACGTTGCTGCGCAGACGATCTATACGCTCTTCTTCAAAATTGGCCTTCACTTAAAGCCAGATTAGAGCAAATAATTGCCAACCAAGACGCAGCCAATGCGTTTATAAATAATTTTAAAGTTTAAGGAGGTAACAACCATGAGAACAATTCAAGCACGTATTCACTCTCTCGGCGGTCAATTCGCCGAAGTCACCATCGTCAGCGAAAACGGATGTAATGACGTTATCGTCGATTACAAAGGTATTCGCTGCACAGCAATCTACAATCCGTTTGTGGGTTGTTATTACGTAGATGACATCTACGGTATTATAGGGAGTGCTGGAAAATGACAAGACAAGAAATGATTAACACACTTGAAGAAATCAAAAACGAACTCGCGCTGGGCAACAATGACGAATTAACCGACTACGCAAGAAAGTGGACGTATATATTTGTTGATCAAGCGATCGAACGTCTACAAGAAAATCGCGAGGCACACAATATCGAACAATTTTAAGGAGGGTCATAGAGATGACGATTGAACAAAAACAAGCATTATTACTTACCGCATTGGTTGAAGACCTTTGCGAAGAATCTTCTGCAGAAGAAGTATTCGAACGATTGATCGCAGTCGGTGAAAACTTTGGTATCACCGAAGACGACATCATCGAAATGGGATTTGCCCCAATGGATGATGAAGAATTTTAAAGGAGGGTCATATATATGACATTTAAAGAACAACTCAAAATAGCTGAAGACAACAATCTTTCAATCCTCGATCTTGAAGTCGCGAACGAATGCGACTGTGTATTCGATTTTGAGTACACTGACCACGAGTTTGAAAAACTTTGCACATACGTTAGACACGCATATTTGAAAGCAGAAGAGATGACCGTTACGGCACTCGTTCATTGTGCTAACGATCTTATCACTGAAGAAAATAAGTCAATTGACCAAATCTGCGAGATGAACATCTACGACTTCATCTTGAAGGCAAGTTGGTATCTATAAGAAGGAGGTAAAAACAATGGTAAAACTCACACCGGCACAACTCGAAATGGTAATGAAACCTGAAAACGTTGCAGAAAGAGTAGAACTTCTTAAGGCTATGGACGTTATCGTCCGTAGTCTTAACGATGAAAGCGTGATGGACCTCTGGCTCACCAACGGGGTTCCCGACGGAGCTGATGATTCAGATTATGAATCCATCGCAGAAGACGTCGCAACCCCCGAAGATGAGGATGGCGACACTTCTTGCTTTGAAGAATGTTGTCGCTGCTTTACGGCGTGCATCGCCGCAGGAGCAAAACACGGCTATTATAGCGGCGGAGTGCTCGGTGACATTCGCCCCGTTGCGAAAATCAAAAAGTCCATCGCGACATGGGCAAACATCCAAACGGAAGGACATCTCTTCCGTTGGCACATCGAAAGTCTCAACATGAGTGGCGTGGTCACTTCAAAGAGCACAGTCGCCCCGACAGAGAGAGTTCTCAAATATGTCAAAGAACATTTCCTTGAAAAAGGCGATCCCGACAAAGAGAAGATTGAGAATCTCTCTGAAGACGATATCCAAGTATGGATTGACTGCTTGGATGACGATTACGACAAAAATAACGACGGTGTACTCGTCGTAAGTTATTAAAGGAGGTACAATATATGTACAGAAACGTTTTAGCCGTCATCGATGTCGATGACACAATCAACGATGGTCAAGTGATTGACACATTAGAGCAAAAAATGGACGGAGACATAAACGTCCATCTCGACAGCGCTGTTATTCTTGATGAAGACAGCGACAGTATGCACGAGCGCTATCTGCGTTATCTGCAAGACTGGATTATTGATCATTGTGATGACTATTTTGAAGGCAGCTCTCCGGCGTGCTTTGAAGAATGGAAAGACAATGAATACGCCTACAACAATTAAAGGAGGATATATATGTTTACTGAAAAAACAGCACAAGGTTATCAAATTGTTACAATCATTCCCGACGGCAATCGCGAACACGCTATCATAAAACGTGATATGTTTTGGGGTGATGACTACTTCGTCGGCCTCGGTTACAATCGGGCTGATGGGACTTGGAGTCAAGGACTATATTCGTTCAGTACCGCAGACGATGCGCTTCAAGCGTTAATTGAAGAGAAATATTCTTTTACAAAGAACTCACTCATTAAACGTTTGTTGCGCTATGTGGAAGCCAATTCCGATGGTGCGGAAGAATTGTATCAAACGCTCATTGGAGAAATCCAAATGACCGAAAGCGAAATCGCGGATTGGGGATATGGCTATTGTATCCCCGAAAAGGAGGATTAATAATGAAAACGATTAGTATTATGAAAATGGGTTTCACTGTTGGAATCTATATCGACAACAACTGTAATGTCGACATAACCATCAACAGCGAAACCGTTATGACGTGTGATGGAACAGTCATATTGTTTAATGCTGCTCTTGACGGCGTTACCCCTCTTGAATGGGTTATGGCTTTTGTCGCTGAACCGCTCGAAACAGTGGAGACACTTGAACAAGTTCTTAACGAACTTGAACTATCATACGCAATCGGAGATACGGTTTATGACCTAATTGATGATTACGCGGCAAGTGACGCGTACTCGGAAGAAGATGTTGCCCTGCTACGGGCGATGTCACCCGAACGCCTGCAAGAGGTGTTCAGATGCACCAACGGAATCGCATTTATTAAAACTAGAAATCAATACGCCCTTGTGTGGGTGGAGAAACAAGGAGGTTTATATGAAACAAACAATTTTACATCAAAAACTCAAATCTTTTCTCGATGAGAAATACGGCCCGTGGGCTTGGGACGAAAAGTCCCAGTGCTACTACGACGAAGCTTATCGTTCTTATGATGATATCATCGACGATAAAACCATCGGCTACATTTTAGATTCAAACTATCCTATGGAAGAGTTAGAAGATAAATGCTACGACTGGTTTGAAGACACCGCGTCGCAGTGTGAAATGGAGCTCCTTACAGAGTTTAAGCAAACTCTCACCCGTCAGTCATGGGACGACGACAAAATCCGTGAAGAACTCGAATCAATGTGGTATTTCAAATATCCAATTGATGAGTATCTGGAACAAGAGGTCGACGTCGACATTTGTATCGACACGGGCGATGCAAATTACGACTACACGCTCAATGCGGTCTATCCACATTACAATGGTCGTGAGGGAGACGAGATCGATGACGACGCCTCATTGGTATGGTTGGCAAAAACTCAAGGTTACTCAAAAGAACAACTTCAACACGCGTTCAATACGTTCGAGGACAGCCTTGAACGTCACGGTTTCTTAGAAACTGTATACGACGAGGTGCTCAATTGTTCAACACCAATGCCAGCACTCGTGTTTCCCGTAAAAATGTCTCTTGGTAAGTTAATTGAACTGTATGAAGTTATGCACAAGAGAGACCAAGAAGGATACGAGTGGTATTCCGAAAACCGTGAAGATTGTGGTTCAATCATCGTCGGCAAAAACGTTGATTGTACACTTTACGATTTTTGGGATGGCGGCGGAGGATGCTGGGGAATCGAACTTGAAAAAGATGTCGAAATCCCTATTAAGTATATCCGAAGTGCTGAACCCGACGGGGCGAAAACATATTCAATGCAATCCTGTTACGGTTGCGACAGCAGTTGTTGGAAAGACGCCATCAAAGAGTATAAGTTCTAAACCAAACACGATGTGCTATCGACGTTACGGGCAAAATAAATAAATAGGAGAATTCAATTATGGCAAAAAAATGTATTTACTTAGTGGTCATTGACTACGCAGATCGTAGTGGCAACAGTGATCAAACAATCAAGGCGTTCGAGCGCCAAGAGGCCGCAAAGGCATTGTATGACATTTGCGTCAAAGAGACGAAAATGAACGACTATCCAGAATACTTTGATAGCGACGGGAATTTCAAAGAAGACGAATACGGCGACGTATTCGTTTGTGATGAGTTTGGCGGGCCAGAAGGCGAATCATTTTCGTTTTATGAAGATGGATGGTATAAGCAAGAGCACTATACCGTGTATTGGCGCGAACTTGAAGTGCTCGAATAAGTGAAACAAAAAGGAGAAAACACAAATGGTTCAAATTTATCAACAACACAAAACAGAAGCAAGAGAACAAGCCATCGAATGGCAACGCGAATTCGAGAATCAAAATTACTCCTGGGCGGAACTTGCCGCCTGGGCAGCACATTTTGAGAGACTCGGCAAACGATACGGACTCTTAAAAGAGTTTAAAGAAAACGGTATTTGTTAAGGAGGTAATAAACTATGCCGAACTGGTGTGAAAACACATTATTAATCAAAGGAACGCAAGAACAAATAGTCGACTTTAACAAAAGATATCTTCCTAACGGAATCTTTTCTTTTGAAAACATCATTCCCTCTCCACAAACTATAGAGGAATGTCCCGAAGACTATATTCTTCACAATGAAGAAGAAGCAAACAAACACGCTCTTTATTGGGACCCAACACAACCCAGAAATTGGTTCAATTGGTATGATTGGAATTGTCATTATTGGGGGTGCAAATGGGACGCTACGGTAGTGAGTATCGAACAGAATGAAGATTCTATCAAAATCTTCTTCGAAACCGCATGGAGTCCCTCCATCCCCATCATTACCAAACTTATCGAGGATAACCCGCAACTTGAAATCGAATGTGAGTATTTTGAACCAGGGATGTGGTTTGCAGGAACAATTACGAAAGAAGGTTTGAAAGAGCTTTCTGACGAAGAGATGGAGAAAATGTATCCAGAATGGTGTGAACCAGTGGAAGAATAAAGGAGGTATATATGAACAAACAAACGCAAATGAAACAATTGAGCCAATGGCTTAAAGAAAGTGTCGATTGGTTAATCGACCGTCAAGAAGGTTGTTGTACTTTTACCTTGGACGACCACCTCGCCGTGTGTGTTGGTTGGTCGGAAGGCTACGGACACGAACCTCGTGAAGACGTAATTCAAGGCATTGACGATTTGGATTACGCCGTCAACGTCGCCCTTAAAGTCTGGACTTCAGATAGTACGAGAACCGATCTTGACTACATTAACTTCCCGTATTACCCAAACGGGGATGTGGCCGATTTCTCAGTATCAATTTCTAAAGATGAAGATTACGACCAGTTAGCGGAATATTTCCTTAAAGTATATGAAGGTTTTAAATCCGTCGTAATTTCAGATAATGGCGAAATCACTGAAAACCCCAATCTCGATTATGAAATTGAAGGACGTTATTTCACCTGGTATGAAATCGATCGCACCAACGTAGGCAAAGATACGTATGTATTATTTGAATCTTGTGAATACGGCGATGAAGCCGGCGCCATCCTGGTCCAGCTTCCAAATACCCCGTTGGAAATTAAGAGATTATCCACCGGCGAACTCGTGTATGTAATTCCAGAAGACTGCGAAATTGCAGAGACTTGGAGTGACATCATCACCACTTTAGAGGATAACAACATCTTATAATCACAAGCTGCCTTGGGACACTTTCCCGCATAGAAAGCCGAAAAAGGAAATTTTATGGAACAATATTACACTTGGCTCGACAGCGAAGGCGCAGAAGACGAAGATGACGTTGAATACGACGTCGCGCTCGGTTGTAACGAAGACGATTACGTGCTCGCATCGGACGGGAATATCAAAATTAAAAGGTCGCTTGTTTACGAATCATTCTGCCAAGTCGGGGAAGCACTGAGAATTTGGTTCGTTGACGAAGAGGACCCGTTACACACTTACCGCGTAGTTAAAGTAACCGATGATGAAGTAATTGCAGAATTCATCAGATAAGGAGTAATTATGGATATGGAAAATTTGAATCAACAATTAAGAAATCGATTCGGGGACAAAATCAAAGTCCAAATAAAATCCGTCAAAGGCGGTTATGTGTATACAACCAAACACGGATACAGCCAAAAATTCAATAATCCAAACGACGCATATGAAGGCGCAAAAGATTATCTAGATAATATCGAATTATATATCTAAACAAAACGGTCGGGGTCGCAAAGTCGGCTTAAAAACCAAACCCGACTGTCCCGAAAGGGAAAGGCATAAATATGAAAACTTTTTACATTTCGGTCACCGAGACCTTAAAAAGAACCGTCGAAGTCCACGCTACAGACGTATGGGATGCAATTCAAAAAGTAAGCGACGCTTACAATGATGAGCAAATTGTTCTTGATTCGGACGATTACGTTGACACCGCTTTCGATAATGTTACAGATGACATAACCTACAACTACGAACTCGGCGGAATGCCAAAGTTCTACGAAGTTCAATAAAATACTATTCAAGGAGGTAAATATGTATAATTATTATTATAATCAAGAAACACAAGAACTCACAATCTATGAAAATAATTGTGTTCTAGCAACAATTAGCAACGTCGACGAGAAACAAACAGATGCAATGTTCCAAGATGTTGTGTATGAATTGAGGGAAATTAATTTATAAATCAAAAGGAGACCAAAGATATGTTAAGCAAAATAGCAGAAAGAAACATTAAATGCATCATTATTAATACTTACGAAGAAGAAGCCAAATTCCAAGATGAGGATTTCGACGATTTCTACATCTTCGTATCCACAATAACCGCTTATGGATATTCAAGAGACGAAATCGAAGAATTCGCGACGAAATATGGTATTGACATCAATCCCGACGACGGAGATCCTGACGATGAATACGATATGGGCGGCTCGCTCGAAGTAAATAGAGTAAAAATAGACGAATTGAAAAAATTATAAGGAGGTGTCTAAATGATACAAAGATTAGGAAGAACCATTTGTGTCAGATGCAGCGAAATAGTATGGGACACAGACGGCGACAAAAAATTAGCAAAAACCTTACCTCACAGTTGTGATATCAACATTGAGGATTACGTAGATGGCGATGATTTGGATGATGAAATCGCCAATGCTCTTTCCGATTTAACCGGATTCTGCGTAGAAGGATTCAATTATACAATTAAAAATAATAAATAAAAAGGAGATAACAAATTATGGAATTTAATTCAATTTACAAAAACGGTAAACCCGATTACTTCTTCATCACGATTGATAGCAAAAAAGGTGAACGCGCTTTCATTCAGCCGTACTTCATCGTTACCGACATTGATCACCCGCGTCGTGGTCGTATCAAAGAAATGAACGTTCTCGCGAATATGAACGATGTCATCGTTTATTACGGCAAAGCGACGCACGGTTATGGGTATTCACACTCGGCTGACGTTTACGGTGAGCTCATCGACATTATCAAAGATTCCTACGGGAAAGAGTTGACAGAGGCTGAGAACAAAGAGCTTAGTAAAATCAACACTCACGATGATGAGCTAACGGTGTCACCCAAATTGCTCGAACATCTTGCAGAGCTCAATAAAGCTGCACTCGACAAGAAATTCGCAAATCTTTAATACTATTACTCACAGGCGCTTGATAGATTCGGGCGCCTGTGATATAATATTACACAACTTATTTTAGGCCATTAAAAGGAGGTATTACTATGGCACTTAGAACAACTGATGGATTGGCCATCTGCAACAAAGATGATTATGACTTTTTCTTCGACAATTATACGAACAATGACATGAAAAATCCTTATTCAGATAAGGAAGTCGAAAAGATTGTGGATGAATGGGAAGACCTTATACTCGGCAACGACACGTTCTGGGATATGTACTGGGATATGTTGAGAGAGGCTGTCAATGAACATTCTCGTAAAATTGCTGAGCAATGTAAGAAAGTTTAGAAGGTGGTTTTATGGAACTCACAAACTACAAAACGTATAAAAAAGAGATGGAACGCATCGGCTACGACGCAGATATAACGCTCGACATGATCGAGCGTTGGGCGTCTGAATGCGACGGAAGTTATGGCTCACGCGATATTAATTATTGCGACAATTATCACCACGATTTTGCATTTGACTTGGTACGACCGGCGTATTGGGAAATTTGCGACGAAGCTACAGATCGTAGAATTTGCGTTGACAAATGTACGAATTGTGGCAATTTGAAGCCTGGTACTTATATAGGGGATGTGGTAATCGAACCTATATACAGATTTAGAAAATAATAGGAGGTATCTAAATGCAAAACTCTAATTTAATTACTATCAACAACGAAAAAGTTGGCGTATTCTACATCGAACCTTACGATGAAGCCCTCCGTGAGGAACCTGATCGTATTAAAGTTTATGATTCCGATGGAAAATATTTCTCATATATATATGATGGAGATATTATCCCACTGAGTTTACAAAAATACAACAACCTTATCGCCCTACTCGAAGCAGCTCCTAATATTGTGGATGTAATTGATATTGTGGGTGAAACCGGTGGCGAGTTTGTAGGCCCAAAAGAAGCAATGCTTGAATATTTACACGAAAATCTCAATTGGGATCTGCCCCGTGAAGATTACAACCCACTCGATAACGAGTATATCAACCGTTTCGGCAACATTTACATACTTTTATACGATTAATAGGAGGCAGAATATGTTTAAAGATTATAGTTTTTATGTCAAATGCAACGACAATCCCTTACTGTTAGTTGGGGTTGTAGCAGACAATTATGACGAAGCTATAAAATTCGCAAAAAGCTCATACGCCGCGAATTGCTCAATCTACGCCGACGATCATGCCAACGACTGGCATATCGCTCCGCAATATTGCTATCATGATTAATAGGAGGTTTATATGAACACAACAATTCAAACAGAAGCAGTTGAGGTTTGCCCCTTCTGCGGACAAGAAAATGTTTATCCCAATTGGGATGTCAACAAGCAAGGCTACGTAGCTCAATGTCAACATTGTGGTAAGTTGATTATGCTTTGTGACGAATGTATAGGCGACGAAGATTCGTGTGTTACTTGCAACTGGACAAGGAATCACAATTGCTTCAGAGCTCCAGACTTATATCGTGATTAATAGGAGGTATGTATGAAAAAATTATTAACAACCCCTGGACAACTTGAAGAAATAATAGACTTGCTCGAAAGAGGATATCATTGCGCCGATACAATAAACGACAGTGATTATTTTTCGATTATGTTGACCAACGATAATGGTAACATGCAAGAAAGTGAAATCACAGATGTCTATTTTGATTTCGATTATATCAATACAGAAACCAATGATTAATAGGAGGTGTCACAATGAATGACAAACAATTAGAGGCCGCAAGGTCGCAACTTAAAAATGAAATCGCAGCCATTGGCTACGGTTGGATCGACGGGAAATACCGTAATCCCCCCAAGAAATATCGTTTGCGTGAAAAAGAGCTCGATTGCATCGATATGATTAACTCTCTGTTGTGTTACGGATATGGTGGCTGCTCAGACGCGGCTGCCATTCTCCACAACGAACTTAACAGTTATTATTCGTATCTTGCGTCGTATGTAGACACACTTGGAGAAAAACGAGTAATCGAGTTAATTCAAGGACAGATTGATGATATTGAACGAGTGGGCTACTCGGTATATACCGACAGTGAAGGGTGTACATATAACACCCTTGTTTGGAAAAATGAGGAGGTAGTCAAATGAACGACAAACAATTTGAACAAGCAAAGAAACAATTGCGTGAAGACATGCGAGCCATTGGCTGTGGATGGATTAATGGAAATTACATCAAACCACCAAAAGAATATGCTCTTCGTGAAGAGGAATTGTCCTGTATCAGCATGATTAATTCCATCTTATGCTATACAATCAGAGGGGAAAAAGACGCAGCGACAGTGTTACGGAAAGAACGCTCACGGAAATACTCGTATCTTTCAGAATATGTGGATTCCCTCGGCGAAGCAAAAGTCACACAGTTGATTCAAAATCAGATTGATGATATTGCTTATATCAAAGATTCGGTATATACCGACGAAGAGGGTTTAACCTATAATTCAATTGTTTGGAAAAACGAGGAGGTAACAAAATGAACTTTGAAGTAATGTGTTTTGATTTTATTAACGGCAGTCGCACAGTGGTTCAAAAAGAGTATTTCGATACTCTTGAAGAAGCAATATATTTCGAGAACACCGAAGGTCTCGACTACGAAGGTGGGACAAGCATTACCCCCATGAACGAGTGGGCAGCAGAACAAATGGAAAAATAAGGAGGTCATAAAAAATGACAGAATATAATGACAAAATTGAGCAAATTAAAGACATTCTCAACAACCTTGATCTCGACGAACTCGTCAGTTGTTGTTCGTATTTAGATGGCGATGAGGCCATTTACTCAATGGACGACTTTGACGAGATTTTGTGCGGAAGAACACCTTGGGAAATCGCACGGGCAGCATATTACGGAGAATTTTGCCCCGTGGACAGTTATTTCAGGTTTAATGTTTATGCGAACCTTGAATCAACCGACGACCCCGTGTACGCAGGTTGGATTGACACAAAGGCTCTTGCCGAACACGCAATAAATTATGGCGAAGATTTTGGCGACAGCGACATTCGAGCGCTCCTCGACAAATGGGACGAAGAGGAAGAAAAGTCCCAAATAGATTAATAAAAAACTGCTGTGCTATCGGCAATACGGGCAAAAAATATTTTTTAGGAGGCCCAAAAATGGCTACGATTAACAAAACCAGTAAACTTTACGCAGGCGACAAATTCGCCATCACCACCACCGACGGAAGAAAACTCCGTCTCGTAATCGAGCAAGACCAGTTCCCAGAAGACCCGCGTTCGTGGGATAACCTCGGAACAATGCTTTGCTGCCATCGCGATTATCAACTCGGCGATTGCAACAGCAACAGGGAAACCGAACTGCAGCTCGCGGAAATCTGCCGCAAGTACGGAAAGAGCGACGAAGAAATCGACGAAATGACATTCGCCGAAGAGGTTCGGTTTATTCTCGATCAAGACAATGTTTGCGGATTACCACTTTACATTACTGATCATAGCGGAATTTCGATGCAAACTTATCGATTCGACGCTTGGGACAGTTCGTTCGTAGGATTGATTTTCGTCGAAAAGGATTTCTATCTCGCGCAGTCGTGCTTGAAAGACGAAGAGGATTGGAAGGCAAAAGCGAAAGAAACGCTCGAAGGCGAAGTCGAAACTTACAGCGACTTCCTCGAAGGGAACGTTTACCAGTGGACGCTTTACGAGCCCACCGTCGTAATCAGACAATCGATGGACGGCAAGGAATTGAGCCGTGAAATCGACGAAGAAGGCGAAATGGTCGATTCAATGGGTGGATTTTATAGCCTAACGTTTGAAGACGCGGACGCATACTTCGACTTCGAAATCGCAGAAATCGAGCAAATCGACTAAAAAATAAGGAGGAACAAATCATGAAAATTTATACAGAACAAAGTTTGGCAGATTTTAAATTTTGGAGTGGTGCGGAAACCACTGCTCAACGCATTTGGGAAGAGCAAGGGTCAGAGGGCTTTGACCAACTTGAAGCGATTCTGGAAGATTTATATCCCGACGGAATCGATGAAACAGACTTGAATGACTTGTTATGGTTCGATGCCGACACCGTTTACGAATGGTTGGGAATCGAGGATGAAGAAGACGAAGATGAAGACGACGAAGACGCCGACGATGACGACGACGAAGACGAGGAAGACAACGAGGAAGAGGAAACCGAACCCGCCAACGATTATGTTATTAACGTAGGCGACAGTTGGGATGATTTAACTCCTCAAGAAACGTTTTCAACAGAACAAGACGCCATCTCAACGGCAAAAACAATGTCACAAGTGCTTCCCGATAAATGTATAGAGGTTGTCTACAGTCCGTGTAACGACGTCGACACTAATGAAATTATTTGGCGTAAACCGAATTAACACAGGAGGCTTAACCAATGGAAAAACTTACCGCACTTGCAACAATATTATAATATAGGAGAAACGAATTTATGGAATTCACGAAACAAAACATTGAACAAATCAGAAGCAACACGACATCGGAATTGACGAAAGACGTAATCGACTACATTCTTAACGAATGGGACGAATACGACGACAAGAAAAACATCGTTCTAGATGTTCTTAATAACGGGTGCCAATCGGGCTTTGTTGGTCACCTTGTTTATTACAGCCAAACAACCGCCTATTATGAGGAGCACAAAGAAGAAATTAATGAACTCCTTTATGACACAATGGATGTGTGTGGCATTTACGTTCCCTCGGAACTATTTGGCGACAAATGGGACAAAGAAGACCCTCTTGCCCTCTATCAGTCTAACCAAAACCTGCTTGCTTGGTTTGGGTTTGAAGAAACAATGCGCAACGTTGCAAGCAAATTTGAAGAATTCGAAGAACTTATTTAAAGGAGGTCCTTATGGATAAACAAGAATTTATCAACTATATCAACGAAGAGCTCGGTCTCTATCTTGACGAGACCAGTCCCGCCTATCCTTACATTGGAGAGCTTTACGAAGCTCTCCTTCCTTATGAGGAAGAACTCAAAGCAGGTACTTATCGTCTACTTTCGAGTGACAACTACGAAGCTTGCTACGACGATTTTTCAAACAAAGTCGCTGACATCGACGTTCCCCATTGGTTTGATATTACCATTTATCGTGCTCCGCAAAGTTACAAATACTATATCGAATTCTCTGACGAACTTTCGTCAGATGCCTACTTTGCACAATCGATTCTCTTCAACACCGAAGAGGAAGCTTTAGATTGGGCACGAAAAATAGCATTCATTCGTTTCAAGGTATATTCGGTATATCTTATGAAAGTCCCCGTAAACGAAAAAGGCGACATCGACGGTGATATCTTACAATTCAAAAAACTTAATTAAAAGGAGGAATAAACAAATGCTCAACAACACAACTCTCAATTATACTCGTATCAACAAATCCGAAGCTCGTAAGCTTTACAATCTTGGCAGACCCATTGCGGTGCTGCCGTGTAAAGCAAATCCGAATAGTCCTTGGTTCTCAAACTCGACGGTGACAAAAGAATCGACCGATAAAGACTTTGATACCTTGGTTAATGAGTTCACTTATTACAACTGCAACACAGCCGAACTTGGACGTCGTCCGACGTTCTATGTTGTTACTGTCAACGGATAAGAACAAAAACCGACCGTCGGCGGTATATCCGACGGAAAGGAGTTATTATGAAAGAATTTAAAGGGTATTACACCGACAACAACGGTGATTTGTACGAGTTAAAAGAGAAAGTAAGTACAGGAGCTATTTTTTGGGAGTGCGAATGGATTTGCAGTAAAGGAATCGTAAGGACAGAAAGGACGGCATTCTTTTCAAATAGCGATATTGCTGAATTAAGGCTGAATTAAACACAAAACCGACCGGCGGCGGTCCCGCCGGAAAGGAGTTAAAAATGGAAAGCAAACAATTGATTATGAAACTCAAAGATTTAAAATCAGTCTTATATTCAAGTAGAGGAAGTGTTCAGTTTGCTATTGTATATGATAGCAAAACAAATACTGTTATTGAAAATGGTTGCTCTATAGACTTTGCCGTAGAAAAGCACGGAGACAAAGACGTTATACGCATAGGAGCTGTTGAAAATCAGTTGTTGATAACAGTATAAATTCACGCCGACGCTCTATGTTCTCTCACTATCAACGAATAATAAAAAATTAAAGGAGATAATAATATGATTATCAATGGAAAAGAAATGTCAGCAAAACAATTCGCACAAAAATACGTTCCCACACCCGAAGAGTTCTCGACTCACACTATGGTTGAGCTTTATTATAAGCTCGAGGATATAAAAACTGTCCTCGATGAGTATTTTAACGGCGCAACCATTGACAAATTGAGCGACGACGAAATCAACGCTATACTGGATATTCACGATGAGTATCTTGAAGAACACGGTTATAGCAGTGATAAATTAGCAAGCATTATTGAACAAGTTCTCGACGCATATCGCATCACCATCAAAAAATAATCTTAAAGGAGATATAAAAATGAAACTTTACAGAACTGCAAAATGGTACAACCCCTTCTCAATCGATGTCAACAACAAAAGTTATGAGCTTGGTGACATTGTCTTTTTCGATAAAAGTGGAGAGATCTGTCGCACCGGTCATGGTTGGTTTACGTCAGGTATTTCAACGAACAACAATTTTGACAAACTTGAAATTCCAGGCGATGTCAAAAAGAAAACAAAGATTGATTTCAACGAAAAACAAGCTTTTGTTGTTCACATAGAGCAACACGGTTTGTCATCCTATGCTCTCTATATTCCAAGCTCGTCCGTCAAATTATCGGCTCCGACGGCTGTGCGCTCTACAATGGCGGACCATCATTGGGAGATTACTTGGAAGACAAATATCGACGGGGTGTCAATAACCAAATGGCACTTTGTCGATGGGCAGAGTCAAGAGATTGTCAAAGAAATCAACCAAATCGGACAAGATATCTCTCGCTTATGGGGTGATACAGCCAAAGCTTTACCGAAGCTCATTAACCAACTTCAACAGAAGAAAGATGAACTGGATAAAGCAACCGAACGTGCGTTGGCGATTACGGCTGATGCTGTTTTGAAGAACTATAGATAAAGGAGGTGATGCGGGTGGACACATTATATGGATTATTAATGGTCGGTGCAGCACTAATGATTGTAGTAGCAATCTGGTTTAAACTTCATCAATAAAAGGAGGCTCTAATGGCAATAGAAATAATAGGCAGTATTATCGGTTTTACCTTTACTTTTATGCTCACCGCTTGGTTGTGTAATTGTAAATAGTAACATTTTGGGTTTTGTTGGTAGTCACCATTAAACAAACCATCATCCTTCGGCGGCATCCGTAATCATCGTTTGTCGTCGTCATTCTTCAACCCCACATTAAAACAGGACTGGTCAATGCCTGGGCATACTATGCCGAAATCACACCAGGGGATATTATACACGCGATACTCATCCCCGCCCCAAAAACCAATAGATCGCCCCCACCAAACCAGGTCAGCGACCTATTTTTTTTTCTTTAAAAAAAAAGAACACAGTCGGGGTGTCTAGCAACTGTGTTCTTAAAAATAAAAATAGGAGGTAACATATATATACATAAAAGAAACAAGGCGCAATAGGAGGTGATAATAAAAAGATGCGCGATGTATATGATCTCGGGAAGCAGCGACGTTCCTTCTTTACGGCCGTCAACACCCTTAAGCGGCTTAACCCCGAGGATCGTGTTATGTGAAGAGATCGGGAGGAATGGACGCGAGGAAGTCAGCGTAATCACCCGAGAGGAGGACGGCGTCGTCATCGGACGTAGGCTGATAGTCTTCGACGCCATCGGGGAACGTATCGAAGATAAAAGCGTCGCCTGGGGGGATGGGGACTGAGCGCGTGGCTTTTTTTGAATCCATCTGGAACCTCATTGGGTACCTCCTTGTTTCTCTTTATATTTATATTATAACACAGGGAGAGTGAAAAGTCAACAGAGAATGACAAAATATTTATTTTTTTTATTTTTTCTCTCTCCGGAGTGATAACAGATCAAATGGGTGCGAAATTTCAGTAACGCGCAACACCGAAGGTGTAAGCGTTTGAAACACTGGCGAAGCCGCGTAGGGGTTGAAGGGGACGTTAGTCCCTTTCTATTTCCTGGTGAGGTTTAGTCTTGCTGCCCCAAGAGTTTATTTTTATTCTTACTCTTAGTAGTAGTAGTAGTAGTAGTAGACTATGTGAATATATTTAAGAGTATAAGAGTATAAGAGTATAAGAGTATAAGAGTATAAGAGTATAAGAGTATAATCTTTCTATCTTCTTATATCTTCATCTTCTATATTCTCTATATTCTCTATATTCTCTATATTCTGTTTTCTATTCTATATCTTCTATTCTCTCTTTTATATCTTATATTATGATATTACTCTTACTTTCTTTTTTAAT
>OLOB01000778.1_pt1 | contig 23407 bp, 21 predicted proteins | sample 1671911 | NCBI WGS metagenome assembly OLOB01 (sample SAMEA3136625, study PRJEB25190) | human gut metagenome | biome: human gut; feature: human-associated habitat; material: faeces | place: Austria | collected 2013
TTTTTATTTTTGTTTTAAAAAAATTGGAGCTGTTGAGCAGACTCGAACTGCCGAACCTCTTCCTTACCAAGGAAGTGCTCTACCAACTGAGCTACAACAGCACATCAACAATTAGAATTGTATAATAAAAAGTGTTTGCTGTCAAGCACAATCCCTTATTTTTTTCTAATCGTTTTTATTATTTTGATGTCCCCGTCTGTTTCTTCGTAATCAAGGGTTCGGGACCGAATTTGTCATTCGGTCCCGCGTTTCCCGCTTCATTTTGGAATTAATTTTCCGGCACGGTGTATGGCTCTACACCTTCACAGATACGGATTCTGTCTACTGCAGATGCTTTGATTTCAGCGAAGTCCTGCAGCTCTTCCTCGCCACGGAGTACTCTCAGCGCACCACCGGCAAGAGCTTCCATCTCATATTCGCCCGGCATCATTTCAACCGGTGCAATCCAGTCTACCTTCTCTGCAATCTGAGAAGTGAGGTACTTGGAGTATGCGATACCGCCGGTAAGGATGATGCGGTCAACCTTTCCTGCAACCGGTACGGACAGGGTGCCGATGTCTTTTGCCACTCTGTATGCCATTGCATCATATACAACCTTTGCATACTTGTCGCCGGCTTCGATTCTCTTCTCTACCTCGATGGCGTCGGTCGTGCCCAGATGTGCCTTCAGACCGCCGTTTCCGTGGATCTTCTTCATTACGGTCTTCTCGCCGGCACCTTCGCTGAACTCCTTGAAGCACAGCTTTACCAGCTCCTTACCGCTGCAGCCGCCGCCTCTCTCCGGAGAGAAGTTTCCTTCGTCATCATTCACACAGTCGATGTTTACGCCCTTGTGATACAGACGGATGGAGCTTCCGCCACCCAGATGAGCAACGATGAAGGTGCACTCATTAAACGGCTTCTTCAGTACTTCTTCTGCACACTTAATGGCCATTGCACGAGTGTTCAGTGTATGCCCAACGGTGAACCGTGGGATTTCCGGAAGTCCGGTAACTCTTGCGATTGGCTGCATTTCATCGGTTCCGATGGCATCGTAGATGCATGCCGGAATACCGAATTCCTTGTGCAAGTCAAATGCAATCATGCTTCCCAGCAGGGATGCGTGCTTTGCGGTGTCTTCCGGTCTGGTCAGATAATCGATCATCTCCTGATCGATACCGATGGCACCGTGCGGGCATGCGATGATATTTCCGCCTCTGGAGCATACTGCAGTCAGTGTGTTCACGCCGATGCCGTTGCTCTCCAGCGCATTTCTTACTTTTTCGTTACGGAAGGAGAACTGGTCCAGAATATCGCTGAACTGTGCCATCTCTTCCTGTGTGTGACGAATGGTTTCCTTGAATACTTCTTCGGTATCATCATACACAGCGATTTTGCTGGATGTGGAACCGAGGTTCAGAACAAGAATACGTTCTTTTTTTGCTTCGTTAGCCATTGGTGTTAATCTCCTTTTCTCTTTTCCCGGGAATTTCAGACATTACCTCTGCCCGGATTTTGTAAAAATTTATTTCTTGAAGTACTCGACTGCGGATTCGAACAGCTTCAAATCGAACTCACCCGGTACGTTGCGGTACAGGCCTTTTCCGATTCTTTCCGAGTGTCCCATCTTACCCAAAATTCTGCCGTCCGGAGACAGGAGTCCTTCAATTGCCATAACGGATCCGTTTGGATTGTACTGAATATCCATACTTGGATTACCGTCAAGGTCCACATACTGGGTGAGGATTTGACCATTGCTGATGAGCACATCCAGGTCATCCTCATTTGCCACGAACTTACCTTCGCCGTGAGAAATCGGAACGGTCACGATGTCGCCTACCGCTGCCTTTCTCATCCACGGAGATTTCGTGGAGCATACTTTGGTGCGCACCAGCTTGGACTGGTGACGACCGATATCGTTAAATGTCAGAGTCGGGCTGTCCGGCGTCTGCATGGAAATTTGTCCGTACGGCAGCAATCCCAGCTTAATCAGGGCCTGGAAGCCGTTGCAGATTCCGATCATCAGACCGTCTCTGTCATTCAGCATTTTCATCACTTCTTCCTTCACGCCTTCATTTCGGAAGAAGGAGGTGATGAACTTTCCGGAACCATCCGGTTCATCGGCGCCGGAGAAACCACCCGGGATGAAAATCGCCTGGGATCTTCCGATTGCCGTCCGGAAATCCTCCACGGACTTCTTCAATGTATCTGCGGTCAGGTTGTTGATTACGAAAATTTCCGCTTCGCCGCCGGCATTTTCAACTGCCTTCGCCGAATCGTATTCACAGTTCGTGCCCGGGAATACCGGAATCAGGAAATGTGGTTTTGCAACGGCCACTCTCGGCTCGCTGTTGTCTCTGGAGCGGTAGGATACCTCTGCCGGGATGTCCTTCTCGTTATCGCTGTGGAAGGTATAGATGGATTCCAGCTTCGACTCGTATTCCCGATTCATCTCTACCAGACGAATGTGGCCTTCGCCGCAGACGATGGATTCTCTGTTCAAGGTCTTACCCAGAACCTCCATATCATCGGTCACGTCCACACCGCTGTTCAGTTCAACCACAAATGCACCGTACTTGTATCCGAAAATATCTCTCATTCCATACTTCCGATCGAATTCGAAACCGATTTCGTTTCCGATGCACATCTTGTACACGGCCTCTGCCAGGCCGCCGTATCCCGGCGTGTAGCATGCCGCAACCGCACCCTGCTCTACCAGCCGGTTCAGCTCTTCGAAGTTCTCCAGGATGGATTCTGCGGTTGGCAGACCGTCCGGTCCGATTTCCGGCTCCAGTAAAATAACGTTGTGTCCTCTGCCCTTGAATTCCGGGGATACCACGCGATCCAATTTCTCGGTGGTTACCGCGAAGGAAATCAAGGTTGGCGGTACGTGAATATCTTCAAACGTTCCGCTCATGGAGTCCTTACCGCCGATGGCGCCGACGCCCAGCTCCATCTGAGCGCGGAATGCACCCAGTACAGCCGAAAGGGCGGTTCCCCAAGCCACATCGTTGCTGCCCAGCTTCTCGAAGTATTCCTGAAGGCTGAGGTACACGTGTTCGAACTTGGCACCGGTTGCAATCAGCTTGCAGATACTCTCTACAATGGAGAGGTATGCGCCGTGGTACGGGCTCTTCTCAGAAATGTACGGATTGAATCCGTATGCCATCATGGAGACCGTCTTCACATCCTGATCTCTGTGGATGACCGGGATCTTGTGAACCATTGCCTGAATCGGGGTCTTCTGGTAGCGTCCGCCGTAAGGCATCAGCACCGAACCTCTGCCGATGGTGGAGTCAAAACGCTCCGCCAAACCTCTCTTGGAGCATACGTTCAGGTCGGCCGCCAGTTTCTTCATGCCTTCGTAGAATTTTGCCGGAATCTTCTTCTCAAACTTCTGCGCGTGTTCGATGACCGCATCGGCCTTCTTTTCCGCACCGTTGGTATCCAGGAATGCTCTGGAGATGTTTACGATTTCCTGTCCCTTGAAGTTCATCACCAGGGAAGGCTCTTCCGTTACTTCTGCCACAACGGTCGCTTCCAGGTTCTCGGAGATTGCCAGCTCCTTGAATGTTTCCACATCCTCGGCCGCAACAACAACCGCCATTCTCTCCTGAGATTCGCTGATAGCCAGCTCGGTTCCGTCCAGACCGTCGTACTTCTTCGGTACGTTGTCCAGCGTCACGCGAAGTCCGTCTGCCAGCTCTCCGATGGCAACGGATACCCCGCCGGCACCGAAGTCGTTGCAGCGCTTAATCAGTGTGGTTGCTGCCGGGTTGCGGAACAGTCTCTGAATCTTCCGCTCTTCCGGTGCGTTACCCTTCTGAACCTCTGCACCGCAGTTTTCCAGGGATTCTTCGCTGTGAGATTTGGAAGATCCGGTGGCTCCGCCGATTCCGTCTCTTCCGGTCCGTCCGCCCAGCAGAATAATCTGATCTCCCGCAGCCGGACGCTCTCTCCGAATATTCTCTGCCGGTGCCGCACCAACGACTGCGCCGACTTCCATTCTCTTTGCCACATAACCCGGATGATAGATCTCATCCACCAGTCCGGTGGTCAGGCCGATCTGGTTGCCGTAGGAACTGTATCCGTTGGCAGCGGTGGTCACGATTTTACGCTGCGGCAGCTTGCCCTTTACGGTTTCTGATGCCGGTGTCAGCGGATCCCCCGCACCGGTCACACGCATTGCCGCATATACATAGCTTCGACCGGACAGCGGGTCACGAATGGCGCCGCCGATGCAGGTCGCTGCGCCGCCGAACGGCTCGATTTCCGTTGGGTGGTTGTGGGTCTCGTTCTTAAAGAGCAACACCCAATCCTGTTCCTCACCGTCGATTTCCGCTTTGAAATCCACGGTGCAGGCATTGATTTCTTCCGACTCTACCACGTTGGTCAGTCGTCCGTCCTTCTTCAGGGCTTTCACGGCGATGGTTGCCACGTTCATCAGAGTTACCGGCTTCGTGACATTCAGATTCTCCCGTGTGTTCATGTATTCCTCGAAGGTCTCGCTCACCGTCGGGTCCTTGAACTGCACGTTGTGAAGGGTGGTATTGAATGTGGTATGTCTGCAGTGATCCGACCAATAGGTATCGATGACGCGAATCTCCGCTACGGTTGGATTTCTGTCCTCGCCCTTGAAGTAATCCCGTACCATCTTCAGATCTTCCAGATCCATGGCCAGGCCATAGGACTTCAGGAAGGCTTCCAGTTCACTGTCGTTCTTCTCGATGAAGCCGTCCAGCGTTGCGACCGGCTGCGGTTCCGGATATACGGCTTTCAGCGTTTCCGGAATTTCCAGCGCCGCTTCTCTGGATTCTACCGGGTTAATCAGGAAGTCCTTAATCTTCGCCAGATCCTCGCCGGTCAGGTCACCCTCCAGAATGTACAGCACTGCGGAGCGAACCGTCGGAGCCTCATCGTGAGCGATGAAGCGCAGGCACTCTTCCGCCGAGTTGGCTCTCTGATCGAACTGTCCCGGCAGGTATTCCACAGCGATGACCAGCTTGCCGTCCAAATCCATTTCCTCGTATACGTCATCCGTCGGCGGTTCCGAGAAAATGCATTCCTTTGCGGTTACAAAAGCATCATCGGACAGGTCCTCTACCAGATACCGGTTGATTACCCGCACGCTTTCCACATTTGGAATCATCAGCACATCTCTGAATTCGTGAAGAAGTTCTCTTCCCTTTCCGGCAAAAGCTTCCCGTTTCTCAACATATAAAACCTTAACCATTATTCCTCCTATTTCACATCCAATGCTTTCGCACCAATATCTTTTCTGTAGTACATATTATCAAAATGAACGGTCTTCATTGTGGCATATGCCTTGTCCACTGCCTCCTGCAGAGTATCCGCCACTTCGGTCACTCCCAGCACTCGGCCGCCGCTGGTGCGCTGCACACCATCCTCCAAACGGCTTCCGGCAATGAAAATACGATCGTGTTTTTCCGGCAGGGTAATCTCAAACCCCTTCTCGTAGGACACCGGATATCCTTCCGATGCCGCAACCAGGCAGCATGCGCACTTATCCGCAAAGGAGAAGTCCACCCGATCCAGCGTCCCATCTGTGGTAGCCTGCATGATTTCAAACAGGTCTCCCTCCAGCAGCGGAAGCACCACCTGTGTCTCCGGATCGCCGAACCGCGAATTGTATTCAATGACTTTCGGACCGTCCTTGGTAATCATCAGTCCGAAGTAGAGACAGCCCTTGAATGTCCGTCCTTCTTTTTCCATGGCGCGAATGGTCGGCAGGAAAATCTTCTCCATGCATTCCGCCGCCACGTCGTCGGTGTAGTACGGGTTCGGTGCAATGGTTCCCATTCCGCCGGTGTTCAGGCCCTTATCGCCATCCAGCGCTCTCTTGTGATCCATGGAGGATACCATCGGCCGCACCGTCTTTCCATCGGTAAAAGAAAGTACGCTCACTTCCGGTCCTTCCAAAAATTCCTCGATGACCACCGTGTCTCCGCTGGCACCGAATTTCCGTTCTTCCATAATCGTATGGATTCCTTCCACGGCATCCTCACGGGTTTCCGCAATGATAACGCCCTTGCCAAGCGCCAGGCCGTCCGCCTTGATTACCACCGGAATCCGGCAATTCTGAACGTATTCCAGCGCCTTATCCATATCGTCGAACGTCTCGTATTCCGCCGTCGGGATTCCGTATTTTTTCATCAGGTCCTTGGAGAACGCCTTACTGCCCTCGATAATTGCAGCTGCCTTCGTCGGTCCGAAGCAAGGAATGCCCTTCTCATTCAGCATGTCCACTAATCCCAGAACCAGCGGATCGTCCGGTGCCACCACCACATATTCCATGTGTTCCTTCACGCACCACTCCGTAATCTTGTCCAGGTCCTTGGCACCGATTGCCACGCATTCCGCATCCTCCGCAATTCCGCCGTTTCCCGGCAGTGCATAGACTTCCGAAACCTTCGGGCTCTTCTTTAATGATTTGATGATGGCATGCTCTCTTCCGCCACCACCGATAACCGCAACTCTCATCCTATTCTCCTTCTGATTCATGTTCCACTATTTCCCGGGCCACGGTTTCCACGGCTTCCGGTAAAAGAATCCATTCGGCTTGTTCCATAATCCGGCGCTGCAGCGTCTCCGGCGTGTCATCCGGTTTCACCTCCACCGCCTTCTGCGCAATAATCCGACCACCGTCGGTCACCTCGTTGACGAAGTGAACCGTTGCACCGGAAACCTTGACTCCGTATTCCAGTGCCGCTTCATGCACCTTCAGACCGTAGAAGCCATCTCCGCAAAAGGATGGAATCAGGGACGGATGCACGTTGAGAATCCGGTCCGGATATCTCCGCACGAAATCCCGGCTGAGGATTTTCAAGAAGCCGGCCAGCACGATAATGTCAATTCGCTCTTCTTCCAGCAACTGAATCAAGCGGGCTTCGAAGTCTTCCTTTGGCAGGAACACGTTTCGAATTCCGGCCTTCTCCGCCCGCTGCAGTCCACCGGCTTTGCTGCGGTTAGATACCACCAGGGCCAAATCCCCGTGGGGGAGATCGCCTGCCTGCCACCGATTGATGATGGCCTGCAGGTTGGTTCCCCCACCGGAAACCAGTACAGCAATTCTTGCCTTCTGCTTATTCAATGATAACTCCTTCGCTGCTCTTTACGATTTCACCGATAACCTTTGCATGCTCTCCGGCCGCTTCGATGATTTCCACCACCCGGGCCGCATCTTCCTTCGGAACTACAACAGTCATACCGGTACCCATGTTGTAGGTGTTGAACATATCTCTTTCCGGAATATTTCCTTCCTTCATCAGCAGCTTGAAGATTCCCGGAATTTCCAGCTCGTCTTTGTAAATCTTTGCGGACATTCCTTCCGGCAGTGCTCTCGGAATGTTCTCATAGAATCCGCCGCCGGTAATGTGCATTACCGCATGCGGTGTCATTTCCTTGAACAGTGCCAGCATCGGCTTCACGTAGATCTTGGTCGGTGTGAGCAGCACCTCTCCCAGCGTCTTTCCGTCCAACTCCTCATAGGTCTTGTTCAGGTCGGTGTTCTCCACGTCGAATACCTTCCGAACCAGGGAGTATCCGTTGGAGTGGATTCCGGAGGATGCGATTCCAATGATGGCATCACCCTCGCTCACCTTCTCGATATCGATAACCTTCTTCTTATCCACGATACCAACGGCAAATCCGGCCAAATCGTATTCGTCTTCCGGATAGAATCCCGGCATCTCCGCAGTTTCACCGCCAATCAGGCAGCATTCCGACTGAATGCAGCCTTCAGCCACGCCCTTCACGATGGATGCCACCTTCTCCGGAACGTTTTTGCCTACTGCAATGTAGTCCAGGAAAAACAGCGGCTTCGCGCCAACGCAGATGATGTCGTTCACGCACATTGCCACGCAGTCCAAACCTACCGTATCGTGCTTATCCTGGAGGAACGCCAGCTTCAGCTTGGTTCCCACGCCGTCTGTTCCACTTACGAGAATCGGCTCCTCCATTCCGGTCAAATCCGGCTGAAGCAAGCCTCCGAATCCTCCTACCGGGGATGTATTTCCGAATACCATGGTCTTCGACACATGTTCCTTCATCAGCTCTACCGCTCTGTATCCGCTGGTAATATCCACACCTGCTTCTTTATAGCTTTCGCTCTGGCTTTTCATTTGTCCTCCTAAAAATAAAAATTTCGATACCTTACCTTTATATTGACTTCTTATAACATCAATCAGTTAAACTGTGCACTGATTTTTGCATCTTTCTCCACCACTGCATCGTGGGCTTTCTTCCGCTCATCCCAGAGCTTTCGGTTCAAATCCGGATCTCCGATAGCCAGCATCTCTACAGCCAGAATTGCCGCATTCTTCGCACCGTCAATGGCAACGGACGCAACCGGAATCCCCGGCGGCATCTGTACGGTAGACAGCAGTGCGTCCACACCTTCCAAAGCGGACGCCTTAATCGGAATTCCGATTACCGGAAGAACCGTATTGGCCGCAATCACACCGCCCAGGTGCGCTGCTTTTCCCGCTGCGGAAATTAGCACGCCGAATCCGTTCTTCTCCGCATTCTGTGCAAATTCAATGGCTTCCACCGGAGTCCGATGTGCGGAATACACATGCACTTCCGTCGGAATCTCATACTTCTTCAGCTCATTAATACATTTCTCTACTACTGGCAGGTCGCTGTCGCTCCCCATAATAACCCCAACTTTTTTCACGTTTCGCCTCCTGTAAGAAATAATCATCTAATATAATATTTTACCGTATCCGTTTTCAATGTCAACTGCTAAACCCCTGTGAAAACCACTTCCTGTGGCATTTCTTTTATTTCTTTTCCGATTCCGGGGTCGGAATTCCCAGATAGTCCCGCAATTCCCGAATGTACAGCTGTGCGGTCTTGCTCAGAATGCTGTTTTTCTTCTGAATGTAGCCGATTTTCATCGCCTTGTCCCCGCCGATGACCGGATCGTTGAAGGGAACCGCCACGTAGTCCCCGCCGTTAAAGTCCTCACAGATGATACCGGAGCAGAGGGTGTATCCGTGCACCCCTTTCATCAGGTTCAGCATGGTGGCCCGATCGTTCACCCGGATGCACCGGGAATAGTTATTCTCCGAGAAAATCTCCTCCGCATAATACAGTGTAGAATCATCTCCCTGCTCAAATGTCAGATTCGGATAATCCGACAGATCCTGAAAATTCACGCTGTCCCGATCCGCCAACGGATGGCCGCTCCACAGATACACGAAGGCGTCGCAGTCCACCAGTTCATGAAACTGCAGGCTGTTCTGCCGCAGGATCTTGGTGATGGCGTTCCGATTGAAATCGCTCTGGTAGATGATGCCGATTTCACTTTTCAGGGAAGCCACATCGCTGATGACCTCTTTCGTCTTCGTCTCCCGAATGGCGAAATCGTACTCCGCCAGGTCGTACTTGTTCACCAGATTCACAAATGCTTTTACCGCGAAGGAATAGTGCTGCATGGAAATCCCGAATTTCTGCTTCAGTCCCTCGTCATCGCTGTACTTCTGCATCACCGCCTCGTACTGGCTGTAAATCTCCCGAGCGTACAAAAGGAACTCCGCCCCGTCGTTGGTCAGCGTCACGCCCCGGCCGTTCCGGTGGAAGACGGTAATTCCCAGTTCCCGTTCCAGCTCCTTGATGGCACTGGTGAGAGACGGCTGGGTGATGTACAGGCGTTCCGCCGCCCGATTCATGGAACCGGCCTCCGCCACCGTAATGATGTAATGCAATTGATTCAGCGTCATGAAATTCCCCTTTCACCGTAAAAGAATATGTACTCATTATATAGGATTTTCGGGTATTTGAAAATAAAAAAACTGATACCCGCGAAGGGCATCAGTTTCCGGTGAAGCTTTATTTGTAGTCTTCGTTCACGCTCTTCTTGCTGGCGCCGTTGAGCAGTACCCACAGTACCAGGGAAATCAGGGTGAATACGATGATTGCGATAAAGCATGTGTCGTATTTTCCGCCTGCCGCTTCCAGGAGTTTTGCGGAGATCATCGGTCCCACAATCGCTGCCGGGAGCAGGGAGAAGTTGGCAATACTGAAGTTTGCCGTGAAGTTCTTCGGTCCGAAGGACAGGTTGGTGTATGCGGAGGTGATGGTCGGTGTACCGCCGTACGCCATTCCAACGAATACCAGACCCACGGTGATCAGCAGCAAGGAATTGGTTTTTCCGGCCAGCACCAGAAGGATTCCCGCAATCATCATGAAGGACACATTAATCAGTGTGGACTTCTTTCTGCCGAAACGGTCGAAGTTGTTTCCGGCAATGATTCGGCCCGCACCGTTGAACAGGGATACTACCATGCCCAGAATTGCGGAACCGCCGAATGCCAGGGAAATATTTGCGGCACTGTTGATTACCATCAGACCGGCCGAGTTGAGGGCAATCGCCCACAGGAAGAAGATCCAGAATCTGGAAGTCTTCAGCATCTCGCCGGCGCTGAAGCTGACTGCGGTGGACTTCTCTTCCTTCTCCTCTGCCTTTGCTTCTGCCGGAGCCGCCGGTGATTCCGGTGCCTTAATGATGATGGCACCGACTACCATTACCACGGTGATGGCAATTGCCAGAATCTTAAAGGTTGGGAACAGACCCTGTGCCGCAACCATGCCGGTTACAACGGAACCCAGCAGCAAGCTGCCCAGACCGAAGCCCATGAGCATGATGCCGGATGCCAGACCCACCTTATCCGGGAACCATTTCGTAATGGTGGAAATAACTGCATTATAGCCGATTCCTACGCCGCCGCCGCCGAATACACCGTAGAAGATGTACAGCTTAGTCAAACTGCCGGCGGAATCTGCCGGATTCAGCATGGAAACACCGAAGAATCCGATGAAGAGGCATACTGCGGTGATGAGGAATCTTACCTTCACACCCAGCTTCTTGCTGAGCTGTCCGCCGACGAATCCGCCCAGGCAGAAGCAGCTGATGGAAATCGTGAAGGTCATGGATAACTGAGCAACTGTCCAGTCCGTGTAGATTTCACTAAACGGTGTTCTGAACAGCGACCATGCGTAGATCAGGCCCTGGAACAGCAGGATTACTGTTGCCACAGCCAGATACAACCATCTCTTGTTGTTGTTCATTTCTTTCTCCTTTAACATTTTAAAATAGTGTTTAATAAAAATAGATAGAATCTATAAACATGAAAACGGCTCGCCTTTTGGCCAGCCGTTTTCACGCACATGACGATGTATTATATCACAATTCTGTCTCAAATTCCATGTTTTCTTTATCAATCATTCCGATTTTTACCGTGCCGCCCAGGTATTTTTCCGCCAGCTCTGCCAGCTCTTCCCGCGCGGCCAGAACCTCCTCCAGATTGCACTCGAAACCGTCGATGATGTACAGCATATGGGATGTGTTCTCGGTAATCATACCCTCATTTCCCTGTCTCCAGGTCCAGCGCCGGGTTCGCACGTGACTGCCGGTGGCGTAGACCACCTCTCCGGCTTCCACCGGCTCCCGCTCTTCCGCACCGAATGGCAGGAAGGTATCCCCTTCTTCCGATACCCGAACGCCGAAAGCACCGTCGATCATGGTGTCCAGATCATGGGCGCCGATGGGCAGGTGATGCTTCAGGGAAACTCCGTTCCCCAGATCCACAATGGTGTTGATGGCCGGCATTCCCTGTCCCTTGGCAATCCGGGTCATCAGCGCCTCGATGGCACACATGTATCGGTTGGGATTGATTCCCATATTCCGGAAGGCCTCCCGGTAGGGCTGCAGCTCCGGCTCATTTTTCACTTTCTTTCCGGTGTAGAATTCGGTGCACTTCTCCACGTTTTCCTGAAGAAACGCCTGAATCTCCGGATTGTTTCCCGTGTTGTCCGCGCCGGTTACGCTCACCAGCCCGAATTTTCCATCGGGAATTTTCTCAAAAACATCTTTGGTTACATAGAACTTCATCTCTCTCCCTTCTTGTAAACCCCTTTAACGTACCCTTTTCTATTCCTTCACGATTTCGGAAATCCGGCGGAAGGCCGTATGTCTTGACGACCGCATCATCTGGTATACCAGCGTCTCATATGTGGTAATGCGGCAGCCTGCCTTCTCCAGTTCCCGAATGGCTGTGTCGAAATCCCCTTTCTTTCGCGCACCGCAGCAATCCTTCAGGATGGTCACCCGGAATCCCCTTTCCAGAAAATCCATCGCCGTCTGGAGGACGCAGATGTGCGCTTCGATGCCGGCAATAATCACGTGTTTTGCCGTCATGCTTTCCATCTCTTCCTCAAAACCCGGTGCGTCGAAGCAGCTGAAACTCAGTTTCTCCAGCTTGCTGTATTCGTGCAGTACCTCCCGAAGCTCCGGAACCGTCGCCCCCAGCCCCCGGGTGTATTGCTGCGACAGCAGCACCGGAAGTCTCAAGGCCTCGGCGCATCTCGCCCATTTTGTGACATTTTTCATCAGGTCTTTGGGCTTTCGCATGGCCGGAACCAGCCGCTCCTGGAAATCGATAAACAAACACAGGGCGTTGTCGTTGGTCATCCGCTGCATCGTTCGAAGGGCCGCACCGTCGGTGTAATCCATCCGAAGCGGCGTAATGGTAGCGTAGCCGTCGGCACAAGCGGCCACATCTTCGTCCTCCGGTGCCTCTTCCGGCAGCTCGTAATGACCTCCGGCGTAACGGTACAGCGACTCCTCTTCCTCCACCGGAATCAGAGAATCCTTGAACCGCTTCGGGCCGCACTTCACGATTTTCGTCCCTTTAATCTTCCATGCCGGAAGGTCCGGCGCATTTACGTTCAATACCACAGAGGAATCCAGTTCCCCGGACATCTGCAAAAGTTCCGGAATCATTCCGCAGATGTACTCATAGTAATCCGGCTGATAGTGCTCCACCGACAGGGCGATGCCCCGAACGCCGGAAATCGCCCCTTCCATCGCGGCGCCCACGGTGCCGGAATAATGGATATCCGCACCCAGGTTCAGTCCCATATTGATTCCGCTGATTACATAATCGATGGACACGCCTTTTTCCGCCATCGTCTGCAATCCGAACTTCACGCAGTCCACCGGCGTTCCGCCCACCGCGTACGCCTCTTCGGCCCCTCGAATCGAGCGAGATTCCACGCTCAGCTGTCCCTGAGCGGACATGGCCTGGCTCTTCGCACTCTGCTGCTCCTTCGGCGCAAAGACGTACACCTGCGTCGTCAGGGACAGGGTGAAAACCAGCTGCCGAATTCCCGCTGCATCAATTCCGTCATCATTTGTCACCAGTACGTTATACATACTTTTCCTCCATCTATACATCTACTATTCTAGCACGGAGTTCTCTCCGATACCACGCTATAAAAAATCTGCAATTCGCAATTTCATTCCGCCGTTTGCCATGCCCCCCGCCGGTGGGTATAATAAGAACACATCAAGGAGGAGTCAACCATGAATTCGTCAATTTCAACCCGTAAAAAAATTCTCGCATATCTCGCAGACGCCCGGACCCAGGGGGTACCGGTTTCCGGTGCCGCATTGGCTTCCGCTCTCGGAATTTCTCGAAATGCCGTATGGAAGGCCATCCACACCCTTCAGGAGGAAGGATACGATATTCAGAGCATTCAGAGCAAGGGATATATCCTGTCCTCATCCACCGATATTCTTTCCGAAGAACTCATTCAGGGAGACCTTTCCGCATCCGGAATTCCGGAGAACCAACTGCTCTTGCAGGTGCTGGACTCCGTGGATTCCACCAACAATTACTGCCGCACCCTGGATTACGGAGACCCCGCCACCGCCATTCTGGCGGACCGGCAGACCGGCGGCCGAGGGCGCTACGGCCGGACTTTTGAATCCCCGAAGGGTACCGGCATCTACCTCACCTATTCCTTCCGGCCTTATTTTCCTCTTTCTCAGGTCACCCATGTCACCTCCATCGCGGCGGTGCTCACCCACCGGGTGCTGGAAAAAATCAGCGGGGAAAAGCTGGGCATCAAATGGGTTAACGATATCTATAAAGGAAATCTGAAAATCTGCGGCATCCTGACAGAGGGGCTGGGCAGCTTGGAAAGCGGCAACTTCGAACGGGTCATCGTGGGCATCGGCATCAACTGCCTAAAGGACAGTTTCCCACCGGAACTGGCGGGGAAAGCCGGATCCCTTACGGAATCTGAACATCCTTCTTTTACCCGGAACCAAATCGCCGCCGTGTTGATTGCCGAACTCCACCGGGCGCTGAACGAACAATCCCATCTGGATACTTCTCGGTATCTGGAGGAGTATCGGAAGAATTGTTTTATCATCGGACGAAATGTTACGGTTTCCGAAACCGGAAAGGAACCGTACACCGCCTATGTGGAAGGGGTGGATTCAGAGTTTCGTCTGCAGGTGAAGACCCCGGAGGAGCACCGCCTCCTTTCCGGCGGGGAAGTTTCCCTGAAATTATAGGGACTGCAATTTCCGGCGTTCGTATACCGCCAGGACTTTGCTCATATTATTTACGAACATTTTGATCAGAAGACGGAGCAGCGCGTCGGATACGCGGTAGAAGTAGAAGACCACCACCTGCTCTTTTTCTGTGCACAGATCCTGAACCGGCCGCATGGTGAGACCCAGCTTGTGGGCAGTCTGGCACACTTCTTCCACCGGGATGTCCGCGTGAATCCGAAGCATGATGGCCAGGCCGGATTTGGAATCGATGGGCTCGATGAAATCCGCCTTGGCCTGGGCGAACATCTTCATGGTGGTTTCCAACTTGCCCGCGTTCATGCGGCGGCACCGTTTGATGTTCCGGGAGTAATATCCCTCCTCCATGTAGATGGCCAGGCACAGCTGTTCCGCTTTGGAGCAGGTCTGGCTGTACCGATCTTTAATCTTTTCGAAAATCTTCGCCAGCTCTTTCGGCAGCACCATGTAGCTGATTTTAATCGCCGCAAAAAGTGTGGAGGAGAAGGAGCCCAGATAGATGACCCTTCCGCTCTGGTCCAAGCCCTTCAGGGCCGGAACCGGCTTTCCGAAATAGCGAAGCTCGCTGTCGTAGTCGTCCTCCAGAATGTAGCTATCGTTGTCCACCGCCCACTTAATCAGTTCGTAGCGGCGGGCAACCGGCATTACCACGCCCGTCGGGAACTGGTTGGACGGATTCACGTATACCAAGCTCTTCATATTGGTCGGCAGCTTCTCCACCATGATTCCTTCTTCATCGATTGGAATCCGGGAAATGTTCAGTCCCTCATCTCGGAAAATTTCCCGAACGGGACCGTATCCCGGCATCTCCGTTGCAGCGTGGGCCACGTTTAATTCCCGCAGAATCCGGATTAGCTGAACCGCCAGCTGCTGAGAGCCGGCGCCGATGACAATCTGATTGGAACTGCATTTCACGCCCCGGCGCGCGTACAGGTATTTGGCGATTTCGTACCGAAGAGCCTGTTCTCCTTGCACATCGCCCTGGGTCTGCAGCATGTTGGAATGCTCGTTGAACACCTTGTTCATGCACTTCTTCCATTTGGAGAATTCGAAGCTCTCTTCGTCGTAGATCAGGGATTTGTCCCGCACGTTCTTGGAATCGTCCATGGGAAGGATGCTTTCCAAGGACTCCTCTTTGAACTCCGTTTTCAGATCGCTTACCACCTCGGCGATATGGTCGCTCACGTAATAGCCGGACTTCGGACGACTCTCGATGTAGCCTTCCACCAGAAGCTGGTTGTAGGCGGTCTCCACCGTAGTCACGCTGATGGCGTTATCCTTTGCAAAACGACGCAGCGATGGAATCTTGGTGCCCGGTGAAATCTCGCCGGAAAGAATCCGTTCTTTAAACTGATTATAAATCTGTACATATAGATTGATCTCCAAACTGTCATCTAAGTTCAGTACAATATCCTTCATTTCCCCTCTTATCTCCTATCTGTTCATATTAAAAAATGCTAAATTGCATATTTTTCAAATTACACAACAATGTTATTATATATCTATTATTTTAGTAAATCAATAAAATATCACAAGGGGGATTACTTATGAATACAAACGAACGAATGAATTCCACATCCTTGCTGGTGCTGACGGCACTGATTACCGCCATGGGCACCATTGCCACCATGTTCTTCAAAGTTCCGGTGGGCACCGGTTACATCCATCTGGGTGACACCATGGTGCTGCTGGCTGCCATGCTTCTGCCGAGAAAACATGCCATCTTCGCCGGTTCGGTGGGCCTCTGCCTAGCGGATATCCTCAGCGGATATGCGGTATGGGCACCGTGGTCGTTCTTTATCAAGCTGGTGATGGTGGTAATCATGCAGAAGGCGCTGGCCACCGCTATGGAAAAAGGCGAGAACAACCACCACATCCTGGGTGTTCCGGTTCCGGAAATGATTGGATTTGTTATTGCCGCCGTGTGGACCGTTGCCGGATACTACATCGCCGAAGGCATCATCTACGGAAACTGGACCGCTCCGATGCTGGGCGTTCCGTTCAACGCGCTTCAGGTTGCAGTGGGTGCCGTTCTGGCCGTTCTGATTTCTCAGATGCTGGGCCGTACCGGATTCGCCGCATCCTTCAGCTATCACAGAAAATAGTTGATTCTTCACAAATTTTTGCGGGATAGTTATTAAGCTATCCCGTTTTTTGTTGGGTTTCCGCCGGCAGGACGTGGTGCCTCACCCCCCGCTAACCCTTATTCTTTCGTCGCCGGGCACCACGGCTTCCGGGCCCGACAGGGTTTCGACAATGAAAGAAACAGGCAAACAATAACTGAATGATAAATTCGGTTATTACCTGCCTGTTTCTTTTGTGTTTGGAGCTGTCTTATTTGTTGTTAATGCGACAGCCCCCTTATTGTTGTATCAAAATCTCCAAGAAAAAGAAGAAAGTCCCTTTGGAGTGGGCTATTCTGCCTCGAAATCCATCCCCTCGGTGGTGGATGTGTTGTTATCTTTTCCATAGAATGCGGCTTCGATGCCCTTCTGGCTGTCGATGAATTTCTTGGCCGCTTTGGTACCTTTCATGAGGCAGATGGTGCTCATGGCGTCGGTGTCCATGGAGGAATTCTTCGCGGTAACCAGACTCACCGCCTCCAGATCCGTATCCACCGGGTATCCGGTCTTCGGGCTGAGGATGTGGTGATAGCGCTTTCCCTTGTATTTGAACTGGCGCTCGTAGATGCCGGAGGTAACCACCGTTCCCTCACCGATGTGGGTGCGGCCGATGATTTCCTGACGATCGGAGAACGGCTTCTCAATGCCGATGGTGTACTTCGAGCCGTCCGGTTTCGTGCCGACGGTAACAATATTGCCTCCCAGGTTGATGACCGCGGAGGTCACGCCTTCTTTCTTCAGCACCTTGCGCATCTCATCTCCCACGTATCCCTTAGCGATGCCGCCCAGATCGATTTTTGCTTCCGGGTCCAGCAGGCGAATTCGATTTCCGTCCACCTCCACGTTTCGATAGTCCACGTGCCGGAGCGCCTCCTGCAGCTTGGCTTCATCCGGCAGCTTCGGCTTGTCCGCATGGAAATCCCAAAGGTCCGTCACCCTTCCGATAGTGATGTCGAAAGCACCGCCGGACAGCTTGCCGTAACGGAGACCTTCTTTTATGACGGTTGCCGCATCCTTTCCCACCATCACCCAGGCACCGCCGGAACGGTTCACCTTGGTCACATCGCTGGAGTCGGTCTTGTTGCTCAGCAGCTTGTCCAGCTCGCGGCAGCGGTCGTAGGCTTTCGTGATGGCCGCATTGGCCTTGTCTTCGTCCAGGCCGCCGTCGATCTGATAGACCGAAACGCTGCAGGTGGTATCCAGAAAATAATTATCCCGGGTGACCGGTTCAATATCCGAGTTACTATTGCATCCGGTCTGTGTTATAATAATTAGGAGTGTGGCCAGAAGCGCCACGCCTTTCATTTTTTTTACGATATAATGGGTCACGGGTTATCCTTTCTGTTGCCTTTATATAAATAATAATTACGAAGGAGTTCTATGTTCAAAAGAATCATACGCAAAGCGGATATCCTTCTGGCCGGAGTGCTCATCCTGACGGGGGTGGCGGCATCTCTATGGATTTCGCAATTCGATACGTCCGGAAGCCGGGTCATCATAAAAACAGACGGCAAGGTATACGGCAGTTATTCCATTTCCGAGGACCGCACCGTTACGGTGAAGCAGGGGAAGAAAACCAACACGGTTCGAATTCACAACGGGGAGGTTTCCGTTACCCACGCAAGCTGTCACAACCAGGTATGCGTCAAGCATAAGGCCATTCATACCACCGGGGAGAGCATCATCTGCCTGCCGAACAAAATGGTGGTTCAGATTCAGGGAAAAGGAGGCGATGAATACGATGCCATTTCCAGCTAAATCAAAAGGAACAACGTCTCGCCGCACCGCCGATTCCCGAACCGGCAACGTAGCCACCATCGCTCTGCTGGCCGCACTGGCGCTGATATTTTCCTACGTGGAAGCTATTATACCATATAATCCGGGTGTCCCGGGCATTAAACTTGGAATTGCCAACATCGTCGCACTGGTAGCGCTGTATCAACTTTCCGCGAAACATGCCGCAGCGGTAAACGTCATTCGAATTCTCATCGCCGGTCTTCTTTTCAACGGTGTCTTCGGCGCCCTCTATTCTCTGGGCGGTGCGGCCATTAGCCTTCTTGGAATGGTTGCCCTGAAGAAGACCGACCAATTCAGCATCGCCGGAATCAGCATGGCCGGAGGCGTGCTGCACAACATGGGGCAGCTTCTGGTGGCCGCCCTTCTGCTTCAGGACAGTCAAATTTTCCTGTATTTTCCGGTGCTTCTATTCTCCGGAATGATTGCGGGCATCGTCATCGGCCTGGGTGCGGCAGTAATCTGCCGCCGACTGGAACACCTTTAGATAAGTGGGTTTACACAGTTTTGATATGTACCCTCTTTCCTGGACACCCAGGAGGGAGGGTGTTTTTATGCGCTATAGTTATGAGTTTAAATTAGAATGTATTGAATTGTATCGGCAAGGAGTCTGGCCTGAAACCCCAGAGGGTGTAACTGCGAAAAGGTTTAAAAATCAAATCCGAGAATGGGACAGAATCGCCATTGCTCAAGGAGAGGAAACTTTAAAGCATAAGCCAAATAACAAAATATGGACTCCAGAGGAAAAATTAGAACTTGTTTCAAAGGTATTAGCTGGCAATTCGCGCTCGGCAGTTGCTTTGGAAAGTGGTATTAGTCCAGGACAGCTATACTCATGGGTTCGCAAATACAAAGAATTCGGTTACAATGGTCTTGTAGATAAAAAGAAAGGTCGCAAGAGCAGCAAGCCAGGTATGAGCAAGAAATCAATTGAACCGAAACCTCTCACTGAGTCTGAACGAGAAGAACTCATCAGACTTCGTGCTGAGAATGAAGCTATTAAAGCGGAGATTGAAGTCGTAAAAAAAAGATCGCCTTGAGGCACGAAAGATGGGAAGCTGCGCAACTCAAGGCGAAAAAGCAGCAATCATCAAGGAACTCAGAGAAGAAGGATACCAATTAAAGCACCTTCTCAAAGGTCTTAATATGTCTAAATCAACTTACTACTATGAACTTAGTAAAGTTGATGCTGTTGATTTGCGTAATGAAGAGTTAACAGAAGAGATTAAACGCATCTTCAATCATCATAAAGGAAGATATGGCGTAAGAAGAGTTCACAAAGAACTCTTGAATCTCGGTCATAACGTTAATCACAAACGCGTACAAAGAATCATGCACAGCCTGGGATTGTGTGGTAAGAGACCCAAAGAAAAGTATCATTCTTTTAAAGGAGAAGTTGGTAAGATTGCTCCAAACATAATAGATAGAGATTTCACTGCAACAGCACCACTTCAGAAATGGACAACTGATGTATCGCAGTTTAATTTCTCGTGGGGCAAGTGCTATCTGTCTCCAATACTCGACATGTATACCAATGAGGTAATCTCATATGACTTGTCTACGAGTCCTAACCTGAACCAGGTTAGCAATATGTTAGCTAAAGCTTTTAAGAAATTTAACTCACTGGAAGGGTTAATATTCCATTCGGATCAGGGATGGCAATATCAGCATCAACACTATCGTCAGGAGTTAAAGAACAGAGGCATCATTCAATCGATGTCGCGCCGCGGCAATTGCATAGATAACTGTATTATGGAGACATTTTTCGGTCGAATGAAGAATGAGATGTATTATGGTTGCGAAAAAGACTATGACTCATTTGAGATCTTCTCAAATGCAGTTGATGAATATATACGCTACTACAACAATGAAAGAATTCAGCGCAAAACAAAATGGATGCCACCTGTTAAGTACAGGATAGCATCCATGTGTTCCGTTTAATTCGCTAATGAATGTGTCCAGAATTCTGGGTACATATCATTTATGCTCGCCCGTATTATATTTTTTAGTTGTTAAACACAATTATTTAAAATTTATAATGGGTATATTTAGGATTTTTGTTGACTTATCCAATGGAATGTTTCATAATACTAATTGTAATTCACCAATTACTCGTGCTTTTCGATTGAGACAGGTCTTTTTTTCTTCTCCTTTACCTTACCTGTTTCCTGTTTCAATCTTAGATAAAAGTAACAGCACATGACATTACAGAAAGAGCCTGCAGCAACGGGATATGCTGCAGGCTCTTTTATTTTTTTATTCCGTTCACATCGGTCCCTTGCGAAATCCTCGATATGAAAGGACGACAGTCGGAATCAGCAAAAAATCTGAATTCAGCCGGCAATCGATAAATTGATTTTTGTCTATTTTAAATCCGATACATCCGTCCGCCTTCGATGTTGTAATTCTTTTTGTCGGCTACCCCCAGGTGTGTCAACGCTTCTTCCATTTCCCGTGTTTTGTTCTTCACGCGGGCATACCGCAGTGCCAACTGCAAATTTTCCTTCACGGTCATTTTTTCCACCAACGCAAAATTCTGAAACAGATACGCGATTTTATATCTTCGCAATCTCTCGCTTTTCCTTCGATTTTTCACCGGGTCATTGACGGAAAAACAACGCAGCGTACCGGAGTCATACGTTTCCAACGTCCCCATAATGTTCAGCAGCGTGGATTTTCCGCCACCGCTTTTTCCGTAAATGCAAATAAAATCTCCCGGATAAATTTCCATATTGATTCCGTCCAGAATTTTTCTGCTTCCATAGGCTTTCTCGATGTCCTTTAATATGATTTGCGCTGAATTTTCATGCATTTAACAGCCCTCCTTCAGTCTCTCCCCGATATTATTCTTGCTGCGTCCCAGCTTTATGATTTCACCGATAAACATCCCGAAACCAATCCCGTATGCAATCCCGCTTGTGAGAAGTCTCTTCCTGTGAACGCTCATGAACCCGTATCCCAGCAGATACGACACATCCAGCCTTCTCCCGTGGTGGTATAAATACGACTCCACATCGATTTTTACGACGAATGCGATAATCAGCAGCAACAGCATAAAAGCAATCGCGTTTACGGCCGCCTCTGTCCGTATTTCTTCAATCTGAAACATCACATCGTCGTACACGCTGCTGATCCATAAAACATATGGATCGGCCTGCGTTTGAGCAATTATGCGTTTCAGCTCGCCGTACGCATTGGCGGAATTCTTTACATGGGGACGGAAGTATCCTTTTACCAGGGACGGCAGCTTTATGCTTCCGGTCGGTTTCAGTCTGCCTCCGTCCACCAGGATGAGCGTGTAATCTTGAAGCCGTGCCTCTTCCAAACGCATGGAAGAATCACAGGTCATAAAACTCTGGTCATCTTTTATTGGCACGAGTTTTACGGCTGAGGCTTTTTTCTTGTTCGATTCATCTCGCTGCGTTTCTTTCATCTTTTCGATATCGTCTTCTGTCGGTTTGCTTTTCTCCGGGTACAGAATCAGCCATTCATCGTCGCGAAGGGTTGGAATGTTTAGTTTCTTATCATCCGGTGCCGCCCCGACCGCCAGGTATACGCTCTTCGTCGCCGAAAGGAAGCCGCGCACCGTTTGCAGCTGCATGACATACATCAGCGCTCCGCTGATGATCGGAACCGCAATCAGCAGCGGCGGAATCACCAATCTTGCGGCTTTGGTTGCTGTTGATTTTCGAAAACGGCAATAGACTTACTTCCTTCGAAGTGAGGAATGTCGCCCCCTTCGCATTCTTGAATTCGTTCGTCCCGTGAATATTTCTTTGAAAAGAAATATTCGGAAATGCCTTTTCAAACCATGCCGCTTCGTTTAAATAGACAAATCTCGAAATCTGTTGCCTTTCATTCCGCTGATTCCGTGGAATACGCCGAACCTTAATAAAACTCATGTTATGCTTTTAAGCCAGTTCCTGCCGCTTTGTCCTATTGTTTTGCGTCCGTGCCGGTGATGAAATAATGTTGATTGTGGTATCAAACTCATTCGTAAAGGTCTTCAGAAACATATCATCTTGGTTGTATGAAACCCCAAAGGCGACGGTTACGAGGAGAATCACCAGCATTGTCTGTATTATCTTTTTCATGTGTCGCTACCATTTAACTTAGGGCTCCGCAAAAAAATGCCGAGCCCCGGATCCTTTATTGTTCAACGGATTGTTACTTCACATCCGCCCATGCTTTGTTTCCGGTTTTCGCTTTCTCCCAAGATGCAGCTGCCTGCTTTCCTTTTCCGACCCATCCGGAGTAGGAATATTTACCACCCGCTCCTTTTACGGTCGTTTTATGTGTCTTCTTAGAGTGGTTGTATTTGGACCACACGTGTTTCGAGTTCACACCGTGCCTCCACTTTCCGCCATAAAAATCCTTCCATCCGCTGTCATAAGATCCCTCTCTTGCAAGATTCTTACTGTCAATGGTCACTTCGTAACCGAGTCCTTCTACATAGGTGCACCCCAACGTGTCGCTTGCCGGGTTATCCAAATCCACTTCATATCCGAGTTCCGGATCGTACAGCATATCCTGTGGCGGTACATCCGACGATGACACATCCTGCGGCGCATCCGCAAATACCCCCACCGAGGCCATCAGCATTAACCCACTTACCATCGTTACCGTAATAATTTTCTTAAACATATCTTCCCCCTTGTTTTCACATTGATTACGAACCGGTTCTATAAGGTTTAACGAGTGGGATACAAAAAGGATAGTCTAAAAATAAAAAAATGTAGATTTTTTCTCCGCCGCCGGCAGCGGACGCCCGGCGCCCGATGCGGACTTGGTGCACGAAAAGCCGCTACCCCTTGTTCTTCCGTTTCCTTTGCACCAAGTTCCCGAGGAAATTCCGCCGGCGCCCGATGCGGACTTGGTGCACGAAATGCTGCTAGCCCTTGTTCTTCCGTTTCCTTTGCACCAAGTTTCCGAGTGGATTTCGCCGGCGCCCGATGCGGACTTGGTGCTCAATTTGTAAAAGTCTCCACCACTATGGATACATTATAAAAGCAGTCTCTAATTCGGGTTGCTTTCAAGAAATCGGTAGAAATTGGTTCTTCACGAATTTTTGTGGGATTAAAATCGAAATAAATAATTAGGCATTGAA
>OLOB01000784.1_pt1 | contig 23232 bp, 14 predicted proteins | sample 1671911 | NCBI WGS metagenome assembly OLOB01 (sample SAMEA3136625, study PRJEB25190) | human gut metagenome | biome: human gut; feature: human-associated habitat; material: faeces | place: Austria | collected 2013
GGTCTGAAAAAGAATAACGATATAACCTTGATGCTGTGTCCATATAATCCATCCAATCCCCTGGCGAACTGCTCACTGATACGGCATGTTCCTGCACCAAGTTTCGGATGTCCTGTAGTTTAGACATTAAACTTCCCTCCTATCAATAAAAAAACAGCCCACTCTTTTTTAGAATTGGCTGCATAAAATGTACTTTACTTTTCGGAGAGAAAATGCTATATTCTAATTGAAAAGAGTAACCGCCCACAAGGTGGATGCTCCTGGATTAGGTTTTAATTTATTTTGCTCTCAAAGAGAGCTGCCTATCCTGTTGGCAGACAGGGTAGGCTATTTTTTTCGCTTGTTGTCCCTATTATCCAAATAGGCAAGCAAAGCAATCAGAAACGTACCGCCTAAGAACAATAAGCTCAAGACTTCGTATGTATCCATTCGCTCCACCTCCCTTCTTCTGTATCCCTTAACGGAATCTGAAAATCCAGGAGGTTTTTACCAACCCTGTACACGGTTACTCCAGTAATATTCTAACAGGTAACTCTCCGCAAAGCAATTCCTTTTTACTTCATACGGTTTTATATTCTGTTTTTCTCTTATCCTCTGGCCAATGCAGTTTCCATTCCAGATATTCCTCTTCTGTAATTCTTCCATCGCCCAGTTTCTGCTTTTTCCCCATCCATTCCTGCAGATAAGACATTGTTTTTTTATCCCTTATTGTGATTCCAACTGTTTCACTTTCTGAATCATTTAGCAGGAACAGATGAAAAAGCCCTCTATTTTCTTCATCCATCCAGAATAAAGTTTCCATTAATTCGTCCATTGTCGCAATTCCAGGACTTAAAAAATTCCGGACATCAACTTCCAATATTTCTGCTATCCGGATAAGCGTTTCCTGCTTCGGTGTACGCTGTCCACTTTCATATTGGGCGATTCTCACATCCGCACTACTTTCCCCATATCCTAACCTGCGTCCCAATTCCTTTTGAGTTATGTTGCGAAACATACGGATTTTTCTTATTCTTGCTCCTACGTTCACTTGTTTCTCCTTTTAAAATATGGGCTGCAGAATAAACACAGCTCACAAACAATAATCTACGATTAAAAATTAAACAAAAATGCAGATGCGTATAAGTCTAAATATACACATCTGCATTACTAAAAATCTATAAATTTCCCTGACATTCAAAGTATATCTACATAATATCTTCCATCAATATTAGAAAAAGCCACTTTCGCCGGGAAAAAGTTTATTCCCATAGATGCCATTCCAACAACACTGCTTGCCCATTCACTTAGTTCGTCTGGAAGCCGAAAGCACTCAGATTTTCCATCTTTTAGAATTGTTACTATTGGAGTAAATTTCTGATCCACTCCAACCGATAATACCTCAAAAGTCTGCGAACCTTCATGCAACGGTAAAAGAAGCTGCTTTCTTGAATCATAATATACTTTCCCACCCCTTTGGTTTAAGTATGACTCTTTATCAAAGGGAATTACTGGCTCAATAGGTAATTTGTTTTTTCTCCGATCAAAATATTTCATCAACTGCTTGCAAGCAAACGCATTAAAGTATTCTCCTTGCATATCTAAATCGGCTTGAATTTGTTCAACAGATTCAAAATGATTCATAAAATTAAGCAATGAATTAAACAAAATCAAATCATCCGAATATATACCAGAATAGGATTTATACCAAGCAGGTTGCCACTCACAAATAAGCCAATAAAGTTTTTTGTAGAGTTCTAATTGAGCTTCATTCAAACGAAACCAACCTATATCTAAAATTTTTTTATCAGTACTTTCCTCAATAGATTGATACCGCAAGGAATCACATAATCCCTTCAATAACTTAGCTATAATACCCGCCAGCATATCTGCTATACGAAGTCCTGGATGCTCTGTAGAAGCGCCTTCAGCTAAATTATCCAGTCCTATTTCACGAGCCGCTTTTAAAGTTCTGCTTTCTTTTTCTTTTTCACCCTCTTTATCAATTATCAAGCTATAATTCAATATACCTTTTTCCATCAGATACTTTTTGAATCCATCAAAAGGCATATGATAATCCCAATTAATTTCCAAAGTATCCGAAATATCATTAAGTACACCCAAAATTTGCTCAAATGTTTCCGTTTCTTTTCTCTTTAATCGAGGATTTTTCTTGTTGTATTTAATCCTCTCTTTGAAAAATTCCCTTAGCCCTTCTAAAAAATCTTTTGGTGATTCATAGATTGACTTAATGATTTCTTGTGGATGATATGTAACAAGAGCTTTTGTAATAGAATACTTCATTAAATTTGCATCAATGAGGAAATTGTTTTTATACCCTTGAAAAATCTGTAATATAAGATATTCAATCTTGCTAGAAACAGAAAAGTAAATATGGATATCTTTATCAAACACTGATAAGAAATCATTTAGAATCTGAACATTCTGCTTATTAAAGGAAGCAAATCCATACTTAAATTGTTTTTGATGAAATATCGTACTTTTAATTTCCCCATTACGATCTTTTCTATCTGCGTATTTAGTCTCAAAATCAGCATACTGTTGCAAAATGCCAGCCTTCTCATCTGACCATCCCACAATCATAGTTACAAAATTATCATAATAATTAGGCGCCATTACCGTCTTATAGTTAATTTTTCGGCTATGCTCAGACTCATCATAGTAAAAAGTATATTTAAACATTTTACAACACCTCTTTCATATAAAGGATAATTTAAGATTAACTACCTAAACGCATATCCCTCTTCTCATCAAGCCGCTAACTTTCTTATATTTATAATAATATAAAAACCTAAATACTACAATCACAATATCTGGAGCTGCAGTTGTAATACAGCCCCAGAACCTTATTCTATTATTATTTACGTTTTCTTCTGACTGCCACTACACCTCCTAGGCATCCTGCTGATACCGCAAGTGCCAGCACAAAAATAGCAATATTTGTGTTATCTCCTGTTTTTGGTGAACTGGATACGGAAGTCGCATCAGAACTATGGGAAACAGGAGTGCTGCCTCCCTGGTTTTCTGATGTTTCCGGAGTATCTTTTTCCGGAGCTTTCTCATTTGTCAGATCCAGAGTATATTCAATCACAGGAGTACGGTCATTGACATACTCAAACTGAATCTTATGCTCTGTTTCATCAAGCTGATATCCATCCAGTGTTTTTGTTTCTTTCAGGATATATGTGATTGCTTTTTTATACTGCCCATTCTTAAAAGTCGCAATCGGATAATTCTTTGATTCTGCATGGCCGGCACTGTCTGTTACCAGAGTTTCCAGAACTTTACCTTTACTGTCACAAAGGGCAAATTCTACACCTTTCATTGGCTTCTTGGTATCTTTATCTGTTTTATTTAAGATCACCTTGCCCATTGCCTGTTCATCTTCCATTTTGGCTCCCTGAATATCTCCGGTGTCCTTAATCTCAAACGTCACTTTATTTGCCACAATGTAACCCTTCGGTGCTGTTTCCTCCAATAATGTATAAGTACCGATTGGAAGTTTCTCCACATAATGGGGCTGATCACCAGACGTCCAGCTTTCCATAACTTCCTGGTTTTCATTAAGGATATACAGCTTCGCACCTTTGACCTCGCGGCTTCCATCTGTCATATCAACTTTACTGATCAGAATTTTTGTTGTATCATCCTGCATTTCTACTTTCTGTATATCTGCAGTATTTTCTACTACAAACGTAATGGATTCTGCAGTTGCATAACCATCAGCAGGAATTGTCTCTGTTAATGTATATTTCTTTCCAACTTCCAGTTCCTTAATGATGTGTGGTGTGCTTCCGGATGTCCACTCATCCACAACGTTTCCCTCTGAATCGGATACTTTCAGTTTTGCACCTGGTAATTCTTCCCCGGTTGTAATATCTGATTTTGTGATTTCAAAAGTAGTTGGCTCATCTTCATAAGTGAACTCAAAGGATACTTCTGCAACCTCTTCTCCCGCATAAGCAAAATCAAATTCCTTGATTTCTTCTGTTGTCACAAATCCAGCAGGAGCCTGCACTTCTTTTACATAGTAGTTGCCATTGATTGGAAGATCTGCCGTAAATACAATCCTTCCATCCTGATCCGTAGCTTTCTGCTCGATCATGGTATCTGCTTTCAGGATTACTTCGCCTTCTGCATTTAAAATATCATTCTTTGTATAAAGTGCAAATACTCCGCCTTCCAGAACACGGTCTGTATTTTTTTCTTTCTTAACTACAGTTACTTTTGCTTTCTGGCGGTTATTCTGCCAGTCCTCATCATAAGTCACAACCGGAGTATTCTGATCACGATAAGTCAGATCAACCTCTCTGATTTCTCCATCCAGAACATATCCATCCGCCGTCTCTTTTTCCTTTACATAATATTTGCCTAAAGGAAGATCTTCTGATCTTGCATATCCAAGAGCATCTGTCGTAATTGTTGCTACCAATTCGTCCTTTTTATAATAATCACTGCTTTCCCCATCTGCAGCCTTGATATCCTCCGCTGCATAAATTTCAAAAGTAACATCTTTCAAAGAACCTGTAACATAGCCAAATGCTGCGTCCATGCCGCCTGCCAGCATATCTTTCCAGGTAACTTCCTTGACAAATTCACCTTTTTTATTGATGATGATTCGTCCAACCGGAACAGCATCCTTCATTTCTACTTTTTGAACATCTGCAGTATCAGAAACTGTAAATTTCACTTCCTCCGCCTGCAGATAACCATATGGTGCAAACTCTTCCCGAAGTGTGTAGGTTTTTCCCACATGGAGTCTTTTTATTACATGAGCTTTTCCTTTTACAGAAGTCCATTTTTCTACTTCTTTTCCGTCTGAATCCAAAATCGTCAGTGTTGCTCCGTCAAGTTCCACACCTGTTGTAATATCTGATTTCGTAAATTCAGTTGTTGTCGGCTCATTCTTAAAAACGGTTTCCAGTTTTACTGTTTTTACTTCCTGTCCCTGATATTTCGCAGTCACCTCAATCTGCTCATCTGAAGATACAAAACCATCTGGTGCTGCCAGTTCTTTTATATAATAAGTTCCAAATGGCAGATCCTGCTCAAAAACAGTTTTTCCATCTTCACCTGTTACCGCTTTTGTAAGCAGTTCGTCTGCTTTTACCAGTACCTTATCCCCTGCTTTTATATCCTCTTTTGCGTAAAGACCAAACTCTGCTCCAGAAAGCCCTTTCTCATTTTCAGCATCTTTTTTCACAACTGACACTTCTACTTTCTGGCGGTCATTTATAAACTCTGCACTCTGTGAGATCACTGGTGTATCCTGGTCTGCATAGACGAAAGAAATCTTCTGTTCTTCTTCATTTAATACAAATCCCTCCGGTGCAGTCTTTTCTACAACTTTGTATTCTCCTAGAGGCAGATTATCAAGCTCTGCTTTTCCGGATTCATCCGTTGTCAGTTCTGCAACTTTTTCACCCTTTGCATATTTCAGGATTCTTTTTCCTGTATCATCTTTCTGGAAATCTGCTGTATAGATATCCTCTGCAGCATATACTTCATATACTGCACCGGAAAGGTTTTGAACTTCATACCTAAAATCATTCTTATAGGTCGAAAGAACCTCTCCTTTTTTCTGTACAGTGAGTTTTCCTTTCACCGAATGGTCCTCATATACCACTTCAATGACCGCATCACCTGAAACCGGATCCGTCTGATACAGGGTATTGGTATCCACCTGTATTTCGACATAATTTTTGTTAATGGTATAACCGTCCGGTGCTGTTACCTCTTCGATTCTATAATGACCAATTTTTAAATTCTGAGGCAGTATCAGATATCCATCTATATCTGTGAAATATGAGGTATGTGTAACAGTTGTCGGGTATGTAGTTACCTGCTCTACATATTTTTCATGATCCATATCATAAATTTTAAACTCTGTTCCCGGAATTAGAACAGATTTTTTAGTCTCATCATCCTGTTTGATAATTTTCAGTTTTGCAGAAAATTCTTTATCCAAAAGAACTCTCCATGTCTGCGGCTCTGTTGGTTTATTCTCTGTAATCCGGACAATAAAATCATCTACAGGTTTGTAATTATGGGGTGTTGTAGTTTCTCTCACCAGATATGTTCCATATGGAATTGCAATGGATTTTACATAGCCTTTCTCATTTGTAAAAATTTCCGTTGCTCCATTTTCACCGATCACAACCGGCTCTGCAGAGGAAAAATCATAATTTCCATCCTCTTTTACCACCAAAGAAGATACCAGATATGCACTAAATCCAGCTCCGGATAGTAATGCAGCATCTGTGTCTCCATTATTGGCAGCTTTAATAAGTTCAAACGGCTGTTTCTTCACCGTTTCCAGTGAGGTACACTCTTTTTCTACAACCGCTGTCAGATCACCTTCATCACTGCATACAAGATCATATTCATGCTCGTCTGCCAGATATCCTACGGATGGGGTAATTTCCTTGATGTAATACTCTCCAAGATAAAGATTCTCTATCCTTGCTTTTCCTTCTTTATCGGTAGTTAGCGTACCAATCTGGCTTCCGGCTTTATAAATAACGCCTGTCTTTCCATCTGGATGGGTAATGTCGTTTCTTGCATAAAGTCCATACACCGCATTTTCCAGGGAAGCATCTCCCTGTGCCTTATTTTCTTTTGTCTCGGCATCTTTTTTATTCAAAGAGATTGCAGCACTGACCCTGTCATTCACAAAAGTATGACTGAAAGAAATTTTTGCCTGTTCATCATTGGTATAACTGAACTGGAAAGAATAAGTATCTTTCTCATTTCTGACATAACCAGCCGGAGCCTGGACTTCTTTTACATAATAAGAAAATCCCACTGGAAGATCTGCTTTAAATGCTGCTTTTCCATCAGTACCAGTAATTGCAGTCTCAATCAGAGCATCTTTTTTTACCGCTACTTTTCCATCCACAGTTTTCATATCCTGCGCTGCAAACAGAGCAAAATGCCCTCCGGATAGTGTATTTTCAGTATCTTTGTCTTTCTTTATCACCTGCACCACTGCTTTCTGACGGTCATTTGTAAAGGTAGTCTCTGAGAAAGCCGCTTCTGCAGTCTGCCCTGCATAAGAAATGGTTACTTTTTTTGTTTCTTTTGCATTATAAAAATTTTCCGGGGCCTGTGCTTCTGTTACATTATAGCTTCCAAGCGGAAGATTCTTTACCGTTACAGAACCGTTCTCACCTGTGATCAGATTTTTCGCTACTTCTGCGCCTTTTTTGTAAACTGTTTTTCCACCTGCTGTTACAATATCCTCGGCAGCATATACGTTATAAACGGCTCCTTTCTGACGGCGTTTCTCATACTGGAATGAAGTTCCATTTTCATCAGATACAGCTCCTACAAAAACTTCTCCCTCTTTATAAACGGTCAGATTTCCTTTCTGCTCTTTGTCCGTTACAGTCTGTTTGGTTGTACTGCCAACTACTAATTTCACTCCATACGAAGAAGCCTGGACAACATAACCTTCCGGTGCTGTAATCTCTTTTAAGTAAACAGTATCCTGTGTCTTGGTAAGAGTTACTCGTGAAGAACCATTGCTGTCTGTTGGCGGCATCTTAACAATCAGCTTTGTGCAGGCGTTATCACTATATACTCCATACACGGCTCCGGCCAGATTTTTTCCAGTATCGCCATCTTTCTTTGTAATTTCAATAACTGCTTCTTCCGGCCAGTCAACTGTAATCTGCAGGTCAGAGGAATCTGTATAGTAGCCAAAACCAATGTCCTGTGAACTCTCCAATTTTAAGAGCATTGCATGGAAATCCAAAGGGAAATTAGATGTGATCGCATACTTTCCTTTCAGGCTACCCATATTGGCTGTTGTAGCTACAAGATGGAATTTCTCTCCACCCTTTACAGTGACATTTCCAGATGCCGTTTTTCCTGTGGTTTCATTAACAAGGCTTACTCCGTTCTCCAGATGAATGGTAATGGTAAATGCTTCATTTGCCTTCCAGGTAAAACTTTCTGTTTCCTTTCCCGTTGCATTAACGGAAAGTCCTGGAAGAAGTTTCATTGCTGTCGGATCAGGCATTTTAGCAAGAGCTGCTTTAATCTCTTTCAGCATATTTTTAGCGGTTGTAGAAAGCGCACCTCCAAATCCGGATTCGCCATCATATAAATAATCAACCAGATAATGCTGCATGGCTCTTGTCTCAGAACTGCATCCATATTTTTCCATAATGGATTTTACATTATATCCATTGAATGTATGTCCCCATCCTGGACCGCCATATCCATAGAATAAGGCTTTTCTCAAATATTTATCATCTCCGCCTTCATCCAGTTCAACCATATTTTTATATGTTGTCCCACTTGGAGGTGACTGCATGGAGTGCTGCATACAATACGCATTTACTGTATAAGTCTTTCCGCCTGCTTTGTAACGAACATATTTGTAGCTGTCATTTCCACCCTGTCCCATAACTGTATCAAACGGATGAAGCTGGCCATCTGAATAATAGTAATATTTATTTGCTTCAATATTTGTTGCATCATCCCATGGAGTATCGGTTGCAAGTAACATGATACCGTTTTCTGCCTGATCCATGGAAACACTTAGATCAATGTCATCTGCTGGCATTTCAAAACTGAATTTATCCGATTCTTCGTGATAAGTCACCTCTGAATACAATAAATCTTCTGTATTCTCTGTCTGGTTTGCCTGTACTTTTGTTGTTCCTACTGCAATTAAGCTGCCTTGCGGCATATCTCCGGAAAAAACAACGGTTTCTCCTGGCTGATACTGTCCATCTTCATGGTTCAGCTCAATATGAAATTCCTCTCCACGAACAATATTTACCTGATAATTTCCATCTGCATCTTCTGTTTTCTCTGTTCCATCTGTAAAAGAGTCGTCTGTCGCCTCTGGCATTTCTTCCGGATCTGTATCTGTAATTTCTTCAAATGTGCTGTCTGTATCCGGATTATCATCTATGGCAGGTTCTTCTGTTGAAACTTCCTCAGACGGGTTTTCCGGGATTGGTGTATCTATTGGCTCTTCCTCAACCGGAATTTCTGTCGGAGTTACTTCTTCATAGATTTCATCCTCTGACGGAATTTCTACATTTACCTCATCCTGCACAGGTTCTTCACTCTCTGCAGTGCCTATGGCTGGTTCCTCGCCTTCTGCTTCATTCTCATCTTCCTGGTTGCTTACAGATTCCTGATTCTCAGATTCAGCAACCTGCACCACCGCTTCCTTTACAATCAGCTTACGATTGATCTGATAAATTGGGTGGCCACTTACTGGCTCTACATAATAAACAGCTTTGTATGTATCTTCGTAATCTGTTGTAAAGTCCTGCTTTTCCTCATTTTTTGCCTCATGGAAAGTGATCTTCACCTTTTTTTCATCTGGTATTTCCAGTCCGGTAAAATCTTTCTCCACTTCAAAAATACTGCCTGTTTCCAGTTCCAGATCTTTTGCTTTTACCACCTCATCTGCATCAAGTTCATTTTTTACCTCTTCGTATAACGGTGGCTCTTCTGGCACTGGCACTACATCTGCCGCATAGGACAGTATTGGAGATAGAATTGTAGATAACACTGTAAGCATTGCCAAGAATCCCGACAAAAATCTTCTCATATTTTTTTTATTCTTCATTCTTTTTTCCTTTCTTCCGTTCCGGGAAAATCAACTGAAACTTTGGATTTCCGGTTTCTGAAACCTCCATCTTTATAGTTGCTTCATACTTCCTTTTTGTTTTCTCTGATACCAGATCTTTGAAATGCACCTGCTTCTCACTCAGCAGCTTCCTGACAGTTGCTTCATCAAGTGTTTTTCCCTGACTCTCAAAAAATCGGTTATTTTTCCATAAAGTAAAACTGCAATCACTTCCTGAACAATAATAATTTCTCTTTCCCACATAAACCTTATTGCCGCATCTTGGGCATTTTCCAATTTCTTTCCGACCATCTGAAAATAGTTTCTGGTATTCTTCCACTGGCTGTCCATTATCACTTACCAATTTGGTAACCATTTTTTCAATTTCGAAGAGAAATTCTTCTACATTTTTCTGGCCTCTGGAAATCAGTGTCAGATCATTTTCCCATTCTGCTGTAAGTTTTGGTGATTTGATCATTTCCGGAAGAATCCTGATCAGATTTCTTCCATCTGCTGTAGGTAATATCTGCTTCTTTTTACGCTCAATAAAGCCTTTCTCAATCAGTTTTTCAATAATCGCTGCCCTGGTAGCCGGAGTTCCAAGCCCTTTTCTCTCTGCGTCTTCTATCGTATCCGAACTTCCAGCGTGTTCCATGGCACTAAGGAGCGTATCCTCCGTATAATGTTTCGGCGGTGCTGTAAAATGTTCACTAAATTTTACAACAACACATTCAAATACCTGTCCTATTTTTATGTCTGGAAAATCACTTTCCTCCTCTTCTGGCTTTTCTGCATTTTTCCCATATGATTTAAAGAACCGTTCTTCCACTTCTTTCCATCCATATTGGAGAACATTCTTTCCAGATACAGTAAACAGTTCTCCATGACAGGAAATTTCAGTCTTAATACTCTCATATATGTATTCCTGTTCCGATGCACATAATAACTTTGATGCAATCAGCATAAGAATTTCTTTTTCTCCACCCGGAAGTGCTTTTAAATCCGTGTTTGCAATTTCTACCGTTGGTATAATTGCATGATGATCTGATACCTTTTTGCTGTTTAAAAGTCTTTTTATCTCTGGTTCCGAACCCTTCATTGATATTTCTGGAAATACTCTATTTACCGCATCAATAACCAAAAACGCATTTTCTTCCATATCATCTGTAAGATATTGGCTATCCGTCCTTGGATACGTCACCAGTTTCTTCTCATAAAGGCTTTGGGTATAGTCCAAGGTTTGCTGTGCCGTAAATCCAAGAAGACGATTTGCTTCCCTCTGTAATGTGGTCAGATCATATAATTTCGGCGGCTGTACCTTTTTCTTCTCTTTCTTTACTGAAAGAATCTGTGCAGTTTCATCCTTCATATCCTCCATCATCTGAACGGCAGCACTTTTCTCTTTTATCCGGTTACTTACAGCATCCAATCCATCCATCAGAAGATGAACCAGATAATACTTCTCTTTCTGGAAGTTCTCGATGCTCTTTTCCCGTTCCACCAGCATTGCAAGTGTAGGTGTCTGCACCCGACCTACAATCAACCGATGGTGATACAGCACCGTAAACAGTCTGGTGGCATTAATTCCCACCAGCCAGTCTGCTTCACTTCTCGCCACCGCAGAATAATAAAGATTATCATATTCATGTCCATCTTTCATCTGCTGAAATCCTTCCAGAATTGCTTTTTCCTCCATGGAAGAAATCCACAGTCTTTTAAAGGGAAGTTTACATTCTGCCTGGTTATATACCAGACGGAAAATCAACTCCCCTTCTCTTCCTGCATCTGTTGCACATATAATTTCTGTGACATCTGCTCTGTGAAGCAGTTCCTTTAAAACCCGAAACTGCCCTTTGGTACTTTCTTTAATCTGATATTTCCAATTCTCCGGGATCATGGGAAGTGTTTCATATTTCCATGCTTTCCAGTCATACCGGTACTGATCCGCACTGGCCAGTTCAATCAAATGCCCAATACACCAGGAAACCAGATACTCTTTTCCTTCCAGATAGCCATCTTTTACGTTTGTGGCATGAAGCACCTTCGCAATGTTTCTGGCTACGCTGGGTTTTTCCGCAATTACAAGCTGCAATTTTCTATCTCCTTTCTGCACCTGTCGCTGTAATTAAGTGAAACAAAGTTATTCCTCTGATTCTTCGTCTTCTACTTCACCTTCCATTTCATATTCTTCTAATTCTTCATCATCCTCACGAATTGTATCTTCTTCCTCCTCATCGTCGTCCTCGTCCTCTTCATAATCAAAAGAAGTATTTCTTCCTTTCATAAATTTCCAATAATAGTAAGCACCACAAACTCCTGCCAGAACCAGCAGCATTAATAAAATCGTGCCGGAATTATTGCTTTTCTTCTCAGGTTCTTCCTTTTCTTCCGGTATGATCGTAACTTCTGGTTCCGGTGTCTCTGTGATCTTCTCTGTTTCAAGTGGCAGTGCGGATTCTGCAATAGCCTGGTTCTGTGGAAGTGTGACCATGTTGGTATCCGTAAAGTTCAAAAGATCATTTTCGCCTACCTCTGTAAGAAGATAAACATTTTCATCCGTTTTATCCTTATCTACAATCAGATAAAAAACCTTATCACTTTTTGTCTTGATCGTATAAAATTCCTTTCCCCCTTTGTCCTGAACTGTTCCTGTTGTCATGCCGGAAGCAGAACTTTCTCCCTGCACCCGTCCGGTATCTGCTTCTGTATCCGTTTCATTTCCTGTGTTTTCTGGTTCTGTTGGTGCAGTAGCAGTCTCGTTCGTTGTCTGATGTTCCGTTACGGTTGCCGTAGCACTGGTGGGCTTACTTGCAGTTCCATCGGCTGGCAAAGAAGCTGCATTCTGCTCCGTTCCGGAAACCTCTGTATTCTCTTTTACTGCATCTGGATTTTCATAATAAGGGTTTCCTACTTTATAGATCTCTGACATATTTCCTGCTTTGTCTTTTGCCTGCAGGGTAAAGTATTCATAGGAAGTATCCGCTTTTTGCAAACGGACATTTAACGTATTATTCGTCAGTTCTGTGAATTCATTTCCATTGACATACAAAGCAGCAATTCCCGATTCCGCATCAACTCCCTGCACGATCAGTATCCCATTCTTCGCAGCCGCAATAATAGTTGGTTTGGTTTTATCAAAACACTCTATGTAACGATTCTGCTCATAAGTATTTCCATTCTGATCGGTAACTCTCACATAAACACTACAATTAGAAGAGATGGATACTTCCATATTTCCGGTTATGTCTGACCATCCTCCATTTTCTGAAAGTCTTGCTTCTACTTTTGCAATAGAAAAAGCACCTGTATTCTTTGTATCTTCCACTTGAATTTTTACGGTTGCCGTATCTGTCTGCCAGCCTTCGGGTTCTGTAAAGGTAATCCCTACTTCTGGTGTTTCCGTCACATCATTTCCTGCATCTTCCTGTGCCTGTTCCACTGGATCTGCATGAATTTCAACTTCTGATCCATCTGAAAAATCAACATCTTCCGGGCTGCTTTCTTCTGATGATTCCACTTCTACATTATCTGCCCATACAGTCAGACTTCCGGGCGAACTATAAAAGAAAGCTCCTGCCGGAAGTCCTGCTAACGTAGCTGCGGTTAAAAATACAGCTGCTCTTTTATGAAATTTCTTCATTTTCTGTCTGCTCCTTTTCTCTGGTTTCCAATATCTTTTTTTGTTCCTCCTTGCTGATATCAATCATCAACTGAAGTTCCTCTGCGGAAACTCCATTGCTTCGGATAATTTTTAGATACTCCATATCCTCTGCCTGTTTCTTCTGTTCTTCCAGATCCCTTGCTTTTTTCTGTAGCTTTTCAATCTTAACGTAGGTTCTTGCAAGTTCTTCTTTTATTCGTTCAATGTTCAAATACGCCCCTCCTTATGGCCTGCCAAAAGCATAAAAATGAGACTGCCAGTATGCAGAATTAATGGACGTATACTGAATTGGATTTCCACAATGGATCATCTGTCCATCTCCGGCATAAATTCCTACGTGGGTAACCGGCTCTCCCGCATCATACGTCCCAGTGAAAAAGATAATATCTCCTGGCCTTGCTTCTTCTGGTGATACAGGCATACAAATGTCATAAATTCCCTGTGCAGTAAGTCTTCCCATATTGCAGACACCCGAATTGGTAAACACATAGCTTACAAAACCAGAACAGTCAAAAGAAGTCTCCGGGCTGGAACCGCCCCATACATACGGCATACCAAGATATTTGTCTGCTTCCGCAAATAATCTCCGCACAGTCTCATCATCATAACTGCCGCCTCCACCATACAGCCCGCTATCTCCGGTACTGATATAAAAAACAGGATTATAATATTCCCCATCTTTGACCAGTTCCAAATATAACTGGCTTCCGGTTGCACTTCCTGTACTTCCCGTTGTACCAATTACAGTATCTGTTGTTACTTCCTGACCATTTGCTACCGAAATGCTCTGCAGATAAGCGTATTTAATCTGCACACCTTTTTTATCCTGCGTAACTACATAATTTCCAAAAGTTCCGCTATATCCTACATCTACAACAAAACCATTCATCGCTGACTTCACTTCTGTTCCCTGTCGTACATTAACCGTCACACCTCTGTGAAGTTGTGTCTGCCCGGTTCCATTGTTTACAGAATACCCATAATAGGTACTGATATAGGCATACCAGTTTAACTCAACCGGAGTTTTATATGTCTGTAAATTTCCTCTGTTGGAATAGACCTCTTCATAAATTTCCTGCTCATCCTCTTCCATTCTGGACAGAATAACACTTCTAAGCGGTTTTGCCTGAACAGAAACATTCAGTACATCTGCAGTTACTGTACGGGTAACTTCCACAGAGTTCTGATTGCCCTCTGCCAGAAAACATTCCCAGGTCTGATGACCATGTGCCTCAGCTACTGCGTGATTATCATAATAAACATCAAACTGGACACCATACTGGGCAAAGTTTCCAGTATCTTCTACGGTGTACTCAATCCCATTCATCACTACTTTCGTCCCCATTGGAAGAAATGGGTTTGCAGCATCAACCGCAAGCGTATGATTAGCCTGTGGCATTGCCCCTGAAGCAGTTGGTCCTCCACTCCACACGCCACAGCAGATAGGACAGTTACAGTATCCACTGGTCACAACATTTCCCAATGACTGCCCTACCTGTATTGTAGATGTTTCCTGCCGGGTTTCACTTTTTTCCTCTACGGTGATTCCGTACTGTAAAGAAAAAATTGTTTCCAGTTCTCCTTTTATCTCATCAAACTTAAAATCCCCATACCTGGCAGTCAGATAACTGATCAATGTATGGGGATCATGGCCGATTTCACCAATGTTATATCTGTATTCATCTTTTCCTGGATACCGGGCTTCCATCTGGTTTATTTTCTGTTGAAGACTGGCTTCCAACTGCGTATAATACAACTCTGCTTTTTCAATTTCGTCCGGATCCGCAATGTAACTGGAAGCGATTACCGTAGAAATTCCATTAGAAAACATAGCCGAACAGGAAGCAAATCCTGTCATTACGGAAAGAAGCAAAATCAATAACAACCCCATTGAGATCAGAGTAGTTACATTTCTTACAAATACTTCCTGTGCCTTTCTTGCAATTTTAGTAGCAAGATTTACTGACCGGATTGAGGTGTCTTTTGTTTCTTTTGCAATCTTCCCAGCCCGGTATGCCATCTGATACTCTCGCTTAATCCTCTGCTTCTGTATTAATTTTCTGATCAGCTTTTTCTGCATCTCTGGATGTTCTTCCAGATATTTCTGATATTGATACCTGGATGCACTCTTCCAGGCTCTTTGCTCTAAACGGTTTTCTTTATGTATCTGACTGCGGTTCTTCCGGATATTTCTACTGCTATGTTCCTGTAATATCCACTCACCTGAACGCACCAGCTTATGTGCTGCATCTACAGCACTGTTTTCCTCTTCGTCTTCGCCTGCTTTCTGATATACTGCATTTTTTAATGCTTTCTTTGGAACAGAAGACAAGGTTTTCTTTTTACCATCCGTTTTCCCTGTTTTTTTGTCGAAATATAAATGGTACTTTACCTTTGCTTTCTGTTCCTCATTTGTTTTCTTGGTATAAACAGAATCTTTCGGAATTTTGTTCTGCCTCTCAGCTTCCTGTTTTCTTGCAGCCTTATCCACTTCCTGATAAGTTTTTATTGTTTTTCGGCTATATTTCTGCTTTCCTTTTTTTCGGTTTGTAGAAACATCATTCTTCTCTGCCTGAAAATGTCCTCCATCTGTTTCAGCCGAAGTTTTCTTTTCTTTCTTCAGACTTCCATCTGTCTCCAGTTTTCCAAACTGCAGTCTCTGCTGTTTCTTTTTCTGTCGCTGATACTGGCTCCTGTGTTTTTCTTTGCGCTCACGTATTTCTACCGCTGAATCCACAGATACACCTGCAGGCTTGTCCCGATATCTGTACCGTCCCTGTGTTTTTCGTTTTCCCGGAGGACTGTTTGCAGCCTCTTCTTTTTTGGCAGGATTTCCCTCCTGAACTTTTTCGGAAAATTGTTTCTTTTCAGCTTTTTTATGAGAGTTTTTCTTCTTTTCAGAAGTAATAAATGCCTGTTCTACATCCTTCTGTTTATAAGGCAACTCCTGATCGCTGTTTGTAACTTTTCTGGTCTCCTTTGTTGCAAGATTTTCCTCAACCAGACCATTTCTGGTCATACGGCTGACTTTCTTCTCTTTCGCCGTATATTTTTGTTTTCCCAATGTACCTCACCTCTGCTTTTTTGTCCGTTAAGTCTGAATCTCATCCGGTTTAGTACTCATCAAAGCATAGGTTCTGGTATCCTGCGGATATCTGTCTGCAAAAGGTATGATTACATTTCCGTAAAAAAGCAGCCCTTCTCCTGCATTACTGTTATTTACAAAAGAAATCTGATGCTTGGAAATATTCAATTTCTCCGCAAGGATCTTCTGATCCCCGCTGTGCTGATTTAACATCAGGATAAAATCACTGTTTCCCACAATACTTTCTACTGCCAGAGAGCCAAGAAAATCTGTTACATTCTGACTGATTCCTGTAATGATTCCACCCCACTTACGAAATCTCTTCCACATTTCAATAGAATAATTAGCAGTCTGTGGCTGGTTCAGCAAAAGGTGAAATTCATCCACATAATAACGGGTTGATTTCCTGCGACTGCGGTTCTGTGATACTCTTGTCCAAACCATATGCTGGACAATCAACATCCCTGCTTTTCGTAGTGTGGTTCCAAGTTCCCGGATATCAAAGCATACCACTCTGTTCTGCGTATCGACATTACTTCGATGGTTAAATACATTCTGCGATCCTGTTACATACAACTGCAGACTGTTGGCAATGTTCTGTGCTGCTGGTTTATCTGGTGCATAAAAGTTCAGACGTTCATAGAAATCCTGCAGAGTCGGCATATTTTCCGGTTTTGGATCATTGTAAAGATATTTTTTATAAATGTCTTTTACACACAGGTCAATCATGGAAACCTCATCACCATTTAATTCTGCATTTTGAGGTTTCTTCATAATGACCTCGCAGAAAGATGTGATAAACTCTGCTTTATCAGCAATAATGGTATCAATATCCTCCACATCGCCATTAATCCTGTATTTCTCCGGATGATAAATAACATCCAGGTTCACTTCCATAGGATTGATGTAATCATTACTTTTTGCACTGATTTTAATAACTTCACCATTTAAGGCATTTACCAGCGGAAAATATTCTCCCTCCGGGTCACAGATAATAATGTCATCGTCTGTAATCAAGAAAACATTGAGAATTTCTCTTTTCGTTGCAAAACTCTTACCGGAACCAGGAGTACCCAAAATCAGGCCGTTAGGTGTTTTCAATCGTTTCCGATCCACCATAATGAGATTGTTTGACAGTGCATTTAAGCCATAGTAAAGAGCTTCACCGCCTTGGAAAAGTTCCTGTGTGGTAAACGGAACAAAGATTGCTGTAGAAGTCGTAGTCATAATTCTCTGTATTCCAGTCTGGTTCATTCCCAGTGGCAGTGATGCCACAAGTCCCTGTTCCTGCTGATATTGAAGTCTCCGTATATTGCAATTATATTTCTGGGCGATTCCTGCAGTCTGATACACAATATTGTCCAGTTTTCTCTTATTGTCCGCTGTATTCATCAGCAAAAAAGTAAGTTCAAAAAGTTTCTCATTCCTGGACTGGATTTCATTGAGCAATCCCTCCACATCCTCTCCGTATGTAGAAATGTCCGTTGGAATAATATCCATATCATATCCGCTTCTGACCGCTTTCTTGTAGGGTAGGAAAGTGACGCCTTACCATGTCACCATGGCAGGTTTCCACAGTCCCCCCTCCGAACAGTGCTTGCACCTCTCGATGCACACTGCTCTCCATTATTGTTTGACTTCAAAATTCTGATTGTGGATTTTTTTATGACATTCCCAACAAACTACCATGGTTTTTCTTCTTTTCGATAACATCATTATTTCCCAAGGTTCTTTGCCTTTTAGGTTACGAATCTTATTTACATGATGGATTTCATATTGATTGCTGGTCGTGCTTCCACAAAGTTCACAACATTTAGCTTTTAATCGACTTTCAAAAGTACTACGTGTATTCTTGTGAATCTGTACCATACTCGTTCTTGTATCCGTGGCATTTTTCCCCTTTTTACAATCAGAATATTTGGATAGGTACAAATAACTCGTACCTTTCTTGGTTTCATAAGCAATACACCATTTTCCTTTATGGTCACTAAATTTTTCCTTGATTTTGCCTATAGAGCAACGATGCTTTCCTGCAAGAGTTTTAAGGCAGCTATATTCCATAAGATAGCTGAAATAATTCAGCATATAGAAGTTGCTTGCCATGTAGTAATAATTGCAAATCCCTCTAAGTTCAGCATTGTAGCCTGAAACAATTTCAAGGTCTGTGAGTCGTAACATATCATTTCTGCATACCGGTTCAAGTTCGCCATTGTCACATTGCTTAACAATTCCGTTTTTGAACATAAAACCGTTAATTTTCTCTTTTAGCGGAATAGCAAGTTCAACACCGTTAGACATAGTTCTTTGCGTTGCACCTCTTCCATTGGGTTTTACTGTATTAGAACGTCTTACTCTAATGTTATATCCAAGAAATTTCGCATACGTGTTGCTATGCGTAATAAGTGTTTTTTCTTCACTTAATTCCATCTTGAGAGTGTTAGATATAAAATCTGATAACTGCTGTTTGATTCTTACACAATCAACTTTGCTCCCATTTACACCTATAATGAAATCATCTGCATAACGGACATATTTTAACTTTTTATCCGTCTGAGATTTGCAAGGTGTTTTGAGTAGTGTTGCCCGTTGGCTTTTGTATACTTTCAGCAGTTCTGCTTTCTCCACTTCATCATCTGCATTTTCTGCCTTTTTAATTTTCTTTCTAGTCACCGCCATAGCGTTCTGTGCTTTACGGTAATCGGCAGTAAACTTTTCTGTGGCAGGTTCATTGAATTCTTTGCTGAGGTTTTCAACAAATTTATCCAATTCATGCAGATAGATGTTCGCTAGGATTGGAGAAATGATTCCACCCTGAGCGCATCCACTGTATGTGTTATTGTAGACAAAATCGTCCACAAAGCCTGCTTTCAGAAACTTGTAAATAAGCTTAGTAAATCTTGCATCTTTTATTTTTTTGTTGATACACGATACCAGAACATTGTGATTGATGTTATCAAAACATCCTTTTATGTCCCCCTCTATAAACCATCTTGCACCTCTGAATTCGTATTTCACGCTCTGAAGTGCCGTGTGGCAGCTTCTATTAGGGCGAAATCCATGTGACGTATCCATAAATATAGGCTCATAGATAGCTTCCAGAATAATTCTTACAGCTTCCTGTACAAGTTTGTCAGTGAATGACGGAATTCCCAATGGTCGCATTTTTCCATTTGGCTTTTTAATGTATACTCTTCGAAAAGGCTTCGGTTGATAGCTTTCATCTTCGAGACACTTAATAATTCTCTCAATTTTAGCTTCCGAAAATCCATCTGCCGTATCATCATCTACGCCTTTAGTTGATGCACCATTATTGGAATACAGATTTTGATATGCTACAAAATAAATGTCCGGACGAAGAAGGTATCTATAGATTCTTGTAAACACTTCGTCCTTGTTTTCCTCAGAATTTTTCTTGATTCTTTCCAAAATTTCCATTGTTGGTTTCATTCGAGGTTTTCCTCCCTAATCAACTTTAATATTTGGTACACAATAACTGCTTCCCTTCGCCATGTAGACGGTTTTCCCGTATCTGTTTTTACAGCCTTCCCTGTCAATTCAGGGTCCTCAGACTACTATGGAAGCTCCGTTACCATATGGGATATTCAGTGTCATCTCTCTTGCCTAACAGCTTGAGATTTATCGCCAAAAGGCATTACACATAGTCCTAATGGTAGACATTCCCACGTAGGTAATCCCCAGTTTGCGTGAATAATTGGATGTAGATTGTCGGTTGTGCTTTCGTTTCGTTACTATTGGTTCTCCAACGTGTCGTATGAATTGGAATAATTGTTTATGCGAACAAAATACATAAACACAACATACCAAGGGCTTCGGATGCATTGCCCCTGCGTCATCGAAAGACGGACTTGAAACTCACATTCAACATTCCTTAGTTTCAACCTTATATCTACTTCGCCTTGCAGGTCAGTCGTGCCAAAGCATCTTTAGGCAACTCCCCGCTTCTCCGCCATGCTATAGTCCCGTATCAGCTTTCGCCTTTCGGTAAGACGGATGGCTAACTGCATTATTCTACAGTGTAGTTCCAACTACTTTTATTCACGCCCTGCTGGGCGCGCTTGTTCTTCAATCTTCATGCGGTCAAGGTCGGTGATCTTGCGCTTAATCGTCTTGATTGCTTCGTTGTGGTCGATACTCTGAATGTGCAGATTGACGATAATCCCGTTTTCCGCGTCCATGAAGTCGGCAAGCATACGGTCGGAGAGTTCCGGCGCGACGATCTGCAAAAAGGAAACCGCACCAAACTTGCCGCCCATTTGAAACATTCGCCCGTCGCCAAAACGGAAAGAGGACGGGGCGATAAAGTCCTTGACGGAAAGCCCGCTTGCGGGTAGCCATTCCCACGCAAAGTTAAAGCGTTCCCCGTCCGGGTGGAAAATCCCATGCAGCACTTCAAGACGCTGTTTCCCGTCCAATACCCGCGCCGCCGCGCCGATCACCTTAAAATGGTTGAGGGTGTCCGTTTCAATGCGGGCAAGACGCGCCCGCGCCGATCTAATGTCCTTTGCTTCAACGGTAAAGGTGAGAAACTTGGTTTTGATAAGCCCGTTGTTTCCGCGTTCAAGCTGCGTCCTAAGCATTTCGGTGTATTCTGCTCTGATACTGTCGAAGTCGTCATTCTGCGGCGCAATCGTGATACTGTTCTTGAAATCGTCCTTGTTCGCATGGCGGCTGATTAGGGAAAGCTGCACGCTGATAGAAGCGTCGAACGAGTTATACATATCGCAAAGGGCTTCAAAAATGGCGGTCTTGTCGTCCGGCTGCGCAAGCTGATAGTTAATATCTTCAAACTCAATGCACTTGGAATACCGCCCGTTTGCAAGGCGGCAAATCCCGTCCTTATACATTCGCTCAAACGGTATGCTGTCCTGCGCCGTATGGGGCTTCCCGTCGCCCTTTGCCTGTCGGATAAGGGTATCTATCTGTTTTCTTTCCTGTCGGGAAAGTTTACGCTTTTCGTTTTGGGTGTTTTTCTTTTCCTTTGACAATCGCCCGTACCTCCTTATCTAATTGCTCTTGCCGCGCAAGGGCGGCATAAAAATTGTTGGTCTGATAAGGTCGCTCTTTGGGGCGAAGAAACTTCACTTCCACAAATTGCCGAATAATCACTTCCAGCGGTTGCCCGTTTTTCTCGTACATGGCAAGCAAAAACATAGGCAGCATGGCAAGCACCATGCACAATGCCGCTGCGCTCGTTCCAACGCTGCCTTTTACCAAAAAGAACAGCGGCAGTCCGATTGCCACCGCCGCGCTGAAACAAATTAGCTGTCGTTTCGTAAGGTTGAACATTACCTTGCTTTTGATTTTTGTTAAGTCCTTTGGGACGGTTACATACGCCATTTCATACCTCCTTTCTGCCCGGAATGTAATCTTCAAAGCGGGGAACAGCATAGAAAAGCCGCTTGTTGTTTACCCATCGTTGCAAATGGCGGGTAACAGGCGGGGCGGTTGGACGCTCGTAAATCATCACATACGGGTCAAAGCCCATAGCCCGCAAGGTGTTCACGCGGTATAAATCCTGTTCGTGAGTGCTGCCGTAGTTGGTAAGAACATACACGCGCCGCTGGCGGCTGCTTTTAATGGCTGTCAAATCCAAAAAACGTTGGAAATACCCGGTCAAGTCCTCGTCGGGATTATCCCATGCAAAATGTACCGCTTTTATCCGTACCCGATTTAACAGGCTGACATTATCCCTGTTCACAAGGCGAATATCCAGCCCTTGCGAAAAATCCACCCATGCGCGGCTTCGTATAAGCTGCTCAATGAGATTTTCATGGTCGGGACAGGCAAGCAGATTAGCGTCCATGATTTTTATTTCCGGCTGCCATTTCCAAAACTCGGACAAATCCGCAACCTTAACGCTTTTGCGCCCCTCTTTACCGCTGACAATGCAAAACCCGCAATTTCTCGGACAACCCCGGCTTAAAAAGCCGTAGGCAATCCCGAAAAACTGCGGGTAGATAGAATAATCCGGGTAACTGTGTTCCACTTCCGGCGGCAAGCGGTTTTTCGTGTCGTAGCCCGTACCGCCGAAAATAACCTGTTCCGCGTTGGTAACGGTTATCGTGTCTTTGGAATAGGTGTCCGTAAAGACGCGGCTTTTATATACAAGGTCGTACCGCTCCTTTGTGTTCCACCATTCCACCGTATGCCCCTTTGCTTTATGATACGCGGATAGCTTCATCAAGCAGAGGTTGGGGAAATTATGGCTGTCAACGTCGATTAAGCCGATTTTCAAATCATAACTCACCCCCTTAATGTGCCGAAAAGACGCTCTTTGCAAGGCTCCCTGTTTTGAAAAGGGTAAAGCACAAGAGGACGGTATAGCCCATTCCAAGTATTTGTTACCAGCAGCACCGCAACAAAGGTTTTGAAAATCCATTTGAAAAAAATCCAAGTGTCGAGATCGTGCAGATTGTTTTTTTCAATTACAAGCTGGATTAGTTCATAACACATGACAAAGGTAATGATAACGCCCGCAATCGGTACAATGACGTTTTCCGAAAGGCTGCGTATCATGTTGAATATGCCCGCGTTCCACCCGGCGGGGGTCGTGCCGACTTGCGTTGCAATTTCTCCAACCTCTGTATTTACGCTGTCAAACAAGCCGGAGAGGTTCGATAAAATCCCGTCTGTCAAAATGCCGCGAAACCAATCTTCAATCATCTGCCATATCAAAAGTTAATCCCTCCTTTCCCGCGCCCTCCCGTTTCCGAGAGGGCGCGGCGGGGGGGATTTGTTTTAGGCATTATCCAAAAAGTTTGGAAAGAAGCGGAACAAGGGTGCCGCCGATCAACGCGACGCCACCGCCCGCCATAAGCTGTTTTATCCCCAATTAGGTGTAAAACTCTGCTCGATGGCGGGCGGCGGCGT
>OLOB01000785.1_pt1 | contig 23224 bp, 25 predicted proteins | sample 1671911 | NCBI WGS metagenome assembly OLOB01 (sample SAMEA3136625, study PRJEB25190) | human gut metagenome | biome: human gut; feature: human-associated habitat; material: faeces | place: Austria | collected 2013
GGTCACGAAAATATTAACTCCTTGTCGGTATGGAAAGTGTTTTAAGCGATGTTGGCGATACATTTTAATGTACAGCTTTAACAATCGGTTTATCGACAGACTCACCGCAGGCTATGCCTGCGGTCAGTTTGGCTGTATGCAATTTATCACTGTACTTCAACGATAGTGATGTTTTCTCCCGCTACCTCGACCTCTGACAGTAACGCACTCTTTATCTGAGCCGCCTGTGCGGTATCAAGTCCGCTCGACTTCACGATAATGTTAGCGCTGTTGTCGCTGAGATAGCAAAGAACATCCTCAAAGCCCTGTGCCTTGAGCGTTGTTTCTATCTTGTTTTCGGCTTCCATAAGGTCGGTCAGCTGTTTAGCGTCCTGTGCAACAACGGCAAGCTCGTCTTTGGTCATATCTCCGCCGCCGTAAATGCTCTTCAGTGTTTCCTTTGCTTCTTCTCTGCTCGCCTGCTTATCAATACGGGCTTTTGCAAAGTATTCCTCGCTGTCGGACGCACTGTCACTTCTGATGTCGCTCTTAGCGGCGGTTGCGACAATGTCGCTGTCCTTGTCGGTATCTGCCTGCGTTTTTGATTTTTCGTTAGAAACAAGCCTTGTGTCGCCGTAGTTATCTCCCGAAACGTTCTTGCCGTCGGCACTGCTTCCTATGGCAAAATTAGCGTACAGCCCTACCGCAAGCACAAGTGCAAGTCCTGCCGCAACCAGATGCTTTTTGCCAAGTATAAGATTGATTCTCGGTCTTTTCATAATAAATACCTCGCTTATGTTGTAATACATATTTTCGATGCGGAAACGTCAAGAGCCGTTCTGACCGCATTGATTGCCCTTTCTGCCGTCCTGTTGCTTATCGCCTGAGGACAGACTACGGTTATGCCGAGTACCGTGTGCTTATCTTCATCAAGCCGCACCGTTACATTCGGCACCTCGTCTATTCCGTCCATAGCAGTGAGCATTTCGGTTATACGCTGTTCCAGCGCCTGCTCATCGGTAACAGCAGTTCCTGTGCTTTTCCCGAAGTCTGAGAGAAATATCAGAGCGATCGCCACTATGCCTGAAATAAACGCAAATTTTATCAGCTTATCGGATTTCAGTAGATCTTTCATAAAATGCCTTTTCTGTTTCTTATCTTGATTTTGAATATCTGACGGTTATTTCATCTCCCGATGCCGCCTGCACCAGAGCGACCGCATCGGATATGTAAGCTTCGTCTGCGTCTGAGTCAAATACAAGCTCGACCTCAGTAATAGATATGCAGAAAGCACCGTCAATATGCGCAATTACATATACTTTATCATAATCAAAACCGTTATCGCAAAGCAGCCGCTCTATCTTCTCCCTTACAGCCCTCGCCGCAGTGACCCTTGCCTGCTCGGACAGCTTTTCGCTGAAATCCACCTGCGGAACATTTATCGCCTGCGTATCAATGCTGAAAGACGGTATGATGTCTTTTACCGCATTGATAAGACATATCGAGAATATGCAGGCAATCAGAAATGTTATCCGTGTCTTGTATTTTTCGGACGGGATGAGCATTCTCAGAAGCCCTGTAGCCGCACCGAGTATGCATATGCAAAGAGCCGCCTGTTTGATTTCCGTCATACCGCACCTCCTGCCATAAAAATCATCAGTGAAATCGAAATTACCGCCATTAAGAGAAACGAAACGAGCATAGCGGTAATTATCGAGCTTACACCCTCAGCACATTTCATAAGCCCTGTCAGCTGTGATATGCCGAACAGATCGCTGAACGATGCCGCAAGCGAGAATGCCAGCTTATAGCAAAGCACAGAAATTATTGACGGCAGGATAAGCACTCCCCCTGTGATTATTCCGAAAACACCGAAATTATTCCGTATTATACCTATGCCGCCGTACATTACCGACAGCGAGTCGGAAACCGCTCCCCCGATAAACGGAACGCCGTTTGAAACGGTAAACCTTGCGGCTTTTATTCCGACATTATCGGACGGCACAGTGATAAAGCTCTGCATTGCAAGAAGCGCCACGAATACGGTCATTATAAGACCCAGTATCCATATAACCGTCTTTTTCACCGCCTGTGCAAGCGTTTCCAGCTTCAGTTCGCCGCATACGCTCCCTGCAAGCGATATTCCGAGTATGCTCATTGATACAGGCATAAGTATCTTTGACGCAAGCTGCATATAGCCCTGCGCACCGCCCATTACAACGGTATTGAACATTGCCGCAGAGCTGACGTGACCGCTTGTTGCAAGTATTCCGGCAAAAGCAGGTATAAAGCTTGCAAGGAATACGCTTCCCGACTCAAGCGTTTTTGATGCCGCTGTCAGCGAATCGCTTGCGGCACTCACAGTTATCGTACTGCACGCAAGCACCGACACGAGCGAAAATACAGTTTTCAGATTTCCGCTTGTGTTATCCGCAAATACGTTTGCAATACTGCAAAGAAGCGTTACCGAAATCAGCGAGATAAGTAGCTTTAGCGGGCTTTTGATGCTTTCCCACAGCATACCCGTGACATTGCTTATCACCTTATCGACAGACAGTGCCTCGCTGTCTATGCTTTGCGGCGTTATTCCTGCGTCCGAGAGGCCCTTTTCAAGCTCAGGCGGTATATCGGCACTGTACCCGTCGATTATTACGCTTTCTTCGGCATAAGCCCTGTAAGGAAACGCTGCAGCCGTGAGCAGTACGATAAGCAGAATAAATGTTTTAATAACAGCTGTTTTCATAGTCCCTCACTGTAAAAGTTGTTTTATTACCTCCATAAGTCTGCTGAATACCGGCAAAGCCAGTATGACTATCGCAAACTTGCCTGCAAGCTCTATCTTAGACGCTATCGACTTTTCGCCTGCGTCACTGCAGCTGTCCGATGCCATTTGCGTTATATAGCATACGGCAAGCGATTTTACCAGCACGTCAGCGTAGGACGAATCCGGAACGGCTGTTTCGAGATAGCCCGATACGGTTTCTATCACAGGCTTTACCGCCGACACAGCCGCACCCAGCATAAGCATACCTGTTATCAGCGTTATATAGATGCTGAATTCAGGCTTGTACTGCTTTAATACCGATGACAGAACAGCTCCGATAATGCCGGCTCCGACAAATGCAATTATATTCATATTTACCGTTCCTTGCTTTCTGCCTATAGATTGAAAATACTTTTGATCGTGTCGAACAGGTTGCTTATCTCTGTTACTATCATCATCAGCACGACAATAAGCCCTGCTATAGTAGTCATCATTGCCTGCTCCTCTCTGCCCGAGCGTTGCAGAAGCTGATTGAGAACGGCTACAACGATACCTATCGCCGCAATCTTGAAAATAAAATCTACATTCATACTACACCGCCGCTTTCTATATCAGCATTATTCCGACCGCCGCACCGAGCATTATCCCAAGTGTTGTGTACAATCTGCCCTTGCGTTTTCTTTCCTCCTCGGCGGTTTTCAGCTGAAAGGAAAGACGCTGTCCCGCAAGTGCGAGTACAGCCGTTTCGCCGTCGGTATTGCTTTTGCCGATAGTCCTGCCAAGCTCGGATAATATCTGCCTGTCATCCTCTTTCAGATAACCGCTTTTCGACACGCATATATCCCACTCATCGCTTATATCACCGCCGTTTTCGCTGAGTTCAACAAGTTTGTCCGAAATGTAACAGCCGGAGCTTTTTTGCTCCGCTCTGAAAATTTCAGCCAGCTTGTATCCGCTGAAGCCTATATAGCAACTCATACTCTGCACAAGCGTTATATACGAGTTGATTACCCTGCACCGCTCACTCAGCCTGCCCGAAAAATACATACCCGTCGCACCGCCGCTGAGCGTTGTCAGCAGGAATATAACAATTCCCGTCATGCCGTTCATATCGTACACACGGCATTCGCTTCGGCAGTGATAAGCTGTTTTACTGCTGTTATCCTGTGGCTTTGCACAAGCGCTATATGCTGTATCGCTCCGCTGTCGATAACCGTCCTTATGCCCTCGTTGCGATAAGCCTCCTCGATGCTGTCTGCGTGAGCCGTCATTATCAGCCCCGATCCCGAATTCACCGCCTGCCTTATACTTTCCGCATCAGCCCCAAGTTCATCTGTCACGATATAATCGGGTGACATACAGCGCACCGCCCTTATTATCCCGTCCGACTTGCCGTATCCGCTGAAGACATCGGTCATAAGCCCCACATCAAGACACGGCTTCCCGTTATACACCGCCGCTATCTCCTGCCGTTCATCAATAAGTGAAACCCTGAACATTCCTCCTATGCATCTGCATAAATCACGCAGTATCGTGGTTTTTCCGCTCAGCGCCCTCCCTACTATCAGAAGTCCCCTGCTCCTGCACTTGCTTTCAAACAGCGGCAGCAGATCCCTTGCCGCCCCGTAATGCTGACGTGCTATCCTTATGTTTATCGAACTGAAATTCTTCACCGTCTGAAGCCCGCCGTTGCCGTACACCGCAGTACCGCATAAACCTGCCCTGTGACCGCCGTACAGTGTTATAAATCCGTTGGCTATATCTTTTTCGTAAGTATGGAGCGAATTCTGACATATTGCGCTTATGCACTCTGCCAGCATTTCGCTGTCGGGCGTTATCTGCGTTATATGGTTTTGCATTCCCGTGCGGATTATTATCGGATAGCCGCTCCTTATACGGATTTCTTCCGCTGTCTGCCGTATCGCATTCGGCACCGATGCAAGACCGGGAAAAATTCTTACCGCACAGCGTATTGCTGTATCGTATTCGCAGGTTTTACTTTCTATCATTTTTTTCATTTCCTTTCAGCTTGTCTTTTTTGTTTAGTAAAGTTTATGCGGAAGGATATAAAAAAAGAACGCACGATTTCTCGTGCGCTCCAGTTCGTAGAAAATAGTCTGTATTTATAAAAAAGAGCAAATTCTCTATCCCTATCCCCAAACCCCTTTCCCTGGGAAAGGGGCTATATTACTGGGGCTACCGCCCCTAGACCAAGCAAGGATGCTTGCAGTCAGCCACACAAAGCCACTGCACGATGCAGTGGCACAAATGGCTGACGACCTGTACGGGGGCTACACCCCTGCGACCCCATTTTTATCAACGATAGAGGTTTTTCGACAGACTGAAGAACGCACGATTTCTCGTGCGCTCTGAACCTATTGAATTTTATCCAATCTGCAAATTACGGTTATTCTTCCGAAACCACCGTTTTGATATGAAGTTCCTCAAGCTGCTTATCGTCAACTACTGACGGACACTGTGACATAAGTTCGCTTGCATCCTTTACCTTCGGGAAAGCAACTACATCTCTCAGGCTGTCTGCACCGCAAAGGAGCATCGAAAGCCTGTCAAGACCTATACCAAGACCGCCGTGCGGAGGTGCGGCATACTTGTATGCGTCAACAAGGAAGCCGAACTTTTCTTCGATCTCCTTATCGGTAAGACCGAGAAGTCTGAACATTCTCTCCTGAAGCTCAGGGTCTGTGATACGAATAGAACCACTGCAAAGCTCGATGCCGTTGAGTACAAGGTCATAAGCCTTTGCTCTTACCTTGCCCTTGTCGGTATCAAGATACTCAAGGCACTCCTCCATAGGCATCGTGAACGGATGGTGCATAGCAAGCCAGCTTTCTGACTCATCGTCCCACTCGAAGAACGGGAACTCGGTAATCCATAAGAAGTTGTATCCGCTGTCGGGTACTATGCCTATCTGCTTGCCGACCTTAAGACGCAGAGCGCCGAGTACAGGGAGCGTAACCTTGTTCTTGTCCGCAACGATAAGCACTACATCTCCCTTTTCACAGCCGAGGTGCGAAAGGATAGCGTCAAGCTCGCCTTCTTTGAGAAATTTTGCAAACGAGCAGTTAGGTGCGTCATCGTGCCAGCGGATATATGCAAGACCCTTTGCGCCGATTCCCTTTGAGAACTCGGTCAGCTTGTCGATTTCCTTTCTTGTAAGAACGCCTGCGGCATTCTTTGCAACGATCGCTCTTACACTGCCTCCTGCGGCAATAGCCGAAGAAAATACCGAGAACTCTGTATCCTTTACAATATCGGACAGATCCTGTATCTCCATACCGAAGCGTGTATCGGGCTTATCCGAGCCGTAACGTGACATAGCATCGTTATATGTCAGTCTGGGGAGCGGAGTTGTAATATCAACATCAAGCACATCCTTCATCAGTTTTTTTATGAAGCCCTCAGTAAGCTCAAGTATCTCGTCAACGTCCATAAATGACATTTCAAGGTCTATCTGTGTGAATTCGGGCTGTCTGTCAGCACGAAGGTCCTCATCTCTGAAGCATCTCGCAAGCTGAATATAACGGTCAAAGCCCGAAATCATAAGTAACTGCTTGTATATCTGGGGCGACTGCGGAAGCGCATAGAACTTTCCCTCGTGAACTCTTGACGGTACAAGATAATCTCTTGCTCCCTCAGGAGTCGATTTCATCATCATAGGTGTTTCTATTTCAAGGAATCCGTTGTCATAGAAATATTCACGGGCTGTCTTTGCGATCCTGTGACGCATTATAAGGTTATCCTGCAGCTTCTTTCTGCGAAGATCGAGGTATCTGTACTTAAGACGAAGCTCCTCGTTTGTCTTTGTATCGTTTACTATCTCAAACGGCGTTGTCTGAGCCATCGAAAGTATACGAAGGTCGGTAACGAGAATTTCAACGTTGCCTGTCTTTATATCGTTATTCTTGCTCTCTCTTTCACGCAGAAGTCCCTGCGCCATAAGCACATATTCGCTCTTTATCTGCTTTGCCTTTTCAAATACGGCAGGCTCTGTTGTATCGTCGAATACAAGCTGAACAATGCCTGTGCGGTCACGCAGGTCAACGAACATAAGGCTGCCCTTATCTCTTACTCTCTGTACAAATCCGGCAACGGTAACAGCACTGCCGATACCCTCGACCTCGCCGCAATAATGTGTGCGCTTAAGACCTTTCATTGTGTCTAACATAAAATCTATACCTTTCCTACGGTTCTACCCGTTTATTTCCAACCGACAGACATAAGTGTCTGACGATAAACCTTTACAATTATAGCATTTTTCTGTCGGCTTTTCAAGTAGTGAGGAGAAAAAAAGCAACCGCAGAAAACTGCGGTCATTATATATTTCTGCTTTTTACTTTGCTTCAGTCCGCTTTTTTTAATTCCCCGAATCAACAGAGTTTGCGCTGATTTTGTCCGATATTGCTTTCTCTGCCTTCTCAGGCTCTTCCGACGCTATAAGAAAGCACAGATCGCCCTTTTGGAATACCACCGTCCTGCTTACGATTTTTTCCTGCTCGGGATATGTTCCGAACTGCTTTATCAGGCTGTCTTTTCTGCTTTGCAGTGCGGCTTTCACGCCGTCCGTGTCATCTGCACGCACAGCAATTATCTCCGACAGCTCAACGCTTATTGCCTGCTGATATACGCAGTAATCTGTGATACCGTATTTGCTGAAATCCATTATCGTATCAAGCAGCGTGCTGTCCGTTGCTTTTACCATTTCGGGAAAATCGCCGCTGTTAAGCGCTGTGAGTACAAGACCCTCGCAGGAAATATCATCGTCAGCCACCTTAGTTACCGTCCATTTTGTAGACGAACGGGAGGAGCTGTCCTCCTGCTGTACAGAGGACGAAACATCATCGGCACAGCCGCAGAGCGTTGCGGCAATGATTACGGCTATTAATACATTGAGTGCTTTTCTCATTTGCTTTTTATCCTCTCAAGATTTGCCGTAAGCGCATCGGGGAGCTTGTGCTTATCCTTGTCGTACCACGGCAGATCCTCACGCATTATGACATCGGGATGAGCCATAACACGCTTCATAAAGTCCTCTGTCATATATTTTTCGTTTATCACAGTATAGCCGTCTTTGTCGAAAACAGGCTTGTACCCTTCCCTCTTGTAGACAAACTCGCCCCACCACGGGAGCCACCACAGCCACATGGCGTTGTCCTTTTTCATCTCATCGGGATCGGGGATATAACCGCATTCGGACAAGGTTATCATCTTGCCGTGTGCAAGCTCGGTCATATATTCGAATCTCTGCTTCTGGGAAGAATGATCGTATTCCTTTACCGAATAAATATCATCTCCGCAGATGTCAAACGTGTCCGGACTTACCTCCATACACTTGTCCTGACCGTTCCATACCCATATAAGATTGGTCAGCTTGTGATAATTTTCCATACGGTCAAATATCATATACCACAGCTTTTTATACGCTTCACGGTGCTGTTCGTCGTGGTTTCCCCACCAGAACCAGTTGCCGTTTGCCTCGTGCAGAGGCCGCCACAGCACAGGTATATCAAGCTGTGCCATACGCTTAAGCTCGGCTGATACCATATCTATCTCACGGATAATAAATTCATATTCCGCAGTGCCTTCGGTTACACCCTTGCATAAATCGAAGCAGGTCTTGTGATCGTAGCTTGTCGTCTTGTAGTAGAACGATGAGCCTTTGGAATAATCGTTCATATCGTTCGGAGCGTACCAGTGCCAGCACATTGTGACAATGCCGCCGCACTGAGTAGCCCATTTTATCGCCCTGTCCACCTGATCGTCCGTTTTCTTGCAGGAGCTTACCCCCATAAAGTCATATCCTCTTACGGCAGGGAGCTTTCCCGTCAGATGATAGTACACAAGATCCTCGACTTCTTCACTTTGCAGATACTGCTGACCTGCCAGATGTTTTTTGCCGTAAATGCTTTTAAGGTATTCAAAAAGCATTTTTGTGTTTTTGCTCGCCTGCTTTGAAACAAGCTCAGCGTTTAAATCTGTAGTATATGCCATAGTTCCTCACATTATATTTTTATTTGTTCTTCTGCTCCTGTAACGTTCTTACCGTTCTGAGAAGGAATTTTGTCGGAGCAAATCTTGAGCCTGCCGCAGCCGCCTTGGTGGTAACGCCGGGGATTATCAGCAGATCGCCGCATAAAAGACGCTCAATAGCATAGTCCGCAACATAAGCCTCGTTCTCGCTCGGTATTCCAAAGCTCTTTACGCCTGCAACGCTGTTGAATTCGGTATCTACAGGTCCCGGGCAAAGTGCGCTTATCACTACCCTGCTGCCTGTGCTTCTCAGTTCCTCGTAAACCGCTTTGGTAAGCTGTACGACATAGTTTTTTGTCGCATAGTATGTCGCAAGCAGAGGTCCTGCCATAAAGCCTGCAACAGAAGCAGTGTTAAGAATATATCCGCTGTTTCTTGCGGCAAAATCACGCAGGAACAGCTTTGTCAGAATATGAACAGCCTTTATATTGACGTTTATCATCGAAAGTTCGTCTTTAAGATCTGTTTCAAGGAACGGACCGTACAGACCGAATCCCGCATTGTTAAAGAGAAAATCAATTTTATATTCCTTTACCCTGTCGTAAAGCCCGAAGCACTGCTCCTCTTTTGAAAGGTCGGCTGTAATTGTCTTGACCTTTATTTCGGGACAGTTGTATACGATTTCTTCCTTGAGTGCCAGCAGACGCTCTGTTCTTCTTGCGACAAGTATAAGATTTACCCCTCTTGTAGCAAGGTTTTTCGCCATTTCTTTTCCGATTCCCGAGCTTGCGCCCGTAATAAGTGCGATCATGTCAGATTCCTTTCCCGGTCAGATAGCCGTGTTCATCAAGATATTCTTCAAGTATATCAGCCGCCATACAGACGATTTTCGGACAAGGCCGTTTTTTATAATACTCATTCGTTCTTTCTGCGGGTATATATGTGCCTTCGGGCTTTGACAGTCCGAGAAGCTCCTTGCAGATTATACTGCCGTTTTCTTTTCTGAAGCGTGAAGCAAGCTCCTGTATTGCGGCATAGGTGGATTTCTTGCCCTGTGCATCCGAAGGATCGCTGTAGCCTGCCACTATACCAAGTACGATGAACATTCCGCTTACTGCGCCGCATACCTCACGCATACGTCCCATACCGCCGCCGAAGCCCGATGCAAGCATAGCCGCCGTCTTATCGTCAAGCCCCGTTATATCCGAATAGCTGAGCAATACCGCCTGTGAGCAGTTATACCCTTCCATAAACAGTTGCTCGGCTCTTTTGCCATATTCACCCATAGAAATACCTCTTTTCTGTTTTTGCTTTCACACAGTCCTTACGGCTCGGCTTATGGATAGTATATACTAAACCGCCGCCGATTTCAAGCCCTGAACGCAAAAAATCCGGCAGGATGTGCCGGATTCTTTCGCAGTCTTTATAAACCGTCAGATTTCTGCGTCGTCGTCAGAAACGCTGTGCTTTACTCTATCTCTTTCTTCGGCTCTCTTGCCGTTGTTGAATCGGTCAACAGTGCCTACAAGATAGCCTGTTATACGGCGGATACGCTCAAATCTTGTGTTGTCGCCGTGATCGCTTCTTCCGCACTTGGGGCATACGTCACCGATTATACCCGTATATCCGCAGCAGGGATCTCTGTCTACGGGGTGGTTTATCGAACCGTAGCCGATGCCCGATTCCTTCATGCATCTGATAATCTGCTCAAATGCCTCAAGGTTCTGAAGCGGGTCGCCGTCAAGCTCTACATAGCTGATATGACCTGCGTTTGTGAGTGCGTGATAAGGCGCTTCCAGCTTGATTTTTCTGAATGCGTTGATGGGGAAGTAAACAGGTATATGGAATGAGTTCGTGTAGTATTCTCTGTCGGTTACGCCCTCGATTTTGCCGAACTTCTTGCGGTCGATCTTTACAAATCTTCCCGAAAGACCTTCTGCGGGTGTTGCGAGGAGCGAGAAGTTAAGACCGGTCTTTTTGCTTTCTTCGTCCATTCTTGCTCTCATTCTGCCTATAATACGCAGACCAAGCTCCTGAGCCTCCTTGCTTTCGCCGTGATGAACCCCGATAAGCGCCTTGAGGCATTCAGCAAGACCTATAAAGCCTACAGAAAGCGTACCATGCTTTAATACCTCTCCGATAGTATCGTTTGGGTTGAGCTTTTCGGAGTCGATCCATATTCCCTGTCCCATAAGGAACGGATAGTTCTTTACTTTCTTTTGCGACTGTATCTTGAATCTGTAGAGAAGCTGATCTACGACAAGATTCATTCTGTCCTCGAGCATCTCAAAGAACTTTACAATATCTCCGCCTGCAAGTATGCCGAGTCTGGGCAGATTTATAGATGTGAACGAAAGGTTTCCTCGTCCTGTTACTATTTCTCTTGTGGGATCGTAAACATTGCCTATTACACGGGTACGGCATCCCATATATGCGATTTCCGTATTATAGTCGCCGGGCTTGTAATACTGAAGGTTGTAGGGAGCGTCGATAAACGAGAAGTTCGGGAACAGTCTTTTTGCCGATACTCTGCAAGCCAGCTTGAACAGATCGTAGTTAGGATCGCCCTCGTTATAGTTAAGACCGTCCTTTACCTTGAAGATATGTATCGGGAAGATGGGTGTTTCGCCGTTGCCAAGACCTGCCTCGGTAGCAAGCAGAACGTTCTTTATTACCATTCTGCCTTCGGGAGAGGTGTCTGTACCGTAGTTTATGGATGAGAACGGTATCTGTGCGCCTGCACGGCTGTTCATTGTGTTGAGGTTGTGTACAAGTGCCTCCATAGCCTGATATGTGGCTCTGTCGGTTTCCACTTCAGCCTGCTTCAGCGCAAATTTCTGTATCTTGTCGATTATTTCATCGCTGATATCGGGGCAAATCTCCCTGAGGCATTCACGCTCTGCGTCCTGATAGCCGTTATCGTTAGCGAGAACAGGACAAAGCTGCTTTTCTTCTTCGAGCTTCTTTGTATATGCCTTTACATCGGCTTCCGCTGTTGCAAGGTCATCAATGCCGCCTATAAGCTCAAGTCCTCTTACGATATTCTGAGCATAGCGGTGCTTATATGTCTTTCTTACGCCGTCAGCCATAGAATAGTCAAAGTTGGGGATAGACTGTCCGCCGTGCTGATCGTTCTGGTTTGACTGGATAGCAATGCAGGCAAGCGCAGAATAGCTGCTGATCTCGTTAGGCTCTCTGAGGAAGCCGTGACCTGTCGAGAAGCCGTTCTTGAACAGCTTGATAAGGTCGATCTGACAGCAGGTCGTGGTAAGCGTTAAAAAGTCAAGGTCGTGGATATGAATATCTCCGTCCCTGTGTGCCTTTGAATGTTCGGGAGCAAGAACATACATCTCGTTGAACTGCTTTGCACCCTCAGAGCCGTATTTGAGCATTGTGCCCATTGCGGTATCTCCGTCAATGTTGGCGTTTTCACGCTTAATATCGCAATCTCTTGCAGCCTTGAATGTAAGATCCTCATAGATCTTCATAAGGCTGGTGTTCATTTCTCTTACCCTTGTTCTGTCGGCTCTGTAAAGGATATAAGCCTTGGCGGTCTTTGCGTGGCCGCTTTCAACAAGCACCTTTTCTACAGCGTCCTGAACCTCTTCTACGGTGGGAAGCTCCCCTGTCTTATTTACGTTTGCCTCAAGATAATCGCAAACCTTTTCAGCCATTTCACCGGCTTCCTGATAATCGTTGCCACCGACAGCTCTCGCCGCCTTATATATAGCATCGGCTATCTTTTCAATGTTGAACGGTACTGTACGTCCGTCCCTCTTTTGAATTTTAGTCAGCATTAATTTCTACCTCTCGTTTAAGCTTTAATCGTAAAACCACAATATGTAGTGGTGAGCGAAATACATTTAATATTATATAGTGTTATCTCCGATTTGTCAATATGTCTTTTAGGAATAAGTAACTAAAAATCCGGGTTCATTTTTATACAATTTGTCTATTGACGATTGACGGATGCGGATATAACGTAAAGATAAAAATACCGCCGTAGAAATTTACGGCGGTGCGGTATTTGTTTACAGCTGTGAATCTCCGTTTCATAGCCGGATTACAACAATCCGATATAGAAATTCAGTAGAATAAGTCCAAGAACCACATTGAAGCCGATGCCAACGCATATATAAGGTATCCGCATACGGTTTGTACGCAGAAAACCCGACGCTATGCCTATCCACACGCACGATGCCATCACTGCAAGAAGAAGTATCACCGCAGCGATATTCTTAGGCAGTTCGCACCCCAAAAACGCAGTACAGACAAAGCAGGACACGCAGTTTGCAAGCGGCAGTATCCCAAGCGGAACTGTCGCTATGACCCAGCGGATTCTGTCGGCTCTGGCGAACGAGAACACTATAGCCCCAAGTATAAACGTTATAACAAGACACTCTATAGCCATACGGTTCTCCTTTCGTTTTACTGATTTACTTAGCCATTGCCTTGAAATCTTCGATAGCCTTTGCGTTGTCGGCACAGATGATAAGTGCTACATAGTTACCGCTTGTAACTACGTTGTTGCCGTCTATCTTGTACATTTCATCAGGCGTATAGTCCTTGAATGCGGTACTCTGGCTCTCTACACGCTTTTCGAGAACCGATTTTACGGCATTTACATCGTCGGCGGACTTCATCTTGAAAACCGCTATCTCATCGGGATAAGCGCCCGAGCCGCAGATATAGGCGCTGTAGCTGTCTATCTTATCGGCGGCAACGTCATAGTAGCCTGCCATGCGGTCTGCGCCTATTTCAGCCATACCGGGAAACTTGACATCTTCCTGTATCTTTGCTGTAATTTCGGCGGCTGTACCGGTCGCCGTACTGCTGTCAGAAGCCTCGGAAACCGAGCCTGCATCGGATGTGACGGAGCTTTCCGAAGCCGATGACTGAGCGGGTTTTTCGGAGCATCCGCATATTGAAACTGCGACCATAGCGCAGACAATTCCTGCCATTATTCTCTTTGTGATACTGTTTTTCATTGTTCATAATTCCTTTCTTTTATGCACATTTTATATTAAGAATGTTTCTCAAGGAAACTTAGCATAACCTGATACGTTGAACTCATAAAGTGAATTCCGTCCATCTCGTGATATTCCTCGTAATAATATCCGTCGGGAGCGGTGAGCACAGAATGAAAGTCGAGAAATTTTGCTTTTGTGCCTTTGATTACGCTTTTTAATGCGGCATTATACTCGTTTATCGCAGATGTTGTAAGTGCGTTGTCATAGTCTGCTTCGGCATAATATGTTATCGGCGGGATAGACAGAACGTATACCTTCGCTTTTGTTATTTGTGAAATTTGTTGCACAAGTTCGCCCATACAATTTGCAAGGTAATTGCCGTCGGAATAGCCTACGCTGTTGGTGCCGAGCATAATATATATCTTTTTGGGATTATTTGTCTTTATTTTACTGTTTATGGTTACACCGTCTATTTCGCTTTCCAATGCGGTTGAGGGTGCAAGCCCGAGCTTTGCGTAGACAAGGGACTCGTCAAGATAACCGTAAAGGTAAAGACCGGTCGTAATGCTGTCGCCTATGAACAGTGCATCGTCAAAAAATGAGGTATCGAAGTCTGTTGACGCTGTCGGTTTGGCTTGTGGAGCGGTTTCAGAGGTTTTTGGCGGATCGGTCGGAGCAGGCTTTGGCTCTGTTGCTACAGCTGTAGTTTCAGGCAGTGTCGTTTCGGTCGTTGTAGCGGCTGTAGTAGCCGATGTAGTTACGATTTTAACGGTTGTCGCTACAGTTGATGTTTTTGTGTCGGTTAACGATGTTTTTACAGGGGTTGTTGTGTCATTTTTTGACAACGAACTATCCTGCGACACCGTTACATCCGAACAGCTGCAAAGAACTATTGAAAATATACAGATTAACGATATTGCTATTGTTTTACAATCAGCTATATGTTTCATTCTAATATATTGCCCCTTTGATATTTACGAAGAATGCTTCTGCAGGTAGCTGAGCATTACCTCGTAGGTTTTTCCCATAAAGTGAATTCCGTCCATTTCGGCATAATCGGCATTGAAATATCCGTCCTTGTCTGAAAGGATGCTGTTAAGGTCAATGAATGTTGCCGAAGTGCCTGAAATTGCAGATTTGAGTTTTGTATTATAATCGGTGATGTCCTTAAGGGTAAGTGCGTTCTCGTCCGACTTCTCCGCTTCCTGTGTTACGGGCGGAATGGATACAACGTATATCTTAGCCTTTGTAAGAGCCGAGATCTTTTCCACAAGCTCCTTCATATTGCCTGCAAGCGTTTCATTATCGGCGTAGCCGACGCTGTTTGTGCCGAGCATTACGAATATCTTTTTAGGCTTGAATGAAGCAATCTTATCCGAAAGCGTCACTCCGTCAATGTCAGCGTCAAGCGCAGTAGAGGGTGCAAGACCCTGCTGGGCGAATACGTTTTGCTGATCGAGGAAGCCGTAAAGGCTAAGGCCTGTGGAGATACTGTCGCCTATGAACAGCGATGAGGAGAAATAGTCCTTATCAAAGTCAAGTGTCGGCTCATTATCCGATGTGGCAACGGATGAGTTGCTGTCGGGCTTTTCCGTATTGCCTGCTGTAGTAGCCGGAGCGGAAGTTTCGGGTGGTGCGGATGTCACCGCTGTGAACGGCGGTTCGGATGAGGTATTATCCTCGCCGTTTATAATATTATAGGTAAAGAAACACACTGTGCAGATGATAAGAACCAGTAAAAGATTCAGAAATATCATAGACGGTGTTATTCCGAATTTATTTTTTCCTTTTTTCTGTGCCAAAACACACACCTCACAATCATACTGTATTATTATACAGCATTTTAAGGAAATAATCAATAGATAAAAATAAAAAAATCGATGCGGTTTAAGCATCGATTTTTTATAAAGCTGTTTATAACTTAGTCAGAAACGTAAGGAATAAGAGCTACCTGTCTTGCCTTCTTGATAGCTGTTGTAAGCTCTCTCTGATGGTATGCGCAGCAGCCTGTTACTCTGCGGGGCAGAATCTTGTAACGCTCTGTCATGCACTTTCTGAGCTTAGCTACATCCTTATAGTCAATGAATTCAGCTCTGTCAGCACAGAATGCGCAAACTTTTTTTCTTGTACGCTTCATAGGACGAACTGTTGACTTTTCGTTCTTTTCTCTTTCAGACATTGTTTTATCCTCCTTATTTTGATCAGAACGGGTAATCGTCATCGTCACCGGATTCTACGGTGAAATCCGAATTGTTACCCTGCGACACTGTGGGCGCTGTGTTTGAAGTCTGTGCAGGATGTTCGGGAGCAGCGTTTTTAGCGGCATTACCGGGGTAGCTCTGATAAGCAGAGGATGTACCCTGTGTGTTGTTTGCCTTTTCGCCTGTGAACGTGGAACGGTCAACGATGATCTCGGTAATGTAAGCTGTATTGCCGTTCTTATCCTGGTAAGATCTGTTCTGAAGCTCACCCTCGATAAGTATCATGCGTCCTTTTGCAAAATATCTTGAAATGAATTCTGCCTCGTTACGCCATGCGACAACATTGAAGAAATCGGATTTTCTGTCTTCTCCCTTTGTCTGAAATCTGCGATCTACCGCAATTCTGAAAGAAAGCACGGAAGCACCCGCAGGTGTCGATCTCAGCTCAAGGTCATTGACGATCCTGCCCATCATAATTACCTTGTTGTACATACGTTATCGTTCCTCCTGTCTGTTTTCAAACCTTGATTACTTGCGTACCGTTACGAGCGAACGGAGAACGCCGTCAGTGATGTTGATGATACGCTCGAATTCCATAGGGAAATCAGGCTTGCAGTCGAAGCTGTAAACTACATAATAACCGTCGGTTTCGTAGTTTATCTCGTAAGCGAGCTTACGAGCGCCCCATTCATCAACGTCAACTAATGTGCCGTGTTCCTTGATCAGATCAGAGAACTTAGCAACGAGAGCCTTTACTGCATCCTCACCGTTCTTGAGTGAAAATACAACAACTGCCTCATACTTTTCGCTGAGCTTTGCCATTATAAAGCACCTCCTTGTGGATATTAAGCCCGTACTCCTGTACGAGCAAGGGATGTTGACAAAGTTGTATACTTGTCAAGCTATATTATTATAGCAAACCGAAAACGGTTTGTCAAGACTTTTTTGAAATTTTATATTCTTCCGAAAATCAGCAGGAAAAAGACCATTGCTACAGGCTGGTGCAGAACGTATATCCACAGGGTATATCTGCCTGCAAGCGCAAGCGGTTTGCAATGTGTTTTATAGAAGAATGCCGGCATTTTATCCTCGATAGCGTATTTTCCGGTGTAAGCGCCTGCCAGAAACACGAAAAACCACGGCAGGAGCGGAAAATAATCCATTGACTGAAAACTCGGTGCTTTGAAGCCGAGCGGAAAAAGAAGTCCTGCATTGTAGATAAATTCGGGCAGCTTTATTCCGACACCTTGCGCAGGTCCGAGATAGCCGTACATAATTCCTCTTGTTAATAGGAAAAGCACGGCGCACACGGCTATTCCGACCGGTGCGGGAATCTTAAGGAAATACTTATCCCCTATCGCATATATCATCATGGATACGCCCATAAAGTGCAGTATTCCGAAAAGTATGGGGGCGGATGGTGCGAAGAATGCGAAAATGAAGGTTATTATCATACCTATAAAAAAGCACTGGATGCCACGCTTTGCGTTATTATGCGAATAACGGCTGCTCATACCGGATATGAACATGAATGCTCCCGCAAAAATGTCACGGACAATGTCAAACCAGCCGTCGAACATTATCGGGATGTGAATATTATAGGTGTAGTTAAGGTCGAAGCAGACGTGGTACACTACCATACAGAGTATGCAGAATCCTCTTACCTCGTCCATAAAGCCTGCACGTCTGTATTTTTTAACTTCTGTGCCGCTGACGGTTGCAGTATTTTCCATTTTTATCTTTCCTCATATTTTTTTAGTCGGATAAAGTTATTATATCACTAATGCACGTCAAGTTCCACTGTGCATAATCACCAATAATTAAGGCATATATATAGGTGTTTTCTACAAAAGTGAATTACCTTTTTATATTGCAATGCAGGTGCGTTTGTGATATTATATGTATGAAAAAAACAGCGGAAAGCTCCGCACTATGAAAGGGACGACATATTAATGCTTATTGCAAAGATAACCGAAAGCGATTTCTTTGGCGGTGAGCCTCAGTACATCGATGACGACGCACGTTATAACACAAGAGGCGTCATGACAGACGGCGAGGGCAACATTGCCATGATGAAGATAGAAGACTCCGAATATTACAAGCTACCCGGCGGAAGTATAGAGATAACAGAAACTCCCGACAAGGCATTTTTAAGGGAGGTAACGGAAGAAACCGGCTACCCTGCCGAGCTTTTAGGTTATCTCGGATGGATAGAGGAGCATAAGTTCAAGAGAAAATTCTGCATGGTTTCACACTGCTATGTGGCAAAGAAAGTATCGGACAAGTGCGATACTGCGATGCTTGAACATTCGCAGGAAAGACTGGGATATAAAATAGAATGGATGCCTTATGACGAGGCTGTAAGCAGACTTAAGGCTCTTTCCGAGCAGTGTAAGGAATATCAGATGAGCTTTGTGCTTAAAAGGGAGCAGCTTATTCTTGAAAAGGCTAAGGAATATATAGTAAAATAAGGACGGATATGAGCGAAGAAAAAGTATTGGCAAACGCAGAATACGGCGAAAACCACGAAAATGACGATATGATTGCACAGAACGCAGTAAAAAGCGATGAAACAATTTCGTTCAGTGTGAGCGATGAAGCCCGTCCTCAGCACACCTGGACGAAAAAGCAGAAACGAACGGTATGGATAGCGGCTGTTGTTGCTGTTGTGCTGTTCATTGCTGTCAGTTTTTTGCTCAGCCTTGCGGGGATTGATATGTTCAGTCTGCTTGGCGGTAATCCTGCGATGCAGTAAGGTTTAGAATAAGTAAGACCGCACCTGTGATGAGGTGCGGTCTTTTGGTTTGTAGGGAAAGGCTGTTTTTGAAATAAACTTCTGATTTATTATCCCTATCCCCCTTAGGACACTCTGATGGCTTTGCCTCTTTATATTGGATTTCTTTTGAATTGTTTTTTTATAATTACAATGATGTTTCGGGAGGGGCAAGCAAGGCAAGTGATAGGTGTTCTTTTACAAAGATTAGCGAAAACAACAAGGATTGGTGCAACGGGAGGAGCAAGCAAGGCAAGGATGCCTTAGCGTGTGTGCCCATAGTTTCGCATGGATGCGAAACCAAAAAGCACACACAGACCCTCACCCTACGAAAAGCGAGTGGGATAGTACGGTTTTGGAGGGGTTGGTGCGGAGAGTAAGAGATTGAAATTAATAGCACTACTATCTTCAAAACTTCTTATCTATTACAATCCCCACCGTCACGGCTCGGAATAGTTTCAGAATTGTAAAGGCAGGAGTATCTGAATACTGTACAGCAAGCGAAAAAATTGTATCAGCCGTGCCACCTCCCCTTTTTCGAGGGGAGGCAAGGGTGTTGGCGATTTGCTACATTTTGCGAAACCGACAAAGCGTTCATTAAAAGGCAAGAGTGTTGGCAATTTTCGAGGGATAGTGTGGTTTTGGAAAGGTTGGTAAAGCAGTATCGCCTTTAGCTCCCTTGTGTAAAGGTGAGCTTCTGTTGCAGTGCGAAGCACTGCCAACTATTGAGGGATTGTTAACGGAGGTGTCAGAGAAACGGAAAGGGTGCGGTAGGTGTGGCAATCCCTCCGGTCGTCGCCCGAGTTTATCGGGCGACAGCACCTCACCTTTGACAAGGGAGGCAAGTGTGGTGGTGTGAGGCGACGGCGTGTTGTTCTTTTGCAATGGTTGTGGGAATGGAGAGAGTCGGTGCAACGGGAGGGGCAAGCCCACTCCCCTACGAAAAGCGAATAGGATAGTGCGAATATGAAAGCGTATCGTGCATATAGAAGTTGGCATTACGAAAAGTGAGTGGGATAGTGCGGTTTTGGAGGGGTTGGTGCGAGGCGAGGTTGGTGAAATATTTCAATGCGTGGGCTTTAATAATAATCGGTTTATCGACAGAGTAAGACCGCACCTGTGATGAGGTGCGGTCTTTTTATATGGCGGACTTTTATAATATAAGACAGATAAGCCCGTTACAGCCGTCATTGATAATCCTCTGTATCGCCTCCTGTAGTTTTGCTCTTGCGTCATCGGGCATACGGCTCAGCTTATTGTGCAGACCCTCGTTTACAAGCTCGTGGAGCGATTTTCCGAAAATATTGCTTTCCCATATCTTTGTGGGATTTTCCTCAAATTCTCTGAGAAGATACCTTACAAGATCCTCCGATTGCTTTTCACTGCCGACTATCGGGTTTACCTCAGTGTTGATATTTGCAAGGGTCATATGAATTGACGGGGCTGACGCTTTGAGCCTTACGCCGAATTTTCCGCCCTGCTTTACAATTTCGGGTTCTTCAAGGGTAAGCTCCTCGGCAGACGGCATTACTATCCCGTATCCTGTGGCTCTGACCTGCTCAAGTGCGGTGCTGACTTTTTCGTACTCTTTCTTTATCCTTGCAAGCTCAATCATACAAGGCATAAGGTCGCCCTCGTCGCTAAGCTCGATGCCTGTGGTTTCGCCAAGTACCTTGTAGAAAAGCTCCTGCCCCAGCTCCACTGTGACATAGGCTGTTCCCGAGCCAAGCTCCGTTTTATCCTTACTGCAACGGCTGACGCTTTCGCACTGCCCTATTTTACCCGTGAAGCTGTCTAAATCACCCATACAGGAGATATTTTCCGCAGATGTCCTCACAGCTTCGAATACCTGCTTTTTCAGGTAATGGTCATTATCGAGGGACGCTAACCACTTCGGCAGTTTTATGCCTATCTCCCTTACGGGAAAGCCCATAAGCACATCGGACAGCAGTTCCTTTATATTTTCTTCGGTGATGTAAAGACAGTTCAGCGGTGTAACGGTACAGCCGTACTTTTCTGAAAGCCTGCAAGCAAGCTCTTTTGCTTCTTCCGATGAGGGATCGCTGCAGTTAAGCACTACGGTAAACGGTTTTTTTATGCTTTTCAGCTCGTTTATCACACGCTCCTCCGCCGCCTCGTATTCCTCTCTCGGAATATCGGTGATACTGCCGTCTGTGGTTACCACAAGTCCTATGGTGCTGTGTTCCGTGATCACCTTATGAGTACCGACCTCTGCCGCCATATTGAACGGTACTTCCTCGTCAAACCATGGCGTTTTTACCATTCTCGGAGCTTCGTTTTCTATATAGCCCTTTGCGCCGGGTACTATGTAGCCTACGCAGTCGATAAGTCTTACATTCATTTCCACGCTTTCGTCAACGGTGATATTTACCGCTTCCTCTGGCACGAATTTCGGCTCTGTGGTCATTATCGTTTTTCCTGCCGCAGACTGAGGAAGCTCATCCACTGCCCTTTCCCTGCGGAATTCGTCTTCGATTGAAGGTACGACCAGCACGTTCATAAACCTGCTGATAAAGGTCGATTTCCCCGAACGGACGGGACCGACAACTCCTATATAGATATTTCCGCCTGTTCGCTCGGAAATATCCTTATAAATTGATTTTGGCATAAATTCTCCTTATCTGTCAGCAAAATGCCGTATCTTGAGTATTGTTATATTATCGGAATCAGAAGCAGGCCTGACACTTTGCCGTCGGTGACCTCGTTTTCGGATTCTATTGCCGCCGCAGAAGTGTTATAGCGTTTTGCTATGTTCCATACATCCTCGTTTTCATCGGCAAAATACAGCTTCAGCGAATAATCATCGCACTTTTGCTTTTCTGCGTTTTCGTTAAGCTCAATCTGCTTTATTATCTGACTTGTGCCGCAAACATACATACATCCCTGCATAAGAAGCGAGCATCTTATTTCGATACCGTCATCGGTAATGCTGTAGCTTACGGACGATATGTTCACGACAGGCTGTATGACGCAACCGTCGGTAACCATACCGAGCTGTTCCGAAACATCAAACGGCAGATTTTTTTCAATGAATACCGGCTCGTTGTCCTTTACGGCACTGATATTACAAAGCAGTTTACCGCTCACTTTAAGCTCGCCGTTTTCGCACGGTCTGCAGATTATTTCCGACACGAAGCATTCAGCGTCCGTCACGCTGTCGGGAATGCCGTTTTCGCACTCAATAAGCTGTTTTATATTAAGCGTTCTGCTGATAAATCTGTGGTCGGATTCGGTTTTCAATGCAGAAGTGGTGTAGCTTGATTCATAGGACGTGGAATACATATCGGTGACGGGATAAATGCTTTCTTCAAGCGTTGCGGTAATCTGAGAGCCGATTGTCAGTTCACAGCCGAATACTCCCGACGCATCGTCATCGGCGGACTTTACCGTAAGAGCGCACGACAGAACTCTGAACAGGGCGTAGCAGGTGTGCCTTTCGTCAATGCCCTGCATATCGACTATCTGGCTGAGGGGAATCTCGGCTTCCATTGTCTGAAGATATGTGCCGTTATCGTTTCCGACAAGATAGAGCGCTTTCAGCTTTGCCTCGCCCTTAAGCACGACCTTGTCTGCGATTATCTTGCAGTCATTCACGACCGCTGTGGCATCACAGCTTACAACGGCTTTCACTGTGCCGTCAATGCCGGATACGCCTATATCTTCACGGACAACGAACTGCTTTCCTGCGGTGAGCTTTCTTGTACAGCTTACTTTATTTTTTCTTGTCTGTATGTTACAGCCTTCAATGTCCGTTATTATCTCAAACGGTGTTATGTTCTCGACCTTTATCCTGAAGCTGACCGCTCCCCTGACATCAATGCGTCTGCCCGAAACCGCACGGCAGGTAGTATAATCCACCTTAGGCTCAACAGTCACCGTGCCGTTGTCGGCTGATTTCGGCAAATCGACCGTTTTTGAATAGCTGTAGCGATGCTCTACGCACTCCATACCTCCGCCCTCGCTAAGATAGAGTGCGGTGATGCATATCACACCGTCGAGTATCAGCTTGTCGCCCGAAATGTTGCAGGATACTATTCCGGGACGAAGGGTGCATCTTAATATTCTGAAAATGTCGGGGTAATAATCCGGCAGGACATAATCAAACTCGACACCCTGCTCCGCCTGTCCGTCATATATCACTTCCGTGACAAATACAGGCTCTTTCTTTACGGAAAAGTCCATATAATCCTCCTTTAGCTGTTTCCCTCTTGTACGGGTTTTAACACAATATATGAGGGTGCGGGACATAATATTACTGTTTGTCAGGGAAAAAGAAAAGGCTGTACCGAAAAGGTACAGCTTCAAACTGTAGAAAAAGTATGTTACTTAATGTGCTTCTGTTATATCATTCAGCTTTAACTACAATAGCAGGCTACCGATAGTGCTATTTGTCGGACAGCACTTCTCGGGTTCGCTATTCGAATTGGTACACTTGTCAATATTAACGAGGGAAAGAACCAAAGAGACTAGGGCAAGGGACTTGACAGCCCCTCTCCCTATCTCTTAGGTTCTCTCCCTCGTGGCTCCC
>OLOB01000789.1_pt1 | contig 23092 bp, 19 predicted proteins | sample 1671911 | NCBI WGS metagenome assembly OLOB01 (sample SAMEA3136625, study PRJEB25190) | human gut metagenome | biome: human gut; feature: human-associated habitat; material: faeces | place: Austria | collected 2013
TAGAGCACCTGACTCTTAATCAGGGTGTCTAGGGTTCGAGTCCCTAATGGTGTACCACATGCCGAATCGCAATCGCGGTTCGGTATTTTTGTGTCCGGAAAACGGCACGCGCGACAAATTTTCTTCCCCAAAGGTGCGGAAAACCCTTGTCGGACAGGGCGAAAATATGGTATAATACACTGGTTGTGTCTGTAAAGGACGCTTCATTCGGTATGCCTGTCTTTTTCGGGCATATGAAGGAGGAAATGCCTTTGACCCTGCGCGAAGAAGCGCCGATGACCAAAGATGATGCACGCCGCCTGAATCCACTCCAGCTGGCGTATATCGGGGATACGGTCTATGATTTGCTGACTCGGTCGCGCCTGCTGTACCGGGGGTATAATCTGCATCACTGCCATCAGACGGCGGTCACGGTCGTCAATGCGCACGCACAGGCGGAGGCTTTGACACGCATCGAGGGAGCGCTGACCGAGGAAGAAAACGCCATCGTCCGCCGTGGGCGCAATACCCACGCGCACCACGCTGCGCCCCGAAATCAGACTGCCATGGACTATCAGGCGGCAACGGCGCTGGAAGCCCTCGTCGGGTATTTGTACCTGACTGGGCAGGAGGCACGGTTGCTTGAACTGTTCCGAAAAAGTCAGGAGGTTGCATCATGCCCCGCTCAACCATGAAAGTCGCCCTGATTCGCCATACGCTTTTGCCGGAGGAGGTCGTGGCGCTCGGCGCTCGGCTGTGCTACTCCCGTGCGACGGTGGACAGCTTGCAGCAGCGCGTCAGCCGTGACGACCAGAGCGAATTCGTCAGCCGGATTTTGTCGATGGGGCATGAATCCGTGCTGGAACATGCCAGTTTCACCTTTGCGATGGAAGGCGTTTCGCGCGTCCTGCTGGCGCAGATTACCCGCCACCGGCTTGCCAGCTTCTCGGTGCAGAGCCAGCGCTACGTCAGCTACGAGAAGGGCTTTGGCTACATCGTTCCGCCGAAAATCGAGGCGCTGGGCGAAGATGCCGTCGCGGAGTTTGAGCGGCAGATGGACACCATGCACCAGTGGTATACTGGGTGGCAGGAGAAGCTCGGCGCGGGTGAGGGCGGCAATGAGGATGCCCGGTTCGTGCTGCCCGGCGCTTGCGAAACGCGCATGATGGTGACAATGAACGTGCGCGAGCTGCGGCACTTCTTCAGCCTGCGCATGTGCAGCCGCGCGCAGTGGGAAATCCGTGCGCTGGCGACGGAGATGCACCGCCTGTGCATGGATGTTGCCCCGGCGCTGTTTGCGGACGCGGGGCCCGGATGTCTGCGCGGCGCGTGTCCGGAAGGGGAAAAATCCTGCGGCAAGGCAGGGGAGATTCGCCGGACAAGGCGCGAATGGCTCGATTCGCTGGCAGACGAACAGAAAAAGCAGAATCAATCAACCGACAATGAATAAGAATAGAGGAATTTGAAATATGGCATACTATGACAATGCACCGTCCCACAAGCCGCAGGGCAAGAAGTCCTTTGGGCGCGAAAAGTGGGTGGAAGAAGGCTCGGAGTACCGCGGGGCGCGCCACGGCGGACGTCCCAGCGGCAAGCGCGACGACAATCGGGCATATGGCGAGAAAAAGTCGTTCGGCGACCGCAAGCCTTACGGCGAGAAAAAGTCGTTCGGCGACCGCAAGCCTTACGGCGAGAAGAAGTCGTTCGGCGACCGCAAGCCCTATGGCGAGAAGAAGTCGTTTGGCGACCGCAAGCCCTATGGCGAGAAGAAGTCCTATGGCGACCGGAAGCCCTACGAGCGCCGCGACCGCTATGATCGCCGCCCGGAAACGGCCGACGAGCGTCCGGCACCGTCCTATCGCGATTCGGAGTACCGCCCGGTGGCTGTTGCGCCCGTGATGGCGCAGCCCGTGGCGGAAGAAGCAGCGCAGGAGAACCTGCTGGCAGGGCGCAACCCGATTCGTGAGGCGCTCAAGGCGGGTCGTGATATCGAAAAGCTGCTGGTGCAGAAGGGCGAGCTGACCGGCTCTGCGCGCGAAATCGTGCAGATGGCGAAGGAAGCGCACATCCCGGTGCAGGAAGTGGAACATCAGCGCCTGAACGAGCTGGCGAAGAACCATCAGGGCATGGTGGCGTTCGCGTCGGCGTACCAGTACAGCACGGTCGAGGCGATGCTGGCGGAAGCGGAGGAAAAGGGCGAAGAACCGTTCCTGATTCTGCTGGATGGCATCACCGACCCGCACAATCTGGGTGCGATTATCCGCAGCGCCGAGTGCGTGGGCGCGCACGGTGTGATTGTGCCGGAACGCCGCGCAGTCGGGCTGACCCCGGCAGCAGTCAAGGCATCCGCGGGCGCGATTGAGCACATCAAGGTTGCGCGCGTTGTGAACATGACCCGTGTGATTGAAATGCTCAAGGCGCGCAACATCTGGACATACGCACTGACGATGGACGGCACGGACTACGAGAAGGTCAACTTCAAGGGCGGCGTGGCGCTGGTTGTCGGCAGCGAGGGCGAAGGCATCAGCCATCTCGTGCTGGAAAACTGCGACCAGAAGGTGTCCCTGCCGATGGCGGGGCATCTGGACAGCCTGAATGCGTCCGTTGCGGCGGGCGTGGTGATGTACCGCGTGCTGTCCAGCCGCCGGGCATGAAACCGCTGCTGATTGTCGATGGCTACAACGTCATTGGCGCGTGGAGCGAGGCGGAGAAAAAGGGCTGGTCGCTGGACGAATCGCGCGACCGGCTGATGCGCCAATTGGAGGACTACGCCGGATTTTCGGGCGAGGAAATCCTGCTGGTGTTCGATGGTTACCAGTCTGAGCGCACGACGACGACCGAGGAGAAGCACGGCGATTTGACGCTGATTTTCACCCGCCACGGCGAAACGGCGGACAGCTACATCGAGCGCGCCGCGGCGCAGACCCCGCGCTATCGGGAACTGCGCGTCGCTACATCGGACGGGCTGGAGCAATCGCAGGTGCTGTCCAGCGGCGCGATCCGCATGACCAGCCGGGAACTGCTGCGCGAGCTTCGCGAAATGCGCAAAAGCGGCATGTCGGCGCACCAGAATCAGCCCAACATGAACCGAAACACGATTTTTTCCCGAATGCCGGAGGACATCCGCGCACGGCTGGAAAAGCTGCGGCGCGGAGAGTGAAGCGGGAGACGCGCCTGCGCCGCCCGAAAAGCAGGTGAACAGTTTGTCAGACGATCGAATGAATGCAATGAATCAGGACAATGACCCGATGGAGCAGGAAGAGCCGATGCTGCCGGAAGACGATGCATTTTTGCTGGATTTTCCGTTGAGACAGGCTGTGCCCGGCGAACCGGAACAGCCTGCTTCCGTGCCGCTGCTGAGCAGCAGTGCCGCCCATTCGGTCTATGAGGGCATGACGGACGAGGACGTGGTGGCGCTGTGCCGCACGGGGGACTCGGTGGCGGTGGAATATCTGCTGAACAAGTACAAAAACTTCGTCCGTTCCAAGGCGCGCAGCTACTTTCTCATCGGCGCGGATCACGAGGACATCGTGCAGGAAGGCATGATTGGACTCTACAAGGCGATTCGCGACTTCCGGCCGGAGAAACTTGCATCCTTCCGTGCCTTTGCCGAACTGTGCATTACGCGCCAAATTATCACTGCCATCAAAACCGCGACGCGACAGAAGCATATCCCGCTGAACAGCTATGTGTCGCTCAACAAACCGCTGTACGACGAGGAAAGCGACCGCACGCTGCTGGACGTCTGCGCGGAAGGGCATTCGTCGAATCCGGAAGAGCTGATAATCAGCCAGGAGGATTTGCGTGGCATCCATCAGCGCATTGACGAAGTGCTGTCGGATTTAGAACAGGAAGTGCTGGCGGCGTATCTGGACGGGAAAAGCTATCAGGAAATCGCGGACAACCTGGGTCGCCACGTCAAGAGCATCGACAACGCCCTCCAGCGCGTCAAGCGCAAACTCGAACGTTATCTGGAGGACATGGAAGCGCAGAACAACGACTAATACGATTTCCTGCATTCGCCTGCGCCATCTGCTCGCGCCTTGGCGCATTCTCATTTGGAAATAGTATGAATCCACATAAAAATATGCAGAAAAGCAGGAGAGAAACAATTTTCCTCTTGCTTTTTTGCGCTTTTTGCGCTATGATAGATGCCAAGAACAGACGAAGGGAGCAGAAACGCCATGCTGAACCGTTTCGCGGTTGGTTATTATTACGCGCTGCATCAAGAAAGCAGGGCGTGATTTGGCGTATTCTCCCGGAGATGAGAAAAGCGCCCTGCTGGCCAGAACATTGGCGGCGGGGCGCTTTCGCTGTTTTATACTAATTCTCATCTAAAGCATGTCATTCGCACAGCATCTTTTCCGCCCCGGCTTTGCTTCGTTCCGCTCGCGCGTACCTCCAGTACGCCTCGCTTCACTCAGCTTTGCCGGAACGAAAAATCTGCTATGCTCGATGCCATGTTTTAGAATCGAATTAGTTTCAAATTGTAGTGGACAATGATGTCCGGAAGTATGGAGGAAACACCATGATTGTCATCTTGAAGCACGAAGCACGGCAGGAACAGATTGATCGACTGAAACAATTTCTCCTTGGCATGGGGCTGCGCATCGACGAATCAAAGGGCGAAAACAGCACCATTCTGGGGCTGGTGGGCGACACGACGCGCGTGGACGCTGACCTCATTTCCTCGCTGGATGCAGTGGAGGCTGTCCGCCGCGTTCAGGAACCCTACAAGAAAGCAAACCGTAAGTTCCATCCGCAGGATACGATGGTGGATTGCGGCGGCGTAACCATCGGGCACGGCTTGTTCCAGATTATCGCTGGCCCCTGCTCCGTGGAGAGCGAAGAGCAGATGGTTACGGTCGCCAAGGCGGTCAAGGCGGCGGGCGCAACGCTGCTGCGCGGCGGCGCGTTTAAGCCGCGCACCAGCCCGTATGCGTTTCAGGGCCTGCATGAGGACGGTTTGAAGCTGCTGCTGAAAGCGAAGGAAGCAACGGGGCTGCCCGTTGTGACGGAAATCATGGATGCCTCGCATTTGCCGCTGTTCGACGATGTGGACGTTATTCAGGTTGGCGCGCGCAACATGCAGAATTTCGAGCTGCTGAAGGTGCTGGGCAAGACGCATAAGCCGATTCTGCTCAAGCGCGGGCTGGCGAACACGATTCAGGAGTGGCTGATGAGCGCTGAGTACATCATGGCAGGCGGCAACGACCAAGTCATCCTGTGCGAACGCGGCATCCGCACTTATGAGACGGCGACGCGCAACACGCTGGATTTGTCCTGCATCCCGGTGCTGCGCGAAAAGACGCATCTGCCGATTCTGGTTGATCCCAGCCACGCGACGGGCGTTGCGCGTCTGGTGAAGCCGATGGCGATGGCAGCGACGGCGGCGGGTGCGGACGGCTTGATGATTGAGGTACACAATGACCCGAAACACGCGCTGTGCGACGGTGCGCAGTCGCTGACGCCGGATGAATTTGCGGACGTGGTGCGCCGCGTGAAGGGGATTCGCGCGGTGGTGGAGGAGTAAGAAATGGACGAACTGCGACTGGCAATCCCGGACGAATCGCTGCTTGATGAGATTGCCGCGTATCGGCAGGCGATGCTGGACGCAGATAGCAGCATGGACGGCTGCGGGCCGCTGAAGCGCATGGAGAATCCGGCGGAGTGGCTGGCGTTCTGCCGTCAGCTGGATGACCCGGCGACAACTCCGCCGCATTGGGTGCCGATGACGCAGTTCGTCTGCCTTCGCGGGGCAAAAATCGCTGGGATGATTCAGGTGCGGCGCGAGCTGAACGACTATCTGCGCAATTACGCGGGGCATATCGGCTATTCGGTGCGCCCGGATGAGCGGCAGCAGGGTATCGCGACGTGGATGCTGCACAACGTGTTGACGTACTGCCGCGAAATCGGCTTAAAGCGGGTGATGGTCGCCTGTGAACCGTGGAACGTGGGCAGCCGCAAGACAATTTTGCGTAACGGCGGCGTCTACGAGAAAACGGTGCATGAAGACGGCGTGAATATCGACTTGGAGCATTACTGGATTTCACTGACATGAACGAAGCGCGTCTGGCAGAAACGTCAGGCGCGCTTTTTCGATGCGAGCAGTTGAAGTTCATCTTGCAATGCCGCACGGAACTCCTCCGCCAATGGGCGAATGTCGCCGCTGGCATCGCAGCGCAGGACAATTCGCCGGACGCAGCGCGGGTCGTCAATGGGTAGTAGCTTGATGCCGTCGCCCGGCGCGCCCCATGTGTATTCCGGCCAGAAGCCCACGCCGCAGCCGAGCGAAATCAGGTTGCGGACGGTCGACGGCCCGGTGCACTCGTAGGCATACTGCGGCATAAATCCACTCTGCTGGCAAAGCTGGCTGCACTGCTCCCGGAAACGGCGGTTGCCCATCACGCTGATGAACTCCTGCCCGCGCAGGTCGTTCAGGCACAGGGAGGCTCGCGCTGCGAGCGGGGAGGATTGCGGCACGGCGAGCAGAATCCGCTCATGAAACCCGTCGTCGCCGTTCATCCCGTCCGAATCCACCAGCAGGTCATACGGTGGATGCGCCGCGTCGCTGATGCGGGGGAGCAGTGTCATTGCAAAATGCACGTCCGGGTGTGTCTGGCGGAAGCGAACGGCGGCGTCCGTCACCAAATCCGACGCAGCAAGCACACACACATGCAGTGTTCGCGCCTGATGATTCGCCATCTGCCGCATCATTTCCGGAATGTGCGAAAGTTGATTCAGCGGCTGCTGCAATTCGTCCGCCAGCCGTTGACCGTAGGGCGTGAGCGCAATGCCGCGCCCCTTGCGCGCAATCAGCGGCACACCCAATTCGCTCTCCAGCCGCTGCACCGATTTCGTCAGCGCGGGCTGCGCAATGTGCAGCGCTTCGGCGGCGCGCGTCATGTGCTGCATTTGCGCAACGGTCAGGAAGTACGTCAGCTGGGTCAGTTCCATCAATCATTCCTCCAAAATATGAATGCCATAGCAATTATATATTTTACATCATGGCTTGTCAAGCGTAAAATGAGCGATGGATTACGCACAGAAAGAAGGCATTCCTCATGAAGGATTTGACCGTCGGCAAGCCCGGCCGGGTGCTGCTTGCTTACTCGCTGCCCCTGTTCGGCAGCATCATCTTCCAACAGCTCTACAACATCGCGGACAGCTTTGTTGCGGGGCATTTCATCAGCACCGAGGCGCTTGCTGCCGTCGGCAACAGCTCCGAAATCACGCTGATTTTCATCGCCATCGCGTTCGGCTGCAACATCGGCACATCCGTCGTGACGGCGAACTTGTTCGGGCAGAAGGAAATGAAGCAGGTGCACACCTGCGTGACGACCGCGCTCATCTTCTGCGGCATTCTCGGCGTGCTGCTGAGCGCTGTCGGAATACTGACGTCCGAATGGATGCTGACACTGCTGGACACGCCTGTGGAGACGATGAAGGACTCCGTGGCGTACATCCAAATTTACCTCATGAGTTATGTTTTCCTGATGCTCTATCAGGTCGCGACGGGCATTTTCTCCGCCTTGGGGGATTCCAAAACGCCGTTCTACTTCCTCGCCGTGTCCTCGATTGCGAATATTTTTGTGGATATCCTCTTTGTCCGTGACTTCCACATGGGCGTGCCCGGCGTGGCGTGGGCGACGTTCCTGTGCCAGTCCATCAGCGGCATTGTCGCCGTGATTTTCGTACTGAAGAAGGTGCATGAGGTCGTCGGCGGCGAGAAATGCCCGCTTTTCTCCGGAGTGCTGCTGAAAAAGATGTTGATTATCGCCATCCCCAGCGCGATTCAGCAGAGCTTCATCAGCGTCGGCAACATCCTTGTGCAGCGCGTCATTAACGGCTTCGGCACGGCGTGCATGGGTGGCTACACGGCGGCAATCAAGCTCAACAACATGTTCGTCACGTCAGTGACGGCGCTGGGCAACGGCATGAGCAACTACACCAGCCAGAACCTCGGCGCGGGCAAGAACGAGCGTGTGCGCCACGGCTGCCGCAGCGGCGTCGCTATCGGCATGACGATGGGCGCGATTTTCGCGGTTGTGTTCTACGTCTTTGCAAAACCGCTGGTTTATGCGTTTATCAGCGACGGCAACTTGGAAGCGGTCGATGTCGGCGTGGACTTCCTGCATATTGTGACGCCGTTCTATATGTTCCTGTCGATTAAGCTGATGGTGGACGGCGTGCAGCGCGGTGCGGCGCGGATGCTGCAATTCATGATTGCGACGCTGTCGGACTTGTTCCTGCGGGTGGTGCTGTCGTTTACGCTGTCGCCGATTTTCGGGATTCGCGGCGTGTGGTATTCGTGGCCGGTCGGCTGGATTGTTGGGATTGTGCTGTCGGCGACGCTGTACTTGGTTTGGGCGCGTAAACTAACGGCAAGAGAAGAAAAAACGCCGGTAAAGGCAGAGTAAGGGAAGCGCGCTCAAGCCGGGACGCCGAAAAAGGGTCAAGGGACAATGTCCCTTGCGGGGTCAAGGGGCGGAGCTCCTTTGTGGGGTTTGGGGCAACGCCCCAACTGCTCCACGGGCGACCAATTCCAAGGAAGTCGCCAACAAAGGCGCAGGCAGCGAAGCGTCCCTGCCACTAATACTATTTCCAGATTCAACTGCGCCATCTGCTTGCGCCTTTTCCCTTCTGGCGTCCGCTCATTCCACTTAGCGTAGCGCTGCTACGCTGCGTTTCATTCACGTTAGCCAGAATGAAAAACTCGCGGCGCATCTTGGCGCATTCTTATCTGGAAATAGTATGAACACTTCCATGCTTGATTTTATCCGCTGCAAGGGAAACGAACTTCCCCAAAAAAGCAAAAAACGCATCCCGACAATCCCCTTGTGCAGGAGAGGATTGCCGGGATGCTTGCATATCATCGAATTACTCGCACGCCGCTTCAAATGCCTCGAAGAACTCCGGACAAGACCAAGTACCGCACGATGCAATCTTGTCGTTCTTCACCGTGAACTGATAAACCAGCCCGTTGTCCAGTTCAATCAGCAGAGACTGCTTCGCGCTCAGCGATCCGCTGCTTTCGTACGTCGCGTCATTCAGCAGCAGCGAAATCAGGTCAGCGCAGACACTCGTGTCCGTAATCGTGCCGACGCCGCTCAACTCAATGCTCGCGACGTGTCCGCTTAACTGCATCACGTCCGCAAGCGTCTCCGAGCCCTTCAGCGCGTTGCCGTTGAAGCTCACGCGCTGGAAGAGCCGCGTCTGCCCATCAACGTCTGCCGCGACGAATGTGCCGCTCATGCCGCTGATGCCATATACCTCTGTGCCAACTGCTGCCTTGTTAGATAGAATGACGTTTGTGCCGGACAAAGACGGCTCGGTCGTGTACTCCGCAATCGTGCCTAAACTTGCGCCTAACAGGCTGGAGGACACACTGCGTGGCGAGGTCATCATGCGGTAGTAGCTGCCGTTCACGCCAATCAGCGGGAAGGTGCTGCCGTCGCTGCTGCTCGACCATAGGTTACGGTAGGAGGGTACGGACTGCTTCTGCCCGATGGATACGTCGCTGCCGGTCAGGTCAGCGCGGAGCGTCCGCTCGGTGGCGGTCGGCTTGTCGCCCAAGGGGCTGGATTGAATCAGCGGTGCATTCGCGGGGGAGGACAACAGGGGAGACAGCCCCACGAAAAGCGCTACCGCCGCGGCGCACACGCCCGCGACCGACACAAAGCGGCGCACCGGGAAAGACTTCTTTTGACGGGATGCACGGGAATCGCGCACCGCCATCTGGATTCGATTGTTCAGCTCTGTCCCGGCGGTCAGACCTGCCAGCGACTGGTTCACCGTGTCGGGCAGATTCCGGAGCTGGGCTTCGAACTGCTCGTTCTGCTCAGGATGCTTCTTCACCGGGCATCGCCTCCTTTCAAAAGAATGGATTCAAGTTTTTTGCGCCCGCGGCTCAGGCGGGATGAAATCGTGCCCTCCGGCAGCTCCAACATTTGGGCAATCTCGGCAATGTTCATGCCCTGATAATAATGCAGGAGGATAACCTCCTTGAAGGTCGCGGGAAGCTGGTTGATGGCGGCCATCATCGCCTGCTGGTCGTCGCGGCGGGAAAACTCGTCCGGCGCGGGAATCAGCTCGAACGTCGGGCCGCCCAAAATGACGCGCTTGAGCCACGCGCCGCGCCATAAATCGCGGCAGCGGTTCAGCGCTACCTTCAGCAGCCACGATTTTTCCCGCCCCGGCTGCAGCAACGGATGTGTCGTCATCAGCCGTACAAACACGTCCTGACAGACATCCTCCGCTTTTTCGCGGTCGGAAAGGTAGAAGTAGCAGACGCGGAGCACATCGGTGGCGTACTGATCATAGAGCCGGGCAAAGTACGCGGGGTCATCCCGCACATCTGGTACCGGTTGATAAGAATCATCCAGCCCCTTTGCGGCGGCGGGTGAATCAAGGGCCTGCTGCACGGCAGATTCCTCCTTGTGCTTTGAGGTGGGTTCACTCATCTAACGATTGACGCCTCTCTTCCATTCCCGGAATTTCAAATTTTTTTGCGGATTTCAGGAAGAATTATACCACGCATCACAGAAAACTGCAAGCACAGGCAGAATGTCCCTCTTGTCAGCGGAAAAGAAATGTGCTATGATAGCCGTTGCCCATACTATTTCCTGCATTCACCTGCACCAGCTGCTCGTGCCTTTTCCCTTCTGGCGTCCGGCTGTTCCACTTAGCGTAGCGCTGCTACGCTGCGTTTCACTCCCGTTAGCCAGAATGAAAAATTCACTTCGCATCTTGGCGCATTCTCATTTAGAAATAGTATAAGGGCAAAAGGAGTCGAAAACATTCATGATTCGCACGGTCATTCACATTAACGAAGAACTCTGTTCCGGCTGCGGACTCTGCGCCTCGGCGTGCAAGGAAGGCGCGATTGCCATGGTGAACGGCAAGGCACGGCTGATTCGCGACGACTACTGCGACGGGCTGGGCAACTGTCTGCCCGCGTGTCCCGTGGGCGCCATCAGCTTTGTGCAGCGCGAAGCCGCCGCGTTCGACGAGGAAGCGGTCAAGGAACATCTGGCGCGCAAGCAGCAGGTGAGCGGCTGCCCCGGCATGAAGGTGCGCGCGATGAAGCGCACCGCTGCAAATGAATCTGCCGAAAACGCGGACAATGGGAGCCGCCTGCGCCAGTGGCCGGTGCAGATTCGCCTCGCACCGCCGACTGCTGCTTTTTATCAGGGCGCGGATCTGCTGATTGCGGCGGACTGCACCGCATATGCCTACGGGCGCTTCCATCAGGACTTCATCCGCGACCGAATCGTCCTCATCGGCTGCCCGAAGCTCGACGATACGGATTATTCCCTGAAACTCACCGACATTCTCGCGAAAAACGAAATTCGTTCCGTGACCGTTGTGCGCATGGAAGTACCCTGCTGCGGCGGTATTTCCTACGCGGCGGAGAAAGCCGTCGCCCGCTGCGGCAAAAAACTGCCGATGCAAATCATCACCATCGGCACGGACGGGGAGATTTGCAGATAAATCCCATCAAAGTGGTTAATTTATTGAGAAAATGCGCACGGATGTCTTGAAAAGCCCCGGCAAATGTGGTAAAATACACCCTGTGCGTATAGATTCAAGAACGCATGACCGGGTCAGCTGACCCGACGAGAGCGCAGGAGGGAACAAATTCCGATGAGCACCAATTTTGAAAAGATTTCCAGCAACAAGGTGAAGCTGACCTTTGTTGTCCCCGCTGAAGATTTCGACAAGGCCCTGAATCAGGCTTATCTCAAGGATCGCAGCAAGATTAACGTCCCCGGCTTCCGCAAGGGCAAGGCGCCCCGCGCGGTCATCGAGCGTATGTATGGCGAAGGCGTGTTCTATGATGACGCGCTGGACGCGATTTTCCCGGCGCTGTATGCCGAAGCCATCAAGGAACACAACATCGACGTTGTGGATCGTCCGCAGGTGGATGTGCAGGAAATCGGCGCGGGCAAAGAACTGAAGTTTACCGCGGAAGTTTTCGTGCGTCCGGACGTGACGCTGGGCGAATACAAGAACCTGACGGTTGAAGTGGAGCCGAAGGAAGTCGTCACCGAGGACGAAATTCAGGCGCGCATCAGCCAGGATCAGCAGAAGGGCGCGCGTACCATCGACGTGACCGACCGCGGCGTGGATTACACCGACACCGTGAACCTCGACTACGCGGGCAGTGTGGACGGCGTTCCGTTTGAAGGCGGCACGGCGCAGGGTCAGACCCTGAAAATCGGCAGCGGCGCGTTCATCCCGGGCTTTGAAGAGCAGATGGTCGGCATGACCGTCGGCGAAGAGAAGGACTTGAACGTCACCTTCCCCGAAAAGTATCATGCGGAGAACCTTGCGGGCAAGAACGCCGTGTTCCATGTCAAGGTGAACAGCATCACCAAGACCGAACTGCCGGAGCTGGATGACGACTTCGCGCAGGATAACGGCTTCGACACCTTCGACGCTTACAAGGCGGATGTCGCCAAGAAGCTGCAGGAGATTGCCGACACCAACTACGATGTCGAAATCGAGAATGCGCTGATTGAAAAGGCGGTTGCCAATGCCCAGATGGACATTCCGGCGGCGATGATTGACGATCAGCTGAACTACGTCATGCGTGACGTGGAATACTCCATGATGCGTCAGGGTCTCCGTATGGAAGACTACCTGAAGTACACGGGTCAGACCCGCGAGCAGATGGCGCAGCAGTACCGCGGCGAAGCGGAAAACCGCGTGAAGATTCAGCTGGTGCTGGAAGCCATCCGCAAGGCGGAGAACATTGAGCCCACCGCCGAGGACATCGACGAGCAGAGCGCGAAGCAGGCCAAGCGCGCTGGTCAGGAAGTGGAAGCCTTCAAGGCGAACCTGACCGACGAGCACAAGGCGTACCTGTCCGATCTGGCTGCCATCCAGAAGGTGTGCGACCTGATGAAGGCTGGCGCGACCGTCGTGGACAAGAAGCCGGAAGAAGCGGCGGAGACTGCGGAAGAAACCAAGACCGAGGAGTAATCCCCTAATTTTACGCTGATGAACGCGGGAGACAGGTCACGCCAGTCGCGACCGCTCCCGCGTCTTTCAGAATATACAGAAAACGGAGCAGGAGCAAAAAATGCGCCGCACGCATAGGTGCGCCCCAAACGGCGTACACTGAGCGGGAAAAATGCGCGGGAAAGCCCCTGCTATCCATGCTGCAAGGACAAATATGCAGCGAGGAGGGATAACGCAATGAATCTGATCCCCTATGTGGTCGAACAGACCAACCGCGGCGAGCGGTCGTATGACATTTATTCCCGCCTGCTCAAGGATCGCATTATCTTCTTGGGCGGCGAAATCAACGACGACGTGGCGAACACCGTCGTGGCGCAGATGCTCTTTCTGGAAATGGAAGACCCGGATGCTGATATCTGCCTGTATATCAACAGCCCCGGCGGTTCGGTGACGGCTGGTATGGCAATTTATGATACCATGCAGTACATCAAGCCGCAGGTACGCACGGTGTGCATCGGCATGGCGGCGTCGATGGGCGCGTTCCTGCTCATGGCGGGTCAGAAGGGCAAGCGCTGCGCTCTGCCGAACAGCGAAGTTATGATTCATCAACCGCTGGGCGGTGCGCAGGGTCAGGCGACGGACGTGCAGATTCAGGCGGAATGGCTGCTGAAAACGAAGGAAAAGATGATCCGCATGAAGGCTGAAATGACGGGGCAGGATATTGAGCGCATCCGCCGCGACGTGGAACGCGACCACTTCATGTCTGCGCAGGAAGCCCTCGAATACGGGATCATTGATGAAATCTTCGATCCCCGCAAGAAGACAAATTGACAGCTTGAGAGGTAGAAGATGGCAAAAGACGATATGACCCGTACGCCGCTGAAACGGTGCAGCTTCTGCGGCAAGACGGAACGCCAGGTCATGCGGATGGTGGCAGGCGCGAACAACGTTTGCATCTGCAACGAGTGCATCATGCTCTGTCAGGAGATTATCTCCGACGCAATGCCGATGATGCACTCTGGGCATCCGCAGCAGGAGCAGAAGTTCGACCACCTGCCGTCCCCCGCAGAAATGAAGCAGGTACTGGATGATTATGTCATCGGGCAGGAACATGCCAAGCGTGCCCTGTGCGTGGCGGTGTACAACCATTACAAGCGCATCGGCCAGCGCCCCGGCAAGGATGATGTTGAATTGCAGAAGTCGAACATCCTGATGGTGGGGCCGACGGGCTGCGGCAAGACGTTTCTGGCGCAGACACTCGCGCGCATCCTGAATGTGCCGTTCGCGATTGCTGATGCAACGAGCCTGACTGAAGCCGGCTACGTCGGCGAAGACGTGGAGAATATCCTGCTTCGCCTGATTCAGGCAGCGGATTACGACATTGACGCGGCACAGCGCGGCATCATCTACATCGACGAAATCGACAAAATCGCCCGCAAGAGCGAAAATCCGTCGATTACGCGCGATGTCAGCGGCGAGGGCGTGCAGCAGGCGCTGCTGAAAATCCTCGAAGGCACGATTGCCTCCGTTCCGCCGCAGGGTGGCCGCAAGCATCCCCAGCAGGAAATGATTCAGATTGACACGACAAACATCCTCTTTATCTGCGGCGGCGCGTTCGACGGCATTGTGCCGATTATCGAGAGCCGCACGGGCAAGAAGAACCTCGGCTTCGGCGCGGAACTGACCAGCAAGACGCCGGAGGGCAGCACGGATGCGCTGAAAAAGCTGCGCCCGGAGGATTTGACGAAGTTCGGTCTGATTCCGGAATTTGTCGGTCGTCTGCCGATTACAGTGACGCTTGACGCGCTGGATGAGGATGCGCTGGTGCGAATTCTGACCGAGCCGAAAAACGCGCTGTGCAAGCAGTACCAGAAGCTGCTGGGACTCGACGGTGTGGAGCTGACGTTCGATGACGACGCAGTGCGGGCGATTGCGCACATGGCAATTGAGCGCAAGTGCGGCGCACGCGGTCTGCGCGCGATTATCGAGGATGTCATGCTGGACACGATGTTCGATTTGCCAGGCCGCCGGGAAATCTGCGGCTGCGAAATCACGGCGGATTCCGTGAACGGCAAGTGCGAGCCGAAACTTATTGAGGGCAAGCGGCACAAGCTGGGCGGTCGGACGGCGAAGCGCAAGATGGAAGAAAACGCGCTGGCGGAACAGCCTGACGTGTGCTAATCGAATATTGAACCAATCAAAAAGGGCGAATCTGCGGGAAATGCAGATTCGCCTCTTTTCGTATGCAATTACTTGTGATACGCCGTCACGTTCAGAATGTCCTCGGCGCGCTTGACCTGCTCGTCGGTCGGCGTCGGAACGCCTTCCAGCGGGTAGGGGATGCCGAGCTTCTGCCACTTCGATACACCCAACGTGTGGTACGGCAGAATCTCCACGCGGCTGACCGTCTTGAGGCTTGCGATAAAATCACTCATCTTGCGCAGGTCGTTCTCGTCGTCGGTCACACCCGGCACGAGGACGTGGCGAATCCACATTTCCTTGCCGTTGTCGGACAGATAGCGCGCCATGTCGAGGATGTTCGCGTTGTCCTTGCCGGTCAGCTCCACATGCAGCTTGCTGTCGAACTGCTTCAGGTCGAGCATGAACAGGTCGGTCAGGCTCATCAGCTCATTGAAGCGGTCGAGCCACTCCGGGTCGCGGCGGAAGGGCTGACCTGCCGTGTCCACGCAGGTGTGCACGCCATCTTTCTTCATCAGCCGGAAGAACTCGGTCACGAAGTCCAGCTGCACCAGCGGTTCACCGCCGGAAACGGTGATGCCGCCGTTGTTCTTCCAGTAAGGCTTGTAGCGAATCGCCTTGTCGAACAGCTCGCGTGCGGTCATTTCCTTCGTTTGGCTGATGGACGACGGGCACCATGTGTCGGGGTTATGGCAGAATTTGCAGCGCAGCGCACAGCCGTAGAGGAAAACGGCGCAGCGAACGCCGGGGCCATCCACCAGCGCGAAAGATTCAAACGAATGAATACGTCCCTTGATGTTGGGATTCGGATTGCTCATGTTTCTAAACTCCTTGCGAGGGATTCGGGCGGATAATCCGCCATCTCTATTATACCCGAAAAAGCGCGCCTGTAAACAGGAAAAGCCGCTTTTCTGGGAAAATTCGTGCCTCTGGACAGAAAAAACCCGGCGGAAGTTGCCGTCCGCCGGGTGAAGGTTTCCAACAGGGGATTACATGCGGGTGTGGCAGGTACGGGCGATAACGTCCAACTGCTGCTCACGGGTCAGGTCGATGAACTTCACGGCATAGCCGGAAACACGGATGGTGAAGTTCGCGTATTCTTCCTTCTCCGGATGCTCCATGGCGTCCAGCAGCTTTTCCTTGCCGAACACGTTCACGTTCAGGTGATGCGCACCCTGATCGAAGTAGCCGTCCATGACCTGCACGAGGTTGTTCACGCGCTCGCCGGCAGCATGGCCCAGCGCATCGGGGTTGATGGTCTGGGTGTTGGAGATGCCGTCCAGTGCCCAGTGATAGGGCAGCTTCGCGGTGGAGTTCAGGGACGCAACCAGACCATTCTGCTCCGCGCCGTAGGAGGGGTTCGCACCGGGCGCGAGGGGCGTCCAAGCGCGGCGGCCGTCAGGCGTAGAACCGGTGGCCTTGCCGTACACGACGTTGGAGGTGATGGTCAGGATGGAGGTGCTGGGCTCGGAATTGCGGTAGGTGTGATGCTTCTTCACCATGTCGATGAAGGTCTTCAGCAGCCACTTGGCGATGTCGTCCGCACGGTCGTCGTCGTTGCCGTACTTCGGGAACTCGCCCTCGGTCTTGTAGTCGTAAACCATGCCGGACTCGTCGCGGATAGCTGTGACCTTGGCATACTTCAAAGCGCTGATGGAGTCAACGCAGTGAGAGAAGCCAGCGATACCGGTCGCGAAGGAGCGCTTCACATGGGTATCGATCAGCGCCATTTCAGCCGCTTCGTAGTAGTACTTGTCGTGCATGTAGTGGATCAGGTTCAGCACGTTGACATACAGGCCAGCCAGCCAGTCGAGCATACGCAGGTAAGCGGGCTTGACGATGTCCCAAGTCAGTTCATCGGTGGTGATGGGCGCGTAGCAGGGACCAACCTGGGTCTTCAGCTTCTCGTCCATGCCGCCGTTGATGGCGTACAGCAGCGCCTTCAGCAGGTTCGCGCGAGCGCCGAAGAACTGCATCTCCTTGCCGGTCTGGGTAGCAGACACGCAGCAGCAGATGGAGTAGTCGTCGCCCCAGACGGGCTTCATCACGTCATCGTTCTCATACTGGATGGAAGAGGAGACGATGGAGATGTGCGCCGCGTACTTCTTGAAGGCTTCCGGCAGACGGGAGGTGTACAGAACGGTCATGTTGGGTTCCGGAGACGGGCCCATGTTTTCCAGCGTGTGCAGGAAACGATAGTCATTCTTGGTGACCATGGAACGGCCGTCCAAACCAGTGCCGCCGACTTCCAGCGTCGCCCAGACGGGGTCGCCGGAGAACAGCTCCTGATAGGAGGTGATGCGGGCGAACTTGACCATACGGAACTTCATGACGATGTGGTCAACCAGCTCCTGCGCCTCGGCCTCGGTGATGACGCCGTTTTCGAGGTCACGCTCGACATAAATGTCGAGGAAGGTGGAGATACGGCCGACAGACATTGCAGCGCCGTTCTGGGTCTTGATGGCGGCCAGATAGCCGAAGTACAGCCACTGGAACGCTTCGTGCGCGTTGCTGGCGGGCTTGGAGATGTCGTAGCCGTAGGACGCGGCCATGACCTTCATGTCCTTCAGGGCGTTCACCTGCAGGGTGATTTCCTGACGCTGACGGATGACGTCGTCGGTCATCGTGCCGTCGCCGCAGTTGGCGAAATCATGCTGCTTTTCAGCAATCAGCACGTCGATGCCATACAGCGCAACACGGCGATAGTCGCCCACGATACGGCCGCGGCCATAGGTGTCCGGCAGACCGGTGATGATGTGGGACTTGCGGGCCGCACGCATTTCAGGCGTGTACGCCATGAAGACCGCGTCGGAGTGCGTCAGGTGATATTCGGTGAAGATCTTGTGCAGTTCGGGAGCGGGGGTGTAGCCGTTCTCGGTGCAGGACTGCTCCGCCATGCGGATGCCGCCGAAGGGCATGAAAGCGCGCTTCAGGGGCTTGTCCGTCTGAAGACCCACGACCTTCTCCAGATCCTTCAGGTCTTCGTCGATGTAGCCGGGCTTATGGGAAGTCAGGGTAGAAACAATCTCGGTGTCCATATCCAGGACGCCGCCCTTGGCGCGTTCTTCCTTCTGCAGCTTCTGCAGAGCGCCCCACAGCTTGTCGGTCGCTTCGGTCGGGCCGACCAGGAAGGATTCGTCACCGTCGTAAGGCTTATAGTTCTTCTGGATAAAGTCGCGAACGTTGACTTCTTCCTTCCAGATGGAACCCTTGAAGCCATTCCACTGCTCAAAATTGTACATGATGGTTGACCTCCTGATGTTGAAATGTGTGCCGGAAACCGGCGAATGAACGCCGCCGTCCCCAAATCATCCGCGTGGATGGGGGTCAGTAGGGAACTGCTTCCGAACCACAGATATTCTATCACAAGATGTTGTATAATGCAATAGGCAAAATCACAAAACACGCAAAAAATCGACAACTTCATGAAAAGCCTTACAAACCCTTGAAAATGGCGGGTTTTCGCCTGATGTATCAAGAATGCGGGCGAAAGAATGCCGCTTTCGCGGATGAAAGCGGTACACTATATCTTGTGGTATGGACAGCGCGGACAAACAAGGACTGTATCCACGGCAGAAAGAAAAATTGCAGCAAAACCTTCATTCGGGCATGGTTTTGCGCCGCTTCGGGCATACTGCGGTCGATGAAACGCAAGGGAGGTTTTGCGCATGTTTGCAACAATGCTGGTCGTCATCCAGCTGGTGGTGTCGGTGGTGGTGGGACTGTACTTTTTCCGGCAGCTGCGCCAGTCGCGGCAGAAAGAGCCGGCGCACGGGCGGGAGAGCAACCGCGAAATGGAGCGGATGCGCCACCTGCGGTCGATTCACTTGTCAGAGCCGCTGGCGGAAAAGGTGCGCCCGACGAAAATGAGCGACGTGATTGGTCAGGAGGACGGCATTCACAGCCTGAAAGCGATTCTCTGCGGCGCAAATCCGCAGCATGTGCTGATTTACGGCCCGCCCGGCATCGGCAAGACCTGCGCGGCGCGGCTGGTGCTGGAGGCGGCGAAGCAGTCGCAGGGGACGCCATTCCGCGAGGATGCGCCGTTCATCGAGGTGGATGCGACGTGCGTGCGCTTTGATGAACGCGCGATTGCCGACCCGCTCATCGGCAGTGTCCATGACCCGATTTATCAGGGCGCGGGGCAGCTGGGCGCACAGGGCGTGCCGCAGCCCAAGCCCGGCGCGGTCACCAAAGCGCACGGCGGGGTGCTGTTTCTGGATGAAATCGGCGAACTGCATCCGGTGCAGATGAACAAGCTGCTGAAGGTGCTGGAGGATCGCCGCGTGATGCTGGACAGCGCGTATTATAATCCGGATGACGCGACGATTCCGCGCTATATCCACGACATTTTCCACAATGGGCTTCCGGCGGATTTTCGGCTTGTCGGCGCAACGACGCGCAGCCCGTCAGAAATCAGCCCCGCTCTGCGCTCACGGTGCATGGAAGTCTTTTTCCGTGCGCTGACACCGGAAGAAATTGCCCTGATTGCCTCCGGCGCAGCGGAACGCGCGGGCTGCGCGATGGCGAAGCAGGAGGCGGAAACCATCGGGCGTTATGCCGCCTGCGGACGCGACGCGGTGAATATTGTGCAGATGTGCGCGGGACTGGCGCAAATGGACGAGCGCACGATGATTCTGCCAGAGGATGTGGCGTGGGTGGTGCAGAGCGGGCATTACACCATCCACGCCCAGCAGAAGGCGGATGTCTCGAACCGCGTTGGCGTGGTGCATGGGCTGGCGGTATATGGCGAAAATCAGGGCGCACTGCTGGATTTGGAGGCGGTCGCGACGCAGGGACACGGCGAAATCACCGTGACGGGCATTATTGATGAGGAAGAAATCGGGCAGGAGGGGCACAAGATGCGCCGCCGTTCGACGGCACACGGCGCGGCGGAGAATGTCCGCACGCTGCTGAAAAGCCTCGGACACACACTGGAAAACACTGATTTGCACATCAATTTTCCCGGTGGAATGCCCGTTGACGGCCCATCGGCAGGCGTCGCGATGGCAGTCGCGGCGGTCAGCGCGCTGACCGATACGCCAGTGGACGGCACGATGGCGGTCACGGGTGAAATTACCGTGCAGGGGAAAGTGAAGGCGGTCGGCGGTATACCGCAGAAGGTGGAAGCCGCGTGTCAGGCAGGGCTGCTGCGCGTGCTGATTCCCAAGGAGAACGACGCGGAGACGCTGCACATCGCGGGCATTGAGGTGCAAGGAATTGACGATGTGCATCAGGCGCTGTCAGCGATGCTTGTGCACACAAAGACGGCGAAGAAGCCAATCCACCGTCCGCTGCCGATGACGGAGAAGGTCGCTGCGGCCGCTGCAGAACCCAGTGCGTGACGCAGAACGACGAATAATTTACATTCTCGCAGAAAAAAATCGTTACATCATATGTTTTTTCGCTTGTCAAACCGTGGCGGAATATGTATACTATATCTTTGCCGGACGGGATGCGCCGTTCGAGCGTGGACGCGGCATGATACGCTCTGGTTCGCCGCGTCCGATGAGGAGGAACTATGCCCAGAAAGAAAACCAATCTGACGATGCCGGTGCTGGCGCTGCGGGGGCTGATGGTATTCCCGCACATGGTGCTGCACTTTGACGTCGGCCGCCCGAAGTCTGTCGCCGCCCTGCAGGAAGCGATGATGAATGACCAGAAGATTTTCCTCGTGGCGCAGAAGGATGTGGATGACCCAGACCCTACCCCGGAAAATTTGTGCACCGTCGGCACAATCGCCAATATTCGGCAGGTGATGAATCTGCCCGGCGACAGCCTGCGTGTGCTGGTGGAGGGTGAAACGCGCGGCGAATTGACTACTGTGACGCAGGAAGACCCGTTCCTGCTGGGACGCATCCACCTGCCGAAAGTGACCGCGCCGGCGGATGAAATGGAGCTGGCGGCGCTGGTGCGCACGGCGAAGGATTATTTTGATGCCTATGCCCGCGCGAGCCAGCGGGTCAGCCAGGAGACGATTGCGTCCATCCGGGATGTGGATGACGCCGAGCAGATTGCTGACCTGATTGCCGCAAATATCCTGACGAAGCTGGAAGATCGCCAGCAGATTCTGGAAGAATTCGATATTCAGCGCCGTCTGGAACGCCTCTGCACCATTTTGAGCCGCGAAATTGAACTGACCGGCGTGGAAAAGCAGGTGCAGGAGCGCGTCAAGAAACAGATTGACAAAAATCAGAAGGATTATTATCTGCGCGAGCACATGAAGGCTATCCAGACCGAACTGGGCGATACCGACGCGACGGATGTGGAGGAGCTTCGCGAACGCGCCAAGAATACGCCGCTGAACGACGAAGCACGTCAACGCGTGGACAAGGAGCTGGAGCGCCTGTCCCGGATGACGCCCGGCACACCGGAAGTCGGCATGTCCCGGACGTATATCGAGTGGATTCTCGACCTGCCGTGGGGCAAGCAGACGACCGACAATCTGGATTTGAAGCGCGCGCGGAAGGTACTGGCGCAGGATCACTACGGGCTGGAGAAGGTCAAGGAGCGCATTGTCGAATATCTGGCGGTGCTCAAGCTCAAGCAGGATATGCGCGGCCCGATTCTGTGCTTCGTCGGCCCGCCCGGCGTGGGCAAAACATCCATCGTTCGCGCAATCGCCAAGGCAGTCGGGCGGCAGTTCGTGCAGGTGTCGCTCGGCGGCGTGCGCGACGAGGCGGAAATCCGCGGCCATCGCCGGACATATATCGGCGCGATTCCGGGGCGGATTATCTCCGGCATGAAGCAGGCTGGCACGATGAACCCGGTATTCCTGTTCGACGAAATCGACAAGATGAGCCACGATTTCCGCGGCGACCCTGCCAGCGCCATGCTGGAGGTGCTCGACGGCGAGCAGAACGGCGCATTCCGCGACCACTATCTCGAACTGCCCTTCGACCTCAGCCGCGTCATGTTCATCACCACCGCCAACAGCATCGACACCATCCCCACGCCGCTGCTCGACCGCATGGAGGTTATCGAAGTGCCGTCGTACACGGAAGAGGAGAAGCTGCAAATCGCTAAGCGCCACCTTTTGCCCAAGCAGGTGAAAGAACACGGGCTGGATGCCGGGACGGTGAAAATCAGCGACCGCGTGATGCGCAGCCTGATTGAGGGCTACACACGCGAAGCCGGCGTCCGCACGCTGGAACGTACGATTGCCAAGGTCATCCGCAAGGCTGCCGTGACGATGCTCGACGAGGGCGAAACCGACGTCACCGTGACCGAAAAGGTGCTGCACCAGTACCTCGGCGCGCCGCGTTTCACCCGCGAACTGCCGGAGAAAGAGCCGCGCGTGGGCATTGTCAACGGCCTTGCCTACACCACCGTCGGCGGCGAAACGCTGGAAGTCGAGTGCCTGACCATGCCCGGCAAGGGCGGTCTGCGCCTGACGGGACAGCTTGGCGACGTGATGAAGGAATCCGCCGAAGCCGCGTTCTCCTACGTTCGCGCGCACTGCGCTGATTTGGGATTGGCGGATGACTTCTACAAAGATGTTGATATCCACATCCATGTGCCGGAAGGCGCTGTGCCGAAGGATGGCCCGTCCGCGGGTGTGACGATGGCGACGGCGCTGGTGTCTGTGCTGACGGGGATTCCCGTGCGCAATGATGTGGCGATGACGGGGGAAATTACCCTGCGCGGGCGTGTGCTGCCGATTGGCGGATTGAAGGAAAAGACGCTGGCTGCGTATCGGGCGGGGATTACGACGCTGATTATTCCGAAGGAAAATCAGAAGGATTTAGAAGAGATTCCGCCGCATGTGCTGAGTCAGTTTAAGATTGTGTGCGTGGAGCAGATTGAGCAGGTGCTGGAAAATGCGCTGACGCGGATGCCGGAGCGCCGCGCTTAAAGCCCAAAGAGCAACACGCGGAAGAAGTAAGGGAGTGTGCTCAACTCAATCGCGCGAAGGGGTCAAGGGGCAATGCCCCTTGCGGAGTCCAGA
>OLOB01000792.1_pt1 | contig 23079 bp, 18 predicted proteins | sample 1671911 | NCBI WGS metagenome assembly OLOB01 (sample SAMEA3136625, study PRJEB25190) | human gut metagenome | biome: human gut; feature: human-associated habitat; material: faeces | place: Austria | collected 2013
CGGGTATGCCTGCCATAGGGTGCCCTTTCTCTTGCGGCCGCCCTGCGGGGTCCAGGCATGAAAAAACGCCCGCAGGGAATCTGCGGGCGTTGATAAGCGACGAATGGGGACACGCGACAGGCGCCGAAGCGCTGCCATGCATCCTTGGTGCTGCGGAATGCCGCAGCAGGCACCGGCCGGGGCCGTGTGCTCTCGTGCTCCTGTTCTTCCATCCGGACTGTAACCGTTGGTCCTGGATTCTCACCAGATCAGCCTGACGGGTTGCGGCGCTGCGGCCATGGGGCCGCCTATTTGCAACCTGCCAGGGTCGCGGACTTCGCCCTGCTGCTTCGTGCAGCGTGGAACGTCACCGCCAGTGAGGGATTTCACCTCGCCCTGAACAGATATCTTGGTTGGGGAGTATAGGAGCGCCTTCCGCGCGCTGCAAGGGGACACTTTCCGTGATTTGGTGCATTTCCCAGGTGAACACGCTGGGAATGTGCCGGCAAACAGGCGTTTCGGCGCGAAAAAAGGCGGCATCTTGTGCGATGCCGCCTATCGAAACCACTGCGAAGCCCAGGCTATTCCAGGCAGGCGCTGCAGTTCGTCTCGTCGCCGAACAGCAGGTTGCGCTCCTCGCCGTCAAGCGCGTCGCGTGCCTGGTCGCGCAGATTGTTCATGCCCGAGAGGAACTGGCGGTACAGGATGAGCGTCAGATAGCGCCCCATAGTGGTCAGCGTCAGCTCGTCGCGGTTGTCGGTGGCGAACGCGCGATGCGCGCGGTAGAACGCCATCTCCGCCGGCAGCAGGCGCTCGATGCTGCAGCCGAACTGCTTCTTGAAGTCGTTCTTGTCCAAGCGCAGCTGGTAGAGGTGCAGAAGGAAATAGTAACGGGCCAGATCGCGCTTGCTCATGACGCACTTGCCCATGATGGACATGTGGCCGGCTTCGATGGCCTCGTTGTACTCCTTCAGGCTGAACGTGTTCACGTACAGCGCACCGTTGAGGTGCGTGATCGAGCCGCTGCCGATGCCGGGGTACTCGTTGTAGGCAACCTGCAGCTCCTCGGCGTACAGGTTATGGTCGTGGGCGCCCTGCTGGTTCAAGCGGCTGAACGTCCAGATGGTGTCGCGGCTGAAGAAGGGATGCTCGCCGCCGCACAGCACCTCGTCGAGGATCTGGTAGTAGCGGAACTCGCGGTTATAGTCCATCTTGCCCAGCGACTTCTCCATCTTGCGGGTGGTGGCGCTTGAGACGTACAGCGGGCTGAATGTGGTTTGACGCGCCCCGCAGGCAACGATCTTCTCCAGGTCGTCGAGCAGGATGTCCTCCGTTTGGCTGGGGAAGTTGAAGATCATGTCCACGTTCACGCTGTCGAAGTAGGGCGCGGCCTGCCCGATGCGCTCGAAGATCTCCTCGCCGCTGCCGTACTTCTTATAGCGGTCCATCTGCTTGAGCAGGTCGTTGTTGAAGCTCTGCACACCCACGGACAGGCGCTGCACGCGGCCCTTCATCTCGGAAAGCCACGGCTCGGCAAGGTGGTTCGGGTTCGTTTCCACGCCCACTTCCTTGATGTGGAAGTTGTCGCGGGCAAGGTCGATGGTCTCGCACAGCTCGTCGAGCAGGATGGTGGGGGTGCCGCCGCCGAAGTACAGCGTCTCGAAGTCCCAGCCGCGCTCCTTGAGCATCATCATCTCGCGGCGCAGGTTCTTGAAGTACGTGCGGGCGATGTCCTCGTGGAACACGTAGCGGTTGAAGCTGCAATACGGGCATAGGACCTGGCAGAACGGCACATGAAGGTACAGCATGTACTTGGTGTCGGGCTTTGGGTCGGGAAAGAAGTGCTCGTCGGTGGGTTGTAGGTCGAGATGGCGTTTGGTCATCCCCTTGACAAGATTCGTGAGAAATCGTTCTGAAAGCATGTGCGCCCCTTACGCATCGTTGCCCAGTATTCGGTAAGTGACCATGATAGCCCTTTGAGCGGTCACAAGCCGGACAAGGTGAAAAAGCACAACGAGGAACACAAACGCTAGGGAATAGGCATGGGAACCGCGCTTGTTACCAATTTGTTTCAAAATAAGGTATAGTGACGTTTCCGTGAATTATTGTGCGTTTGCACAAATCCAGGGAATCAGTTTCGTATCGGGGAAAGGGGAAAGCCATCATGGATTTCAACGCATGGCTTGTCGATGTCACAGGCGAGATCGACGGCTTCATGTACACGTACATCCTGCTCATCCTGCTGGTCGCAGTGGGCGTGTACTTCACTATCCGCACCAAAGGCGTGCAGATCCGCTTCATCAAGGACATGTTCAAGCAGCTGACCGAGAAGAAGCACGTGCAGGGCGAGCGCTCCATCTCGTCGTTCCAGGCGCTCATGGTATCGACCGCGAGCCGCGTGGGCACGGGTAACATCGCAGGTGTCGCCACTGCTCTTGCCACCGGCGGCCCGGGCGCTGTGTTCTGGATGGGGCTTATGGCCATCGTGGGTGCAGCCTCCGCGTTCATCGAGTCCACGCTCGCGCAGATCTGGAAGGTTCGCGGCAAGGACGGCGAGTTCCGCGGCGGCCCCGCATACTACATCCACCAAGCACTCGGCAGCCGCGGGCTCGGCGTGCTGTTCTCCGTGCTGCTGATCTTGTGCTTCGCTTTCGGCTTCAACGGCCTGCAGGCGTTCAACGCCACGAGCGCGCTCGAGTACTACCTGCCCGGCGAGGCCATGCCGAAGGCCGCCATCGCGTCGGGCATCGTGCTCGCCGTGATGACCGCCGCCGTCATCTTCGGCGGAACGAAGCGCATCAGCGTCATCACGTCGATCGTGGTTCCTATCATGGCCATCGCCTACATCGCGATCGCGCTCTGGACGACCATCACCAACATCACCTGGCTGCCCCAAGTCTTCGCACTCGTCTTCTCCTCAGCGTTCGACTTCCAGTCGATCTTCGGCGGTTTCGCGGGATCGGTCGTCATGCTCGGCATCAAGCGAGGCCTGTACTCCAACGAGGCCGGCATGGGCTCTGCGCCGAACGCCGCCGCCACCGCAAGCGTGTCCCATCCGGTAAAGCAGGGCCTCGTGCAGAGCCTGTCGGTCTACATCGACACACTGCTCATCTGCACCTGCTCGGCGATGATGGTGCTCGTATTCTACGTGCAGGACCCCGCAGCCGCCGCGAACCTCAACGGCATGCCGCTCGTGCAGATGGCCGTGAACAATTCCGTTGGCGAGGCGGGCATCCACTTCATCACGTTCGCCATCTTCGCGTTCGCGTACTCGAGCCTTATCGGCAACTACTTCTACGCCGAGAGCAACCTGCGCTTCATCAAGGGCGATAGCAAGGCGCTGCTCACGGTCTTCCGCATCGTGTGCCTGCTCGTCATCTTCTACGGCGCCACGAACAGCTTCGATCTGGCGTGGAACTTAGCCGACATCTTCATGGGCCTCATGGCGATCATGAACCTCATCGCGATCCTGCTGCTCGGCAAATGGGCGCTCGCCGCGCTCGACGATTACTCGGCGCAACGCAAGGCAGGCAAGGACCCTGTCTTCGTCGCCGACAACATTCCCGGCATGCCGAAAACCGACTGCTGGCACCTTGAGGAGGTGCGCGACTTCGGCGAGCCGCCCGTGAAGGAATACCTCGACGAGGCGATCGAGACCGATTACGTCGGCCTGAAATAGGTTATTCCCGAACTACCGGGAAACGGAAACATCCTTAAACGAAAGGGCTCCAGTTCTTATAATTTAAGGCGCATATTGCTCGCGCCGTATCAAGGGAGGCTGACAATGGATCGTGCAGAATTCATGGCTCTGGAGTCCTCGAAAAAAGCCGAAGTGCTCAACGCGCTCCTCGATGAGGGGAAAAACCAGAAAGAGGCCATGGGCGCCGTCGGCGTCACCATCAAGGACCTCATGGTAACGCAGGTGTTCTTCTCGAAGACCGAGGGTCGCTTCAACGCGAACGCCGTGGGCGGTTACTCGAATTTCCACAGCGACTCGACGGGCGAGGCCGCAAAGTAGCCTATCACGCGCTACAATCACCAGCAGACCGAAAGCGGGGGCTGCCGCAGGCACGCGGCGGCCCCCGCTTTGCGTGACGGCATCGACGGTAAGTCTTTCCAGAAGCGAAGGGGGAGGACATGCTCGGCATAGGCGTCGACATAGGCTCCACGGCAACGAAGATTGCCGTGCTCGACGAGAGCGGCGCAGTCGTCGACGTGGACGTGCGCCCCACGGACTTCTCGAGCGTCGAAGCGGCGGCAGCGGCGGGCGAGTACCTCGCATCGCAGGGGTTTCTCGACGGGCCGCACGCGGTGGTCGCGACTGGCTACGGTCGTATCGCCATCCCTTTCGCTGACAAGACCGAAATCGCCTGCCACGGCCTGTCCGCCGTCGCTCGGCGAATAGCGCCCCTCACTCGCACGCGGCGACCATCCCAGGCGCTATTCGCCTGGCCCTGAGGCGACTTCGCCCATCTTCTCCAGGTTATCCACGAAGTCCGCGATAAGCGCAGCGGACTGATCGCACACGAAAACGCGCTCGCGGTTGTCCACGGCGACTTCCTTTACGATGCCCGCCTTGACCAGCTGGCGCATCGCTTCGTTCGTAGCGCCGTAGCTCTTCCCGATGCAGTTGGCGGCATGCCGCGTTGCCAGCTGGGGAACGGCCAAGAACAGATCGAGTAGCCTGTCGGTCGCCGAGTTCGCGGGGATCTTCAGCCCGCGCGACCTCCAACTATCGCGGAGCTTGCTCACCTTCAAGATGAACATGTTTGCGATGACGACGCCCATCGAGGTGTTGCGCGCATTGTAGGAGGCCCACTGCTCCTTGTAGACTTTGTGGCTCTCGCTTGTGAGCTCCTTGCGGCTCGCATCCTTTAGGGTCCTTCGGTATTCCCGTTCCAAGGACGCGCCCCAGCAGATGGGGACCATGAGCTCGTTCGCGAAGAGGCCGCGCCTGAACATGGGCATGAACGCGAACAGCAGGCCGGTCCGGTCGATCATGGAGTCGAACGGCACGATACGCTCGAAGGCATGGTGGATCACCGACGCCTGGCCCAAGGGGGAGAAGTACTCGCCGTTGCAAAACTCGCACAGCTTCCTCATCTCGCGGGGTATCTCAAGAGGGACCGATCCTTTCTTGTATGGCAGATAGGTCTTCCTGAAACCGTGGGCGCGCTCGTCGGAGTTGACGCCGAAGAGCAGGATCTCGTTGAGCCGCACGACCGTTTCCAGCGTCGCTTCGAAGCCGGGCTTCGCGATGCTCGAGACCCACTCGAGCGCCTGCATGTAGTGCAGGGCCTCGATGGCGGCATCGCTCTCCTCCTCAGGCAACCGCAGCATCGACCGCATCGATGCGAGGCATCGCTCGACGTCGTTGTCGAACTTCCAACCCGCAACGTCGAAAAGAACGATCAGCGGCACGGGCGGAAGCGCGATGTCGTGGACCATGCGGATGGCGAACACGGCGTCGATCGCGAGCAGCGTGTTCTTCAGATATTCGGCATGCGGAAGCTGCGCCGCCCGCTCCCCGAAGCGGATCATTTCCGCCTCGGCGCTGAAGAACGCCGCTTGCGTGTCAGCCGAGAATGGCTTGAAGTAGTCCATGATTTCCCCCTCGAAATCATGTATGTCCCCTGCAAAGATAATATAACAGCCAGCAGGCGTGAGGTGGGGAAATTAGTTCTTGCTGTCTCAAATTGGGGACACGATTGTCCTGAATTCCCACTATTCAGAAACATTCCACGACTGAAACGTGTCCGCTTTCACGGGAAACGGAAACGCCCTATGCAGGCGCCTGCCGTGCCCTGCAGAATCGATGCGGGAGCCGCGCATTGAGGACGCGGCAGCTCCAAGCGAGCTAATTTCCTATGGAGAAGGAGGGGCCATGTCAAGAGATTCGTTAGTCGAGAAGTACAACGAGCGTCACGACGGTGTCGATTACTTCTACACCACGTGCCACAACAACGGCTGCTGGGATGCCACGTGTTTGATCAAGTGTGGCATCAAAGACGGCAAAGTTGTCTCGATCGAGCCCGATGATTCCGTGAACGCGGGCATCGCGCGCGAAGACGACGACGAGAACGCCGTCCAGACCGGTATGCTGCAGGCCCGCGCGTGCCCGATGGGTCATGCGTGGCGCCAAGAGCTCTACTCCGAGAACCGCCTGCTCTACCCGATGAAGCGTGTGGGCGAGAAGGGCAGCGGGCGCGGCCACTTCGAGCGCATTTCCTGGGACGAGGCGCTCGACACCATCGCCGAGAAGATGCGCGTCATGGCGAAGGAGAACCCCGACCATCCCTGGCTGTACTACTGCTACTACGTTGCGTTCGAGAGCTCCGACTTCCCGTTCGCATCGTACATGCCTGGCACCATCACCGGTTGGGGCGACCACTCCACTTCCGGCAGTGCCGCCGCAGAAGACTTCCATCTGGGCGTTCGCCTGACGGACTGCCTGATCAAGGGCACCTCCGACGCCTACCCAGGCTTCGAGGCGCCTGACCTTTTGAACTCCAAGCTCGTGGTCCTGTGGGGCTTCGACCCGATGGTCTCCTGGTTCGGCATGGTGCCCTACTACATGAAGTTAGCACAGGAGCGCGGCTGCAAATTCATCCTCATCGACCCCGTATACAACGTGAGCGCCGAGGTCCTAGGCGCCCAGTGGATTCCTATCCGCCCGGGCACCGATACCGCGTTCGGCCTGGCCGTGGCCCATGTCCTCTACACCGAGGACCTCTACGACGAGCTCGGCCTGACCGAGGACGTCAAGAAGTTCCTGCGCTACAACGCCAACAAGGCCCTCATGAACCTGGGCTACGAGGCGCTGTTCCCGGCCGACGCCGTCGACGTCAACCCGGCGATCCTCGCCTCCCTGTCCCCCAACGCCGACGAGAACCACGACTTCTTCTCCGGCTCGGGCTCCTCCTACGTCATGGGTACGGCCGAGGCCACCCAGGACGAGGACTGGGACTTCTGAGAGGCAGGCGGACGGAGACGGGGAGCGCTCCCCTGGGTGGGCTCCCCATGGAAGAGGACTCGCGCCGGGTGCACACTTTCGCCATCCCCAGCGCGCGAGAAAGGAATCCCCATGCGCTCCTCCGTCAAAGTTCTCTCCGTCGCCGCCGCCCTTGCCATGGCTGTCGGACTGTCCGCCTGCGATGAGCAGGACATCGCTCAGCCCTCCCCCGGTAGTGGCTCCGCGACCAGCTCCGCCGAGCCGGACTCAGGCGACTCGGATGCATCCCCCTCCGAGGACTCCAAGGACGACAAGGACGGTAAGGATGCCAAGGACACCAAGAGCAAGAGTGGCGAGACCACCAAGTCCGGCTCCGAGATTCAGGAGATCAAGCCGGTGACCTTCAAGGACGAGGAGATCGGTCTCACCCAGACCTGCGACAAGGTGATCGAGGACTACGCCGCACCGAAGTACAAGGAGAAAGCTAAGAAAGACACTGTCTACCTGCTTCACTGCACGCTCGACTTCACTGGGGATGTTGGTTTCAGCCACAAGATCACAGACTCCACCTCGCTCCAGGACAAAACGGAATCCAAGCGCAAGGCGGATGAGTACGGGGCGCTGCTGGCCGACGACCTGAAGGATGACGGTCTTGAGGTGTTCGACTCCGAGGACTCCGGCTCCGGACAGGTTGAGGGCTGGATCTCCATGGCCGCCGTATCGGAGTCGACCAAGCTGAAGCCCTTCTCCGAGGGCACCACCAGCATCGTCTACAACCGTGGAGAGGCAGAGGGCATGCAGAGCGGCAAGAAGTACGCGGCCTACTCCGACACCCAGGACCTCGTGCTCAAGTGATCTCATAGCACTGTCTCCTCGGCGGCCCTGAGAATCCCGCCGATGCTGTTCCCCGGCTGCCGCGTCCTCCGTTCCACAGATCGAAAGGGCGCGGCAGTGCTTGAGGGGGTGGCTGATGGCGGTACGGCCGGCCTCCAACGTCAGAGGTATTCGGTAGCGTGCTGTCATGACGCCATCCGAGGTGACTCGCCCCCGTCCGACGGCGCCGCCCGTCTACCGGGACGGCCCGTCCAAGATGTCGGAGGTCGATGCTCGCTCCTGGAGCATCGACGACGTCCTCGACGCCGTCTTCTTCGCCATCGCCGCCGTCGCCACGCTCTGGCTGGCCTGGCTGCTCATCGGCTCGGGCTGGCACCTCGATCCGGTGCTCGTGGTCAACTCCCTGCTGTTCTGGGCGGTCCTGGCCTACCTCGCCCTGCCGCGCCTCCACCAGGTCCTCACCTGGCTCTACGTCCCCGACTACTTCATCGGCCGCACCCGCACCCCTGACGGACTCCTGGGCGACCCCGTCAACCTCGCCGTCAAGGGCGACGAGGAGGACATTCACGAGGCGATGATCGCGGCCGGCTGGGTGCGCGCCGACCCCATCACCCTGCGCTCCTCCTGGAGGATCATCGTCTCCTCGCTGCTGCGCCGCTCCTACCCGGCCGCCCCCGTCTCCAACCTCATGCTCTTCGGGCGCAAGCAGAGCTTCGCCTACCAGAAGGAGGTCGAGGGCAACCCCGCCCAGCGCCACCACATCCGCTTCTGGTACTGCCCGCCCGGCTGGTCGCTGCCCGGCGGCGGGCACGTGGACTGGCTGGCCGCCGCCACCTACGACCGCGCCGTTGGCCTGAGCGCCCTCACCCTCCAGGTCACCCACAAGATCGACGCCGACATCGACATCGAGCGCAACTACGTCGTCGACGACGTCCGCTGGGCCAACGAGGCCGCCGAGCTGGAGATCTGGCCGGACGTCTTCACCTCCTACCACGACAAGAACGGGGGAGGGGACCGGGTGGTCACTGACGGCGCCCTCCACGTGCTCGACCTCAACGAGGTGGTCCCCGGGTCCGACGCCGGGCTCTCCCTGCAGTTGGCCCGACTGGCCGACCACCAGGCCCGACGCCGCCGCCCCAGCCAGCTCGTCATCGCCTTGGTGCTCATCGGGCTCATGGTGGCGGTCGAGATTCTGCGCGTGGCCCGCATCGACATCACCCAGGTGCTGGAGGCCGCCCCATTCCCGGAGGAGGACCCGGGGGCGGTCACCGCCGTCGTCGCCCTCATCGCCACGGTGTCCGGTGGCCTGACGCTCATCACCGCCGCCCTGGGGGTGGCGGCCTGGCGCGGGCACCCGCGTGGCCGCATCGCCCTCATGGCGACCCTCGTCCTGGGTATCGCCACTGACATGGTTCAGGTCTCGAGCCTCGGGGTCCGGCAGGCCACGCTCGGCCTGGTCGTCACCAGTGCGCTCCAGGTCCTGGCCCTGCTGGCGCTCTCGGCCCGGCAGGTCCACCAGTGGGAGCACGCCCGCAAGGAGGAGCGGCTTGCCGGCCGCACGAGTGCACGGGGCGACCGAGCGGCAGTTAGGCTGGGCTCATGAGCGAGTACCTGGCAGGACCGCAGGACAATGGTGCCGGCGGCGCAGGGCCGGAGAGTCGGTCCGGCCGGCACACCAGCCACGTCAGTCATGTCGATGACTCCCGGCCCGTCGACGGCGAGCGCGAGCACGTGCGCTTCGGCATCCCCTTCAACGGGGTCCTGCCCATCTGGCACGACGACGCCACCATCACCTGGCACCGGCCCGCCGACGGCACCGACCTATCCACCGTCCTGGGCATGGGGCTGGTGGAGTCCGAGCCCGGTCCCGCCCAGGCCCCGGCGGGTTGGCAGGAGTGCGTCGAGACCGGCACCCTGACCGACTCTGGTCGCCTCCTGCTGCTCAAGGCGGCCACGCCGTCGGGCCGCCGCGCCATCAACGACCCCGGTGAGGGAGCCCCCATCCCCCTGGAGGCGCCGCTGAGCTATGCGGAGGCCATGGAGGGGGTCTTCGACATCGTCGGCTTCGGCATCCACATCGGCCGCGTCATGCTGCGCGCCGCCCGCGACGGCGGCATCATCGTGTTCACCCTGCGTGCGCCGCGCGACCCCGAGCCGCACCACATCCTGTCCGTGCCCGCGAAGGTCGACGACCACGGCGTCATGAGCTTCCACCTGGGGACCCTGCAGGAGATGGAGGGCGGCGCCTGGGACTCCGCCACCCACCGGGACGGCATGGCCCTGCTCGACCTCACCATCCCCTACTCCGACCTCGTAGCCGAGGCCGGCCCCAACGGCGAAGAGGGCCTCGACGCCGACAGCGTCCTGGAGATGGCGCAGCCGGTCGTCCAGTGCATCCTCAAACCCGGCTACCCCTTCGCCCTGGGGGCCTCCATCCTCCTGCCGCAAGCCGGCTGAGCCGAGGGCGGGTCCGCGGGCCGGGCTGGGCCGGAGGGGTGGCTGCGGTTTGCGCCGAGGACGTACTTTCCGATCGAGGACTGCGTTGTCCTCCAGGCTACTGGGATCTCCCCGCAGTCATCTGGGGGAGAGCGCAGTCCTGGTGCCAAAAGTAAGTCCTCGATGGGGCGGTGGCTCCCGCAGCGTGGGTGGCTGGGCCGATGTTGCGCCGCGCTCAGGCGGCCGGCGGGGCGGTCGAGCCGCGCACGAGGAACTCGGTGGGGATGATGATGCTGCGGCTGCCGTCCAGGGTCCCGGAGCCCGCCTGCTCCAGCACCAGGCTCACCATCTCGCGGCCGTGCCTCCTGAAGTCCTGGCGCACGGTGGTCAACGGCGGGAAGCTGTACTCGCCCACGTCCAGGCCGTCGAAGCCGACCACTGAGACGTCGGTGGGAACCCGCCTGCCCTGCTCGTGCATGGCCCGGATGAGCCCCAGGGCCAGCTCGTCATTGGCGCAGAAGACGGCCGTCACCTCCGGGTCCGCGGCCAGGCGCAGGCCGGCCTCATAGCCCGCTGCTGCCTCCCAGCCGCCGGACACCGTCTCGGGGACGTCTCTGCCGGCCTCCCGCAGGGTCCTGGCCCAGGTGGCCTTGCGGATGAGGGCGGACTGGGAGTCCTCGGGCCCACACACGTGGTGGACGGTGCGGTGCCCCAATTCCAGAAGGTGTGTGACGGCGTCGCGCACCCCGCCGACCTGGTCGGCGCTGGCCGAGGGGTAGTAGTCCATGAGCGTGGAGTCCGAGACCGCCACCGGCATCGAGGGGGGCAGTACCAGCTGCTCGCGTCCGGCCCGACCTGCCTGCACGATGACAAGCCCGTCAATGGCCTGGTGGGAGAGTCGGTAGACGGCCTCGCGCAGGTCGTTGGAGGCGGGGTGCTCCACCTGGACGAGGTTGACGGCGTAGCCGACGGCGGTGGCGGCTTCCAGCACGCCCGCGGTGGTCAGGGCCTCCCCGGTGCGCTGGATCTGCTGGGTCAGCACGCCGATCGTCTTGAAGGAGCCGCGGCGCAGGGCCTGAGCTGCGCGGTTGGGGGAGTAGCCGAGCTGGTTCATTGCGCGCAGGACCCGTTCGCGGGTGTCGGGACGGACGTGCTCCGAGCCCGCCGCCACGCGGGAGACCGTCTGAGCGGAGACTCCCGCCAGGCGGGCCACGTCGCTCATCGACGGCGCTCCCTGCGCCCCTCGGCTCTGCCCTGGCATGGCGAGAGGTTATCAGGAGTGCCATGGGCGTCCACGTCCCGGCGCATTGTGACGTTGCCATAGAGATCCGCCTCGGGAAGTGCTGAATCGAGATTCTGTCGGTAGATACACCTAGCGAAGCAGGCTACCATCTAGTATGTTAACGTCACCACGCAGGCGTCGCACTGCTGCGCGTCCTCTGTTCCCGTCAACCCCATGGGGAGCCGAACAATGATCGTTCCGAGACACTTCGAGGACTTCGACGTCCTCCATGAACACACGCTGCCGCCCCGCTCCTACTACGTGCCCGCATCCCGCCCCATCGCCACCAGCCCCTGGAGGCGGGAGGACTCCGACCGCTTCCACCTGCTCAGCGGCCAGTGGGCCTTCCGCTACCTGCCCAGCATCCACGAGCTGACCGAGCCCTTCTGGGAGCAGGACGCCCCCGTCGGCACGGCCGACGGCGACGAGCCCGGCCAGGCGGACCCCGCCCACCTCCCGGAGGGCTTCACCATGATTCAGGTTCCCAGCACCTGGCAGCACCTGGGCTACGACCACCACCAGTACACCAACGTCCGCTACCCCATCCCCTTCGATCCGCCCTACGTCCCCCAGGACAACCCCTGCGGCGCCTACATCCGCGACTTCGACTACACCCCGGACCCCGCCGCCCCCAGCACCTACCTGACCTTCGAGGGCGTGGACTCCTGCTTCTACGTGTGGCTCAACGGCACCTACGTCGGCTACAGCCAGGTCTCCCACGCCTCCGCGGAGTTCGACGTCACCGAGCTCCTGCGCCCCGGCGCCAACCGCCTGGCCGTCCTGGTGCTCAAGTGGTGCGACGGCACCTACCTGGAGGATCAGGACAAGTTCCGCACCAGCGGCATCTTCCGCGACGTCTACCTCCTGAGCCGCCCGGCCGCAGTCCTGTTCGACTACGTCACCACCACCTCACTGGGCCCGATCTCCGGCACCGGCCTCGACGCCGGCCCGGCCACCGCACTGGTCAGGATCCAGGGCGCCTACCGGGGCGGGCCCGTCCCCACCCACGTCGAGCTCATCGACCACGACGGCGCCGTGGTGGCCGCCGGTGAGCTGGAGCCCTTCGCCGGCGACGACGGCTACACCCACCGCGCCCGGCTCACCGTGGAGGCCCCTCACCTGTGGAGCGCCGAAGACCCCTACCTCTACACCCTGGTCATCACCACGCCCGGTGAGGTCATCACCGACCGGGTGGGCATCCGCGAGGTCGCGGTGAGCGACGCCGTCGTGCACCTCAACGGCCGGCCCATCACCCTGCGCGGCGTCAACCGGCACGACTCCGACCCGGTTACCGGCCCCGTCGTCGACCTGGAGCACATGCTGTGGGACCTGCGCCTGATGAAGGAGCACAACATCAACGCGGTGCGCAGCTCCCACTACCCCAACGACCCGCGCTTCTACCAGCTGTGCGACGAGCACGGCTTCTACGTCATGTCCGAGGCCGACAACGAGAGCCACGGCACCCAGAGCCGCTTCCTGGCCGACCCCTCCTGGGACAACCAGGTCGAGCACTGGAACGAGCCCATCGCCGACAACCCCGAGTGGACCGAGGCCACCGTCGACCGCATGAGGCTGTGCGTCCACCGCGAGAAGAACCGCCCCAGCATCATCTCCTGGTCCGCCGGCAACGAGTGCTCCTACGGCTGCACCCTGGAGGCGGCGCTCTTCTGGGCCAAGGACTTCGACCCCACGCGGCTGACTCACTACGAGAGCTCCTACTACCGGGACTCCAAGCGCCGCTACGACTACTCCTGCATCGACCTGTACAGCCGCATGTACCCGGCCATCGAGGAGATCCGCGACTACCTCGACTCCGACCCCGACAAGCCCTTCATCCTCGTGGAGTACTGCCACGCCATGGGCAACAGCCCCGGTGACCTCGAGGACTACTGGGAGATCATCCGGGCCGACGAGCGTATGTGCGGAGGTTTCGTGTGGGAGTGGTGCGACCACGCGGTCACCGCCGGGGCCAGCGACGACGGCCGGCCGATCCACCTCTACGGCGGCGACCACGACGAGGCCGTCCACGACGGCAACTTCTGCGTCGACGGGCTCGTCTCGCCCGACCGCGTCCCCCACCCGGGACTCGCCGAGCTCAAGAACGTCCAGCGCCCCGCCCGCGTCATCGAGTACGACCAGGAGGAGGGCCTGCTCACCATCCACAACGACCTCGACCACACCGACCTGTCCCAGTACCTGCGCATCTCCTATGAGGTGCGCTGCGACGGCGTCGTCGTGGACCGCGAGGACCTCGACCTGGTCGAGCCCGTCCCGCCGCGCACGAGCGTCATGCTGCGCTGCGAACCGAAGGTCCCGCCCACCGGACGCTGCCACCTGCTGGTCACCTACCGGCTCGCCCGACCCGACTCGCTGCGGGCCGCCGGCCACGTCCTGGGCTTCGACGAGATCGCCCTGCGCAACGCCGACAGGCGCCACCGGTGGGTCGCCGCGCTCGCTGGCCGCCCCATCGGTGAGACCCATCTGCCGGTCAGACGGGAGGGCACTCGGATCGAGATCGACAGCGACAGGCTCAGCTGCGCCATCGACACGCGCACCGGCCTGCCCGTGTCCCTGTCCTCGGAGGGCCGCGAGCTCCTTCAGCGCCCGGTGGAGCTCAACATCTGGCGGGCGCCCACCGACAATGACCGTCACGCGCGCCTGGAGTGGGAGCGCGCCCACTATCACCAGGCCGTGGCCCGTGCCTACGGCGTCGACGTCGATGAGGCGCCCGGTCGGGTCACCATCAGCGCCGACGTCGGCCTCGTGGCGCCCTCGGTCCAGCCGGCCCTGCGCGGACGGCTCGTCTGGAGCCTCACCGACGACGGCGTCCTGAGCCTGAACCTGCGACTGCGCCGGACACTGGGATTCCCCAGCCTGCCGCGCCTGGGACTGCGCCTCTTCCTGCCCGAGTCCATGAACCAGGTCGACTACTACGGCCTGGGCCCGCAGGAGAGCTACATCGACAAGCACCGCGCCAGCTACCACGGGGCCTTCAGTGCCGACGTCGTCGACCTCCACGAGGACTATATCAGGCCCCAGGAGAACGGCAGCCACGCCGACTGCAACAAGGTCGTCCTCTCCGGAGGCGGGCTGAGCCTGGCCGCTGTCGGGCCGACCCCCTTCTCCTTCAACGCCTCCCGATACACGCAGGAGGAGCTGGCTGCGCGGCGACGCAACACCGAGCTGACGCCGTCGGGCAGCACGGTCCTGTGCCTGGATGCCGCCATGGCCGGTATCGGATCCAACAGCTGCGGGCCCGCTCTGCGGCCCCGCTACCAGGTGGACAGCCAGGAGCTGGGGATGGAGCTCCATTTCCTGCTCAACCCCCTTATCTCCCACACCAGCACTCACAACGAGGTGACGCTATGAGCAGCGACTCTGCCGGCAAGAAGGTCGGCGCCCCCACCGCAGGAATCGGACTGGAGGCGGCCAGCGAGAGGAAGTACCTGAAGTGGTACAACAAGGTGGGCTACGGATCGGGCGACGTCGCCGGCAACGTCGTCTACGTGCTCCTGTCCGCCTTCGTCATGATCTACCTGACGGACACCGCCGGGCTGAATGCGGGTGTCGTCGGCACGCTCATGATGGTCTCCCGGCTCTTCGACGGCTTCTCCGACATCATCTTCGGGGCGCTGCTGGACCGCACCAACACGCGGATGGGTAAGGCCCGTCCGTGGATGCTGTGGGGGTTCGTGGGCTGTGCCGTCCTGCTCATCGCGATCTTCGCGATCCCCACGAGCCTGGGGGACACCGCCAAGTACGCCTGGTTCTTCATCGCCTACACCCTGCTCAACGCCGTCTTCTTCACGGCCAACAACATCGCCTACTCCTCGCTGACCGCTCTCATCACCCGCAACGGGGCTGAGCGCGTGCAGATGGGCTCCATCCGCTTCATGTTCGCCTTCGGGACGAACCTGCTCATCCAGAGTGCCACCGTGGGCGGTGTGGCTCTGTTCGGTGGCGGCGCGAGCGGCTGGCGGACGATGGCGATCCTCTACGCGCTGCTCGGCCTGGCGGTCAACACGCTCTCGGTCTTCTCGGTCAAGGAGCTGCCGCCCGAGGAGCTCGTGGGTGAGGAGGAGCCCCAGGAGGACAAGCTCTCGGTGGCGGAGTCGGCCAAGATGCTGGTGTCCAACAAGTACTACCTCATCATCCTCATCGTCTTCCTCCTCACCCAGATCTTCACGGCGATGCTCAACATGGGTATCTACTTCATGAAGTACGTCTTGGGGGATGAGGACTTGCTGAAGACCTTCGCCTGGTCCATCAACATCCCGCTCATGATCGGGCTCCTCATCACGCCGGTGGTGGTGAGTCGCTTCGGGAGCATGTACCGGATCAACATCGTCGGCTATGTCATCGCGACCCTGGGGCGGCTCGGGGCGCTCGTGGCCGCTTACATGAACAGCCTCCCGCTCATGCTGATCCTCTCCGGGGTCGCGGCCCTGGGTATGAGCTCGCTGCAGGGCACGCTCAACGCCCTCATCGCCGAGGCCTCGGAGCACACCTGGCTGCGTACTGGTAAGCGCATCGACGGGCTCATGTTCTCCTGCACGTCGCTCGGCGTGAAGGTGGGCGGCGGGCTCGGCACGGCCCTCTCCGGGTGGCTGCTGGCCGCCTCCGGGTACGACGGGGACCTCAAGGTCCAGCCGGAGTCCGCCATCCAGATGATCTACGTCATGTACGTGTGGTTGCCGCTCGCGGCCAACGCGCTCATCCTCTTCCTGCTCATGCGGCTCGACGTCGAGAAGGTCAACACCCGGCTCAAGGAGGAGGCCGACGCGCGGGCCGAGATGGAGGTCGGCGTCGGGGCGACCGGCGGGGGCTCCGTGGCCATGGGACGGACCGGGGACGCCGTCGGTGGTGGCGACGCCGTCGGGAACCCGGGTGCTGCTGCGGGCATCTCGGAGAGCGAGGACTCGACGAGCTGAGGCTGCACGAGCGGCCCGACTCGTGGGTGGGGGCGAGACTGAGGTGCGCGGACGGCGTGCCCTCGCCCCCACCCTCCTTCCCGGGGCGGTGCGCAGGCGGGTTCTTCTCCGCTGGCGCGACGCCCGTCTCGTTGTCGGCAACTGTGCCGCCGTCGAGGACGTACTTTCCGATCGAGGACTGCGTTTTCCTCCAGGCTACTGGGATCTCCGCGCAGTCATCTGGGGGAGAGCCCAGTCCTGGTGCCAAAAGTAAGTCCTCGATGGGGCGGTGGCTCCCCCGGCGCGGGTGGCTGGGCCACGATGGACTCTCGGGCGACCTGAACGGCCTGACCCGCCCCACCGTCCCCTCCGCCGCCATCCAGGAGCGCATGCTCGCCAGACTGAGGAGCGTCCCGGTGTCGTCGGCCGGAACTGCCTCGGGGCTGCGCGGGCCGGTGCGACCGGTCAGGCTGGGCTCCATCCCACACGAACGCGAGAAACGCGAGTCTTTGGTGGTGAGATCATCTAAGGCTAGGCTTACCTCGACCGTCGTGACCTGAGATTGATTCGTGACTTGGAGGTCGAGTGTTTCTCGCCAACCTGCTCATCGCCCTGAGGGAGGGCCTGGAGGCGGCGCTCGTTGTCAGCATCATCGTCGCCTACCTCGTCAAGGCTGACCGCCGCGATGCCCTGCCCAAGCTGTGGCTGGGGGTCGGGCTGGCGGCGCTGATCCCGCTGGTCGCCGGCGCCATCATGACCTGGGGCCCCAAGACCCTCACCTTCCAGGCCCAGGAGATCCTCGGCGGCACCCTGTCCTTCGTCGCCGTCGGCATGGTGACCTGGATGATCTTCTGGATGGGGAAGAACGCCCGTGAGCTCAAGGGTGAACTGGAGGGATCACTGTCCAAGTCCCTCTCCGCAGGCAGCTCCGGCTGGGGCGTCGTCTGGATCGCCGTCGTCGCCGTCGGGCGCGAGGGAGTGGAGACCGCCCTGTTCGTATGGGCCACCGTGCGCTCCAGCATCGAGAGCTCCACCATGCAGACGACGGCGGGCGTCATCACCGGCCTCGTCCTGGCCATCGTGCTGGGTGTCCTCATCTACCAGGGCGCGGTGCGCATCAACCTGCGCGTCTTCTTCGCCGTGACCGGCTACTTCCTCGTCGTCGTCGCCGCCGGCATCGTCGCCTACGGCGTCGGTGACCTGCAGGAGGCGAATGTCCTTCCCGGCTTCACGAACCACGCCTGGGACCTGTCCCGCTACTTGCCCGACGGCGCCTCGCCCTTCCACTGGCTCTATGTGCTGCTCCAGGCCATGTTCCAGTTCAACCTCCAGCCCACTGTCCTGCAGGTCGTGGGCTGGTGGGTCTACATCGTCCCGACCCTGGTCCTCCTCACCCTCCAGATCACGGGGCGATGGCCCTCGCCCGGACGTGCAGTCGAGTCCGCTCCGGCCACCCCGGCCGCCGTGAGCGCTGACGAGTCCGACGCCGAGGAGCCCGACGCCGTCGCGACCTCCTGACCACCCCGACCTCCCTCCCCACCCCCTGTCCACGCCACTCCTCACAAAGGAAAGACCATGCCCACCATCAAGCGACGCAACGTCCTCACCCTGCTCCCCCTGACCGCCATGGGCCTGGGCCTGGCCGCCTGCGCCGACAACCCCAAGAACGCCAAGGGCGGCGCCTCCGGCTCCGGGGCGTCCCAGGAGATCACGGTGACTCTCACCGACGACGCCTGCAAGCTCTCCTCGACCTCCTTCCCCTCGGGCGTGGTCACCTTCACCATCACCAACTCCGGCTCGGCCCCCAACGAGCTGGAGATCCTCACCGAGGACAAGCTCCAGATCGTCTCCGAGCAGGAGAACATCGGCCCCGGCACCACCACGAAGCTCACCACCTCCCTCAAGGAGGGCACCTACTACGCCGCCTGCAAGCCCAACATGGTCGGCGAGCTCAAGGGCGTCACCGAGCTGAAGATCACCAAGGGCGCCGCCGTCGACATCAGTGCCGACGAGACCAAGGCGCGCGAGGCCGCCGTCACCAACTACACCGCCTACGTGCGCGACCAGACCGGCCAGCTCCTCACCGCCACCCAGGGTTTCGTCACCGCCTACACCTCCGGCGACACCGCCACCGCCAAGAGCCTCTACCCGCTGGCGCGCCAGTTCTACGAGCGCATCGAGCCCACCGCCGAGTCCTTCGGCCTCAAGGAGGCCGGCGACCTCGACGCCGCCCTGGACACCCGCGTCCAGGACCTCGCCTCCGGCGCAGGCAAGGCCGTCACGGACAAGGACGTCCTCGCCGGATGGACCGGATGGCACCGCATCGAGGCCGACCTGTGGGCCCAGGACTCCTCTAGTCCCTTCAAGTTCGCCGACGACGCCGCCCGCAAGAAGGTCGCCGACCAGCTCAACGCCGACACCAAGTCGCTCTACGACCTCGTCTACGGGAACATCACCGGTGCCGGCGGGAAGAAGTTCGAGCTCGAGCTCGAGGACGTCGCCAACGGCGCCTCCGGCCTCCTTGAGGAGGTCGCCAGCTCCAAGATCGTCGGTGAGGAGGAGACCTTCTCCCACACCGACCTCTACGACTTCCAGGCCAATGTCGAGGGCGCCAAGGTCGCCTATGGCAACGTCGAGGAGCTCGTGAAGAAGAAGGACGCCAAGCTCGCAGAGAAGATCACCACCCAGTTCGCGGCGGTTGAGAAGCTCGTCGCGGCCGAGGTCTCCGGAAAGGCCTCCAACGGCCAGCCCACCTACGTGGACTACTCCACCATCGCCTCGGTTCAGAAGGACGCCGGCGAGACCCCCGACAAGAACGCCTACACCGACAAGCAGCGCAAGTTCTCCGACGCCGTCAACGCCCTGAGCGAGTCGCTGTCCAAGGTTGCCGGAACCATCCTCTGAGGCGGCGGCACCAGAGCAACCCGGACACCCCGGAAGGAGACAGCAGTGAGTGGCAAGCCGACCCACGAGTCGGACACCTCCCCGGTCGCCGACGACGCGGCCCAGGACGAGACCCCGGATGAGCCCCAGGACGAGACCGCGCAGGCGCAGCAGGAGTCGCAGGCCCCGACGTCGGACGGCCCGGGTAACAGCGCCTCGGCCCCCGACGCGGCGGAGCAGCCTGAGGAGGTGAGCGCATCCGACGCGGCTGACCAGCCGGAGAAGCCGGATGCGACGGGGAAGCCCGGACAGGCCGGGAAGCCCGGTGCCAAGGGCACCAGCCGCCGCGCCATGTTCACCGGTGCGGGCCTGGGCGCCGCGCTCGCGGGCCTGGCCGGTGTGGCCGGCGGCCGCGCCTGGGAGGCCTCCCGCCACCCCGAGGACGCCATCCTCACGACCTACCCCTTCCGGGGTGACCACCAGGCGGGGATCACCACCCCCGCCCAGGACAACATGTTCACCGCGGCCTTCGACGTCTCCACCACCGACGTCGAGGACCTGAAAACCCTCCTGTCCGAATGGGCCGTGGCCGCCGAGCAGATGACCGCCGGTGAGCTCATCGGCGGCCAGCCCAGCTCCAACAAGCAGCTGCCGCCCAAGGACACCGGCGAGGCCTGGGGCTACAAGCCCAACGGCCTGACCATTACCTTCGGCGTGGGCAAGGGCCTGTTCGTCGACGCCGACGGCAAGGACCGCTTCGGCCTGGCCGCCAAGATGCCCGCCATCCTCAAGGAGGGCATGCCCTCCTTCGCCGGCGACCAGCTCCACGCCGCCCAGTCCGACGGCGACCTACTCGTCCAGGCCTGCTCCAACGACGCCCAGGTGTGCGTCCACGCGATCCGCAACCTCACCCGCATCGCCTTCGGGACCGCCACACTGCGGTGGAGCCAGGTCGGCTACGGGCGCACGTCGTCGACCTCCGTGGACCAGGAGACGCCGCGCAACCTCTTCGGCTTCAAGGATGGCACCAACAACATCAAGGCCGAGGACTCCGCCGACCAGCTCAACAAGCACCTGTGGGTTCAGAAGGGCGACGACGCCGCAGCCGAGTGGATGACGGGCGGCACCTACTACGTGGCCCGGCGCATCCGCATGCTCGCCGAGATCTGGGACCGGCTGCGGCTCATCGAGCAGGAGCAGACCATGGGGCGCGACAAGCGCTATGGGGCGCCGCTGAGCATCGCCAACCCCACGAAGGCCTCCGAGGAGTTCACGGCCGTGGACTACAAGGCCAAGGACGACAAGGGCGAGACGCTCGTGCCGGCCGACGCGCATATCGCCGTCGTCTCACCGGAGCAGAACCAGGGGCGCCGGATGCTGCGCCGCGGCTACAACTACACCGACGGTTCCGACTCCCTGGGGCAGTTGCAGACCGGCCTGTTCTTCATCGCCTTCGTGCGTGACCCGCGCACGAACTTCTACCCGATCCTGGACCGCATGACCAAGAGCGACGCCCTCCAGGAGTACCTCAAGCACGAGGCCTCGGCCCTGTTCGCGATCCCCCCGGGCATCAAGGAGGGCGACACCATGGTGGCCGCCTCGCTCTTCAGCTGAGGACGGGGTAAGGCGGCTCCGGCGGGCCGCCGAGGTGGTGGCGGTTCGCGCCTGGAACGTACTTCCCGATCGAGGACTGCGTTTTCCTCCAGGCCACTGGGATTTCCCCGTCGCCATCTGGGGGAGAACGCAGTCTTCGTTGCAAAAGTACGTTCTCGATGGGGACGGCCGCTCCCGTAGTGGTGGCGGTCAGTGGTCGGCGTCGGCCAGTGCGTTGAAACCGGTGATCGCGGCCAGTGCCACGGCCAGGATGCCGGTCAGGATGAGAACCAGCGTCCGGAAGGTGGGCGACGACGTCGCCAGGAGCGGGCCGGCGCTCGTGCCGACGAACAGAATGAACCCGTTGAGCGCCATGCCACTGCCGCGGTTGGGTGCGGAGACCAGCCCATAGAGGCTGATCATTGCCGGCGCAGCCAGCGCTACCCCGGCGACGTACACGATGCTGCCGGCCACCAGGCCCACCAGGCTCTGCGCCAGCAGTGCCTCACCGAGCATGCCCAATGCCGACACCCCGAAGCCCAGCCGGGCTATCTGCGCCCAGGGCCACCTGGCCGCGAGCCGGCCCGACACGAGGCTGAGGAACATGACCGGCAGGGCCGCCAGGCGAATGAGAATGATCGTCGACGGACGCATGCCCAGCGACTCCAGATGGCCGCCGATCCCCGTGTACATGGCGACGAACACCATGAGCAGCGTGACATGCGCCAGGCTGAGCGCCAGAACCGCCGGCCTGACTGCGAGCCGGCCCAGCGATGCGAACTGCCCCCGAAGCGACGAGCCCGAAGGGCCGGATGCGGCGTCGTGCACGACGGCGAGGACGACCGCCAGGGCCACGGCCAGCAGCCCGCCGCACAGAGGGAAGAACCACCGCCACCCCAGGTGCAGCGCGACCAGCGAGGCCAGCACCTGGCCAAAGATGCCCGCCACGAGGAACGACGTCGACATCGCCCCGATCCCCCCGGCCCGCCTTGGTGGCGCCAGCGCCTCGGACAGGTAGGCCAGGGCCACGGGTGCGAAACCGGAAGCGCTCAGGCCCTGGATCGCGCGCAGGGCCGCGAGGACTGGGAGCGACGGCGCCAGGGCGCAGCAGACGGTGGAGACGGTAAGGGTCCCCAGCGCGAGCGCCATGGTCCTCCTCCTGCCGTAGTGGTCGGAGACTGGCCCCCAGATGAGGAAGCCCGCGGCGTAAGTGAGGCTGAAGGCCGTCGACAGGGCGACAGTGGCATTGCCACGGAGGTCGGCCGAGACCGGGGCGAGCAGGGGGATGGCGGCGTACAGCTGGGTCAGGACGAGCAGCGCGGTGACCACGAGGGCGGCGGTCGCGCCACTGCCGGCGGGGTAGGCGGTAGAGGTCGAACGAGTCGTCGACTGGGTCGAGGACTCGGGGGAGTGGGTGACGTCGGGATGTTGATCGGGCCGGTGCACGGGAGACATGAGAACCCCTTTCCAACGTAAGCGTTGGAAATGACCCTAGTAGACTGGAGGAGTAGTTGCAACGGTAGCGTTGGAGTTTGCCGCCGGCGCTCGCGGACACGGGAGACGGAGTGTCATGGCCTGGGATACTGAGGGGACCAAGCGCAAGATCAAGGACGCCGCCACCGCCGAGTTCACCCTCCGTGGGCCTGCTGGGACCACCGTCGAGCGGATCGCCAAGCGGGCCGGGGTCAACAAGGAGCGCGTCTACAACTACTTCGGCTCCAAGGACCGCTTGTTCTCCGCAGTCCTGCGCGACGAGCTGACTAGGGCTGCCGAGGCCGTTCCGCCCGCCTTTGACGACGGCGAGGATGCGGGGGACTACGCCGGGCGCCTCTACGACTACCACCGGCAACGCCCCGAGCTCATCCGGCTGCTGTGCTGGGAGGCCCTCACCTTCGACGACGAGGTGCCCGAGGAGGAGCTGCGGCGCGAGCACTATCAGCGCAAGATCGCCGGGGTGCGCAGTGGCCAGGACTCCGGCGTCCTGACCCGGGACGTCGACCCCGGGGCGCTCATGGTCATGCTCATGTCGCTGACCGGCTGGTGGTCCACCGTGCCTCAGGTGGCCCGGATGCTGTGCGGGCCCCTCGAGGATGAGGAGGCGCACGAACGTCAGCGCGCCGTCGTCGTCGATGCGGCCCGTCGGCTCGCCGCACCTCGCGACTGAGCGTGGGGAGGTCGGCTGGGCCAAGATAGAGCCATGCGCGACCTGA
>OLOB01000806.1_pt1 | contig 22787 bp, 18 predicted proteins | sample 1671911 | NCBI WGS metagenome assembly OLOB01 (sample SAMEA3136625, study PRJEB25190) | human gut metagenome | biome: human gut; feature: human-associated habitat; material: faeces | place: Austria | collected 2013
ACCCCCCGAGTGTAGTCGATGAAGCCCAGGTCGGTGCACAGGTCCACGTGATGTTTCGGGGGAAAGTCGAACTTGTGGGGCTCCCCGAAATAGCGCAGGGGCTCGTTGTTCTCCTTGCCGCCGGGCTTCAGGTCCTCGTCTGGGAGGTTGGGCAGGGAGAGCATCAGGGTGCGGTACTCCGCCTCCACGGTGCGGAGGGTCTCATCGTTGGCCGCAATCTGGCTTTTCAGCTCCCCCATGCGCTGGAAGACAGGCGCGGTGTCCTCCCCGGCCTTCTTCAGCTGGGGGATGGTTTTGGAGACCTTGTTCTGCTCGGCCTTCATCTGCTCGGTGGCGAAGATGATGTCCCGGCGTTCCTTGTCCAGGGCTAAGATCCGGTCCACCTCTTGGTCACAATTGACTTCCTTGGCCCGGAGCCCAGCCTTGACCTTCTCCGGGTCTTCCTTGATGCGCTTGATGTCCAGCATTGCTATCACCTCATAAATTCTTTCCCTCTGTGTTTCACGTGAAACAACAGGACAGAAGGAACGGTTCATGCACGAGGACTTGCTCAAGCGACATTTGGAGTTGGTTATCGAAGCCAACAAGACCACGAACATCACGCGTATCTCTTCTTGGGAAGATGGCATGGTGCTCCATGTCCAGGATTCCCTGCTTGGCCTTGATGCTTTGAACGCTTGTCCCGAAGGCCGCTATGCCGATATTGGAACGGGTGCGGGTTATCCTGGTATTCCGCTTGCCATTGAAACCGGTAGACCCACGTTGCTGGTCGACTCCGTTCAAAAGAAGGTTCAGATCCTTGATGGTTTCATCGAGGAACTGGGGCTTGACAACGTATCCACGTATGCCGGCCGCATTGAGGACATTGGTCGCGAGCAGGCTGGGCAATTTGCTGCGATTAGTGCTCGGGCATTGTCTAAACTGTCCGTCTTGCTGGAGCTCTCTTCCCCGCTGCTGAAGATGGGCGGCCGTCTCATCTGCTTCAAAGCCCTCGTTGAGCAAGATGAGCTTGATCACGCTCGCGTCGTCGGCAAGCAGGTTGGTATGGAACTGGTTGATGATCAGACCTATGAGCTTGATGATTACTCTCGCCGGATTCTGTGCTATGAGAAGGTTGCTAAGCCGAAGCTGAAGCTGCCTCGCAGAACCGGTTTGGCTCAGAAAAAGCCGCTGTAGCGATATAAGCCGTTCCCGATATTGTAGGGGCGGCTTTTTTCTTATCGAGGTTTCGTTGATTTCCGTTCAAAAGTCCCTATTGTGGGTTGGGGTTTTATACGCGTGAAACGAAACACGGTATACTAGCGTCTGAAACCATGAAAGGGGGTTCCTGTGGGATTTTTTGACGGCCTCAGGAAAGATAAAAAGCAAGCTGAGCCGGTTCAGCAGGAACAACGCGTACAGGAAGATACCGTTGAGGATGAGATAGCCATCGAGCACATCGAAGTGGTCGAGCGCGACCCTCATAACTCAACCGAACCCGAGCCGCAGCCTGTTGAATCTCGCCCCGAAATCGAGCCTACGCCCATTCGCTCCTACCGCGAGAAGAAGCCGGTGAAGCATGTGGTTGGCCAGACGAAAATCATGGCGATCATCAACCAGAAGGGCGGTGTGGGTAAGTCCACCACTGCAATCAATCTTTCCGCCGCGCTTGGTGAGATGGGCAAGCAGGTGCTTCTTGTCGACCTTGATCCTCAGGGTAATTCCTCAAGCGGCCTTGGAGTTGAGAAGAGCCAGGTGCAGAATTGCATCTACGATGTGCTGCTCAACGATGTTCCCGTCGAAGAGGTTATCATCCCCGATGTGTGCGAGGGTTTGGACTTGGTTCCGGCGACCATCAACCTTGCCGGCGCGGAAGTCGAGCTGGTTTCCGAGATGGCGCGCGAGAATCGTCTTAAGGATGCCATCGGGGCTCTTCGCGGTAAATATGATTACATCTTCATTGATTGCCCCCCTTCCCTGGGCTTGCTGACGGTTAACGCCCTAGTTGCCGCCGATAAGCTGCTTATCCCTATTCAGTGCGAGTTCTATGCATTGGAAGGTGTGACAAAACTCCTTGATTCGATGAAACGTGTCAAAACTCGCTTGAATCCCACGTTGGATATCTACGGAGTACTTATGACTATGTACGACGGTCGAACCACGCTGTCCCGCCAAGTGGTTGAGGAAGTGCGCAGCTATTTCGGGCGATTGGTGTTCGAGACGCTGATTCCCCGTACCGTAAAGCTTTCCGAGGCTCCTAGCTTCGGTCAACCGATAACCCTGTACGACCCTTCGGGCAAAGGCGCCCAGTCGTACATGAGTCTTGCTAAGGAAGTGATTGCCCGTGGCTAGGAATGGTCGTGGTGGTCTTGGTCGTGGTTTGAACTCGTTGTTGGGCGGTGCCTATGAGGAGGCTATTCCTCAGGAGGAGCCGCAACGTGTGCGCGTGGATGCCGAGCAGCCGCAGCAGTCTCAACCGAAGCCTCAGCCCGAGCGTGAAGTGATTCGCGAGACTGTTCTCGCGCAAAAATCGCCTGAGCCCCGGACGGCTCGCGAAGCCGTTCACTCCTCCTATGAAGAGCAGGAGCCCGAGTCGATCGTTGAAAACGGCGTTGAGGTCACCATCAAAGGAGTTGCCCAGCGTGCTGCGCGTCCTGCTGTCCAGGAAGTGGTTGAGCGTACGGTAGCGTCTTCTGCCGCTGCGCAAAACGACGGCGATGCGCAATCTCGTGAAGTGAACGAAGTGGACATCAACGCGATTGCCCCTAATCCCGATCAGCCTCGTACGAATTTCAAGCGCGAGGAGCTGGAGGAGCTTTCCGCTTCTATCCAAAAAGACGGGCTTTTGCAGCCGATTCTGGTGCGTCCGCTTGAGGATGGCACGTATCAGATCATCGCCGGTGAGCGTCGTTGGCAAGCATCGAAGCTGGCAGGTTTGCGGCAAGTGCCTATCCGAGTTAAGGAAGCTAGTGACGACAAGGCTCTGGAGCTTGCGCTTATTGAGAACATCCAGCGTTCTGATCTTAATCCCATCGAGGAAGCGTACGGCTATCGCCGCATGATGGAACGATTGAACATGACGCAGGCTGAGGTTGCGCAGGCAATGTCGAAAGGTCGTTCCACGGTTGCGAATGCCTTGCGTTTGCTGGAGCTTCCCGAGGAAGCCCAACAGTTGCTGTTCGAGGAGAAGATTACCGCCGGTCACGCACGAGCTATCCTTTCCATCCCCACGAAAGAAGGACGCGAGCGCCTGACGCGTAAGCTGGTTGAGGAAAAGCTGTCTGTTCGCGAAGCTGAGGCTTTGGCACGCTTGTTCTCCGGAAAGAAAAATGAGAACGCTAAGCCGAAGACTCCTATGCCGAAGGAATACCGAAAGGTTGCCCGTACGCTTAAGGATGTTCTGGATACGCCGGTTAAGGTGAAATCCGTCAACGGCAAGAATAAGATCGAAATCGAATTTAAGGACGAAGACGATCTTGAGCGTCTGTTCAAGGGTATTCTTGCTTCGAACCTTGCATAAGGAATTTCGATTTTCAAGCAAAGTAAACGAGTCGACGCATTCATCGCCGGCTCGTTTTTTTATTTGACGAGTGATCATGCGTTCGTTGCCGTCACCAGCGCCGAATGAGTCGAGCTATATTGAGTTGTCGATCTGATAACCCGATAGATATCGCGCGCTTTCGATTTAGGGGTTTGCGCCATTACGGGGAAGCGCGTCCTTTGTTCTCAGTGAGCGGTCATGTTTACGAAAAGGAAACCTCCCGATGCTTTCGATGATATCCAGGAAAGCATCGGGAGGTTGTGAGGCTATGAAACCAGTTTATGCTGCCTTTGCAAACGTGATAAGGCATCAATTGCTACCGTTTGCGGGGCCCGCACTTGATAAGCGCACTTGCTATCGCCCGTTCGTGAACGTGTTCTTCAGCTGTCCGCAGGCGCCGGCGATATCGGATCCCCTGGAATCTCGCAACGTGGTCTCTATCCCGTGACGGCCTGTTTCGGCAATCCATTTGTCGATGGTTCTGGAAGCGCTTGGCTTATACGGTGATTCAGGGATCGAGTTGATGGGAATCAGGTTTATATGGCAAAGCAATCCCTTGCAGAAGTCCAGTAGCGCCGTCAGGTCCGCATCAGTGTCGTTAACACCATCGATCATGATGTATTCGAACGTGACGCGACGATTCGTTTTCTCGATATAACGCAGCAGGCTTTGCTTAAGCTTCGGCAAGGGGAAACCGCTGGTTTTCGGCATCAGCTCAAGGCGTACATCCTGTCGTGCTGCATGAAGGGACACGGCAAGTGTGAACTGCTCGGGCTCTTCCGTGAATCGGTCGATTCCAGGAATGATGCCGCACGTGGAGATGCAGATGTGACGCGCTCCGATACCCAAGCCTTTTTCGTCGTTGATGATACGTAGCGCGCTCAAGACGTTGTCGTAGTTCAGCAGTGGTTCGCCCTGTCCCATGCCGACGACATTGGTCACGCGACGCCCCATAAGGCGCTGCACTGTGACGATCTGATCGATAATCTCGCCTGCGGTTAAATTGCGCGTAAGGCCTTCTTTCCCTGTCGCGCAAAACGAGCACGCCATAGGGCAGCCGGCTTGCGTGGAAAAGCAGACCGTAAGACGGTCGCCGTTGCGCGATGGGATGGCAACGGTTTCAACGCATACGCCGTCGTGGTATTCCAGGAGCAGCTTATGGGTGCCATCGTTGGAAACGGCCTCCTCTAGCACGCTTGGCACGTATAACGGATACTCCTCGGAAAGCTGGGTTCGAAGTTTAGAGGGCAGGTTGGTCATGTCTTCGTAGCTTTGAGCGCCTTTGCTGTAGAGCCACTCGTAAAGCTGTTTTGCGCGAAAAGATGGTTGACCGAGTTCCTTCATAAGGGAAGCCAGGTCGCTTTGGGTGAAGTTTTTGATTGGTGTATTCATGCGGGTCATTATACCTGTTTCACGTGAAACATCAGCGCTTACCTTGCATGCTGTGAAGCCTGTGTGCGGGTTTTGCTATACTGCAGCAATACGATCTCTAAAGGAGAAAGAAGGAGTCATGTCTTCAAGTATCGATCCTCGTTCTTGTCGTGTTGCTCTTTTGTGCGGCGGCAAAAGCAACGAGCGTGAAATTTCCTTGGCATCCGGTAAGGGTGCTCGCGAAGCTTTGGAGACGGCGGGTTTTTCCGTCACTGATATCGATCCGGCGAACAAGGAAGACCTGAAGCGTTTGATCGAGGAACCGTTCGACGTGGCGTTCCTCTGCCTGCATGGCAAATATGGTGAAGACGGTACGGTGCAAGGCTTGCTCGATATCATCGGTATCCCTTACACGTGCTCTGGCGTGTGGTCGAGCGCGCTTGCCATGGACAAGGTGAAGGCAAAGGTCTTCTACGAGCGCGAGGGTATCCCCACTCCTCCGTCCTTGACGGTTAACAAGGGTGATAAGGTTGATATCCAGCAGGTCATCTCGTCTATGGGTGAGAAGGTCGTTGTGAAGCCCGGTACCGAGGGCAGCGCTATCGGCGTGTTCATCGTGGAGGGTGCGGAAGCCATCGAAGATGCTTTGCAGAAGGCGCTCGATATCGATGACGAGGTGCTTATCGAGCGTTATATCAAAGGTCGCGAATTCACTGTCGCTGTTCTGGGGAACCATGAGCCGAAGGCTATGCCCGTTATCGAAATCGTTCCCAAGAGCGATTTCTATGACTTTGAGTCGAAGTATGCCGTGGGCGGCTCTCAGCATATCTGCCCTGCGCGCATCCCCGACGATGTGACGAAGGTTATGCAGCGCGAGGCGGAAAACGCTCACAAAGCGCTCTCGTGCAGCGGTACCTCTCGCACTGACTTCATTTTGGAAGACAACGGTGATTGTTGGGCGCTGGAGACGAACACCATCCCCGGCATGACGGCAACGTCCCTTCTTCCCGATGCCGCTCGTGCTGCAGGCATGACCTTCCCCGAGCTGTGCACCAAACTTATCGAGCTTGCCCTGGAAGAGCCTGTGCGATAAACGGGTTTGCAGAACAATTTTGTTGGGAGTCGATTGAATTAGTCGTTTTTCATAAACGGGCGACCTAAAACAATTCAGCGCACCCCTGAGAAATGGATGTCGTTGGATACAGAATACGTGGCAAACAGAAATGGATGCCATTAGACAAAGGATGCATGGCAAACAGAGGGGGCTGATTCCGGAAGTGTTCCGGGGTCAGCCCCCTCTTGCTGTAGCTTGGCACCATGCGATGCTCTAACGGATTGTATAGCGTTAAGATTGATTTGGAGGATGGGCTCTTATTCGTAGAGCAGGCCATCATGCCATCCGTTGATTTAAGAGTTGACCTCGATGCGGGGATTTAAGATCGAATAATCTTCCAAAAAACTTTATGTCGTCCTATGACAGGATGAACTCCGTAGTGTCGAGCGAACCCTTGAAATATCCTTTAAGAAAGCCATTGGCCAACGAAGTTTAGTGAAAGGGTGTATCTAAAACAACCTGCAGCTTTTTAAGCCGAACACCACCAATGCGACCAATGCTAGCAAGAATGCCCAGCTGATCAAAAAACAGCCCTTGTTCCCTTCCCTGCTCTTTTGAACCATCAAGTCGGTAAAGCCCCGGGATTTCTTGAGGATGGCGGTATGGCTGTCGCCCTTGGGCATATCAGCTCGCTGCGAAGGCTGCCAGGTTCCATGGGAATCAAGAATCGATTGCACACCTTGATTCTTGATGTCGATACGCGGGCGTATGCCTTGTGCAAGCGATTTCATGGTCGTTTGCATAAAAGTATCGAAATCCGATTGATGTACCTTGTCGTAGCAGAAGATTGCGACTTCGCCCCAATAGAAACCCGGTTCCGGCTGATCGGTGAAGGCGACGAACGACAAGACAGCATGCATTTCCCAGTTTTTGGCGGCAAGCAAGTTGAGTTTATGGGACGTTTGCTCGTCGAGGTAGCCTAGAGTATCGCCATAATCGTTCACGACCCATGCGCGTGTTTGGCCTTCCAAGGGCTTGAACTCGATATTGAAAACGTCGCCGATGATGCAATTCGATCCAAGCAGAATCGCCGCATCTTTCTTTGAAGTGGTGTTAAAGCGGGCATATGCGCCGAAATAGCAATCAGGCAGCATGGGGTCTCCTATCTGAAATGAAGTGAAAAAAGCGTAACACAAACGAAGAACCGGAATAGCCGGCATCCATCGATGCCGGCTGACTTACAATAAGAAGGTTACAAAGTGATAGAAGCAAACATGGAAGCATCCATGTGGGAGATAAGGAATATGCCGTGCGTGGTGATTTGCTCGCGTATATCAGTGATGGAACCCCTCAGGCGATCGTCGATCGCTATGCATCGCTTGCCGATGCTTCGAAAGAAAGCGATTACGGTGAGCTTGACCGCGATATCGTCGTTATAGACACCGAGACAACCGGCTTCTCGTTCAATCACGATGAGTTGACGCAGATTGCGGCCGCCCGCATGGATAAGGGCGAGATAGTCGATTGGTTTGTGACGTTCGTAAACCCCGGAAAGCCTATTCCGGAAGATGTTGCTCATCTGACCAATATTCACGATGAGGATGTTGCCGACGCTCCTTCTCCGGAAGAGGCGCTTGCGCAGCTCGCCGAGTTCGTTGGTGATTCGAAGCTTGTGGCCCATAATGCCGCCTTCGATCGCACCTTCACCACGCGACATCCAAGCGGCTATCCTTTGCTGGAGAACACCTGGCTTGACTCCTTGGATCTTGCTCGCATTGCTCTTCCCCGCTTGAAATCTCATCGACTTATCGACCTGGTTCGCACCTTCGGAGCACCGGTTTCCACGCATCGCGCAGACGATGACGTTGCGGCTACGTGTGCCGTGTTCCGTATTCTGCTGGCTGCGGTGGATGCCATGCCGAAGCCCCTTGTGGCTAAAATCGCATCCCTTGCAACGCCTGAGCAGTGGGAAACCCAGGTTGTTTTCCAGTACTTCGCCGACCATTCCGGTGATGCTGCTGACATGACGTCCGATGAATCTGCCTTGGTCGAAGGCTCTGCGCGCGACATTGTTTCACGTGAAACAAACGAGGGGCAACTCTCGTGGGCAACGAGCCAGCTCGATTTGTTCTCGCTGCAATCCATTCGTCGCGATCGTCTTCGCAAGATCGAGAACAGGCCGAAGGTTGATGCGGATGCGATCGCCTCCGACCCTATGCGCAGCATGGAGTACCCCACTGCCGAGGAGATTGCCAAGGCCTTCAGCCAAGAGGGTCTTGTGGGCAACTTGTATAAGAATTACGAGCCGCGGGCCGAGCAGCGAGATATGAGCACTTCGGTGCGTGATGCGTTCGCTTCTGGGGACAATCTTGTGGTTGAGGCCGGAACCGGCGTAGGAAAATCCATGGCGTATCTGGTTCCTTTGGCGCTTACCGCGCAGAGGAACGGCATCACCGTCGGCGTGGCAACCAAAACGAATGCTTTGCTCGATCAGCTGGTATTCAAGGAGGTTCCCGCGCTTGCGAAGGCATTACGCGTATCCGATCCCGATGCAAAGCCTTTGACGTGTGCGCCGTTGAAGGGATTCTCCCACTATCCTTGCCTTCGCAAGATTCGCAGCGTGGTGGATGACGGCGCTGCGATGAAGGAGATTCAGGGCAAAGAGCTGTCGCAGGCCCCTGCGATGGCGGCGCTGCTTTCGTTTATCGAGCAAACGGAATACGACGATATCGACGGATTGAAGCTTGACTATCGCTTGCTGCCGCGAAAGGTGATTACGACGAGCAGCCAGGAATGCCTGCGCCGCAAGTGTCCGTTCTTCGGCAACCTGTGCTTCGTCCACGGGGCGCGCAAGCGTGCCGAAGCTGCGGATATCCTGGTTACCAATCATAGCCTGCTGTTCTGCGACATGGCCGCCGACGGCGGCCTGCTGCCGCCGGTTCGCTACTGGGCGGTCGATGAGGCCCATGGTGCCGAAAGCGAAGCACGCCGCGCTTTCTCCATCGAGCTTGATGCCGAGAATATCCTCCGAGAGGCGCGCCGAGTAGCGGCAGATGATGCTCGTAGGAACGTGTTCTCCCGCGCGGAGCGCCGTGTGGTCCTGAACGGCGCGAAAGAGGAAAGCGAAACGCTGTTCTATACGCTCACGCAAAAGGGTAAGAGTGCGGGCGAAGCGTATCGTCAGACCGCTGAGGCTTTCTGCGCCAGCTTGAAGGGCCTGTTGTTCTTCGACACGAACCGACATGGGCGCGGCTACGAAATCGTAGAGCTGTGGGTGAACAGCGATATCCGGAGTTCCGCCACGTTCGGAGATATCGTGGACAAGGGCGTCGCGATGCGGGAATCTGCCGAGAAGCTGATCGCGGCTTGCCAGAATCTGGTGGCATATCTTGAAGACATCGAGAACGCAGCCGCGATACAGCGCGAAATAGCCGCGATGGCCATTGACTTGAAGGAACAGGTCAATGCGGTGCAGGTGATCCTTGAGGACCCCAACGAAAGCTATGCGTACGCTGCAACGCTGTGCCGGAAGAAGGACCGCGTCGGCGAAAAGCTGCAAGGTATGCCCGTTAACGTCGGCGGAAAGCTGAACGATACGCTCTATGCATCTACGCATTCGGTGGTGTTCGCATCGGCAACGCTGTCTGTCAACGGGAGCTTTGATGGCTTCACGAACGCTATGGGCTTGGGTCAAGGAGAGTTCTCTCCGGTCAAAACCTGCCAGCTTGATTCCAGCTATGACTTCGATAAGAACATGACGGTGTACGTTGTGGCCGATATGCCCGAGCCGAACGAGCCTAGCTATATGGCCACCCTGCAAAAGTTCCTTGTTGAGGCGCATAAAGCGCAGCAAGGTTCGATGCTCACGCTGTTCACAAACCGTCGCGAGATGGAGCGTTGCTTCGACTATGTTCAACCTGAACTGAAAAGCGATGATTTGCGCTTGGTGTGCCAGAAGTGGGGCGTGTCGGTGAAGGGCCTGCGCGATGACTTCCTTGCTGACGAGCACTTGTCGCTGTTCGCGCTGAAAAGCTTCTGGGAAGGGTTCGACGCTCCGGGCGCAACGCTGAAAGGCGTCGTCATCCCGAAGCTCCCCTTCATGAAACCGACCGATCCGCTCTCTTGCGAGCGTGCGGAACGCGATGACCAAGCTTGGCGACATTATGTGCTGCCCGCGGCGGTGCTCGAGGTGAAGCAGGCGGCTGGTCGATTGATTCGTCGCGCCGATGACACTGGCGCGCTGATCCTCGCAGATCATAGGTTGGTTTCGAAGAGCTATGGGAAGGTGTTCCTGAATTCCTTGCCAAGCAGCAACATCAAGGTGCTGCCCGCCGCTCAAATCGTTGCTGAATTGGCGGCAACGAACCGAGGCTGAACCTGGCGGCATATATGAGAAGACGAGACGATAAAATCGCCCGAGCAGCTCATATCAAAGAGAGGACGCACGGAACGTCCAACGAGATATCGTTCAGCGTTCTCGATGCTGCTAAATATAAGGAAACAACTCAGCGATTCAGCCTGAGGGATTTGCTTGCCGATCGCAGAGATACGAATACTCAGAGTGTTTCACGTGAAACAGGCGAACATGTTTCACGTGAAACATCCAACCATAGGGCGTTGGCCGGTTCGCATGCTGCCGAAAGTGGTGCTCGCAGGCGGCGAAGCGGAGTCTGGTTTAAACGGAAATCCGCTAAGCAAGCAACCCAACGCAATAAGGCTACCCACGCATCAGGCTATAGCGAAGAGGCTTCGTCCCAAACGCTGGCTGGTGCTAAGCGCATGTCCATCGAGCAAGAGATAGCTCGAAGAAAAGCACGTCGACGCAAGGGAAGGATTGCTGCGGTATCCGTTGTGGTAGCCGCCTCGTTGGTAATCGTATCCGTTGGCGTTTGGGCATGGCATTGTCAGGTCACCGAGCAGCAAGGATACGAATCCGAGCTTATGGATGCGCTGAGACTGGTTTCCGAAGCTGATGAGACCATCTTGCAAATAGACGCGATAGTGGACGATCCCTTTGCAACTGAAAGCGAAGGGAAGAGACAAAATGTCCTATCCTCCGTCGAGCAAACCAAACAGTTGCTGGTCGATGCCGATGGGAGCGCGCGCAACGTCTCCGAAAAGCTTTCCGATCCTTCCGTCCGCGAAGTTGCCAATCAGACGGTGATATCGATAACGGCGCGTCAAGGCATGATAACGCAAGGCATGCAGCTGGTTGAGACGTCAGAAGATGCTGAGGAGGCGGCAAAGGAATGCGACGCTGCGTGGCAGCTGGTGCTGGATGCGGATGCCCAGGTTCGCGAGGCAACGAAACTGGCCGGACGGAACGAGGTCGATGCTTCCAAAGAGTGTACCTTGGAAGCGAAGGAAACGTTTTCCAAGAGCCTTGATCAGCTCAGGGCGCTTCAAGCGGATTACCCAACGGCTGATGTTTCACCGCTGATCGAGTATGTGGAAAAGCGGATAGAAGCGATGGATTTGGCAGTGCAGTCCGATGAGGCCCTCACCGTGAAAAATAAGGATGAGGCCATCGCGCGAAACGATGCGTATAACGCTGCCGAAGAGGAAGCTGCGACGATGGCTGCAGCCTTGCCAAGCGACCCGAAGCAATTGGTCAAAGATGCATATTTCGCAACGTGGGCGGAGGTTATCAGAAACTATGCCGGACAGCGCGCGGCTGCCGGTACCAGTGATGCAGTTATACGTGATTATTTGGGCGCGCAAGGCAAATAGCGTATACTGCAACCCGTATATGCCTTGCTGTAATTGAGGAACGAAAGGCACAAAAATGCCGGATATTAAAGAGCATATCGCATACCTGTCACAGGAAATCGGCGCCCGTCCCGCTGGCACCGAAGAGGAACAGCAGGCTGCGTTGTACATTACCGAGCAATTCCAGAAGGAAGCAGGTCTGCCTGCTAACATCGAGGATTTCAATGGGGTCAGCGACCCCCATCTGCCTAGCATGATCTGCTGCGGTGCAGCTGTGGTGCTCGCCTTGTTGTCGTTGATTGTGCCGGTGCTGAGCATCATCGGGGTTATCGGTTGCCTTGCGGCCGTCGGCTTGTTCGCCGCGGAGTATTTGGATAAGCCCATCATCTCGAAGCTTCTGGGAAAAGGTGTGAGCCAAAACGTTGTGGCTAAGTACGCCCCCGCAGCGTCTGAAGATGGCGAAGGCGCTCGTCGCCGAAAGGTTATCCTGGTGGCTCGCTATGATACCGGCAAGGTGCGTGCCGAGCTTACCGGTCCCACGGCGCAGGTCATGCCGCTTGTCGGTAAGATTTCCTTTGGTGCGATGGTCGCCCTTCCCGTGCTGCTGCTTATCAAGGGCGTTGCACTGGGTTCTTCCGAAGGTACGCTTACCACGATCTTCACGCTGCTGACCGTTATCGCCATGCTGCTCACTGCTATCCCGCTGGCTCTTGGTGCGCTACATCAGACTGCTGCTTACAACGAGGGTGCGAACTGCAATGCTTCCGGCGTTGCCGCCCTGCTTGAGCTGGCTCGTCGTATCGGCGCGGGTCGCGTGAGCGAAGCCGAGATCGCCGAGCGCGAGGATGCCCTGATGCATGGACCGGAGGCCGCGTACGAGAGCGGCCTTGTCCCTGAAGGCGCCGAGTTCGTGTATTCCTCCCACACCCGTTCCTCCATGGAGGACGAGGAGAGCCTCATCGCCGCCAAGGCTGCAATCTCGGCGTTGTCGGGCAAGCCCGTTGACGGCATGACCGCTGAAGAGGTTGAGCGCAATCTCCAGAAGATCGAGCGGCATGATCGCGAGGAAGCTGAAGAGGAAGCTCGAATGCAGCGTATGGAGGCGCGCGCCATCGAGAGCGCTCGCCGCGATGCCGAGCAGGCTCGTCTTGCGGCAGAGCAGGAGCAGCAGGCTCTTGAGGCCCAGCAGGCAGAGGAAGCTGAAAAGGCTCAGGCAGAGTTTGAGGCCCAGCAGGCAGCAATGCAGCAGGCGGAATTCGAGGCCCAGCAGGCGGCAATGCAGCAGGCCGAGTTAGAGGCCCAGCGGGCAGCGGCTCAGCAGGCTGCTGCCCAGCAGATGCAGGCCGCCGCGGAGCAACAGCGCGCAGCACAGGCAAGCGTGCCTGATTGGTATGCCCGCGCTCAGGAAAAGGCCAAGAAGCCCCGCAACGCCGAGAAGCCGGCGCAACGTTCCCGTTACGCTAGCGCCCTTGATGCTGCGGTTGCCGAAAGCGCCGGTCATTTCGCGAAGGCGAACAGTATCGTGGAGCATGAGCTCGAGCGCTCCTTCGACATCGACCGCGACACTATCCGAGAGGTTCGCGCTCCGCAGTGGGCGACCATCGCGCCCGTGCAGCCCGCGGTGCAGCCCGAAACCGAGCAACCGGTCGCGAACGCCGCATCCTCCGAAGTCTCCGTGAATGCGGTGTCGGCGGTTGAGCAGGCTTCGCAGATGCAGCAGGCACCTGTGCAAGAGCAGCCTGCTATCCAGGCCCCCGCATCTCAGCAGGCGGTGCAGCTCGATGCGCAGGTTGAGACGGCTTCCGCTGACGAGACCGCGCCTGCAGCGCCTCAGGACGATGCCGTGGTTGCAGCTCCAGTCCCCGAGGCTTCTGCTCCCGTGGCAGAGCCCGCACTCGAGCAGATGACCGCCCAGCAGCCCGTCGCGCAGTTTGCTCCTGCGCAGGTTTCCGCGCCCGAGCCCGTTCAGGCCCAGGTTGTTGCTCCTGCCGAGGTCGCCGATCCCTTCGCCACGGCGGCTACGCCCCCGATCGACGTCACGAAGCTCCATCTTGAGGATGTCCCCCCGATGGGCGACGTTCCCATGCCGGCGTTCCTGGATCCGCGCAAGGTGCAGGAAGAGGCCCAGTCCCGCCAATCCGATGCTCCTCGCTCGGGCAATCGCGTCGACGTGACGCGAGCTTCCATCAACGAAGCCGGTCGTGTCGATGCGGCAAATGCTCCCGCGGTGCCTATGCCCGCACCCGCGTCTGAGTCCGTAGATGAGACGGTGCCGGAGCTGCAGGCCAAGCCGCTTGATATCCCGGATGTCTCCGTGGCCCCGGTGGATCCCGTCACCTTGCCGGAAGTCTCCGCGACTGCGCCTGCTGCCCCCGTTGCGGCGGCAGTGAAGCAGCGTGCTCCGCTTGCCGACGTCGAATCCGCCGGCAAGACCGCGGCGCGCAGCCTGCTGAACTTGCTTCCCTCCATCGGGTCTTCCGATATCAAGGCCTCCCATGAGCAGGAGGGCGAAGAGGCTGGGGAACCCGGTGAGAAGAAGGATTCCAAGCCTTCCCTGCTCGCATCCCTGCCTTCGCTGTCCGGCTCGATCAAGGCAGCGGATGCTGCTCAGGCCCAGCCGGGTGTGAGCGCTGCCGCAAGCTTCGGCACCGCCGGTGCAACCGGCTCGTTCGCTCCGGTGAGCAGCGAGCTTGCCAGCACCATGGATCCTGAGGACATGTATGTCGACGATGCGGATGATTCTGCTTATGACGACCACTTCACCGAAACGGGTGCGTTTGCGGGACCTGGCTACATGGAGATGCCCAAGTCACGCTTCCGCCGCCTGTTCGACAAGTTCCTTCATCGCAAGGACGACGAAGAGGATACGCCGCAGGAGTGGCTTGACGTGGACGACAACTTCGAGGCCCGTGCCGCCGGAAAGGCGCGCGGCGGCTGGGAGAGCTTCCAGGAAGAGCACTACGAGCAGGGCGAGTATCAGGGTGATTACGCTGTCGAAGCCGATCAGAATGCTGCAGCGTATCCTGGGGCTACGCAGGCTCTGCCCGCTTTGCAGAGCGACGACCTCGGCGCAACTCAGGCATGGACGCCTCAACCGATCGACGTCGAGGCGGCAGGCCAAGAGGCTTCGCGGGTCGCGTACGATGATTCGTTCAATGTCAACGACGTGGCAGACGACGAGCAGTCCGGGTCCAACCGCTTCCGTCCGTGGCATGGCGGCGCTTACTCCGCACGTCGTATGGAGAACAGCAACCTGTCCTCCGAGGAGCTTGCCGACGAAGCGGCCGCGGCGGCGGTGCCCACGCCTGTTGAGCTCAACGAGGAGCTCAACGAGGTGTACCAGTTCCGCAACCCCGACATCGATGCCGAGGTGTGGTTCGTGGCTCTGGGCTCCGAGCTTGCTCAGAATTCCGGCATGAAGGCGTTCCTGGAAGCTCATCAGTCCGAGCTGCGAGGTGCGTTCATCGTCGATATCGATGCTATCGGCGCCGGCGATCTGACCATGATCGAGCGTGAGGGATTCTTGAAGCCTCGAAGGCATCGTCGCGTATGAAGCGTTATATCCGCAAGGCCTCGCAGGCTACCGGCATCAAGGTGGCATCCGGTGCGCTGCTTAGCGAGGAAAGCGCTGCATCGTATGCGGCGAAGCATGGCTGCCAGGTTACCCATCTGGTGGGCATGGAAGGCGGCAAGCCCGCGCTGTATGGCCAGCAGGACGATATCGTCGAGAACATCGACGAGAAGAAACTGGCCTCCAACGTGGACTTTCTTATGGAGTTGTTGAAGAATATGTAAGGCCTGTAACATGCTCGTTATCAGACTGGACGGCCGCTGGCCTATAATTTCAGCCCGCACGAGCACGAACTGAAAGTGCATTCACCGATTCACGGCGCCTGCACTCTTATACGGCAACTAGAGAGGTTTACTATGGCTATCGAGGCATATTGCGTGAAATGCAAGGCGAAGAAGATCATGAAGGATCCCGTTGAGGGCGTCACGAAGAACGGCAAGCCTATCACGAAGGGCAAGTGCCCTGACTGCGGCACCACCATCTGTCGTATCGGCGCTGCAAAATAGCATATCGTTTGAGCAACAACCAGCAATGCCCGCCCTGCGCGGGCATTGCTGGTTTTGAAGCGGCGGGAATGAATGACATGAAAGGAAGGGAGCGTAATGGGCAGCACGCAGAAAATCGACCTGTACGAGAATTTCAAGAGCATCAATTCTATCGATGCTGAAAAGTACAAACGCTACGATGTGAAGCGCGGCCTGCGCAATGCCGACGGAACCGGTGTTTTGGCGGGTCTGACGGGCATCTCCAACGTGCATGGCTACGTCATGTCCGATGGCGAGAAACGCGCCGATGAAGGCGAGCTGCGCCTGCGCGGGTACGACCTGTACGACCTTCTGGGCGTCGACGCGAAAGATCGCCGGTTCAACTACGAAGAAGTATCCTATCTGCTGCTGATGGGCGAGCTTCCCACGGAGCAGCAGCTTTCCGACTATATCGCCACCATCGATGCCCAGCGCGAGCTGCCTGATGGTTTCACCGCGTCCATGATCATGCGCGACACCCCTCCCGACATCATGAACGTGCTGGCTCGAACCATCCTGCTTTTGTACGCCTACGACGAAAACGCCGAGGATCGATCCGTCCAGCACGAAATCAGCACCGCTATCTCCCTTATCTCCCGTCTCCCCCGCATCATGGTGCTGACGTACTACGCGATCCGCGCGCGTTACAACAACGAGTCCATGATCATGCATCGTTTCATCCCGGGTCAGTCCACGGCGGAGACCATTCTGTCCATGCTGCGCCCCGACAGGCAGTTCACGCCTGAGGAAGCGCGCATGCTCGACATCATGCTGTGCCTGCATGCCGAGCACGGCGGCGGCAACAACTCGTCGTTCACCACGCACGTGTTAACGTCCGCCGATACGGACGCGTACTCCACGTACGCGGCGGCGATCGGATCGCTGAAGGGCCGCAAGCACGGTGGCGCGAACCACCAGGTTCTTGCCATGCAGAAGGAGATCAAAGACAACGTCGTCAATTGGGAGAACGATGACGAGGTTGCGGCGTATCTCGCTAAGATCGTGAACAAGCAGGCTTATGACAAGAGCGGTCTGGTTTACGGCATGGGCCATGCGGTGTACACGCTGTCCGACCCTCGCGCTGTCATCTGCAAACGCTTTGCCGAGAAGCTGGCCATAGGCACGGAATTCGAAGCCGAATTCCGTTTGCTCGAGAAGATCGAGCGCCTGGCACCTGAGGTGATCCTCAATGAGAAGGGCACGAGAAAGGATATGTGCGCGAACGTGGACATGTACTCTGGCTTCGTGTACTCCATGCTGGGCATTCCGGAGGATCTGTTCACCCCGCTGTTCGCCTGCGCTCGCATGTCGGGTTGGGCTGCGCATCGCTTCGAGGAAATCGTCTCGGGCAAGCGCATCATCCGTCCCGCGTACAAGTCGATCTACAGCAAGAAGCGTGCGTATATCCCTATGGACGAGCGCTAAGCCCAACACAACGCAAAACCCTGTTAAAGCGCTCGGATCGCATCCGGGCGCTTTTGCGCTGTTTTGGGATGAGTAAGTAAGCGAAAGGGTTGAAGGTTACATAAAACTAAGCTGATTTTCAAATGGGTAGCTGGGGCTGGTTTGGTTCAGAAAAAGAAAAACGCCCGGCGACCCGGGCGATAGCATTCTGGCGGAGGAAGTAGGATTCGAACCCACGGAACCTTGCGGCTCAACAGTTTTCAAGACTGCCGCCTTCAACCACTCGGCCATTCCTCCATATAGGTTGGTAGGATACCATATAATGATGCTTATGAATGACGAAGAATACATGCGCATGGCGCTTGAGGAGGCGCAACGCGCGGCGGCTATGGGAGAGGTCCCCATCGGCGCCGTTGTTGTGTACCGCCCTATCGACAAAGCAACGCGCCGACCCCTCGCAGAGCCTCGCGTGATCGCGCGGGCATGCAACATCCGCGAGACGCAGCAAGATCCTGCAGGGCATGCGGAGTTCGTTGCCATGAAGGCGGCTGCCGCCGAGCTCGGCGTGTGGAGGCTTACGGGCTGCACGGTGTACGTGACGTTGGAACCGTGCATCATGTGCGCCGGGCTTATGCACCAGGCTCGGGTCGACCGCTGCGTGTTCGGTGCGCCCGACCCGAAAGCGGGCGCATTGGGTACGCTGTATTCCATTCACGAGGATAAGCGCCTCAATCATACATTCGATGTAAAGGCCGGCGTACTGTCCGAAGAATGTGCAACCATATTGCGGGATTTCTTCAAGGCGCGTCGAAAGAAACGAACGGAGCAGCAGTGATGCAGCAAGACGAAAAACAAAATGTTTCACGTGAAACATTGGAGGGGTCCGTGGACATGCTCGACATAGCCCGCGTTGCCCAAGACGTGGAAGCGCGCGAGTTCGCAGGCATGGGCTCGCTCAAGCTGGTTGCCCCGGCGAAGGTGAACCTATACTTGAACGTCAAGGGCGTGCGCGATGATGGATACCATGAAGTGTCCACGACGATGCATGCGCTGATGCTGCACGACGTGCTGCGCATGAAGATCATCCCGGGCACCGGCGAAGCGGTGAAGCTGACTACGCGCAGCTTCGAGGGGCTAGCTCCCTTGGATGTCGACCCGCAGGACAACATCGTGGTGAAGGCCATCTTGAAGTTGGCGGAGGCGTTCGGTCGCACGCTGGGAGAAGAGGAAACGATGCGCGTGCATCTTGAGAAGCGCATCCCTGTCCAGGCGGGTTTGGGCGGCGGTTCGTCGGATGCGGCGGCGGCGGCGGAAACGCGCTCAATCGCATGGTGGATTGCGGCGTGGTTGGCGTGGACTTCATCGCGGTGAACACCGACGTGCAGGCGCTCCGCACGAGCCGCGCGGCAACGATGATCCAGATCGGCGAAAAGCTGACCAAGGGTCTCGGCGCGGGCGCAACGCCGGAAATCGGCAAGAAGGCCGCCGAGGAGAGCCGCGAGGAGATCGCCAGCGCGCTCAAGGGCGCGGATCTCGTGTTCGTCACCGCCGGTATGGGCGGCGGCACGGGCACGGGCGCGGCTCCGGTGGTTGCGGAAATCGCGCGCGACATGGGGATTCTCACCATCGCGGTGGTGACCAAGCCGTTCGCTTTTGAGGGCAAGACGCGCATGCGCAAGGCCGAATCCGGCATTGACGAATTGAAGCAGCGCGTCGATACGCTGGTCGTCATCCCGAACGAGCGCCTGCTTCAGGTCTGCCCGAAGGGCACGAGCTTCAAGGGCGCGTTCAACTTTGCCGACGACGTGCTCCGCCAGGGCATTCAGGGCATTTCCGACCTGATCAGCCAGACGGGTATCATCAACCTGGACTTCGCGGACGTCAAGGCCGTGATGGAATCCGGCGGCATGGCGCATCTGGGCATCGGCATCGGCAAGGGCGAAAAGGCCATGGCTGACGCGGCGCAGAACGCCATTTCCTCCCCGATGCTCGAAACCAGCATCGACGGCGCGCGCGCGGTGCTCATCAACGTGACCTGCAACTCGAATTGCAGCATCGTGGACATCAACGACGCGGTGGAGATGATTACCGCCGCGGCGGACAGCGAGGCCAACATCATCTTCGGCGCGAGCATCGACGACGCGCTGGAGGACGAGGTGCACATCACCGTGATCGCCACGGGCTTTGAAAAGGTGCCGTTCCCGCCGCGCGCGAGCAGCATCGACCGCCCGGCCACGCTGCCCTCTCAGGCGCCCTATGTGCCGCAGAGCTATACGCCGAGCTATCAGCCGCAGACCATGCAGGGCGGGATGCCGAGAGGCGGCTATACCCGCTATGACCCGAGCTATCAGCCGGTGACGGCCGGTTACGCCGCCCCGCAGCAGGGCGCTATGCCGGGCGAGCCGGAGGTGCCCGCGTTCGTTAACGAGGGCGCGGCCGGTCAGCGCGTGTCGCCCTACGCGGCGATGCCCGATATGCCGATGCAGAGCCAGCAGGCGCCCGCGCAGGAGCAGCATGAGGATCGCAGCACGCCGCACTCCTTCATGGACGGGATTCCGGCGTACATGCGTCGCAAGTAAGCCATTCAGGCCGGCCTTCGGGTCGGCTTTTTGTTTGCTTTCTTTATAGAAAACGATATGCGATTCAAAGCGGAAATATGAATCAGCGGAAAACAGATATAAAAAAACGCTCCCCCCGGCGAATGGGAAGGAGCGTTTTTGCTATGCCTTACAGAAACTTGAACGAGGAACGAAGCTGGCGGTAGACGTGGTTATAATAGGAATACCACGCGCTCGGGGCGGTCAGGCGAACCTGAAACAGATCCTTGTCGTGCGCGACGACGACCAGACGGCCGCGCATGCTGTAATCCTTCGTGCCGTCGTTGTAGGTGGCCGAATAATAGCAGTAATAGCCGTTTGCGCCGCCGATGCTCGCGGAGGCGATTTCACCGGTCTTGAAGGTGGTGAACATGCCGCCCAGCTCGGTGATGACGGACTCAAGCCGCGTCCGCGCGTCGGAGGCGGTCTGCGAGAGACCGGCGGAGAATTTTTCGACAGTCAGGCGGGTCTGATAGCCGTCCACCTCCATGCGCTCGCTCTTCGGCTCGACGAACTGAATGGTCGTCTCCTGATTGGTGGCCGGGTTGAGCAGCCACGTGTAGGGGATATCGAAGGAAATGCCCATCGAGTCGTTTTTGTACGTCTCATAGGCGTAATTCGGCGCGGGCGTGGGGGTCGGGGTCGGCATATCAATCGGGTTGACCGCCACCGGCGTGGCCAGCGGGTTATCCACCTGAGAGAAATCGAACCCGGAGTCGCCGGAATCGGCCGGAATCGGCGTGGACGCGGGTGTGGGCGAGGGGGTGAGCTCCGGCGCGGCGGTTTCGGTATCGGCAGGGCCGAACACGAAAGTCGAGTCCTGTTCGGATTCGGCCTGCGCGACAGAAAACGCCATCAACGCCATGGCGAGAAAAACGACAATACGCTTCATTTCGGATGCCTCCGTTCGCGGAATCAGCAAAATATGATAGTGTCAGTATAACAGGGAAGGCGAAAAAAGTCAATCTTCCGACGGGCTTGAAAGGTTGGCAGAGCAGGGGTATAATGGAAAATCATCGGGCAAGGAGAGAAAATCATGGAAAACAGAAAGAAAATTGTCGTTCTGGACGGCTATACCCTCTGCGCGGGGGAACTGAATTTCGACGCGCTGCGCGAGTTTGGTGAGGTGACGGTCTATGACCGTGTGGCGCAGGCAGACGTGGCGGCGAGGATCGGCGACGCGCAGATCGTTTTGACCAACAAAGCGCTGATTACGGCGGAGGTGATGGACGCCTGCCCGCGGATGGAATACGTCGGCGTGACGGCGACGGGCTACAACGTCGTCGATGTGGCGGAGGCAAAGCGTCGCGGCATCGTCGTGACGAATGCCCCGGCGTATTCCACGCAGGCGGTGGCGCAGCACACCTTCGCGCTGCTGCTGGAAAGCCTGAGCCGCGTGGGCGCATACAGCGAGCAGGTGCGCGGCGGCGCGTGGCAGGCGAGCCGGGATTTCTGCTTTTTTACAGAGCCGATGGAGGAAATCGCCGGAAAGACGATCGGCCTGATCGGCTTTGGGCACATCGGCCAGAGTGTCGCGCGAATCGCGCTGGCTTTCGGGATGCGGGTGCTCGTCTGCGTGCCGCATCCCAAGGCGGGGTGGGACGACGTGCGCTTTGTGACGCTTGACGAGCTGCTCACGGACAGCGACGTTGTTTCGCTGCACTGTCCGCTGACGGGCGAAAACCGCGGCATGATCGGCGAGACGGCGATTGCGGCGATGAAGCGGGGCGTTCGCGTCATCAACACGGCGCGCGGGCCGCTGGTCGATGAAAACGCGATGGCGGCGGCGCTTGAAAGCGGCAAGGTGGCCGGTTACATGGCCGATGTGCTCGGCGAGGAACCGCCCGCGCACGGCAGCCCGCTGCTGGGCATGAAGAACGCGATTCTCACGCCGCACGTCGCGTGGGCGCCGCTGCAAACGCGCCAGCGCCTGCTGAATATCGTGGTCGGCAACGTTTCGGCGTTTGTGAAGGGCGCGCCGACCAACGTTGTGAACGGATAAAACGAATCAAGCGAACGAAGGAGGGGCGGCATGCTTCAAGGCGTGGTTTTTGATCTGGACGGGACGCTGCTGGATACCGAAAAGCTCTATCGCCGCTTTTGGGTGGAGGCGGCGCGGCAGATGGGCTATCCGATGGAGGACAGGCACGCGCTGATGGTGCGCTCGATGGCCGCCGAACGGGCGGAGCCGCTGCTGCGGCGCGAGGTCTGCGAGGATTTCGATTATCACACGGTTCGAGCGCTGCGGCGGCAAATCATGGAGGCCTATATCGACGAGAACGGCGTGGAGGCCAAGGCGGGGCTGCTGCCGATGCTGCGGGAGCTGAAACAGATGGGGCTGCGCATTGGGCTGGCGACGGCCACGCCCGAGGTGCGCGCTCGCAAATATCTGCGCATGGTCGGCGCGGAGGCGGCCTTTGACGCAGTAGCCTGCGCGGAGATGGTGGCGCACGGCAAGCCCGCGCCGGACGTGTATCTGCTGGCGGCGCAGAAGCTCGAGCTGCCGCCCCGCGTGCTGCTGGGTGTGGAGGATTCGCCCAGCGGCGTACAATCCGCTCATGCGGCGGGCATGATGGTTGCGATGGTGCCCGATCAGGATCAGCCGAGCGCGGAAATCGCCGCGCTCTGCGCGCTGGTTGCGCCGTCGCTGGCGGGGATTGCGCCGTTTGTGAAGGAATCCCTCCGTCGGCTATGATGACGCGGCGCTGGATTGAAAACGTCAGAATGACTGTAAAATGATGGAAAATCTGTTGATTTCATCCGAAAATTTGGTATAATAAAGGCGGGAACAAGTTCTTATTTTCACCAATCAGTCAGGAGGGGATCGTATGGAAAATCGCGTCATCACCATCGCCCGCAGTTACGGAAGCGGCGGCAGAAAAATGGGCAGACTGCTCGCGAAAGAGCTTGGCTATGAGTATTATGACCGAGAGATCCTGCGGATTGCCTCCGACGAGAGCGGCATCAGCGAGGAACTGTTCAGGCAGGCGGATGAAAAACAGCGTATTCCGTTGTTCCGAATCGCGCGGGGGTCATT